>Ga0081539_10003680_pt1 | contig 18367 bp, 16 predicted proteins | sample TabmetS4T2R2_FD_71023 | JGI IMG/M metagenome (GOLD analysis project Ga0081539, IMG submission 71023) | Tabebuia heterophylla rhizosphere microbial communities from the University of Puerto Rico - S4T2R2 | ecosystem: Host-associated > Plants > Roots > Rhizosphere ...
CGCGCGCAGCGGCGAGCTGTATCGCGCCTTGGCCAAGGAACCGGCGGCCGAGCCCGTCGCGCTGTACGGCCTCGGCCGGCTCGCCTCGATCGAGAAGAAGTGGGACGACGCGATCGCGCCTCTGCGGCGCGCGTGCGAGCTGTTTCCGCCGTTCGGCGCGGCCCACTACGCGCTCGCGCTCGCCTATCGCAACGCCGGCCGACTCGACGACGCCCAGCGCGAGCTGGCGCTCCATCGGCAATACGGACCGCAGTGGCCGGCGATCGACGATCCCGTGCTGACGAAGGTGCGCGCGCTGAAAGACGACGCGCGCGCGCATCTGGAGCGAGGCATCAGGCTGGCGAGCGAGGACAAAGTCGCGGAGGCGATCGCGGCGCACGACGTCGCGCTGCAACGCGATCCCTCGAACGCGCAAGCGCACGTCAACCTGATCTCGCTGCACGCGCGGCTCGGTCACTGGGACGAGGTCGACGCGCACTTCAAAGCGGCGCTCGCGCTGAAATCGAATCTCGACGAGGCGTACTACAACTACGGTGTCGCGCTCGCGGTCCAACAGCGTCATGCGGACGCCGCCGCCGCGCTGACGCAGGCGATCGAGGTGAATCCCGCGCACGCCGCCGCGCACAATGGCCTCGGCGTGCTGCTGGAGCGCCAGAACAAATGGGACGACGCGGCCGCCGAGTATCGCCGCGCGATCGAGAGCCAGCCAACGTTCCGCGTCGCGCGATTCAATCTCGGACGCGCGCTGATCGCGCTGAAGCAGTACGACGACGCGATCCGCGAGCTGGAACGCCTGCTGACGCCCGAGGACAAGGAGTCGCCGCGCTACGTCTACGGCCTCGCCACCGCGTATCTGCGCGCCGGGCGCCGCGAACCTGGCGTGAAATACGCGCAGGCAGCGCGTCGCCTCCGCGAACTCCTCCAGCAGCGAGTGCGAGTAGGTGCGGATGACGACGGCGTCGACCCAGCGCTCGAGATTGCGCGCGACGTCGGCCACCGGCTCCCGCCCGCCGGGCGCGACGTCCGGCTGGAGCGCGACGACGCGGCCGCCGAGCTCGCGCACCGCAATCTCGAAGGTGGTGCGCGTGCGCAGCGACGGCTTGTCGAACAGCAGCGCGACGAACCTGCCGTTGAGGACGTCCGCCGTCGGCGCCTGCCGGCCGAGCGATCGATCGGCCTTGAGCTGCGCGCCGACGTGCAGACAGCGCTCGAGATCGGCCGTCTCGAAGTTCAAGACGGACAGGAAGTCTTTGTGCGTCGAGGTCGCCTGTGTCATGAGATTACGTCCGGTAGTCGGCGTTGATCCGCACGTACTCGGCGCTGAGATCGCACGTCCACACCGTGGACGACGCCGAGCCGGCGCCGAGGCCGACGCTGACGGTGAGATCCTTCCCCTTCAGATACTCCGCCGCCTGCGGGGCATTTTCGTCGTGCGGGCGCCCGTCCTCGAACAAGACGATGGTCCCGATGGTGACGGCCGCGCGCGACAGCTCGAACTGCACGCCAGCGCGGCCGGCGACCGCGATCAGGCGCCCCCAATTGGGATCGCCGCCATGAATCGCCGTTTTGACGAGAGGGGAGTTGGCAATCGCTTTCGCGCAGGTGCGAGCCTCCGCGGCAGTGGCCGCGCCGGTCACGTTGACGGCGACGAGCTTCGTCGCGCCCTCGCCGCCGCGCACGATGCCCAAGGCCAGCTCGCGGCAGACGGCGGTCAGCGCGCCGACGAACGAGGCGTACGTGCTCTGGTCTTCATCGACTATCGCGCCGCTCGCGCCGTTGGCGAGAATCATCACGCAGTCGTTGGTCGAGCACTCGCCGTCGACGGTGATGGCGTTGAACGTATCGTCGACCGCTTCCCGCAGCGCGCGCTGGAGCAGCGGCACGGGGATCGACGCGTCGGTGGTCACGAAGCCGAGCATCGTGGCCATTTGCGGTTCGATCATGCCCGAGCCTTTCGCGATCCCGCCGATGGCGATCTCCTTCCCGCCGAGCGGCAGCTTGGCGGCCGCTTCTTTCGGGAACGGATCGGTGGTCATGATCGCGCGCGCCGCGTCGCCGCCGCCGCCGGCCGACAGCGCGCCGAAGGCGATTGGCAGACCGGCGCGAATCTTCTCGGGTGGCAGCGCGACACCGATCACGCCGGTCGACGCCACCAGCACCTGTTCGGCGGGGCAGCCCACGATCCGCGCGGTTTCCTCCGCCATCTCGCGAGCGACCGCCAGCCCTTCGTCGCCGGTGCACGCGTTGGCGCATCCGCTGTTGACGATGATCGCGCGAGCCGCGCCGCTCGAGCGCGTCAAGTGCTCGCGCGACACGAGCACCGGCGCCGCCTGCGCGCGGTTCGTCGTGAAGACCGCCGCGGCCGCGGCGGGCCTGTCCGAGACGATGAGCGCGAGATCGAGTGCCTTGCTGGCCTTGATGCCGGCGCTGATGCCGGCCGCACGAAAGCCCTGAGCCGCCGTGACGCCGCCCGCCAGCGTCGAGAACGCGACAGCCATCACGCGAGCGGCGCCGGCTCGGGCGTCGCCGCCCGGTCGCCGGATTCGCCAGCCACGGCGTCCTCTCCGACGGCGGCGAAGTCGAGCGGCACGACCATCGCGTACTGGCCGCAGCGCCGGAACTGCGCGCACTTCACGCAGTCCGTGAAAATCTTCTCGAGCAGCCAGGCGTGCGGCACGATGGAGAAGCCCATGTTGGTGAAATAGCCGGGCGCGTGCGTGAACGCCGACAGCCGCTCGAAGCCCTCGCGCCGGGCGCGGCGCCGCAGCTCGTCGACGATCGCCACGCCGACGCGGCCGCCGCGTGCGCTGGCGTCGACCGCCAGCGAGCGCACCTCGGCGACGGTCGGGCTGAGCCCGGCGAGCTCCGCGCAGCCGACGATCGTGCGCCCCTTGACGGCGACCACGAATCGCGGCGCGTGCGCCGTCAGCTCGGGGAGCGTGCGCGGCAGCAGATGCCCCTCCTCGAGGTTCGCCTGAATCAGCGCGTGGAGCTTCTTGGCTTCGCGAACCTCGGCGGTCCGCAGCGTAATCCCGGACTGTGTCATCCTTGCGCTCCAACGGCGCCGAGCGCCGCGTCGAGACGGCCGAGCGCGTCGAGCGCCTCGGCTTCCGTAATCACCAGCGGCGGCAGCAGCCGGACGACGGTGTCCGCCGTGCGGTTGACGATGACGCCGCGCTCGAGGCCCGCCGGCACGATCGGCGCGGCATCCCGCTTCAGGTCGAGTCCCCACATCAGGCCCGCGCCGCGGACTTCCTTCACGATCGGGTGCGCCGCCGCCATCGCGCGCAGCCGCTCGCCGAACACCGCGCCGACGCGTTTGACGTTGTCGGCGACGCCGCCGTCGAAGATCTCGCCGAGCACGGTCAGCCCGGCGCGGCACGCCAGCAGGTTGCCGCCATACGTGCTGCCGTGGTCGCCGTACGACAGAGTGTCGGCCACCTGCTGGCTGACGAGCGCCGCGCCGACCGGCACACCGCCGCCGAGCGCCTTGCCGACCGAGACCAGATGCGGCGCGAGACCCAGCGCCTGAAAGTAGAACGGAAAGCCGGTCCGGCCGAGGCCGCTCTGCACTTCGTCGGCGATGAACAGCGCGCCCGTGCGCGCGCACGCGTTCGTGATGGCGGCGGCGAACTCCGGCGTCAGCGGACGGATGCCGCCTTCGCCGAGCACCGGCTCCGCGATAATCGCCGCGGTCTTCCCGGTCACGGCCGCGCTCAGCGCCGCGGCGTCGTTCGTCTTCACGAAACGGACCGACGGCAGCAGCGGCTCGAACGGCTTGCGGTAGTGCTCGTCGGACGTCACCGAGAGCGATCCCAAGGTGCGGCCATGGAACGACTCGTCGAGCGCCACGAACTCCGCGCGCGGCTCACCCTTGGTCGCCCAGTAGCGCCGCGCGAACTTGAGGCACGCCTCGACAGCTTCGGTGCCGCTGTTGCAGAAAAACGCGCGCGGCAGGCCCGACAGCTCCGCCAGCCGCTCGGCGAGCTGACCCTGCAGCGGGTGATAGAACAGGTTCGAGGTGTGAATCAGCGTGCTCGCCTGATCCGCGACCGCGCGCGCCAGCGCCGGATGCGAATGGCCGAGCGCGGCCACGCCGATGCCGGACAGCAGATCGAGATACTCGCGTCCGTCCGCGTCGTAGAGGCGGACACCCTGTCCGCGCACGAGTGTCAGCGGGTTCCGTCTGTAGGTCTGTACGATATGCCGCGATTCGCGGGCCAGAACGTCGTCCATCACTAGAGTCATATTTTTCGCTCGGCTAAAGCCTTCGCGCTCCCTGTGGGCACCAGGCGGGTGGCGAATGCCGGTGCTTCGCTCGTCGCCGCCGTGACCAGCGCCTGCTGATTCCGCCCGTCGACGATCACCACATCGTCCACGCCGGCGGCCAGCGCCTGCTCGCAGGCTCGCAGCTTCGCGATCATGCCGGCCGTGGCCGTGCCGTCGTTCACGATCGCGTGGATGGCCGGCACGTCGAGCAGCGGCATCGCCGCGCCGGCGGCATCGAGCACACCAGGTGTCGTGCCGGCGATGACGAGGCGGCGCGCGCGCAGCCGCGCGGCCAGGTGCCCGGCGAGCGTGTCCGCATTGACGTTGTAGAGCTCACCGCCGGCGCCAGCGCCGATGCAGGCCACCACCGGCACGAAGCCGTCGCGGACCAGCGTTTCGAGCAGCGCCGTTTCCGAGTCGCCGGCCGGCACGCCGACGCGTCCCAGATCGACCGTCTGACCGTCGACCGTGCGATGCGCGGGCGCGAGCGTCGACAGGCCGCAGCGCGCATCGGCGCCCGTCAGCCCGACCGCTCGAACGCCGGCGGCGTTGAGCGCGGCGACCAGCCGCGTGTTGACGGCTCCGGCGAGGACCGACACGACGACGTCGAGCGTCGCCTCGTCCGTAATCCGGAGTCCATCGACCTGCCGCTTCGCGATGCCGGCGCGCGCGAGCGCCGCATCGATTTCTTTACCGCCGCCGTGGACGATCACCAGCGATTCGATCGATTCATCGACCGCGATTGCACGAACCGCGCCGACGACTGTCGCGAGGTGTCCACGATCCTCGAGCAGCTCGCCGCCGAACTTCAGGACCAGCGGACCGCTCACCGCAGGCTCGTCCGCTCGTCGATGCCGAGCATGACGTTCATGTTCTGCACGGCCTGCCCCGACGCGCCCTTGAGCAGGTTGTCGATGACCGAGACGAGAATCGCCCGGCCCGAGGGGTCGACGCGCCACCCGATATCGCAGAAGTTCGTGTGCGCGACGTGCTTGATTTCGGGCAGCGCCGTCCCGGTGAGCCGCACGAACGCCGCGCCGGGATAGGCGCGCTCGAAGACGTCGCCCAGAGCGGCTTCGGTGGTGCCGGGCGCGACACGGAGATAGATCGTCGCGAGGATGCCGCGGTCGAGCGGCAGCAGGTGCGGGGTGAACGTCACCGTCCGGCCGGCGCCCTGCTCGATCTCGGCGCCGTGGCGATGATTGAACACCCCGTACGCCGACAGGCTGCCGTGCACTTCGGAGAAATGCGTGCGCTCCGACGGCGTCTTGCCGGCGCCGGAGACGCCCGATTTCGCGTCGACGATGACGTCGCTGTCGGGGACGAGCAGGCCGGCGTCGAGGAGCGGCGCCAGCGCCAGCAGCGTCGCCGTCGGATAGCAGCCGGGGTTGGCGACCAGGCGCGCGCGGGCGACCGCGCCGCGCTCGCGCTCGGTCAAGCCGTAGGCGACGCCGTCGGGGACCGCGTGCGTCTCCGGATACCAGCGCGCGCGCGCCGCGGCGTCGCGCAGACGGAACGCGCCGGACAGGTCGATGACGCGGACGCCGGCCGCGACGAGCGCCGGCGCCAGGTCGGCCGCCGCCTTGTCGGGCAGCGCCAGGAAGACGACATCGGCTTGCGCGGCCAGTGCATCGGGATCGAGCGGCGAGATCGCGCCGTCCCAGAGCCGCGCCAGCGCCGGCAGCGGCCGCGCCGCGCTCGCCGCCGACGACGAGGTCGCCGCGGCGATCGTCACGCCCGGGTGGCGCGCCAGCAGCCGCAGCAGCTCCTGGCCGGTGTAGCCGGTGGCGCCGGCCACGGCGACGCGCACGAGGCCCGCCGCACTCCCGCGCGCCGCTGCCGCGGCGCCGGACACGCTCTGACTGCTCCTACTGCTCTCGACCACGCTATGCATCGGAAAGAATAACTATACAGTCCAGCGCTGTTCGGATCAACAAAAATCGATGTATACTGATCATCCATTTTCTGCATGAAGACCCAGAGACAGGCCGCGCTCCTCGACGTCATCGACCGCGAGCCGCTCCCCAGTCAGGAGCTGCTGCGGCGGCGCCTGCACCAGAAAGGCTTCGACGCCACGCAGGCGACGATTTCACGCGACATCAAGGAGCTGGGCCTCGTCAAGCGCTCCGCCGACGGCGCCTACCAGCGCCCCGGCGCCGACGCGGTCAACCCCGAGACGGCGCTGGCCTCTCTGGAGCGCGCCACCGCGGAGTTCCTGCGCCGCGTCGATCGCGTGCAGCAGCTGGTCGTCATCCGCACCGGCGTCGGCCAGGCGCAGCCGCTCGCCGCCGCGCTCGATCGCGCGCAGCTGCCGGAAACCGTCGGCACCATTGCCGGCGACGATACGATTCTCGTCATCGCCCGCGGCGCGCGTGGCGCCGCCACCCTCGTCAAACGCTTGAAGGACTATTCATCCGAATGAATACTCGCACCCGCTCCCACCGCATCGTCCTCGCCTTCTCGGGCGGCCTCAACAGCTCCGTCGCCATTCCCTGGCTGGTCGCCCAGGAGGGCGGCGGGCCGCGGGAAATCGTCACCATCGCCCTCGATCTCGGCCAGACCGGCGAGCTCGAGGAGGTGCGCGACCGCGCGCTCGGCATCGGCGCCGTCCGCTCGCACGTGCTCGACGTCCGCGACGAGTTCGCCCGCGACCACGTGCTGCGCGCCCTGAAAGCCGACGCGCTCGCCGACGAGCGCTCGCCGATGGTTTCGGCGCTGGCCGCGCCGCTCATCGCCCGCAAGCTGGTCGAGATCGCCGGCATCGAGCAGTCCGACGTCGTGGCGCACGGCGCCGCGGACGCGGCGGCGGCCGCGCGCCTCGAGGCGGCGGTCCGCGCCCTCAGCCCCAACCTCAAGGTGCTCGCGCCGGCGCGGGACTGGACGATGACGCGTCTCGACGCGATCGGGTACGCCGCGGCTCGCGGCATCACGGTGCCGGTCACCGCCGAGACGCCGCACAGCGCCGACGAGAACATCTGGGGCCGCGCCATCGTCTCCGGCGCGCCCGAGAAGATGGACGCTTGGGACGAGGCTCCCGACGATCTCTTTACGCTGACCCGCCCGGCCCGCGCCTGCCCGAACGAGCCCGCCTATCTCGACATCGCGTTCGAGCGCGGCGTGCCGACGGCCGTGAACAACGTCCCGATGCCGCTCGTCGATCTCCTGAGCACGATCAACATGATTGCGGGCGGCCACGGCGTCGGCCGCGTCGAGACCGCGTCGCGCCCGCTCCGCGAGATCAGCGAGTCGCCCGCCGCCGTCGCGCTCCACGCCGCGCACGCGGAGCTGCAGAAGCTCGTGATGTCGAAGGAAGCGCTGCGCTTCTCGAAGCGCGTCGGCCGCGAGTACGCCGACGTCATCGATCGCGGCGCCTGGTTCTCGCCGCTGCGCGAGTCGCTCGACGCCTACGTCGATCGCATTCAGGACCGCGTCACCGGCGCCATCCGCCTGAAGTTCTTCAAGGGCGACGCCCGCATCGTCGGCCGCAAGGTCGTCGAGCCCAAGGTCGCCAAACGCCTGCGCGTCGTCGCGAAAACACACTAACCATTGCGGAATGTGGATTGCGGAATGCGGATTGAAATCCGCAATCAATCCGCAATCCGCAATCCGCAATCCGCATTGGGAATATGGATCACCTCTGGTCAGGAAGGTTCGACACTGCGCCTGACGCGGATGCGTTCGCGTTCGGCGCGTCGTTTGGCTTCGACCGGCGTCTCTTCGAAGACGACGTGACGGGGAGCATCGCGTGGGCGCGGGCGATCGCGCGCGCCGGCGTGCTGCCCGCCGGCGAAGCCGCGCAGATTGAGCAGGCGCTCGCCGCGCTGCTCGAGCGCGGACGCGCCGAGCCGGGCTTCGTGAGCGGTCCGGACGAAGACGTGCACAGCTTCGTCGAGCGCCGCCTGGTGGAGCAGCTCGGCGACGCCGGTCGCCGCCTCCATACGGGCCGCTCCAGGAACGAGCAGGTGTCGCTCGACCTGCGGCTCTATTTGCGGCGGCGGATTCCGCTGATCCAGGGCGCGCTCGGCGGTGTGATGTCAGCCCTCGCCGATCAGGCGGCGTCTGCCGGCGACGCGCTGATGCCGGCGTTCACGCATTTCCGGCCGGCGCAGCCCGTTCTAGTCGGTCATTTCTTTCTGTCGCATGCGGCGCCGCTTCGCCGTGACGCCGGACGTTTCGAGACCGCGCGCGCGGAAGCCGACGCGCTCACGCTCGGTTCAGGCGCGATTGCCGGAACCGCGTATCCGATCGACGTCGATGCTCTTGCGCGGGATCTCGGCTTCTCGCGCGTCGTCGACAACAGCATGGACGCGTCGTCCGATCGGGATTTCGTGGCGAGCTTTCTCTACGCCTGCTCGCTGACGATGGTGCATCTGAGCCGCCTGGCCGAGGACCTGATCATCTTGTGCGGTGACGAGCACCGCTTCTTCGAGCTGTCCGACGCGCTCAGCACCGGCAGCAGCATGATGCCGCAGAAGAAGAATCCCGACCCGCTGGAGCTGGTGCGCGGCAAAACCGGGCGCGTGCTCGGACACCTGGTCGGTTTGCTGACAACGCTCAAGGGGCTGCCGACCGGCTACAACAAAGATCTTCAGGAGGACAAAGAAGCGGTTTTTGGCGCCGAGGAGACTCTGGTCGGGTGCCTGACGGTGGTTCGCGCGGTAGTCAACGGCCTGACACTGAATCGCGCGCGCGCTGAATCCGCGGCATCGGGATTGCTGCTCGCGACAGACGTGGCCGACTATCTCGTGGGACGCGGCGTGCCATTCCGCCGCGCGCACGAAATTGTCGGCGCGCTCGTGAGGAAATTGGTCGCCGAGGAACGAGATTTCGAGTCGCTCTCGCTCGACGAGTGGCGCGCGGCCAGCGACCGGTTCGAATCGGATGTCGTCAGCAGGGTCACGCCGCCGGTCTCGGTGGCGGCGAAACGCACGCCGCAGTCCACCGCGCCTCCCGCGGTGGCCGCCCGGCTGGCGGAGCTCCGGCGCTGGCTGCAGGGGTCATAGATGTGCTAAGCTCTCAGAGCCTTCGCGCGACCTTCCCCGCCCAGCGGTATCTCGGGAGATTTGATGCAGCAGCGCCAGCTTCGGCTTGGTGACATTCTGGACGATTATTGTCCGCGTGAGCGGCGCGTGACCAACCATGCCGTCGTGGCGATGGTTGGCGACGACGTGAAGCAGACGCGGTGTACGACGTGTGACGCCGAGCACGAATTCAAGCACGCCCGCGTCCCGCGTCAGCGTCGCAAGAATGAAACGCCTGCGGCGCTCTATGCGCAGGTCGCTGCTGGAGCCCCCAAGAAAGTGATTCACGATACGGCCACCGCCCCTGCCGGGGACGTCCCCGAGCCTGACACGAGTGAGATCGAGCCGACGCCGGCGCCTGTCGAAACGCAGCCGATCGCGGCGGCCGCCGCCAATGTCGACGAGCCCGAGGATCTGGACCCGCTCGACGGCGATGAGCGTGACGACCAGGAGGATCAGGGGAATCAAGACGAGGGGCCGATCCATCGCCGCTTGATCCGCGCCTCGCTGCCGCGGCCCGAGGGGCAGCAGCCGCCGGCGCGTCCGATCCCGGAGTTCACCATCCGGCAGCCGGGCGGCCGTCAGAATCGCTTCCGGCCGCGGCACCAGCGCGGCGGACAGGGTCAAGGGGGCCACGGCGGCCAGCAGTTCTTCGGCAACCGGTCGAACGGCAACGGCGGCGGCCCGATGCGTGGTCCCCGTCCCAATGGCGGACGGCCCGGCGGCGGCGGCATGATGAATCGGCGCGGACAGGGCGGCGGCGGTCGCAAGCGTTCGAAGTAGATGGCCGATCTTTCCGGCAAGTGCGGCCTGATCGTCGGCGTCGCCAACAAGCGGTCGATCTCGTGGGCCATCGCGCAGGCGGCGCAGGCTGCCGGCGCCAGGCTCGCGCTCACCTATCCCAGCGAACGTCTCGAAGAAAATGTTCGTGAGCTGGCGGCGCAGCTCGAGTCGCCGGTCGTCGCGCCTTGCGATGTGACGAGCGACGAGCAGATCGCCAATCTGGCCGCGACGCTCGACAAGGAATTCGGCGGCATCGACTTCGTCGTCCATGGCGCCAGCTTCGCGCCGTCCGACGCGCTCCACAATCCGTTCGTCGAGACGTCGCGCGAGAGCTTCCGCGTCGCGCTCGACGTGAGCGTCTACTCGCTCATCGGCCTGTCTCGCGCGTGCGTGCCGCTGATGGAGAAGCGCGGCGGCGGCAGCATCTTGACGCTGACCTATCTGGGGAGCCAGCGCGCCTTCACCAACTACAACGTGATGGGGGTGGCGAAGGCCGCGCTCGAGTCTTCGGTGCGCTACCTCGCCAGCGAGCTCGGCCCGAAGAGCATCCGCGTCAACGCCATCTCGGCCGGCGCGATCAAGACGCTGGCGGCGTCGGGCATCTCCGGCTTCTCGAACATCCTGCAGGTGTATCGCGACCGCGCGCCGCTCAGACGCAGCGTGGACACCGGCGAGGTGGCGAGCGCGTCGGTCTTCCTGCTCGGTCCCCACTCGCGCGCGATCACCGGCGAAGTGCTGATGGTCGACGCCGGCTTCCACGCCGTCGGTCCCGTCTAGCCATTGCGGATTGCGGATTGCGGATTGCGGATTGAATTGTTCAATCTGCAATAAATCCGCAATCCGCATTCCGCAATCCGCAATTACCACTCCTCGATCTTTATCCTGTCCCTGGCGATGCCGATATCGGTCAGCAGCTTCGGCATGTCGTCGACCATGGCGACAGGTCCGCAGATGAAGCAGAGCGTTGCCGGGTCGTGCACGAGATCGGCGAGCGCGGCGCGGTCGATCCGTCCGCGGGCGCCGGTCCAATCGTGGCCCCTGTGGCCGCTGTCGCGCGTGATGGTCTGACGCAGTTCGATCATGCGGCTGGCTGCGAGGGCGTGGAACTCGTCCTGGTAGGCGAACTCGTCCGGCGTGCGCGCGCTGTAGAGCAGACCGACGTGGTTCACCGCGCTCGCGCCGAGGATGGCGTGCCGCAGCATGGCGCGCAGCGGCGCGATGCCGGTGCCGCCGGCGATGAACAGGAAATTCCGCTCGGCCGGCTGCTCGGGAAAGGTGAAGCTGCCGAGCGGTCCTTCGACGTCGACGGCCGCGCCGATCTCGAGCCGGAGATGCGGGCCGGCCTGGCCTTCAGCGTCGGTGCCGACGAGCAGCTCGAGCTGACGATCGCGTCGCGCGTCCTCGGGCGACGCGGCGATCGAGTATGGGCGGCGCCGCTCGGCTCCGGCCGCGCCGACGAGGACCGCCTGGCCGGCGGCGTAATCGAAGCCGTGACCGTCCAGATCGAGTCGAACGATCCGCGCGCGCGGCGTCGCGATCGCGATCTCGCGGATCGGAAGCGTGACGAGCACGCGGTTATGCTATCGCATGCTTCGCCGCGGACGGGGTCTGCTCCTGCGCTTCGTACGGCGCAGACCGGCGGCGATCGCCGCCGGGGCGGCGCTCGCGCTGCCCGCTGCATGGATCGAGTTCGGCGGGCGCCCTTCTGGATGGATTGACGCGTGGTGGATCGAAGGCCTCGCGCTCGTACTCGGCGCGACCGGCCTCGCGCTGATCTGGACGGGGATCGTCGGCGTGCCAGCGGACTGGGACACCTGAGAGCTCAGGGCTAAGCCCTCAGCTCTAAGCCCCTCAGCCCTTACGCGATCTTTGCTACAGAATCCCGATCGCCGAGCGCTGGACGTCCGAATCCGACGGCGGCGCCGACGGATTCTCGCGCGGGTCGGGATGCGGGGCGGCGCCGTCGCCGCGTTTGCGGCGCTGCTTGTCGCGGTACATCCGGCTGTCTGCGGTCGCGAGCAGCGTCTCGTAGGTGTCGCCGTCGTGCGGGAACACGGCGGCGCCGATGCTGATCGCCAGCGGCAGCATCTTGCCGGGCCGCGCCTCGAACTGCAGCTGATCGACGGCGCGCTGCAGCTCGAGCCGCTTGCGCTCCGCCTCCTCGCCGCCGCAGCCCGAGAGCACGACGATGAACTCGTCGCCGGCGTAGCGGACGCAGATGTCGTACGGGCGGATGGCCGTGCGCAGGACGCCGGCGATCTCGCGCAGCGCGCGGTCGCCGACATGGTGGCCGTAGGTGTCGTTGATTTCCTTGAAGCTGTCGAGGTCCATGACGAGCAGCGAGACCTCGGACTTCAACCGGTCGGCGCGCGCCAGCTCGCGCGTCAGGTGCATGAACATGAAGCGCGTGTTCGGCAGGCCGGTCAGCGGATCGGTCAGCGAGTCTTCCTGCGTCTGCTCGAAGACGATCGAGTTGTAGATGACCGCGGCCGCCTGCTCCGAGATGCGATCGAGCAGCCGCCGGTGGTCGTCGGTGTAGACGGACGGCTCCGTGTGATAGACGGAGATGGTGCCGATGAAGCGCTCGTTGAAGAGCAGCGGGCAGACGAGCGCCGAATGGAGCGACGTGCGATCGGACGGCTGGCCGGCCGCCTCGTAGTCGGCGCTCGGCCGGGCGTTGACGAGCGGCCGGCGGTTGCGCGCGACCCAGCCGGTCAGGCCGTGGCCGTTGCGGATGGTCAGCTGCTGAATGAGCTCGGACTCGACGCCGGTCGCGAACCGGCAGCGCAGCGTCTCGCTCTCGTCGCTGTAGAGGAACAGCGCGCAGCAGGAGAAGGGGACGATGTTGCTCAACTTCGACGAGATCAGTGCCATCGTGTCGGCGACGCCGAGGCTGCTGCCCATCGCCTGCGCGATCTCGTAGAGCGCGTAGATCTCGCGGTGCGCCAGCGCGATGTCCTGGAAGACGTTGGTGCGGACCGGCGACTCGTGGACCAGTCCGACGGCCGGCTCGGCGCTCGGCGCGTGCGCCGCGACGCGCGTCAGCTTGCGCGCGGGCTCCTGGCTGGCCTCGGCCTCCGCGGCCAGCTGTGAGTACATATCGATGAAGGTCTGCACGACGCGCGGGTCGAGCGCCTTGCCGCTCTCCTGCTTGAGCAGACCGAGCGCGGCGTCGAGGCTCATCGCCTTGTGGTACGGCCGCTCCGACATCAGCGCGTCGAAGTAGTCGACGACCGACAGGATGCGCGCGCCGAGCGGGATCTCGTCCGCCTTCAACCCCGCGGGGTAGCCCTTGCCGTCCCAGCGCTCGTGGTGGCTGAGAATCAGCGGCGCCACCGGGTACGGGAACGGCACGCCGCTGATGATCTCGGCGCCGACCTGCGGATGGATGCGGATCTTCTGGAATTCTTCCTGGGTCAGCGGCCCGGGCTTCGACAGGATGTGCTCGGGCACGGCGAGCTTGCCGATGTCGTGCAGCAGCGCCGCCGTTTTCACGCCCTGGATCTCGTTGTCCGGCATGCCGAGCGCCTTCGCGAGGCCCGCGGCGTAGACCTGCACGCGCCGGATGTGGCTCTGCGCCGTCTGATCCTTGGCGTCGATGGCGAGCGCCAGCGCTTCAATCGTCGCCAGATGGAGATCCGACACCTGCCGGACGTGGCGCTGCTGATCCTGGATGCGCCCCATGTAGACCTTGTAGGTGCGGTAGATCAGATAGACCGGCGCGGCCGTCAGCAGCGCCATCCAGTAGCCGCCCTGCCCGATGATCGCGGCCGCGATGGCCGCGGCGCCGGCGCCGAAGAAATAGCTCGGCGCGCTCCACAGGAAGTTCTCGTTCCAGACCTTGAAGATCGACTGCTCGGTCGAGAGGCCGATCGCGGTGGCGATGAAGAAGGTGTTGAAGACGAAGTAGGTCGTGGCCGCGCCGACCAGCGGTTTCGCGATGCCGAGATACATCGGCGACAGCGAGAGCAGCCCGCCCGGCTCGGGGCCGCCGAGCCATCCGTAGGCGATGCCCACCGCTTTCACCGTCAGGACGAGCGACGCCATGCTGAACAGCGTGCGATAGGGCGGGGTGCGCGACTCGGTGCGGAAGGTGCACTGGCTCCAGGCGCTCGCCGCCGCCACCACCATCGTCTCGTCGGCGCCGAGCAGGAGCAGCGCCGCGAAGTCGACCGTGTAGGACACCGACATGGTCGAGCCGTGGCTCGCGAGCGGCAGCGTGACCTTGAACGCGGAGGCGAGCGATGACAGCAGGAGCAGCGCGACGAACAGCGACGGGTTGACGATCGTCCGCGGCGCGAAGAAGCCGAGGACGACGACGCCCGCGACCAGCACGGCGCCGACGAAGAGTCGTGCCGCGAGAGGAAGATCCTTCATAGCACCGGGCGGGGAGCCCTGAGGGGGGTGATGATACTCCGAAAAACCCGCCTCTTCAGGCCTCTGCCTCCCGAGCCGCGCGCCGTCCGCCCGATCGCGGCTCCGGCTCCAGCTGATACTCGACGATCTTGCGATAGAGCGTGCCGCGGCTGATGTCGAGCACGCGCGCCGCTTCCTTCTTGTTCCACTGCGTCGCCTCGAGCACGCGCACGATGTGCGCGCGTTCGGCGTCGGCGAGCGTCGGCATCTGGTCGCCGGTCGCCGCCGGCGCGCTGGTGGTGGCGTGCAGGAACTCGATGTCCGACGCGCGAATCGTCCGGCCGGGCGCCGACAGGGCCGCCCGCGAGACGGTGCTCTCGAGCTCGCGGATGTTCCCGGGCCAGTGGTACGAGATGAGCAGGTCGAGCGCCTCGCGCGCGAAGCCCTTGCTGTCGAGCGGCAGGCCCTGCGCCGCGCAGTAGCGCGCCAGGAAGCGCTGCGCCAGGACCGGAATGTCGACCTGGCGCTCGCGCAGCGACGGCAGGCGGATCGCGAAGGCGTTCACGCGGTAATACAGATCTTCACGGAACCGTCCGTCGCGGACGAATTGCTCGAGCGGCCGGTTGGTCGCCGAGATCAGCCGGAAGTCCACGGCAATCGACTTGTGGCCGCCGAGCCGCTCGAAGCGGCGCTCCTCGAGGACGCGCAGGAGCTTGGCCTGGGCGATGAGCGACATGTCGCCGATCTCGTCGAGGAACAGCGTGCCCTCGTTCGCGAGCTCGAGCCGTCCCGGCTTGCGATCGTGCGCGCCGGTGAAGGCGCCTTTTTCGTAGCCGAAAATCTCCGACTCGAACAGCGTGTCGGGCAGGGCCGCGCAGTTGACGGCCTGGAACTTGGCCACGCTCCGGCGCGACAGCTCGTGAATCATCCGCGCCACGAGCTCCTTGCCCGAGCCGGTGGGGCCGAGCACCAGCACGGAGATGTCCGACTTCGCCGCCGTGCGGATCCACTCGAAGACGACGAGCATCTTCTCGTCGCGGCCGATCATTTCGCGGAAGCGCTGAACCGATGGCGATTGATCTTCGGTGCTGACGGTGGCGCGCCGCTCGAGGAAGTGATCGAGCTGGTCGGCCACGGTGTCGTCGATCGGGCGCTCGGCGACATAACGGGGCGGATTGCCCGCGATCATGCGCGCGACGCCGAAGTCGACCAGCTCGCGGACGCAGTTCTCGACGTCCAGCTTGAGCCGGCCGAAGGTCTGCATCAGCGACTCGACGTCGAAGCTCTCGTCGGGCCGCGAGCTGAGATAGCGCAGGATGCCCGCGCGCAGGGGGGACTGCACGAGCGCCCGGAAGCGGGTTTCCAGGTCCTGGGGATCGATGGTGCGGGGCGCGGCTGACGCCGAGGCGCGCCGTGCGCTGAAGGTCAGATCATCCATTTATCTCGTGTGTTATCGGTCGCAGGCGGGAGGATCGTTACGAACGCGGACAGCGGCGTGCCTGGCCGTAGCGCGTCGCGCGAAGGCTGGCAGGAGTGCGCAGTTTTGCCCTAGGTTTGCCCTTTCGTGGTGTAGTGATCCGTCTGATAACGCTCGATGAGCTCCTTCATCCGGACCGCGTCCTTCTTGTGGTGCCCGTGGCAGCGGATCGGGTCGGAGCCGCCGCTGGTCTCGATGAGGACGTTCGACAGCAGCACGCCGGTGTCGATGTTCACCGACGCGACGTGCGCCATGTGAATCGTCTGCTCCTGCTTGCCGATCCAGCGCGGCTTGTACTGCACGACGCTCGTCGGCGTGATGGCGACCTGCGTCGGAAAGAGGCGGTTGCCGGCGCTCAAGCGGCTGGCGCGGAAGACGTCGCCCGCCATGAACGGACGGCTCTTCCGCCACGCCCACCAGATGACGAAGATGACGACCGCCGCGAGCGCGACAATCACCCACCACAGCCACGCGTACTCGCCAGTCACAAACGCAGATGTTAAGCTACTTGCTCGAAAAAAGGAGTGTCGAGTTGCCCTACCGTGCTCCCGGCTCCCCCGGGAACTCCCGCCAGAACTTTCTGTCCGGCAAGCCGATTCGCTACTACCGCCCGCGCGGCAGCCAGGACGTGCGCCATCTGATCGAGGAGGGGTTTCAAGCGTTCAACGCGGCCAGGCTGGGCGAGGCGTGTCGCATCTTCACCGACAAGATGCTGCTGCCGGAGCACGACACCACCATCGCGCTGACGATTGCCGGCGCCATGACCCCTGCCGGTCTCGGCGGCTGCGTCGTCGAGCTCATGGAGCGCGGCATCGTCGACTTCGTCATCAGCACCGGCGCCAACCTCTATCACGACCTGCACTACGCGCTGAACTTCACGCTGCATCGAGGGTCGCCGTTCGTCAACGACGTGGAGCTCTACGAAGAGGGCGTCATCCGCATCTACGACGTGCTCTTCCCGGCGACGGTGCTGCTCGAGACCGACGCCTACATCCGCGACTTCCTCGTGCGATCGGGGATGAACGATCCGGTGTCGACCGCTGAATTTCATTACGCGCTCGGCCGCGATCTGATGGAACAGCACCCGGGATGCGAGGCGTATTCGGTTGTCGCGGCGGCCGCTGCAGCCGGCGTTCCGATCTACACCTCCTCGCCCGGCGACAGCTCGATCGGGATGAACATCGCCTATCACGAGCTGATGAACGACAGCCGCCTCATGATCGATCCCAACAAGGACGTCAACGAGGTGTGCGCGTTCATCCTCGCCGGCAAGAAGAACGGCTGCGTGATCCTCGGCGGCGGATCGCCGAAGAACTTCTACCTGCAGGGGCAGCCGACGTTGTGGGAGGTCTACGGCATCCCCAAGGGCGGCAACGATTACTTCATTCAGATCACGACCGATCAAGTCGTGTGGGGCGGGCTCTCGGGTGCGACGCCGGCCGAGGCCGTGAGCTGGGGCAAGGTCAATGCCGGCGTGCTCCCCGACACGGTGGTCGCCTACGTCGATTCGACGATCGCCTTTCCGCTGTTCTGCGAATACACGATCGCGTCGCAGCATGCGCGCCGCGAGCGCAAGGAGCTCGTGCACAAACGCGATCAGCTCGTCGCGGCGCTCCGCGCCGAAGCCAAGATCGCCAAACGGGAGCATCCAGCGCCGTCTGAAACGCTGGACACCATGCCGGATCTCGAGAGGCACCGGTAAGTATGGGAACGCTTGCATCCGAGCTCGGTTCCCACGCCGAGCGCATTTCGGGCCACCCGCGTGTCTATATCGATGCCAACGTTCCCGCCGGTCTGGTCGCATTCATGCGAACGCAGCTGCAGTGGGATGTGTTGTTCGTCATGGAGCACGACGACCTGCGGCGTGCGCGCGACGGCGAGCACTATAGGCTGGCTCGCCAGCTGCGACGGACGCTCATCACGTTCGATCGCGACTACCTCGACGATCGCAAGTTCCCGCTCGCCGAAAGCGGCGGCGTGCTCGTGCTGACGGCGCCGCAGGAGGACGGCTACATCACGCTGCTGCGGCGACTCGACAAGGAACTGTTCCAGCCCGACCCCGCGGCGCTTCCGCTCGAATGCCGCAAGCTGCACGCGCACGTCGACTGGACCTCGATGCCAGGCGCAACGCTGGCGTCAGGGAACGCCGCCAGGGCGTTCCCGCAGAGCGGGAGGAAGGCCGTCAAGGCGTTCCGGGAGATTCCGTGAGCGCGGCGCTTCCGCGGTCATGATCGCGCTCGTCGGCGGCGATCTCGTCCTCCCCGCACGCATCCTGATCAACGCTTCGCTCGTCCTCGATGGATCGCGAATCGCCGCGATCGATACGCGCTCCCGCATCGATCCGGCGGGCGCCGAGGTCATCGACGTTTCGGGCTGCTACGTCGTTCCTGGCTTCGTCGACGTGCACGTCCACGGCATCGAAGGCACCGATACGCTCGATGGCGACGGAGCGGTGGCCGAG
>Ga0081539_10003681_pt1 | contig 18365 bp, 16 predicted proteins | sample TabmetS4T2R2_FD_71023 | JGI IMG/M metagenome (GOLD analysis project Ga0081539, IMG submission 71023) | Tabebuia heterophylla rhizosphere microbial communities from the University of Puerto Rico - S4T2R2 | ecosystem: Host-associated > Plants > Roots > Rhizosphere ...
GGACGCTACTCTGCGGCATCTATCTCGGTGAGCATCGCGGGCGTCAACGCGGGTAGCTGGCCAGTCGAAACGTCCGCGATGGCCATCTCGGCGGCCGAGCCGGCCGGCACCGACCGCCGGGCCAGAGCCTCGAGCGCGGTGTCCTCACCGACGTCCCGCTTGGCCTGCTCGCTCAGCAGCCAGCGGACCTCCAACAGGTCGCAGTACGCCTGGATGGGATCGCCGACGCCGGTCAGCGCCTGGTGGGCCCGCGCCGACCCGGGGCGCAGCACCTCGGTCACCCACCGGGGTGCCACGAATGCCGCGGACACGTCCGCGCCGGTCTGCTGCGCGATGTGGTGGGCGTACGCGTGCAGGTCGGCCAACAGGATCCGGGCCTGCCCCTCGCCCACGTCCAGGCCGGTCAGATCATGCAGTTGACTGGCATGGAAGCGCCGGGCCGCGACCGCCACCCTGAACCGGAGGGTGTTGTCGCCGCCGGCGTGCACGTTGATCTCGTCGACCGCGAACCCGAGATCGTGCAGCGCCCGGATCTGGCCCTCGATCTGGTAGCGGTCGTCGAACGAGAACACCGGCTCGGCGTGCAACGTTTCCCACAACGCGGTGTACCGTGTCGCCATGCTCTGCGCCTGCTCGATGAGCACCGGATAGTCGTCGTCCGGCAACCCCAGCCGGCTGGCCACATCCATCAGGCCGCCGGCCACGTTCTCCACCAGGATGTCCAAATCGTACTGTCGTTGCCCGTTGCTGAGCCTGGGGTGGATCTCGCTGGTCTCCGCGTCCACCAGCCACGCCTGAAGGACCTGGCCGTCCCGGGAGAACAACGTGTTGGCCAGCGAGCAATCGCCCCAGAACACGCCGTTGCGGTGCAGCTCTACGAGCAAGCTGGCCATCGCGTCGAGCAGCCGGTCCACGTACTCGGAGGACTCGCGCGGCATCCGCATCAGGAGCCGCCGGTACTGCCACGACCGTTCCAGATAGCGGGTGACCAGAATGGCGCTGTCGTCGCCCTGGATCACCAGGCCGGCGGCACGAACGGCGGGGAGCGACCGCGCCTCGAGGTCGCGCAGGACCGCGTACTCCTTGATCGCGATGCGCTCGGGCAGGTCCTTGAGCGCCCACAAGGCGCCGTCCGTGTCGACGAAGCGGACCAGATGCCGACTCGGCCCGACTGGGATGTCGCGGAACGGGATCTCGGTCAGATCCCAGTCGGCAAGCCGGTCCCGCCACGGCAGCGCCAACAGACCGGGCGACGTGACCCGAAGGCGAAGATCGAGCGAGCTGGCATGGTGCCGGTACGCCGGCACGGGCTCGGTGGTCGCGATGTCCATGGCTCTGGCGCCCTCCCTGCAGTCGCCACATCGTAACTACCGTGGCGCACATGAGCATGGCAGGCTGTGATCCGTGGCTGATCCCCTCGCCGACCGGGCCGTAGCGGCCGACGCGCTGCGCCAGGTGACCGCCGCCGCCGGGCCGTACCTCGACTCGCTCCCGGACCGCAAGGTGTTCGACGCCGGAGCCGCGAAACGACTGACCGAACTCGGTGGTCCTCTTCCCGAACGGGGTTTCGGCACGGCCGCGGCCGTCGACCGCCTGCTCGAGATCGGCACCGCAGCCGGCACCCCATCGACCGGGCCGCGGTTCTTCCATTTCGTGTGCGGCGGCGTGACACCGGCCGGGCTGGCCGCAGACTGGACTGCCTCCCTGCTGGACCAGAACACCTTCGCCCGAGCGTCGTCCGCGTTCGGCACGGAGGCCGAGACGGTCGCGCTGGACTGGCTCCGCGCGCTGTTCGGCCTGCCGGAGGGCTGGGGCGGCGCGCTGGTGGCGAGCGCCACGTTCGCGAACTTCACGTCTCTCGGCTGCGCCACCCACTGGTGGGGCGACCGGCAGGGCGCCGATCCGGTCCGGAACGGGTTGGCCGGGCTGCCCCGGATGCCGGTGCTGTCCGGCGGCTACGTGCACGCCAGCGCACGCAAAGCGCTGCAGATGCTGGGGCACGGCCGGGACGCGGTCGAGGTGTTCGCCCGCGACGGCGCCGGCCGGGTCGACCTGTCCGCTATGGCCCGCCGCCTCGACGAGCTGGACGGAGCCCCCGCGGTCATCATCGGGAATGCCGGCGAGGTCAACGCCGGCGACTTCGACCCGATCGACGCGCTGGCCGACCTGGCCCGGGACCATGACGCCTGGCTGCACGTCGACGGCGCGTTCGGGCTGTTCGCGGCGCTGTCGCCGCGCAGCGCGCACCTGATCCGCGGCATCGAGCGGGCCGACTCGATCGCCGCCGACGGCCACAAGTGGCTCAACGTGCCGTACGAGAGCGGCTTCGCGCTGATCCGGGAGCCGGACCGGCTGGGTTCGGCGTTCGGCATGCCGGGTGCCGCCTACCTGCCCGGTCCGCAGGATCCCGGCGGCGGCTACGGCCTCTACGGCCCGGAGTCGTCACGCCGGGCCCGCGCGTTGCCGATCTGGGCGACGCTGGCGGCGTACGGGCGGGAGGGCTACCGGTCCATGGTGGAGCGTCACCTCGATCTGGCCCAGCACCTCGCCCGCCGGGTGGACGCGGCGGAGGATCTGGAACGGCTCGCTGACGTTCCACTGTGCATCGTGTGCTTCCGGGTCCGGCCGCCGGGTGTGCCGGAAGAGGAGCTGGACGCGTTGAACCGCCGGGTCGGCGTCGCCTTGCTTGAGGACGGCCGGGTCTTCGCCGGCACGACCGTGTACGACGGCCGGGTGGCGCTGCGTCCCGCGATCGTGAACTGGCGCACGACAGAGGCCGACATCGACCTGTTCGTGGACGTGGTACGCGAATTGGCCGGGACTGCCTAACCCCCCACTCCCCCGCGATCTTGGAGTTGTGGTTGGAACGAAACGGGCGATAAGCCGTGGAAGGGTAACCACAACTCCAAGATCGCGGAGGAGAGCGGGGGGCCGGGGGGCGCCAGCTCAGCGGTCACGCATCTCCGGTCAGGTCGATCAGCACCTTGCCGACGGTGCCGTTCTGCACTGCCTGGTGCGCCTGCCCAGTCTGCTCCAGCGGGAAGTAGTGCAGCGGCAGCCCGGCCGCCTCGCCCACCCGGATGGCCCCGTCATACATGGCCGCCATGATGTCCTCGATCGCGACTTCCTTCGCCCCGGCCGGCGCGGTATACAGCAGAACGAACTGCCAGCGGGCGTTGGGCACCATCAGCGCGCGGATCGGCAGGCTGAAGTCGTCGCCGCCGTTGTTCGCATAGACCGCCACCGACCCGAGCCGGGCCAGCACCGCCACATCGATCGCCGCGTTCGCCGCGGGCGCGACCTCGACGATGGTGTCCACCCCGGCCGGCACGATCTTGCGGATCTCCCGGACCACGTCCTGCCGCCGGTAGTCGATCACGTGGTCGGCGCCGGCCGCCGCGGCCAACTGGGCCTTCTCCGGGCTGCTCACCGTCGAGATGATGGTCGCGTCGGACCAGCGGGCGAGCTGGATGGCGGCGTTACCCACGGCCCCGGCGCCCCCGGCCACGAGGACGGTACGGCCGTCGAGCGTTCCCGGACCCAGCCGGCGCGGGCCCTCCTCGGTGACGGTCAGGCACCGGTGCGCGGTGATGAACGGCACGCCCAACGCGGCGCCCAGGTCGTACGTCGCGCTGTCCGGCAGCGTGACCACTCGGCGGGCCGGGACGACGGCGTATTCCTGCGCCGTACCGTCCGGCCGTTCGTGCGCCGCTTCCCAGATCCAGACGCGTAGGCCGTGCAGCGCCGCCTCGACACCGGCGCCGACGGCGTCGACCACGCCCGCCCCGTCCTGTCCCGGGACCTGTGGCGGGTCCACCGGCGTGCCCGCGCCGGCGCCCTCGCGGAGCTTCCAGTCCGTCGGGTTCACCCCGGCACGGTGCATTCGTACCCGCACCTCGCCCGGACCCGGCTTCCGCACCGGCCGCTCGACCAGGCGCAGCACTTCGGGTCCACCGTTCTCCCTGTAAACCACCGCACGCGCTGTCTCTTCGCTCGCCACCGTGCCTCCTCGTTCCGTCCCCCAGTCGTTTACATGGTGCTCCGAAGAGAACACGGCCGATCACCCGTCCCAGGGTCGTTCTTCCCCGCGATCTTGGAGTTGTGGTTGGCACGAATGCGGACGAAGTCTGCATAAGGCCAACCACAACTCCAAGATCGCGGGGAGAACCACGACGGCCGGTCAGCTCAGTAGGCCCGCGATGAGGAGCAGCACGGGGACGGAACCGATGGTGGTGACGAAGATCGCGTCGCGGGCCAGCACCTCTCCCTGGCCGTACCGCACGGCGAAGGTGAAGACGTTCTGCGCCGTCGGAAGCGCCGCCACGACGGTGACCGCGAGCAGCTCGCCTGAGTGCAGGCCGAGGACGTATCGGGCGAACAGGTAGGCGGCCAGCGGTTGCACCACGAGCTTGAGCGCGGTGATCGCGGCGATCTGGACGGGAGGTTCACCGGCTCCCGGTAGTGGCCCGGTCCGGAGCGAGATGCCGTAGGCGAGCAGCGCCGCCGGGACGGCCATGCCGGCCACGAGGGCGAGCGGATCGTGCACCGGTGCCGGGAGCGTGACGTGGAACATGGACAGCAGCAAGCCGATCAGCGAGCCGACCAGGAGCGGGTTGACAAGTGGTTGGGACAGCCGGAGCAGCCAAGGGCGGCGTTCACGGTGCCCGGGTTCGCCGGCACGGGATATCACATCGAGCACGGCAAGACCAACGGGCTGGATCAGCACCAGCTGGATGATGAGCGTCGGGGCGACCTGGGACGCGTCGCCGAGCACATACGCGGCGATCGGCAACCCGAGGTTGCCGGCGTTCACGTAGCACGACGCGAAGGCCCCGATTACCGTGTCGCCGGCGCTCCGCCGCCAGATCAGCCGAGCCAGGCTGACGTAGATGGCGGCGGACAGCGCGACCCCGCAGATCGAGGCGAGCAGGTTGGTGGAGAACAGCCGGGAGACGTCGGTGCGACCGAGAACGGTGATCATCAGAGCCGGGCCGGCGACGTAGAAGGTCAGCCGGGTCAGCATGTGCTGGGCGGACACATCGAGGATCCTCAGGTGGGCGAGCAGGATACCCAGACCGATGATCGACACGATGGTGACGAACCCGGCGACGACGGCTCCCACTAGTTGACGGCTTCTCCGTCGCGCCGGTGGACGCTCCAGTCCGGCACGGGAGCGTCAGCCATGGTGGACGGTCTCCTCGATCGCTTTGATCAGGGCCGCATCGTCGGCCAGGTCCGGCGCGAGCAGCGCGAGTACTCCGCCGACCGATCCCGCGCGGTCCTGGTACGGCCGCGCCCCCGCGTCGTTGACCGGCGCGCCGATCCCGCGCAAGTGATCGATCCAGGCGGCCAGGATGCGTACGCCTCCGGCGGGCATGCGGCCGGCGGCGCGTTCGGCGCGGACCACGGGGAGCACACGGATCGGCAGCTTCTGTGAGCCGTCCGCGGCGATCTGCGCGAGCGTGTGCCGGATTCGAGGGTTCGCGAACCGCTCCAGCAACGCCACACGGTAGGGGGTCACGTCGGCGGCCGGGAGCGGAACCTGCCGCGCCGCCTCGTCCCACCACTCCTCCAGCCACCGGCGGCACTCCGGATCGGACATCGCCTCCGCGATGGTTTCGTGGCCGCGCGCGCTGCCCGCGTATGCCAGCAGGCTGTGCCCGCCGTTGAGCAGCAGCAGCTTGCGGGTCTCGTGTGGATGGACGTCGTCGACGAACCGCGCCCCCACCGCATCCCAGGCCGGCCGCCCAGCCGGAAAGTCGCCGCTGAGCACCCACTCGGTGAACGGCTCCGTGACCACCGGAACCGCGTCGGCCCAACCGGTCCGCTCGGCCACCGCCCGTACGTCCTCGTCGGTCGTGCGCGGCGTGATCCGATCCACCATGGTGGTCACGAACGAGACGTTGTCCCGGATCCACCCGGCGAGTGCCGGGTCGGCAGCCTCGGCGAAGTCCGCGACCACACGCTCGGTCGCCGGCCCGTTACCTGGCAGGTTGTCGCAGGACACGACCGCGAGCGGCCCGGCACCCGCAGCGCGCCGCGCGGCCAGACCGGCGACGAGGCGAGCGGGAACCGTGGCCATCGGCTCGCCACGGTGGACCGCCGTCAGGTCCGCGCGGACGTCCGGGTCGGCCATGTCGAGCCCGCCATCGCGGTCGCGCCGGTAGGCCGCCTCGGTGACGGTCAGTGTGACGACGGCGACCTCCGGCCGGACGATGTAGCCACGCCAGGCGACGACGTCGGCGCCCGGATGGGCCGCCACCACCGCCTCCTGGATGGACATGTCGTCACGGTCCGGCCCCCGCACAATCAGCGTGTATCGCCCATCCTGCCGGGCCAACTGGTCCGCGAGCGTACGCGACCGCCCGCTGAACGCGGCGATCCCCCACTCTCCGGCGTCCGGAGCCGCGCCGGTGTACCAGGCCTGGTGCGCCCGGAAGAACCCGCCGAGTCCGAGGTGGACGATCCGCACCGGCGTCACAGCTTGAACACCTTGCGCGGCTGGTCGGTGACCAGCGTGGTGATCGTGTCCAACGCCTCGTCCTCGTCGAGCCGGTGCTCCGCGACCAGGCTGGCGAGGAACCCCGCATCCAGGCGCCGGGACATGTCGTGCCGGGCCGGGATGGAGCAGAATGCGCGCGTGTCGTCGATGAAGCCGGAGAGCCGGCTGAATCCGGCGATCTCGGTGACCGACTCCTGGAACCGGCGGATCATCGCGGGGCTGTCCAGGAACCACCACGGCACGCCGATGTACACGGATGGATAGAAGCCGGCCAGCGGGGCGATCTCGCGGGCGAAAACGTCCGGATCCACCGTGAACAGCACGAGGTGGAGGTTCGGGTGGGTGCCGTATCGGTCGAGCAGCGGGCGCAACGCGTCGGTGTATTCCGTGGCGATCGGGATGTCATGTCCGGTATCCGGCCCGTACCGGGCGAACGTGTCCGGGTGGTGGTTGCGGCGCACCCCCGGGTGCACGGTCATGACGAGACCGTCGTCGCACGACATCCGCGCCATTTCCAGGATCATGTGGCGGCGGAACGCGGTCGCCTCGCCCTCGGACACCTGGCCGGCGAGCGATTCCCGGTAGATGCGCTCCGCCTCCGCTCGTTCCAGCGGGGCCGCGACGGCGTCGGCGTGGCCGTGATCGGCCGACACCGCGCCCTGCTCCACGAAGAACCGGCGGCGCTGTTCCAGCGCGACGACATACCCGGCGTAGTTCCCGACATCGACATCCGCGACCTCGCCGAGGCGCTTCACCCCATCGGCCCATCCGGTCCGGGCGGGCTCGAGATAGCGGTCCGGCCGGAACGTGGGCGTGATCCGCGTGGTGATGTCCGGATCGTCGCGGAGCCGGGCATGCGCCTCCAGATCGTCGGCCGGGTCGTCGGTGGTGGCCAGCACGTCGATGTTGAACCGCCGCAACAGCGCCCGCGGCCGGTGGTCCGGCCCGGCGAGCTGCTCGGCGATCTGGTCGTACAGGGCGTCGGCGTTGTCGGCGCTCGGCCGCTCCCGGACGCCGAAGATCTCGGCCAGCTCACTGTCGAACCAGTACCGCACCGGGGTTCCGCGCAACAGGGCCCAGTTCCGGCACAGCAACCGCCATGCCGCCCGGGCCCGCTCCTCCGGTAGCGGCCCCTCCTTCACCCCAAGCTGGTCCAGGCCCACGCCGCCCGCGTGCAACAGGCGCGTCACGTAGTGATCCGGCTGGATGAACAGGCTCGTCGGATCCGCGAACGGCGCATCCTCCAGCAGAATCGCCGGATCGACGTGCCCGTGCGGGGACACGATCGGCAGATCACGGACCGCCGCGTAGAGCCGGCGCGCGATATCCCGCACGGCCGGCTCGGCCGGCAGCAGCCGGTCGGGATGCACAGTCAGGGAGGCCATGGCCGACAGCGTTACGGCACCGCTTGCCGGTGGCAAGCAGTTGCCACCTGTTGCCACGGTTGTCAAGGCAACAAGTGGCAACAAGTAGTGTCGTCGGATTTCCGGGGGACACCATCTCGTAACTCTTGCCGTAGCGGGGATCACACCCCGGCGGCAATTCAGTCCAAGGGAGAACGAGATGGGTTTGAGGACGATGCGCTCGGTGGTGGCGCTGGCCGGTGCGGCCGCGCTGACCGCCGGCCTCGCCGCCTGCGGCGGCGGTGGCGACAACGGCGGTGGCGGCAGCAGCGGCGGTGGCGGCAAGTCGCTGACCATGTTCATCGGCGCCAACACGCAGTACCCGCAGGAGTTCGCGGCCTGGCAGAAGTCGATCAGCGACAAGTTCAAGGCGCAGACGGGCGCCACCGTCAAGTTCGAGACGTACGCCAGCGCGCAGGACGAGCTGACGAAGATCCAGACATCGGTGGTGTCGGGCATCGGTCCGGACATCTACGCGGTCGGCACGACGTTCACCCCCACCGCCTACGCGACCGGCGCGTTCGTCAAGCTGGGCGACCAGGAGTGGCAGAAGATCGGCGGTAAGGACCGGTTCGTGCCGGCGACCCTGGGCATCTCCGGTCCGGACGACAAGAACCAGGTCGGCATCCCGTGGGTCAGCCGGCCGTTCGTCATGGCCTACAACACCGACCTGCTCAAGGCAGCCGGAATCAGCAAGCCGGCGACCACCTGGGACGAGCTGGCGCAGCAGGCCAAGCAGATGACCAAGAGCGGACAGTACGGCCTGGCGGTGGGCTACAACGACAACTTCGACCCGTGGAAGTTCGCGTGGGGCCTGTCCATCCAGGCCGGCAACCCGTTGGTGGACGGCAAGACCGCCAAGCTTCAGGACCCGACCACCAAGAAGGCGTACCAGACCTACTTCGGCTGGCTGACCACGGACAAGGTGGTCAATCCGGCCGCCATCGGGTGGACGAACGCACAGGCGCTCGCCGAGTTCGCCAAGGGCAAGACCGGTTACTTCATGCTGACCACCCCCACGGCCATCAACTCGCTGGACCAGGGCGCGGTCAAGGGCAAGTGGAAGTTCGCCCTGCTGCCGACCGTGCCACCCGGCGCCACCAGCCGCCCGGCGAACGGTGTCGACGCCGCCAGCATCCTGTCCGGTGACAACCTGGTCGTCGCGGACTACTCCAAGAACAAGGACCTGGCGTTCCAGTTCGTGAAGCTGATCACCGAGAAGGACAACCAGCTGGACTACTACAAGAAGTTCGGCAGCATGCCGGCGAACGCCGAGGGGCTGCAGACCCTGCAGTCGGACGCGCAGCTGGCCCCGGTGGCCGAGGCGGCGAAGAAGTCGGTGGCGACCCCGTTCACCGGCGCCTGGGCCGACATCCAACTGGCGCTCACCAACGTGGTGAAGCAATCGATCCCCGACCTGTCCAAGGGATCGTTGAGCGACGCCCAGCTCGACGCCCGTCTAGCGACGGCGCAGAAGTCCGCCCAATCGGCGCTGGACCGGGCGAAGTAGCCGGTCATGACCGACGACGGCACCACCACCCGACCCACCCGGCACGGCTCGGCGGCCACCATGGCCGCCGGGCCCGGCCCGGCCGCCCCGCCGGTAAAGAGCCGCCGGGAGAAGCGCCTCCGCGGCGTCACCGAACGGCAGCGCCCACTCTGGATGCTCATCCCCGGCGGGCTGCTGATGACGCTGATCATCATCATCCCGCTGCTGCTGGCGATCTACATCTCACTGATCGACCTCGACCAGTACACGCTGCGCCGGTGGCTGGACGCGGAGTTCATCGGCCTGAAGAACTACGTCGAGGCGTTCCACTCCGGCCTGCTGCACGCCATGTGGATCAGCGTCTCGTTCGCCGTCATCTCCACCATCGCGACCGTCCCGTTCGGCGTGGCCGCCGCGGTGGCCACCCAGAACCGCTACCGCGGCCGCGCCGTGGTGCGGGCGGTCTTCCTGATCCCGTACGTGCTGCCGTCGTTCGTGGTCGCCACGGTATGGCGCACCATGCTGCAGCCCGACGGCATCGTCAACACGCTGCTGGCGAAGGTCGGCATCACCGGCGGGCTGTGGCTGTCCGGGCCGAAGGCCTACTGGACGCTGATCCTGGTGGAGATCTGGGCGGCCTGGCCGTTCATCTACCTGATGGCGCTGGCCGCCCTGCAGAGCGTCGACGGTGAGGTGCACGAGGCCTCGGCGATCGACGGAGCGAACTGGTGGCCCAAGCTGACCCACGTCATCCTGCCGTACCTGCGCGGTCCGGTGCTGCTGGCGTGTCTTCTGGCCACGCTCAACCACATCAACAACTTCACCCTGCCGTTCGTCCTGTTCGGTGCGCCCCCACCGGACAGCGTCAACGTCATGCCGACCATCGTTTATGTCACCAGCTTCCAGAGCCTGCGGTTCGGGCTCAGTGCAGCGATGGCAATCGTGTCGATGTTGCTGATCGCCATTCCTCTATTCGCCTATCTGCGTGTGCTCCGGCTGGACGTGCACGAGGAAGGAGGCCGGTGATGGCCGCCACGGCTACCGCACCCCCGGTTGCCGCCGTGCGACGGGGCAGCCGCACTGCCGCCCTTGAGGCCCACCGGCTGCTGCCCCGGCCGCTGCTGGTGATCGTCACGGTGATTCTCTGCGCGATGGTCCTGATCCCCACCGCGTACATCCTGCTTGCGTCGCTGAACACCGACCTCGGCGTGGCGGAGGGCCAGTTCTGGCCGAGCACCTTCTCCGTGGCGAGCTACACCAAGATATGGACCACCGCGAATCTGGCCACCGGCCTGCTCAACAGCATCGTCATCGCTGGATTCACCGCGGTGGCTTCGGCGCTGTTGGGCACCGTCACCGCGTACGTGCTGGTCCGCTACAAGTTCTTCGGAAGGCTCACCATCCTGCGCGGCCTGGTCGGGCTGCAGAGCGTCCCGGGCACGCTGATGCTGCTGCCGGTGTTCGTGCTGTTCTCCTCGGCGGGCAACTATCTAGGGGTCACGGTGGTCGGCACCCGCTGGGGACTGTTCATCGCGTACCTGACGTTCGCGCTGCCGTTCTCCACCTGGGTGATGGTCACCTATCTGCGCGGCCTGCCCCGGGAGTTGGAGGAGGCGGGCCGGGTGGACGGCGCGTCCAGCGTGCGGATCCTGTTCCGGATCATCATCCCGCTTAGCCTGCCGGCGATCGTGGTGTCCGGCATCTTCGCGTTCCTGCTGGGCTGGAACGACGTGCTGTTCGCGTACGTGCTCACCCGGCCGGAGTCGCAGACGGCGGCGGTCGCGCTGTCCATCTTCTCGGCGACTCAGGAGGGCGGCGCCCTGCCGGTGTACTCCCAGGTCATGGCCGCCGCGCTGGTCACCGCGGCGCCGGTCGTACTGCTGTACCTGATTTTCCAGCGCTATCTGGTCGGCGGCCTCACCGCCGGCGGCGTGAAGTGACCAGAGCAGCGGTGGTCGGATGCGGGGACGTCTCGATCGTGCACCTGCAGGCGATCGAGAAACTCGCCGACGTGGAACTGGTCGGTGTCTGCGACACCGACCAGGCCACCCGTACCGCCGCGGCGGAAAGGTACGGCGTACCGGAGTTCGCCGGACACCACGAGATGATCGAGGCGGTACGCCCGGACGCGGTGCACATCTGCACCCCGCACCACCAGCACGTTCCGGTGGCGATCGACTGTCTCGACGCGGGCGTCGCCGTCCTGGTGGAGAAGCCGGTCGGGCACACGCTGGCGGAGGCCGACCGGTTGCTGGCCGCCGCACGCCTGCACCCCCACGTGAAGGTCGGCGTCTGCCTGCAGAACCGGTACAACACGGCGACCCGGACCGCGCACAACCTGCTGCGGTCCGGGCAGCTCGGCGCCATCCGTGGCGGTTCGGCCACCGTGTTCTGGCACCGTGACGCCGCCTACTACCGAGCCCGGCCGTGGCGCGGGCGGGTCCGGGACAGCGGCGGTGGTGTGCTGATCAACCAGGCGATCCACACAGTGGATCTGATGGAGTGGCTGATCGGCGACGTCGCGTCGGCACGGGGCCACGCGGGACGCTACGCCCTCGTCGGCATCGTCGACGTCGAGGACACCGCGCACCTGCTCCTGGATCACACCAACGGCGCGCGAAGCGTCGTCTTCGCCACTGTCACCAACGTCACCGATTCCCCGGTGACGATCGAGATCGTCACCGAGCGGGCGGTGCTGCTCATCCGCGGCGACCTGACCGTCAGCTACGCCGACGGGCGCATCGAAACCGTCGCCGAACCGGTGGTCAGCACCGGAGGCCGCGCCTACTGGGGCGCGTCGCACGAGCTGCTCATCGCCGACTTCTACCGCACGTTGGCCGATCCCGACCCGTTCTGGATCGGGCCGGACGAGGGCATCAAGTCTCTGCGCGTGATTTCCCAGATCTACCAACCTCAAGGAAGGACCACTGACTAATGTGGACTCTCTCCGGTTTCGTGGACGAGATATCGCCTGACTTCACCGAGCAATGCCAGGTGGCGTCCGGCCTCGGACTGAAGTATGTCGAGCTGCGCAGCGCGTGGGACGTCAACATCCTGGACCTCAAGCCCGAGCAGCTGACCGTCACGAAGGACACGCTCGCGAATTACGGCCTCCAGGTCTCCAGCATCGGATCACCGATCGGGAAGATCTTCATCGACGAGCCCTTTCCCCCACACCTCGATCGCATGCGCCACGCCGCCGAGGTCGCCCACTTCTTCGACGCGCCGTACATCCGCATCTTCTCGTTCTTCCTGCGGCCCGGCGCTGACCCGGCGGAACATCGTGACGCGGTGATCGACCGGATGCGGGCGTTGGCCCGGGTCGCCGAGGACGCAGACGTCATCCTGCTGCACGAAAACGAGAAGGAGATCTACGGCGACGTTCCGAGCCGCTGCCTGGACATCGTACGATCGGTCGGCTCGCCACACCTGCGTCTCGCCTGGGATCCGGCCAACTTCGTCCAGGTTGGAGTCCGGCCCTATACCGACGGGTACGCCATGCTGCGCCCACACATCGAGTACATCCAGATCAAGGACGCGATGGCCGCGGACGGCTCGGTGGTGACCGCGGGCAACGGCGACGGCGAGGTCGCCCGCACCATCCGCGCGCTCCGCCACGACGGCTTCGACGGGTTCTTCTCGCTGGAGCCACACCTGAGCCTCGGCTTCGAAACCGGCGGCTTCTCCGGACCGAATCTGTTCCGGCGCGCATGGCAGGACTTCACCGATCTATTGAAGGCCGAGGGGATCGCGTACTCATGAACACCGTTCGCAACATTGCCCTCGTCGGCGCCGGCGTCATCGGCAAACATCACGGGCTGGTCATCAGCCAGCTCGCCGACCGGCTCCGGCTGACCGCCGTGGTCGACATCGATCCGGAACGCGCCCAGCGCCTCGCCGCCGAACGCGGCGGCACACCGTTCACGTCTCTCGCCGATGCGCTGTCCACGGTGGACGTCGACATCGTCGCGGTCTGCACACCGACCGGGCGGCACGGCGAAGTGGCGATCGAGGCGCTCGCCGCGGGCAAGAACGTCATCGTGGAGAAGCCGGCCGAGATCACGGTGGAACGGACCGACGAGATCATCGAGGCGCAGCGGAAGGCCGGCACCGTGGTGACGGTCATCTCCCAGCACCGCTTCGACCCCGCCACCGAGACCATGCTCGCCGCCATCGAACGCGACGAACTGGGCCGGCTCACCTCGGGCATCGCCTCGATCGACTGGTGGCGCGGGCAGAGTTACTACGACTCCGGCGACTGGCGCGGCACCTGGGAACTCGACGGCGGCGGCGCACTGATGAACCAGGGCGTGCACACCGTCGACCTGCTGGTCGCGGCGCTGGGCCGGCCGGTCGAGGTGTTCGCGTACACCGGCACGCTGGCGCACCAGCGGATCGAGGTCGAGGACGTCGCGGTCGGCGTGGTGCGGTTCGAGTCCGGCGCGCTGGGTGTCCTGCACGCGACCACGTCCGCGTACCCGGGTCTCAGCGCGCGCCTGCAAGTGCACGGCGACAAGGGGTCGGTGGTCATCGACAACGACCAGCTCGTGTTCCTCGAGACCACGGCGCCGGGCGGCGAGGCGAAGGAGCAGTCGTACGGCGCCACCTCCGCACGTGCTGTTCCGACGGCAGGCAGCGATCCGGGCCAGCTGTCCGACGCGCACCGGCTGCAGTACCTGAACTTCCTCGGTGCCTTGGACGGGACGGATCGGCTGCGGGTCGATCTCGAGACCAACCGGCAGTCGATCGGGGTCATCACCGGGGTGTACGAGTCCGCCCGTACCGGACGGCCGGTGACACTATGACCAACCGCATCGCCGCCAACCCCATCCCGTACTGGAGCAAGGCCGGCAAGACGCGGGAGGTCTTCGACGAGGCGTTCCGGGACTTCCAGCAGATCGGGTTCACCGCGGTCAAGGCCGACGTGCCCGACGACATGACCGCCACCGAGTACGCCGACTGGATCGCCGGCTACGGGCTGTCCCCGTCGCTCAGCCTGTTCAGCTCGCCGTTCGACGAAACGGTGGACATGGCGGAGGAGATCGAACGCGCGAAGCAGTTCGCCGCCACACAGGTCGAGCTCGGGCTCGACCGTACGATGATCTCTTCGATGTCCATCCCGGCACGGATGGCCGAACCGGCGGTCGGCGCCGGCTTCGACGAGGGCCGGCTCGCCCGGGCCATCGACAACTGCGGCGCGGTGTGCCGGGTGCTGCACGCCGAAGGGCTGCGTCCGCTGCACCACTCGCACGTCGGCGGCGTCTTCGAGACCGAGCGCGAGATCGTCCGGCTGCTCGACGATCTGGGCCCCGACGTCATCGGCCTGGGCCCGGACACCGGGCACCTGCGCTGGGCGGGAATCGAGCCGGCACCGTTCATCCGGCGTTACGCTGACCGTATCGGAGGCATCCACATCAAGGATTGCTTCCCCGACTTCCTGGCTCCCGAAAGCCGGACCGGCATGAGCTACCACGAGGTGCAGGAAACGAAGCGGCTGTGGGCCGAGCCCGGCCTCGGCGTCGTGGATTTCGGCGCGGTGCTGGCCGCCATCCCGGCCGGCTACGACGGCGATTTCATGATCGAAGTTGACGAGCCGAGCGTCGAGTCGAAATTCGAATCGCACCGCACCTCGTTCGAATGGGCCCGGCACAACATCCCGGCGAGGATCTGATGACCACCACAGAAACCCGGCATCTCACCGCGGCGCGCATCGGCGGCGCAGACCGCATCCTGACCGAATCGGAGGTCGAGGAGTTCGTCGCCGCACAGCTGGCGCGCATCGACGCCGACGGCCGTAGCGTCTGTGTGCTCGTGCCCGACGGTACGCGGACCTGCCCGCTCCCGCTCCTGGTCGGCGCCGTGCACAGGGCGTTGCACGGCCGGGTGTCCCGGCTTACCGTGCTGATCGCACTCGGAACTCACGGCGCGATGAGCGAGGACGCCCTCGCCGCACACCTCGGCTTCACCGGCCGGCACCTCGCGGAGGTCTATCCCGGCACAACCGTGCGCAACCACGAGTGGTGGAAGCCGGAGACCTTCGCGAATCTGGGCACGGTTCCGGCGTCCCGGATCGAGGAGCTGTCCGAGGGCCGGATGAGTCTCGATGTCGAGGTGCTGCTCAACCGGGCCGTCGTGGACCACGACATCGCGCTGGTCGTCGGTCCGGTGCTCCCGCACGAGGTGGTGGGCATGTCGGGCGGCAACAAATACTTCTTCCCTGGCGTCGCCGGGCAGAAGATCATCGACGTGTCGCACTGGCTGGGGGCGCTGATCACGTCCGCGGAGATCATCGGCACGACCGGGCTCACACCGGTGCGGGCGCTGATCAACGACGGTGCGGCGCTGATCCCGGCGGAGAGCTACGCGTTCTGCGTCGTGACCGCGGAGAGCCCCGACGCCCCGGACGCCGGCGCCGACAGCGACCGCAGCGGCGCCCTGCACTCGGTCTCGTTCGGGGACTGCATCTCGTCGTGGGAGAGCGCGGCGGAGATCAGCGCGGCCACCCACGTGACCTATCTGGACACCCCGGTACGCCGGGTGCTCTCGCTGGTGCCTGCCATGTACGACGAGATCTGGACCGGCGCGAAGGGCTTCTACAAGGTCGAGCCGGTGGTCGCCGACGGCGGTGAGGTGATCCTCTACGCGCCGCACATCCGCGAGATCGCGACAAGCCACCCGGAGATCCACGAAATCGGTTACCACTGCCGGGACTACTTCGTGAAGCAGTGGGACGCCTTCCAACACATCCACTGGGGGGTGCTGGCGCACTCCACACACCTGCGCGGCGCGGGAACGTACGACGCTTCGACGGGTGTGGAGCGGCTGCGGGTGGACGTCACGCTGGCCACCGGCATACCTGAGGACGCGTGCCGGGCGGTGAACCTGGGCTACCGAGATCCGGCCACCATCGACGTCGCGGCGTTCGCGGCCGATCCGGAAACGCTGGTCGTCCCCCGGGCCGGCGAGGTGCTTTTCCGCCTGCGATGAGCGGTCGACTGCCGGACCACCAGGCGGACCGGCAGCACCAGCGGGGTACCGCTGGATCGGGCGCCCTGCGCGACCGCGATGCAGTTCTGCACGCCGGTGAACCCCATCCGGTAGAGCGGTGCGGCCAGGGTGGTCAGCGCCGGCTCGACGAGCTCGTCGAAGATGATGTTGTCGAACCCGACCACGCTCACATCGTGCGGGATCGCCACGCCGAGCTTGCGCAGCCCCTTCATGACGCCGATAGCGAGAGCGTCGTTGTATGCGAGCACGGCCGTGGCATCGACCTGGGCCACCCGACGCGCCGCGCTCAGGCCGGCCAGAACGGTGGGTTCGTTCGGCCCGATGCGCCGCGCATCAAGCTCGAGTTCGTTCGCCGCCTCCCGCAACGCCCGCCACCGCACGCCGTCCGACCAGCTGGTCTCCGGCCCGGCCACGTAGTAGATGCGCTCGTGCCCGAGCGCGCCGAGATGCTCGGCCGCCCGCCGGATCCCACGTTGGTTGTCGTTCACCACGCAATTCGCCTCGGGGATGATCCGGTTCAGCAGTACCAACGCTTTCTGTTTCGCCAACATCCGCAGGCTCGAGTCGCTCATCCGGGAGCTGGCGATGACTATGCCGTCGACCTGTGCCAGTTCCCGCTCGATCGTCTCGCGTTCCACCTCCGGCGATTCGTTGGTGTGCGAAAGGATCAGCTGATGTCCCGCCTCGCGGGCGGCCGTGTGTGCGCCCTTGATGATCTCGCCGTAGAACGGATTGGTGACGTCCGCGATCACGAGTCCGATGGTGCGATGCATCGCGTGTTCGCTTGCCTGCATGCCGTTGAGCCGCCCGGAGCGGTAGCCGAGACGTCCTGCCGCCTGGAAGATCTTTTGTGCGGTTTCGGCATGGACGCGCCCCGGCCGCGAGTAGGCCCGCGACACGGTGGAGGCCGCAACGCCAGCTTCCTGCGCGACGTCATAAATTGTCGGACGTCGCCCCATGGGGCTCATGCTATGCCGCGTCCCACCCACCCGCTTGGGACACGATCGGTGCGCTACACACCACTCAGCGGCGCCTCGGGTTCCCCGATTCAGTCAAGCCAAGCCCGACCCACGAAGGCCTCGGCGCCGGCGGGCAGCCGAACGTCCTGTCCGACTACGAGTCGGCGGCAAAACTCCATCAGCTCGGCGTGGTCCGGGCCCGGTCCGGTACGGCCCGAGCTACCGCCATCCGGATGCCACGACGCGTGCCAGTTCTTGCCCCGCAGCACCACGAACGGACCGCCGACCACGTTGCCGATCGTCTGATCGACCGCGTCGAGCAGGTCGTCCGAGCCGGAGTCGCAGGCGTCACAGCCGCAGTCCGGCAGCATCTCCACCGCGACCTCGGGCCGGACGACACTGATGTGCAGCACCGCCAGCGACGCGGCCAGCCCGGGCCACCGCACGTCGCGCTCCAGGAGCAGCAGCGGCAGCGTGCCTGGGCGGCGCGAGGTGAGCCGGACCCCGCGGTCGAACCGGCCCAGGCGTCCCTCGTCGTCAAGCGGGGCCGGAGCGAGGGTGTCGACCTCGATCCCCGATAGGTCGCCAAGCCGGCTGGCCCATACCCGAGCGCGGGTGTGCACGATGCCGTACCTTTCTGGCTCGGTCAACCGGGAGTATTCCTCCTCGCGCGGAGAGGTCATTCCCGGGTGCGGATTGGGCCAGGAGGGCATGCGCAGGCGGGCATAGCTCACCGCCACCTGCGCCTGCAGATCGCCCAGCCTCACCATCCGCACGACGATATGGCCACGCGGGCTGGAACGCATCGGATTTCGCGTGCGCTGGGCGGCTGATCGCCGTCGAGTACATCACCATGTTGGCAGCTCGGGACCGCATCCCTGAAGCCGGTACCCGGTGTCGGCGGTAGGCTGATCCGAGCACGGCCCGTGGCCTTGTCGATCCAGACGGTGAGGGGGCAGTCTTGGCTGACAAACGACTGCACCGCTTCGGTACGCCTGATCACG
>Ga0081539_10003682_pt1 | contig 18361 bp, 14 predicted proteins | sample TabmetS4T2R2_FD_71023 | JGI IMG/M metagenome (GOLD analysis project Ga0081539, IMG submission 71023) | Tabebuia heterophylla rhizosphere microbial communities from the University of Puerto Rico - S4T2R2 | ecosystem: Host-associated > Plants > Roots > Rhizosphere ...
CGTCGCCGCCGCGACCTGCATCGCCATCGAGATCGTCCGCAAGCAGGCCGACCAGAAGGGCTTCGCCGTCCATCCCCGCCGCTGGGTGGTCGAACGCTGCTTCGCCTGGCTCGGGCGCAATCGCCGCCTCGCCAAGGTTTTCGAGGCGACCATCGCCTCCGCCACCGCCTTCCTCTACGCCGCTTCCGTCTCTCTACTCACCCGCAGGCTCGCTCGTTCCACATGAGTTCAGAGTCAGACTCTGAGAGTGCGGGAGGAGCCAGAACCAATAAGCCAAAAAAAGGAGGTGGGGGTGTGGGGGCGGAGTTCTCTCCGCCCCCACTTCTTCTTCCAACGGCTTGTGCTCCGACGAGGCCGCGGCATTATGTCTGCAATACGGACAACAACCGAGGAAGGAACGCTCCATGCCGCGCCGCCGCGCCCTGCTTGCCGCCCTCGCCCTGCCGTTGGCCCGCCCGGTTCGCGCCCAGGGCTTCCCCCATCGCCCGGTGCGGATCGTGGTTCCCTTCGCCCCGGGCGGCGGCATCGATCTCGTCTCCCGCCCCCTCGCCCAGCAGCTTTCCGCCTTGCTCGGCCAGCCCGTGGTGGTCGAGAACAAGCCCGGCGCGGCGGGCAATATCGGCATGGAGTACGTCGCCGGGCAGCCGGCCGACGGCTACACCCTGCTCCACGCCAATTCCGGCATGCTGGTCACCAACCCGCTGCTCTACCGCGGCCTGCGCACCGACCCGCAGCGCGACCTGATGCTGGTGGGGCAGGTCACCACCGACCCGCTGCTCTTCATCGTGCCCGCCAGCCTCGGCATCGCCAGCCTGCAGGAATTCGTCGTCTATGCCCGTGCCCGCCCCGGCCAGGTGAATTTCGGCTCCGGCGGCGCCGGCGGCATCACTCATCTCGTCGGCGAGCTGTTCGCCCGCCGCGGCGGGCTGCAGCTCACCCATGTTCCCTATCGCGGCGCCGCACCCGCCCTCACCGATCTCGTCGCGGGGCGCATCCAGCTGATGTTCGACACGCTCGGCCTGGTGAAGTCTCATCTCGAGGCCGGGGCGGTGCGCATCCTGGCCACTGCCCTGCCGCAGCGCGTCGCCATCCTGCCCGACATCCCGACCGTCGCCGAGGCTGGCGTTCCCGGCGCCGAGGTGACGAGCTGGCAGGCGCTGACGCTGCCCGCCCGCACCGATCCGGCGATCGCGGCCGCCCTGACCGGCGCCCTCTCGCGCGCCCTGGCGACCCCGGAGCTCACCCGCTTCTACGCGCAGAGCGGCTTCGTCGCGACCTTCAACCCGCCGGAGGTGGTCCGCGCCCGCATCGCCGAGGAGCGCGCCCTATGGACGGGGGTCATCCGCGAGGCGGGCATCGTGCTCGAGGGCTGAGGAACCCCGCCTCCCGCACTCCCAGGCGCCACGCGGCTATCGGGCTGAGCACGGCGCTCGCCACGCTTCCCCGTAGCCAAAAAAAGGAGGGAAGGGGTCTGGGGAAGGGAGTTCACTCCCTTCCCCAGCCTTGGCGCGGCGCGCAAACGCATCCAAAACCCCCCGCGCGCCGTAGCTGGAATCGATGGACCACACCCCGCCTGCCCTCGCCGACACGCTGGATGCCGCCGTCCACGGCGCTGCCGCCGCATTGCGCGGCATGCAGCGCGGCGACGGCCACTGGGCCTTCGAGCTCGAGGCCGACGCCACCATCCCTGCCGAATACGTCCTGCTCCGCCATTTCTTCGGCGAGCCCGACCCCGAGCGCGAATCCCGCATCGCCCGCTATCTCCGCCGCATCCAGGCCGATCACGGCGGCTGGCCGCTCTTCCATGGCGGCGCGCTCGACATCTCCTGCAGCGTGAAGGCCTATTTCGCCCTCAAGATCATCGGCGACGATCCCGGCGCGCCGCACATGCGCCGTGCCCGGGAAGCCATCCTTGCCGCCGGCGGCGCGGAGAAATCCAACGTCTTCACCCGTGCCGCCCTCGCCCTCTTCGGCGAGGTCCCCTGGCGCGCCGTCCCCGTCATGCCGCCGGAGATCATGCTGCTGCCGCGCTGGTTCCCCTTCCACGTGGCGAAGATCTCCTACTGGGCGCGCACGGTGCTGATCCCCCTCACCGTCGTCATGGCCCGCCGCCCGCGCGCCGCGAACCCGCGCGGCGTCACCATCCCCGAGTTGTTCCGCACGCCCCCGCACGCGGTCCGCCACTGGCCCGGCGGCGCGCACCAGAAGGAACCCTGGGCCACCCTCTTCGCCGGCCTCGACGCCATCCTCCAGTGCAGCCACGCGCTCTTCCCGCGCCGCATGCGCGCCCGCGCCGAAGCCGCGGCAGAGGCCTTCGTCACCGAGCGCCTCAACGGCGAGGACGGCCTCGGCGGCATCTTCCCCGCCATGGTCAACGCCGTGCTCATGTATCACTGCCTCGGCGCGCCGCCCGACGACCCGCGCGTGATCACCGCGCGCAGCAGCGTGGAAAAGCTCGTCACCTTCCGCGACGACGGCGAGATCTACGTCCAGCCCTGCCTCTCGCCGGTCTGGGACACGGCACTCACCTGCCACGCCCTGCTCGAGGCCGGCGACGACGCCTCCACGCATGCGGCGCGCGAGGGCCTGCGCTGGCTGCTCCCCCGCCAGGCGACGGAAACCGCCGGCGACTGGGCGTGGAACAACCCCACGCTCCGCCCCGGCGGCTGGGCCTTCCAATACGAGAACGCCCACTACCCCGATGTGGACGACACCGCCGCCGTCGTCCTTGCCCTCGACCGCGCCCGCGCCCACGCCGGTCTCGGCGACACGCAAGCCGCCACCGCCATCGACCGCGCCGAGGAATGGATCCGCGGCATGCAGTCCAGGAACGGCGGCTGGGGCGCCTTCGACATCGACAATGACAACGACTACCTCAACAACATCCCCTTCGCCGATCACGGCGCGCTGCTCGACCCGCCCACCGCCGACGTCACCGGCCGCTGCCTCGCCATGCTCGTCCAGCTCGGCCGCACGCGCGACGACCCCGCGGTCGCGCGCGCGATCGACTACCTGCTGCGCGAGCAGGAGAAGGACGGCAGCTGGTACGGCCGCTGGGGCGTGAACTACGTCTACGGCACCTGGTCCGTCCTCACCGCGCTGAACGCCGCCGGCCTGCCGCCGGAAACCCCCGCCATCCGGCGCGCCGTCGCCTGGCTGAAAGCGGTGCAGAACGCCGACGGCGGCTGGGGCGAGGACGGCGCCTCCTACGCCCTCGGCCAGCGCCCGCACGCCGCATCGGCGAGCACCGCCTCGCAAACCGCCTGGGCGCTGCTGGCGCTTTTCGCCGCCGGCGTGGTGGACGACCCCACCGTCGAACGCGGCGCGGCATACCTCATGCGCGCACAACGCGCGGATGGCACCTGGCCGGAAGAAGCCTACACCGGCACCGGCTTCCCACGCGTCTTCTACCTCCGCTACCACGGCTACCGGCAGATCTTTCCGCTCTGGGCGCTCGCGCGCCTGCGCAATTTGCGCCGCGGGAATTCGCGGCGCGTCGCCTACGGGCTGTGAGAAACAAGAACTGGGGAAGGGAGATGAACTCCCTTCCCCAGACCCCATCCCTCCTTTTTTTGGTACTTGGCGCTGCCGGCACAGGCACGGCACCACACATGCCGTTGCCTCGCGGAGAAGGGGGCGCTCACCGTGACGCGGCGAGCCAGCCCAGCACCGCGGTCGCCACCACGGTGAGGATGAACACCAGCCGCGTCGCACGCTCGACCAGCACGGCAGCAGCGCCACGCCTCTTCGCCCGCAACTGCTCCGCCACCGAGACCGACAGCGTGCAGAGCAGCGCGAGCGCGAAGAACACGTAGAACGCGTACTCCACATCCATCGTGTAGGCGACATTGCCAAGCTGCGTGTTGATCGAGGCGAGCAGCACGGCGCCCGAGAGCGCGCCGGTCACCGTCATCACGATCTTGTCCCGCACCAGGCTCGGCGGAAACCACAGCGACGCGAACATCATCAGCGTCATCAGCCCGATCGGCAGCAGGCTCTTGGCGAGCGTGGACAACGTCCTGCGGCGCAGCTCCACCTCCATGCGGAACCCGGAAAGCTCCCGCACCCGCTCCGCCCCGACCAGCGACGGATCGCCCAGCGCCGAATGGGTCACCAGGACGTCCCGCCGCGCCTCGACCCGCAGCGCCGTCCACTGCGTAAGATGACGGAAGGCGGCAGGACCCACCGACGCCAGGCCGCCCGCCGGATCCGCCTCCGCCGCCCGCTCGCGGCGTTGCTCCGCCACCGGCACCGCCACACCGGCTTCGGCGGGCGGCGTCATGTGCCGCCGGTCCAGCGCGTACACGATCCGGTCCGACGCCGCCCGCGCGTTGAACAGCCGCACCGCCACGGTCTGCCGATCGAAGGGAAAGCGGTGCAGGTCGAACTCGTTGCGGAAATCCCCGCGCACATGCCACAGCCGATAGGTCGAGCCATCCGGCAGGTCGCGCTGTATGGCCGGCTGCGCCGGATCGAAGTCGCCGCGGCGCAGGTCGGGAAACTGGATCTCGGCCGGCTCCGCCCCGCTGCGCCGCGCGGGCGCCGCGGCGCTCCGGATCCACAGGTAGAAATCGGCCGTGAAGCTCGACTGCGGCAGGTCCAGCCGGGCGATCTCGTTGAGATAGATGCCTGCATAGACCACGCGCTGGAAGCGGGCGAAGCCTCGCTCCGCCACCGGCACCACCAGCCCGGCAAGCTGCTCGTCGATGCCGGGATTCGCCACCGGCACGAGCTGCAGCGGCGCCGATTCGAGCACGTCCCGATCGAACCGCGCCATCCGGACCGCGCTTGCCGGCCGGCCATGCGTGCCGTCGAACCAGAGCGGGCCGCTCAGGCCGGGAAAGGCCCGCGCCGGGCCGTCGAGCGCGAGGATCGCCGCGCGGACCGCCCGCCGGCGCTGCGCCGTGTCGGCGGCCGACGCATCGCGCGACGCAACGCTCGCCGCCAGCATCCGCATGGCGTCATAGGCCAGCACCGCACGCCAGGATGGTTCATGCCCATGGCGCGCGCGGAAACGCCCCTCGAACGCAAGCAACGCGGCCCCGCCGCTGTCGAACAGCACCGGCGATGCGGCGTACAGCCCATCGGTGAAGAACCCGGGCCTCTCCCGCTCCTCGGGCTCCGCCGCGAAGGCGCGGACATAGCCGCCGGAGGCGAAGGACGCCGTCGCAAGAAAGGGGCCCGGCACATCGGCCCGCCGCAGCACCTTGAGGAGCGGAACCGCCTCCGTCTCCAGCATGCCGAGCACGATCGCCGGCCGTTGCTCCTCCCCCACGCCGCGGCCCGCGACCCGCCAGGCCGCGGCCATCGCCTCCGCCGCGCTGGACACGGGGTGATAGGCGGCCGTGATGCCGAGGCGCGTGGCGCCGCGGCGAAAGCCGAGCGCGAGCGGCTGCCCGTAGTCGTTGTCGGAATGGATCACCTCGGCCCGCCTGCCGCCCAGCGCGTGGCGCAGGTAGTCGGCCAAGGCCTCGCCCACCCGGCTCTGGCCGAGATTCAGGCGGAAGATGCCGGTCCCGACGTCGATCGCGATGTTGGGCGACACCACCGCCAGCCCGGCCTCGGCATAGATCGGGTCCACCGCCCGCGCCACCGCGCTGAGCGACGGGCCGATCACCGCGACCGCATCGCCCGCCGCGATGCGCCGCGCCGCCGCGCGCGCCCCGTCGGCGCCGCCGCCATCGTCCTCGATGACCAGCTCGATCCGTGGCGCCCCGGCCCCCGCCTCCTCCAGCGCCATGCGGATGCCCTGCAACACCTCCGCGCCAATATTGCCGGCAGGCCCGGACAAGGTAAGCGCGGCGGCGATGCGAGGCGGCGACGTGCCATCGGCGGCCCTCGCCGCCGATACGCCCAGGAGCAACGCGGCCAAGGCGGAGACAGCTTCCCGATAGCGGAGCCCGTTGCGGCGCAGCATGGCATCATCGACAGCCTGTGCAAACCGAGACTACGCGTAGGGCGAAAAGGAAGGAAAGAACTGGGGAAGGGAGATGAACTCCCTTCCCCAGACCCCATCCCTCCTTTTTTTGGATACTTGGCGCGGGTCGCGAGGGCACGGCAAACCTCCGGCCGCTCGCGCCACCGAAGCGCCCGCAGCGCACAGCTCCCTTCGATGCGCGCAAGCTGGTGGCCCAGGCAATCGATAGGTACCCGGATGCCGTTGCCGCAACGTGAAAGTTGCGGCGCGCAACATTTCCTCCCTGGAAATGGAGGACCAGGCGGGGCAGGGTTGCCTCGTTCCCATGGCCGCGCTGTTCGCCCGTCCGGGACGCTGAGGTCGCTGGCCTCGCCCGGCGATCGGCCGCCGCAACCAGGGAGGATTCACGATATGCCACTCAACACCTTCATCAGCGACCCCTTCCAAGATCGGACCGCGTTTCTCTATTTCGGGCCCTTCGGGCCGGCCACCGTCGAGATCGACTGGGGCGACGGCACCGTTCTGACCTACGACATTGACTCGCCCTACCCCTTTGCTCGCGTTGAGCATCAGTACGCCGCCGATGGCGCGTACAAGATCCATGTCACGGACCCCGCCACCGACGACTCCGAGACCCTGGGAGCGCAGATCTCGCTGGACAGCGGGGTTGACCTGACGAGGACCGGCCATCGCTTCGACGATCTGCTGGAGTCCGGCTCGGGCGACGACACGCTCAGTGGACGCGGCGGCGACGACTGGCTTTTCGGAGGCAGGCACGACGACCTCCTGCAAGGCGGCGCCGGCAACGACACGCTGTATGGAGGACGCGGCGCCGACACCTTCTTCGGCGGCCAGGGCGACGACGAGACCTTCAATCCCAGGTGGCTCAACACCGGCCGCACCGGCAAGGTGTATTTCGGGGAGGGCGGCAACGACTCCATCGAGAGCGGCGGGGGCGACGACACGCTCGATGGCGGGACCGGCAACGACGTCCTGTCCGGCGAAGAAGGCGATGACATCATCCACGGCCGCAGTGGCGATGATGAACTGGTCGGCGGTGACGGGAACGACACGCTGGGCGGCGGTCATGGCGATGATTACATCCGGGGTGACGCTGGTGCGGACCTGCTCATGGGCGGCGAGGGCGCCGATACGCTGGAAGGCAATGGCGGCGCCGATACCCTGATCGGCGGGGCCGGCGCGGACGTCTTGTACATGAAGGAGCATGCCGACGACGTCGGGCCGGACGTGGTGGTGTACAACCACCTCGCCGAGGGCGGCGACACCATTACGCCCGGCTTCTCCGTGGACGAGGACATCATCGCCCTGTTCTTCATCGATGGCGATGCGAATCCGCAGTTCGCGAGCGGCGCTGCACCGACGCCGGGCGATGACGGCATCTGGATTCTCTACGATACCGGCAAGGGCTTGCTCTCGGTCGATCTCGACGGCACCGGCCCGGACGCGGCGGTCAACATCGCAAAGCTGCGGGATGCGCCTTCCCTCTCGCTGGACAATTTCTGGTTCGGCTGAGCAGCGCGCGGACCGGCGCCTGAAGGCCCTGGTTGCGCACTCTCGGCCGCCGCGGCGCACAGCATGCAGCGCTGTGCTCCCAACCCTTCCCAGATCACCAAGAAAAGGAGGCGGGGGGTCTGGGGGGCGGAGTCTCTCCGCCCCCCAGCTCTTCCCCTCACATCAGAAGATCGGAATGCCCGCCGGCTTGCGGCCGTAATGGGTCACGTCACCGACGCGATGTCCCAAAGCCCGTACCATTCATTGCGGAACGATCGGCAGCTGGAACCGCCGCTTCACTCCCCAACCAGCGCGATCGTCATCTCCCGCACCGCGAAGCTCCGCGGCACGTGGTCGTTCAGCGACGGATCCAGCGTGTTGAAGCTCGCCACCTTCGGCCCGAACAGCTCGATCACCGCCGCCCCGTCCCCTGCCGCCAGCGCCGCCGCCCCGATCGTGAAGGACAGTTCCACCCCCGGCTCGCACAGCCGCGCGCTCACCGGCACCGGCGTGCCGTCCACCAGCGCCTCGATCTGCGCCGCGTCGAACCCCACCGTGTTCACCACCTGCACGCTCACCCGGCACGGCCGCCCCGACGGCACGAAGGCGAGCAGCTCGGCGCGCCGTCCCGTCCACCAGTATTGCGCGCCGGGCCGTGGATCGCCGGCCCAGCCCTGCGGCAGCCAGCCCTCGAGGAACACCAGCTCGCAGCCTTCGCCGCGCGCCGGCGCCCAGGGCCGCGGCGCCGTCCCTTCCGCCCCCGCGCGCAGCGCGCTCACCAGCGTGCGCAGCTTCAGCCGCCGCTGCGCCGCATCCAGCCGCGCCTCCGCCATCCGCCGCAGCACGAAATCCAGCCCGAGCAGCTGCAGGAACTCGTCCCGCCGCACCACCGCGTCGCATTCCGCCGCCTCGGCGGCGCTCGCCGGCGACGGGTTCTCCCGCTGCGCCGGGAAGCTCGGCAGCCCGAACAGCTGCGACATCACGGTCAGGCTCTCCGCCATGCGCTCGGTCACCCCGACGAAGGCGAAGCGGTCCAGCGCCTGCAGCACCGCCGCCCCGCTCTCCGGCGGCAGCGGCAGCCCGCGGCCGGTGCGCAGCCCGAAGGCGCGCGCCAGCACGCGCGACTGCGGCTCGGTCACATAGGCCGGGTAGTGGCGCAGGAAGCGGTCGATCGGCAGCGCCTTCGCCGCCTGGTGCATCTGCTGCGCGGTCTGGTACTTCGCGTAGAGATAGCGCGACACCACCAGCCGCACCGGGTTGCGCACCACCGTCGTCAGCGCGAGCTTGTCGAGCGGCAGGTGATGGCCGATCGCGCCGTCGACATGCCCATGCACGAAGCGCAAGCCCTCGATCCGGCGCCCCGCCTCGATGAGGTCGGGCCGCCGCAGCGTCAGCTGCGGCGGCGGCGGGAACACCTGCTCCACCGGCATGAAGGCGAGCATGTGGGAGACCACGGTGTTGCCGCCGGTCTTCGGGATGTGCAGGAAGAAGATCGGCCGCTCCGGCAGCGGCGCCGCCAGCTGGTGCGCCGCGACCGCCTCGCTGCCCGGCGTCTCGATCTCGCTCTCGCTCATGCCACCGCCCCGAGCCGCGCCGCCGCCTCCGCCCGCCGCAGCATGAGCGTGCGCGCGAGCTCGACCAAGGCATAATCGGGGGCGAGGATCTCGGCGAGGGCGGCGCGCTGCGCCGCGGTGAGCTCCGGCTCGCCGCGCGGCCCGCCCGCCATCAGCCGCGGCAACGGCGGCGGCGCGCCGCGCCCGGCCATGCCGTAGATGTGCTCCAGCAGCAGCCCCATGGTGTCGTCGGTTCCCACCAGCATGGTCTCGAGCCGCCCCTTGGCGCGCGCCAGCAGTGCGCCGAGCGGCATGTAGCGCGCGACGTCGCCGGCATCGAGCCCGAGCTGGAAGAGCTGCGCATGGCGGTCCACCACGCCCGGAATCGAGAACGCGAATTCGGCGAAGGAGACGCGCACCGCATGCCGCATCACCGGCGTGGTCGGCTGCCCGGCCGCCGCCGTCTCGTGCGCGAAGCGATAGGAGCTCCACAGCCGCGCCAGCGGATCGCGCAGCAGGGTCACCGTCTCGAACCCGGCGAAGCGCTCGCTCTCCAGCTGATGGGCGTAGAAATGCCCGGCGACCAGGTCGGTCTCCGCCAGCCGCGCGGCGCCGACGGCGCCGAGCTCGCTCTCCGCCGCCACCACCAGCGCGCGCGGCCAGCCCGGGCGCAGCGCCTCGGTGAACGAGGTCCCGGCCGTCTTGGCGATGTGGAGGAAGGCGAGCCGCTCGGCCGGCCGCGACGGGCGGGGGGCGGCGCGCGGGCCCGGCGCCGGTTGCAGGGTGCGCAGCCAGCGCCGCGCCTTGTCGGATGCCGGCTCGTGGCGGAGCGCCGCGCGCACCGCCTCGAGCGCCTCGCCGCGCCGCTCCTGCGCATGCAGCGTGTGGCTGATGGCGAGCCACAGGCCCGCCGCCTCGGCGCCCTCCGCCCCCGCCAGCGCCAGGCGGAAGGCCTGCTCGGCGGCCTCGGGGTAGCCGCGCGCGAACAGCCGGTGCCCGAGCCCCGAGGCGATGCGCCCTTCGCCCGGCAGCCGCTCCAGCGCCTCCGCTGCCGTCGCCAGCGCCGCCGCCGTCTCGCCCTGCTCGGCGAGCGCCAGCGCCAGCCCCTGATGCGCCTGCACGCTCTCCGGCGCCGCCGCCAGCGCGGCGCGATAGGCGGTCTCGGCGGCCGCCGGCTCCCCCGCCTGCAGCAGCGTGGCGCCGACCCGCGCCAGCCCGGCCGGGTCGCCCGGCAGCCCGGCCCTGCGCGTGCTCACCACCAGCCGCCCCGCCTCCGCCGCGCGCCCGGTCTCCACCAGCCGGCGCAGCCGCTGCTGCAGGGCGCTCGCCCGCTCCTCGGCGATCTGCGCCGCCGGGACGCCGAGCTCCCGGGCGCGCGCCCACAGCGCCTCGGCCATCCGCACATGGCCGCGCCGCATCGCCGCGCCGGCCAGCAAGTGCACCCATTGCGGCTGCTCCGCCCGCCCGCGGCGGAGGAACGCCGCCAGCCCCGCGAGGTCGCGCGCCAGCACCAGCCGGAGCGCCCGCGCGATGCGCTGGTTGCCGGTGAAGGCCTGCACCGCCCCGTGCTGGAGGAAGGGCAAGGCGAGCAGCCGCGCCCCGCAGGCTTCGGCCGCCGCGATGTGCTGCGCATCCAGCCGGTCATAGGGATCCGCCGCCACCACCGCGAAGGGCGCCAGATCGGCCGCCCGCACCCCCATGCCCCGATGCAGCGCGGCATCGTGGAAGCGGTGATAGCGCGGATCGCGCGGCATCTCCGCCGGCACGATGCTGCATTGCGGCGAGACCGCCAGGGCGTGGCTCAGCCCCAGCAGCCGCCCGTATTTCAGCGCCGCATAGCCGCCCATGCTGAAGCCGTAGCCGATCGCCCGCCGCTTCAGCGCCGCGCGCACCGACGGCGCCGCGCCGCCCATCGCCGCCGCCGGATACCAATGCTCGCGCTTCGGCATGAAGCCGATCGCCTCGATCCCGAGCGGCCCGGCGAAGCGGTCGCCCCAGAAGCGCAACCCGTCCGGGCGGTGGGTCAGCCCGCCGAAGGTCACCAGGGTGTAGGCGCTGTTCCCGGGCTGATGGATGACGCGGATGTCGTCGTCCTCGTAGAGAATCGAAGCCTGCATGACGGGTCCCGGAGTGACCCGCCGGTTATCGCCCACCGCAGGTTGAGAGGACAAGCCGCCCCGCCCTCCGCCCGCTTCCGCCGGCGACCCGCGCCAACCTCGCCCGCCCCTCGGGGTTTCTTCCCCGGATCGCGGGAGAGTCGCCGCCCCGGGAGAAAGAAAGAGTGGGGGCGGAGAGAACTCCGCCCCCACACCCCCACCTCCTTTTTTTGACTCTTGGCGCTGGCTCCTCCCGCACTCTCAGACGCCGCAGCGTCGTCGGGCTGAGAACGGCGCTCTCCACGCTTCCCCGTAATCAAAAAAAGGAGGTGGGGGGTCTGGGGGGCGGAGTTCTCTCCGCCCCCCAGTCTTCTTCGAACGCTCAGGCCCCGGCGCCGAACAGGAAGTCGTCGATGGTGATCGCCGGCACGCCCTTGAGCGTCGCGATCGCCACCGCCTCCCCCGCGCCGGTGCCGTCGAGATCCACCGAGAGCCGGCCGTTCCCCGTATCGTAGAGCAGCCACACCCCGCCATCCGCCGGCGCCGGCGCGGCGCCGCTGGCAAGCTGCGGCCCGACGCCGCCGTCGATGAAGTTGAGCGCGATCTTGTCCTCGGCGACGACGAAGCCCTTGATGGTGTCGCGCCCGTCGTCGATCGCCTCGAACACGAAGAAGTCCACCACGCCGTCATCGCCGGTGACGAGCGTGTCCTTGCCGGCGCCGCCGGTCATGAAGTCCACGCCGCTGCCGCCGTTGAGGTAGTCGTCCCCGTCGCCGCCATGCAGGTTGTCGTCGCCGTCGCGGCCATAGAGCGTGTCGTTGCCGGCATCGCCATAGAGCGAATCGCCATCCTCGCCGCCATCGAGGTAGTCGTCCCCGGCATCGCCGACCAGCAGGTCGGAGCCCGCCTCGCCGAAGAAGACGTCGCCATTGGGGTCGTCCGCGCCGCCGCCGCCGATGAAGTCGTCGCCGGCGCCGCCGAAGGCGGTGTCGGCGCCGAAGCCCGGGAACAGCCAGTCGTCGCCGCCGCCGCCGTAGAACAGGTCGTTGCCCGAACCGCCGCCGATCAGGTCGTCCACCCCGCCGGCCGCGACCGTCACGCCGACGGTGTCGCCGCTGAAGAAATGGGCGTGCATCTTCTCGCTGAGGCCGGTCGCGAGCTCGATGACGCGGATCGTGTAGACGCCGTCGGCGGCGTAGAGATGGCTCTGGTTGAAGGGCGAATCGCCGGTATCCGCGGTGCCGTCGCCCCAGCGGATGCGCACGCTGCCGGCGTCCGCGATGCCCTGCACGCTCAGGAAATTGCCGGGGCTGCCGATCCCGCTGAAGGATGCCGTGACTGCCATGCGCTTACGTCTCCCCTGTCTATCGCCCCGGTCTCCGGGGCGGCGGGCGACGCTACGGATGCGCAACTTCGGCGGACAACCGCAGATTCGTAAAACCGTTCCGGGTGCCTGGGCGCCTCCTGGTCATCCACGCGCCGCCCGCGCCCGCTTCCCTCTGAATTTCTAGTTATCCGGTAGACATAATTGGAATTCGCCGCCTAGCCTGGGCCCCGAAGACCCCGGGAGACCCGACATGGCCGCCACCGCCGCCCCGCCCCGCCGCTGCTTCGCCCTGCTCAGCCACACCCTGAGCGACACCACCATCGCCCGCTACCGCGCCCTGCGCGACGCCCTGCCCCCCAGCTACGACGTCGTGCTCCTGCTCACCGACGCCCTCGGCACCGCCGCCCGCGCCCTCGGCATCGCCGACGCCGAGATCCTCGGCCCCGACGACATCTTCCTCCCCGACTACGGCGCCAAGGGCAGCACCCGGAAGATCCGCCCCGGCAACACCGACCTCGTCATGATGGCCTTCGCCCGCCGCCGGCCGTTCTACGACCACATCTGGATGATCGAGTACGACGTCCTGTTCCCCGCCGGCCCCGCCGTCCTCGCCGAGCTCGACGCCGCCTCCGACGCCGATCTCCTGCTCGCCATGCGCTGGGGCTCGCGCGCCGCCGGCCCCAACTGGCACTGGTGGAAGACCTTCAGCCCGAGCCCCGAGGACGCGCCGCACCTCACGCCCGATACCACGATCCACGGCCTCTTCTGCGTCTCGCGCTACAGCCGCCGCCTCTTCGCCGCGCTCGAGCAGGCCTACCGCGCCGGCTGGTCCGGCCATCACGAGGCGACGGTGCCGACCATCGCCCAGCTCCGCGGCCTCTCGCTCGACCGCCTCGACGAGATCGCCAAGCGCCGCCTCGGCCGCCAGGTGGTCGACCGCACCACCTTCGCCACCAACAAGTGCGCGCCGCTCGCCGCAGACATGATCTACCACCCGGTCAAGAGCGAACCCGCCGCCGCCGCCCTGCTCGCCGCCCTCGGCCAGGACTGGCTGCCGCCGGAGCCGGCCGCGCCCGCGCCGCGCGCAAGCCCGGCACGCGCCGGCTGGCGCGCCGCCGCCTGGCCGATCGCCCTGCCGCGCCTGTTCCGCGCGCCGCGCGCGCAACCCGCCTCCGCCTCAAGCGGCTGACGCACCAAAACCCCTGCCGGGCGCCGCCCGGCAGGGGTCGAACATCCCCGATCAGCTGGTCTCAGTGCACCGAGGCAGGCAGCATCGAATGCTGCCGGATCGCCGCCGCCGCCAGCGCCGCATTCGGCGCCGCGCCGATCATCGTCCCATCCGCGGCATGGATCGCCACGGCGGGCGCGCCATTGACCACCACGGGCCGGAAATAGGCGATCTCGCGCGCCCCGTAGCGCGCCCAGTCGAGCGGCGAGAGCGACTTCAGCGCCTCATCGGACAGCGCCTCGTCCTGCTCCTCCTCGTCGCGCTCCAGCTCTTCCTCGAAATCCTTCTCGTCCATCGCACTTCTCCTGACAGGACGGCCCACCAGAGGCCCGTCCACGGCCCGCCGCGCGGTCTCTCCTCAGCCCCGCTCGACGTTGCTCTCCACCACCTGCGGCGACCCGTTGCCGCGGGCATCGATCCTGATGGTCTTGACGCGGCTCTCGGGCTGAGGGCGGCGCAGCTCGACATGCAACAAACCGTTATCGAGCAAGGCACCCTCCACCTCGATCCCCTCCGCCAGCACGAAAGCGCGCTGGAACTGGCGCGCCGCAATGCCCCGGTGCAGGAACACCCGTCCCTCCGGCTCCTCCTTCTGGCGGCCGCGGATCACCAGCTGGTTGTCCTCCTGGGTGATCTGCAGATCGTCCATCGCGAAGCCGGCGACCGCCAGCGTGATGCGCAGCCGGTTCTCGCCGATCTGTTCGATATTGTAAGGCGGATATCCATCCGCGCTCTTCGCCACCCGGTCGAGCATCTGCTCGAGATGGTCGAAGCCGAGGAACAGCGGCGAACCGAACAGCGACTGGCGCGTCATGGCGCAGGAGCCTCCTCCGAGAGCGAAGCATCCGGCAGAGCCCGAAGCACCCTGCCACGCACCCGATATCGGCGCCCCGCACCCCCGTTGCAAGGCCCGGGACGCGCCGTTGCACCGCGCGGCGCCGATCGCTACATGCCTGTCCCGCCAGCAGATTCCCCGCAATGCCCGCCGACGCCGAAACGCTCCCCATCCTCCTCGTGCCGGACCCGCGCCTGCGCGCGCGCGCCAAGCCGATCGGCACCGCCGAGATGGAGCAGGTGCGCGCGCTGGCACCCCGCATGCTGGACACGATGTACAAGGCGCCCGGCATCGGCCTCGCCGCGCCGCAGATCGGCATCGGCCTCCGCCTCGTCGTCCTCGATCTCCAGAAGGACGAGAAGCCGTCGCCCCTCGTCCTCATCAACCCGGAGATCACCGCCGCGAGCGAGGAACACGCCACGCGCGAAGAAGGCTGCCTCTCGCTTCCCGGCATGTACGCCGACGTGACACGCCCCGCCCGCGTGCGCGTGCGCTACCAGGACCTCGAAGGCAAGCGACAGGAGATCGAAGGCGAAGGCCTGCTCGCCGCCTGCCTGCAACACGAGCTCGACCACCTCGACGGCGTGCTGTTCGTGGACCACCTCTCGCCGCTCAAACGCAACATGATCCTGCGCAAGCTGGCGAAGGAGCAGAAGCTGAAGGCCCGGGCGTAGGACACGGGGGGCGGAGTTCACGTCGCGGCAGTGCCGCGACCCCCCCGAGCCCCCCACCTCCTTTTTCTGGCACTTGGCGCGAACACCAGCGCACAGCCGGAAGCCAAGACGCGCGCAAGCGGAGAGTGCGGAAGAGATGCGCCTCGCATTCATGGGAAGCCCGGATTTCGCCGTGCCCGCGCTGCACGCGCTGCACGCCGCAGGACACGAGATCGCCGCCGTCTACGCCCAGCCGCCACGCCCCGCCGGACGCGGCCAGCACGAAACCCCCTGCCCCGTCCACCGCGCCGCCCTCGAGCTCGGCCTGCCCGTCCGCACGCCCGCCAGACTCCGCAAGGACACCACCCAACACGACAGCTTCGCCGCGCTGAACCTCGACGCCGCCATCGTCGCCGCCTACGGCCTCATCCTGCCGAAGCCGATGCTCGACGCACCGCGCCGCGGCTGCATCAACATCCACGCCTCGCTGCTGCCGCGCTGGCGCGGCGCCGCCCCCATCCAGGCCGCCATCCTCGCCGGCGACACCGAAACCGGCATCACCATCATGCGCATGGAAGAAGGCCTCGACACCGGCCCCATACTCCTGCGCAAGACCACCCCCATCGGCCCGCGCACCACCACCCCCGAGCTCCACGACGCCCTCGCCGCGATCGGCGCCCGCCTCATCCTCCGCGCCCTCGCCGAGGACCCGCCCGCCACCCCGCAGCCCGAGCACGGCGCCACCTACGCCCCCAAGCTCGGCAAGGACGACGCCCGCCTCGACTGGACCCAGGACGCCACAGCGCTCGACCGCCGCGTCCGCGCCCTCAACCCCTGGCCCGGCACCTTCTTCCGCCACCAGGGCGAACCCATCCGCCTCCTCGCCGCCGAACCCACCGAAGGCACCGGCCCCCCCGGCACGGTATTGGACACGACACCGCGCATCGCCTGCGGCACCGGCGCGCTGCGCCTCCTCCGCCTCCAACGCCCCGGCCGCGCCGCCCTGGACGCCGAGGCGTTCCTCCGCGGCTTTTCCCTCGCGCCGGGCACAGTGCTCGCATGACTGCGGAAGTCTTGGGGGGCGGAGTGAACTCCGCCCCCCAAACCCCCCACCTCCTTTTTTTGGCGACTTGGCGCTGGTTGCCTCCGCACGCTCCGCCCGCGCAGGTGGCGCCGCTCGAGAGTGCGGGAGCCGCCTGCGCCCAATCGTCAGGACGAGGGTGGAGCCTGGACAAGGCAGCAGTGCCTGGGACCGCTGCTTTGCGTCGCCTGTTCCCGCACTCTCCGCCCACGCAGGTGGCCTCGGTCCGCTCCGCGGTTCCCGCCTGCGCCAAGTATCCAAAAAAAGGAGGGTTGGGGTCTGGGGAAGGGAGTTCACTCCCTTCCCCAGCTTCTTCTTCCCTTTTCCTGTCGCCATCCCCACCCGCCATTCGTTCGGCCGAGGGCGCATGACGACCTACGCTCTCCTGGTCGAATACGACGGTGCGCCTTTCGTCGGCTGGCAGCGCCAGGACGGTGCGCTTTCCGTCCAGCAGGTCCTCGAGGAAGCGGCCACGCCCCTCAACGCCGGCGTCGCGCCCACCGCCATCGCTGCCGGCCGCACGGATGCCGGTGTCCATGCCGAGGGCCAGGTGGTGCAGCTCGATCTCGCCGCCGGCCTTCCGCCGGAGCGCATTCGCGACGCGCTCAACTTCCACACCCGCCCGCACCCGGTCTCAATCCTGCGCGCCGCCATCGCGCCGCCCGGCTGGTCGGCCCGCTTTTCCGCGATCGGCCGCGCCTACCGCTATCGCATCCTCAACCGGCGGGCCCGCCCGGCTCTCGATCTCGGCCGTGTCTGGCACGTGCAATCGCCGCTCGACGTCGCCGCCATGCACGAGGCCGCCCAGGCGCTGCTCGGCAGGCATGATTTCTCCGCCTTCCGCGCCAGCGCCTGCCAGGCCCGCGACGCGCTGCGCACCCTGGACCGGCTCGAGGTCGCCCGCCTCGGCGAGGAGGTGGCGGTCATCGCCGAGGCACGGTCCTTCCTCCATCACCAGGTCCGCAACATGGTCGGCACGCTGGTTCTGGTCGGCCTCGGCAAGCGCGCGGTCGCCTGGCCGCGCGCGGTGCTGGACGGCCGGGACCGCACCCTCGCCGGCCAGACCGCCCCCGCCGAGGGCCTGGCCTTCACCGCCGTGCGCTACGCCGAGCCGCTGGACTGGCGCTGACGCGTTCTCATCCGCGACCTGCGCGGTGTGCGGGCTCCCGGAATCCGAATCCCGTCACACTTGTCACTCCCACCCTCGGGGTCGCCGGGCCCAGCTTCCTCCCGACCACCACGAGGCCGGCAGCGACCCGGCCGCGCTTGGGCCGCAGCGCCCGGGTGCTCGTCCAGGACGGAGGACACCACGACCATGACCACATCCCCTGAGAACGACCGGAACGGCGGACTGTCCGGCATGCGCACGCCCCCGATCGTGTCGCCCGAGGCGTGGGAGGCGGCGCGCCAGCAGATGCTGGTGAAGGAGAAGGCCCATACGCGCGCCCGTGACGCGCTGGCCGCCGAACGCCGGCGGATGTCGTGGATGGAAGTCGGCAAGGCGTATCAATTCGAGGGCCCGGCCGGCAGGGTGAGCCTGCTCGACCTGTTCGAGGGCCGGCGCCAGCTGATCGTCTACCGCGCCTTCTTCGAGCCGGGGGTGTTCGGCTGGCCCGAGCATGCCTGCCGCGGCTGCTCCATGGTCGCCGACCAGGTCAGCCACCTCGCTCATCTGAACGCCCGCGACACCACCCTGGCCTTCGTCTCCCGCGCGCCGCATGCAGACATCGCGCGGCTCAAGGCGCGGATGGGCTGGACGATGCCCTGGTACAGCATCACCGACAGCTTCGACGCCGATTTCGGCGTCGACGAGTGGCACGGCCACAACGTGTTCATCCGCGACGGCGCACGCGTGTTCCGCACCTACTTCATCAACAACCGCGGCGACGAGGCGCTTGGGACGGTCTGGAGCTATCTCGACGCGACGCCGCTCGGCCGCCAGGAGGTCTGGGAGGACTCGCCGGAAGGCTATCCCCAGACCCCGACCTACAAGTGGTGGAACTGGCACGACAATTACGGCGCCGAGGCCGCGCCCAACCCGCGGTGGGTCCAGGTCTCCGACGCCGGCGAGGCCGCCTTCCGCAAGCGCGCCGAGGACGAAAAGGCCTGATCGGCACCCTGGGGGGCGGAGAGAACTCCGCCCCCCAGACCCCCCACCT
>Ga0081539_10003683_pt1 | contig 18360 bp, 16 predicted proteins | sample TabmetS4T2R2_FD_71023 | JGI IMG/M metagenome (GOLD analysis project Ga0081539, IMG submission 71023) | Tabebuia heterophylla rhizosphere microbial communities from the University of Puerto Rico - S4T2R2 | ecosystem: Host-associated > Plants > Roots > Rhizosphere ...
GCGTCGCTTTGGCGAGGCTGAGCAGCCGCCCAGTCTCACTCGTATTGTCGGGCGAATACCATCGCGACACCGTGAACACCCCGTCCGGCGCGAGGCTGGAAAGAAGGTGTCGCCAGCCCTCAATCGTATAGAGCCCGTTCTCCGACAGCGAGAAGGCCCCGACGCCGGTGGCGGCCCAGGTGTCGATCATGCTCATCTGGATGAGAGCGAATTGCCGATCGCGCCCGGCGCTCGCAAACCATGTGCGTGCTTCATCCACTTCGAGCTTGATGCCGGGAAGGCCGGCGAGGTTGTTGAAGTCGTGGAAACGGTTCTGCAACAGATCGATGAAGATCGGATTAAGCTCGACGCCGGTGACGTCGCGAAAGCCGAACAGATAGGCGGTCAGCAGATCGCGGCCGCCGCCGACGCCGATGACCGCGGCCTTGCCGCGATTGCGGATGTAATAGGCCAGGCTGGTAATGTCGTATTTGAGGAAGTCGACGCTCTCGATATTGCGGTCGAACCGATACATGGCGGTGCCAGCATCGCCGTCGATCGTCATCCAGCGCTGATCGATCTCCGTGCGCGGCATGGCGGAAGACGGTCCCCACATCGCCGGGCTCTGATGTGACGTCTGGTGCGCGCGAACGCGCGAGTAGACGTTCCAGCGCGTGTACGCGGCGTCGCGCGGGTCCTCCACACGGCCCTTCGAAAAGGACAACACCAGGCCGTGCGGTTGAAGGGCCGCGTTGCCGAGAGCGAGCACGGCGAGAGCGACAAGCAGGCCGGCCGGACGGTTGAGCACGCGCGCCCATCTGGGCAGCGCCGCGGCTTCCTCTTTCGCGGCGCCGCGCGCGAGATGAAAGGCGAGCGCCGCCGCTGCCCCGAAGGCCGCGATCATGAATATCGCCGACACGCCGTCGAGCAGGTTCATCAACACGAGTGCGCCGAGGCAGCCGAACGCCGCGCCCGCGAGATCCGAGCCATAAACGAGCCCGATCGGCCAGGGGCTGCGCGTCAGGGCCAGCGAGATCCCCATGCCGGCAAAGACGTAGGGCGGGACCAGCGCGGCGATCAGCTTCAGCCAAAGCACCGCGGACAACAGAATGCCGATCGACGGGTCGAGCAGCACCGTCGAGATCAGGATGACGACCGACAGCACCGTGGTGACGGCGAATGCGGCTGCGATCCAGCTCAGGTGGCCGAGCAATCGGTCCGCTACAAACACCGTCGGATTGAAGTAGATGATTAAGGAGCCGGCGGTCATCCCGAACATCGCCATGCTGATCGCGAAGAAGGCGAGGTGGTAGTAGCTGATCACCGAGAGGACGCGCGTCTCGATGATCTGCAGCATCAGGACGCACATGCAGAGGACGAAGAGGCCGACAAGAAATGTGACTTTCCTGACCATGAATCTCTCGGCCGTTAGTCGTCCGCCACCGGACAGAGGCTCAGATCGGACCCCTCCAGGTTCGACCGGATGGGCTGGCAGGCCGATGCGCTCAGTTTCAGGTCAAAGTGTCCCAGCAGCTTGTTCAGCCCATCAGGATTGAACGCGCCGACGCTGAGAACGAATTTGGCTCGCCCGGGCGTGCGCATGATCCGCTTGACCTCGACGGCGAGCTTGTTGTTCTGCGACAGCTGCAGATAATTGTTCTCGATGCCGAGATATTGCGCGGTCGGCTCGGCGAAGGGAATGAAGTACGCGGCCGGCTCCCAGGTTGCGATCAGGACGACGCTGTTCGGCGGCAAGGCAGGCACGCGCACATCGACATATCGTTCTCCGTATTGGCCGTGGCCCCAGTCGGGATAGACGGTGGTCGTGGTCGCGACAGCGAGTAACGCCACGGCCGCAATGATGCGGATGCGGCTGCCTTCAAAGAGCCGGATCAAGGCTCCCATAGCGACGACGCCGGTCAGCATTTCAAGCGCCACGGCGTATCGATAGAGGCCAAAACCGAGATCCCACGCGAAGAACGACACGACCACGAAGATGAAAACGAGACCCAAACCTCGTGTCTCGCCTCGCGTCTCGTCTCGTGTCTCGGCGGACGCGCCGTCCGGGGGACGACCACGGAATACGTAGTCGGCGGCAAGCTTCAGCAAGGCGGCTGTGATCGCAACATAGCCGATCGCGCCGCGCCAGTCCCGGAACGTCGTCTCAGTGACGAGATAGATCGTCGTCTTCGTCCAATAGAACGGATAGGCGATGACCTGCCAGACATCACGCGGCAGGAATTGCTCATCTCGAATTGATTCAGGCTCGTAGTAGGGCGAGCGGAAGATCTGATTGAGGAAGGGGAATGTCGGATTGCCGAAGTCTCGCCAGAGCGTGAACAAGTGATGCCCGGCGACGGCCAGAAAGCCGAGCAAGACCGCGACGCCAAACACGACGAGGCCAACCGCGGTCCTGCGCCGCACAGCGGCGATCAGGGCAAGGAGGCCGAGCGCCGGCGCGAAGATGACGGCCGTATACTTCAAGCCGACTGCAATGCCGGCGACGAGGCCCGGCCAGGCAAAGCTGCGCCAAGCAAAATCGCGCCGGGCCGTGAGCTCCGGTGTCAGTTCGGCGATCTTGAGAAGGCCGAGAAGAGCGCCCAGCACGAATATCGAATTGATCAGATCGTTGGTCGTCGTCCCGAGCAGGGATACGAAGCCGGCACCGGTGATGCCGATCATGAGGGCCGTGGCGCGCAGTGTCGTGCGTTCCGCAACGCGAACCGGGCGAAGGACATGGCAGGCGATCGCAAGAACGAGCGCGGCGTTGATGCCGTGGACCGCGCCCATGATGAACGCGACGATCCGCGGGCTTTCGTTCAGGCCCGAGGAGATCAGCGCATAGAACAGAAAATCCGCTGCCGGATTGAAGAAGCCCTGTGATTGCGCGGGACCGATGTCGTAGAGATAGCGGTGATGCAGATACGCCCAGGGCGCATAGAGGTGATAGTAGCGCAGATCCCAATTGTTGTCGGGCCCTAGCGCGACCGACAGGAGTCCCGCTCCGCAGACGATCACGATCGGGAGCCAGAAACGCGGTGCGGTGAGCAACGCATCGACGGCGAGCGGGCGATAACGCTTCGTGACGGCGACCGCGGCCTCTTGCCCGGTCATCGCGGCAACACTGGGAGGGCCGTGGTCCAGTGGAGCACGCCGGCGGTCAGATTGTAGGCGAGGCCATCGACCATGCGGATGCTTTCGGCGGGCCGTCGGACAATTGCCGTGGCTCATAGTAAGCTCACACCATGACCTGGTCCATCATCGCGCGTGACAGCGACGGCGCCTTTGGCGTTTCGGTCGCCAGCAAGTTCTTCGCGGTCGGCGCGATCTGTCCGCATGGCGAGGGTGGCGTCGGCGCGCTCTCGACGCAGGCGCTGCCGAACCCGCTCTGGGGTTATCGCGGTATGCGGCTGCTGCGCGAGGGCATGTCGGCGCAAGCCGTCGTCGATCACGTCACGCTCCCCGATGCGGGCGCGAGTCAGCGGCAGTTTCACGTGCACGATGCGCGCGGCGGTATCGCGGCGCATACCGGCGCGCAATGCATCGACTGGTGCGGCCATCTGGTGCGGCCGACGCTGTCGGTGGCCGGCAACATGCTGGCCGGCTCCGACGTGATCGCCGCGACTGCGCAGGCGTTCGAGACGTCACGCGAGACGTCGTTCGCGCGGCGGCTGATCGCCGCGATGATGGCCGGCGAGGCCGCGGGCGGCGACAAGCGCGGCAAGCAGTCGGCGGCGCTGATGATCTGGACCACGGAGGAATATCCGGCGGTGAGCTTGCGGGTCGATGATCACGAGGATCCGCTCGCCGAGCTCGCCCGGCTCGAAAGCATCGGCCGCCAGCGTCTCTTCCATTATGTGAAATTCATGCCATCGCGGCAGAACCCCTCCGGCACGCTCGACCGCGCCGTGATCGAGGCCGGGATCGCGGAGGCGGTGGCGGCGGAGGGGGAGTAGGGCGGGCAAAGGCGCCTGCTCCAGCGATGCGACAAGGCGACGGCGTTGCGCGCCGTGCCCGCCACGGCGCACGATGGCGGGCACGACGCGTTCCGCGTCTTTGCCCGCCCTACCGCAGGCCGCCCACCAGCGCTACACTTCGCCAACCCATTTCACGCCGACAATTCGGGAGATCACCGTGAAGGCTCGCAGCATTTTGTTCGCGCTGGCGCTGGCGCTCGCCGTCACGCCGGCCGCGGCGCAAGGCCATCTGCGCATCGGGCTTGCGGAGGATCCCGACAATCTCGATCCGACCACCGCGGGCTCTTATGTCGGACGCGTCGTGCTGGCGGCGATGTGCGACAAGCTGTTCGACATCGACCAGAACCTCAACATCGTGCCGCAGCTCGCGCTCTCGCATGAGACATCCGAGGACGGCAAGACCGTCACCATCAAGCTGCGGCCGAACGTCAAATTCCAGGACGGTACGCCGTTCGATGCCGACGCCGTGAAGTTCACGCTCGACCGCCACCTGACGATGCAGGGCTCGCTGCGCAAGGCCGAGCTCGCGCAGATCGACAAGGTCGAGGTGGCCGATCCGCTCACCATCAGGCTGCAGCTGAAAGCGCCGTTCTCGCCGCTGATCGCGCAATTGACCGATCGCGCCGGCATGATGGTGTCGCCGAAGGCCGTGAAGGAGGCGGGCGACAAGTTCGTGGCGAAGCCGGTCTGCGCCGGGCCGTTTCGGTTCGTCGAGCGCGTCGTGCAGGACCACATCACGCTCGAGCGCTACGCCGACTACTGGGACAAGGATCGCATCCACATCGATCGCGTCACTTACGTGCCGATGCCGGACGCGACCGTGCGCTTTGCCAATCTGCGCTCCGGCCAGCTCGACCTGATGGAACGCTTGCTCGCGACCGACATTCCGGCCGTGAAGGGCGACCCGAAGCTCAAGCTGGTGCTGCCGACGCCGCCGATCGCCTATACGGGGCTGACGATCAATCTCGCCAACACCGACCAGGCCAAGAACCCGCTGGGTCAGAACGCCAAGGTGCGCCAGGCGCTCGAGCTGTCGATCGATCGCGAGGCGATCAACCAGGTCGTGTTCAATGGCGCCTACACGGCGGGCAACCAGTTCTCGGCCCCGAGCAATCAATATTACGTGCAGAAATTCCCGATGCCGGCGCGCAGTGTCGAGAAGGCGAAAGCGCTGCTCAAGGAAGCAGGCGTCACGCCGCCGGTCACGCTCGACCTGATGGTGCCGAACCAGACCGACCTGAAGCAGGTCGCCGAGGTGCTGCAGGCGATGGCGGGCGAGGTCGGCTTCGAGCTGAAGATCAAGCTCACTGAATTTGCGACCTCGCTGCAGGAAGCCACCAAGGGCAATTTCCAGCTCTATCTGATCGGCTGGAGCGGCCGCGTCGATCCGGACCAGAACGTGATCAACCATCTCGGCTGCAACACGCCGTTCAACTGGGGCAAGTACTGCAACGAGACGACGCAGGCGGCGCTGAATGAGGCGCGCACCGTCAGCGAGCCGGGCAAGCGCAAGGCGGCCTACGAGAAGGCGCTGGCGCAGATCGAGGCCGACAAGCCGCTGATCTACATCTACCACCAGGCCTATATCTTCGCGCACAGCGCGAGGCTCGACGGCTACACGCAGCGGCCGGACGGGATCGTGCGCATTCAAGACATCAAGATCGCGAAGTAACGCGGGCTCTCGTTGCTGCGCCCTCTCGCCTTGTGGGAGAGGGCATCGCCGAGCGTTCAACCAACTCGGTTGGGTGAGGGGTCACGGCCCATACCCCTCACCCATTCATCTGCGTTGAACCTCTGTGTAGCCCTCGCCCACTATAAGGGCGTCTACGCCCGTCTTCGACGGGCTGCGGGGAGAGGGCGCAAGAACGGCCGCTGCGCTCGCAGCCGCGGCGCGTTGGTTCGCCCGCGCTTATCCGCCGAGCCAGTCGGGAGCAACAATGAGCTGACGCAGTTCTTTCGGGCAATCGTTTGCCAGCGCCATGCGCGGAAAATCGTTCGGCCGATGCGTCGCATACATCAGGTTCAACGTAACGATCTTGTACTGCATGTGATGGATCGGGCCCTCCGTCCGTCCGGCGGGCACCGGGTCGATCCGGCCATCCTGCACGGCAGGGACACCCTTCTTGGTCGAAAACACCTCCACGCCTTTGAGGCGCGCAACGTCCCACTCGTTCCAGCTGCCGGTAAAACCGGGATCGGGTGTGTCCGGGGGTTGCATCGTGCTGTGTCCGGTGCGAACGCTGGGAGACACGACTTTCCAGTCCACCACCAATCCCTTCGACGCCGCAACCTGCAGAAGATATTGGGCCAGCAGGACATCATCTCTCCGGTTCTTGCCTCCTTTGCCCACAGCAGCATCCAGATTGTAGAAAAGAAAGCTGCCCTGCTTCGGGATCCTGATAATGTCGACTTTGGCCATCGGGCCGGTCTCCTTGAGGTCGATTGCCCCGCGCAAGCAGGCCGAGTTCGCCCCTGCATTGGTCCGGCGAATCTCGCCGGAGGTTCCGTTGTCAGAACAATCGATATTGCGTTGTAGGGCGGGCAAAGCGCGCCCCGCGAAGCGGGGAACGCGTGCCCGCCACTTTCTCTCCGCGGCGGGCACGGCGCTGCGTGGCTGCGCGCCGAGAGCTCGATATTCTGGTCCGCGCCTTTGCCCGCCCTACGGCTTATGTGCTAGCTAGGTAAGTAATATTGACCTAATCGGGTTTGCGCTTCGGCGCGCGAGCCTCAAGATTGTCACACAAATGGAAACGCCGGTCGTGCCATGAACGCCTTCGCCATCCTGCCCCACGATGCCCCCGTCAGCGAGAAGGACCGCGCCGCGCTGTTGGCCGAGCCGGGCTTCGGGCGCGTGTTCACCGATCACATGGTGACCATTCGCTATACCGAGGGGCGGGGCTGGCATGACGCGACGCTTGGGGCCCGCCGCCCGATCGCGCTCGACCCGGCGGCCGCCGTGTTGCATTACGCGCAGGAGATTTTCGAGGGGCTGAAAGCGTATCGGCTGCCCGACGGCGGCGTCGGCAGCTTCCGCCCGGAGGCGAATGCGCGCCGCTTCAACCAGAGCGCCACGCGCCTCGCGATGCCGCACCTGCCGGAGGAGCTGTTCGTCGAGAGCCTGCGCCAGCTCGTCGCGAAGGACCATCACTGGGTGCCGGCGGCCGAGATCGGGAGCCTTTATCTCCGTCCCTTCATGTTCGCGGACGAGGCTTTCCTCGGCGTCCGTCCAGCGCACAGCTACATCTTCTGCGTCATCGCCTCGCCGGTCGGCGGCTATTTCAAGGGCGGCAAGGAGGCGGTGACGCTGTGGGTCAGCCATGACTATGTCCGCGCCGTTCCGGGCGGCACCGGCGCTGCGAAGTGCGGCGGCAATTATGCGGCGAGCCTGCAGCCGCAGGCCGACGGCATGGCGCAAGGCTGCGACCAGGTGCTGTTCCTCGACGCGGTGGAACGCCGCTGGGTCGAGGAGCTCGGCGGCATGAACATCATGTTCGTGATGCAGGACGGCCGCATCATCACGCCGCCGCTCAACGGCTCGATCCTGCCCGGCATCACGCGCGACTCGCTGATCAGCCTCGCCGCCGAAGCCGGCCATCAGGTGGTGGAGCAGCCCTACAGCTTCGATGCGTGGGAGGCCGACGCGAAGAGCGGGAGCCTGCGCGAATGCTTCGCCTGCGGCACCGCGGCGGTGATCACGCCGATCGCCGAGGTGAAGTCGAAGCACGGCAGTTTCGTCATCGGCAATGGCGGCAGCGGCGCGGTCGCGCGCAGCCTTAAGGAGAAGCTGGTCGGCATCCAGTACGGCCGCGTCGCGGACAAGCACGGCTGGCTGACGCGGCTGGTGTGAGTCTTGTAGCCCGGATGAGCGAAGCGACATCCGGGGGGCGTTCGCGACGCGTGTCCCGTGGGACACGCCTATAGGCGTGTCCCACGGGACATCGCACCCGATCGAGCCCGAAGACCGGCAACGCGCTCGCTGGCGCAGCGACCACGCGAAGCTAGTTCGCGTTCTTCTTTCTGGACCGAGCCGCTGCCTTTCGGGGCGGCTGCTTCATGTTTTCCACGAGCTGCCGGGCGGCGTGCCAATGCGCCTCAGCGCGACCTTCCGGGCAGCCTTCTTCTTCCCAGAGCCGATGCGCCTGCGCGCGAATGAGATGTTCCAAATTGTCCTGCATCGAAGCCACTCCCCTACACGGCGGGCACCATAGCTGAGTCGCGCGCCGCGCAAAAAAGCTCCCGCCGGACAGGTTTGCGACGCGGGGCCCGGGTTTGGGCGTGTCCCATGGGACAGATGTACGTAGCCCGGATGAGCGAAGCGACATCCGGGGGGCGGTCTCACGATCTTTCCGCTGCTGCGGAGCGGCGAATGATGCCACAATTTCCGCCCAAGAGCGTTCTCCTCCGATAGGCGCTAGTCGGAAAGGATCCCCTCCATGATCTCTCGTCGCACTGTTCTGTCTGCTCTGGCCATGGTGACACTGGTCGGCAGCAATTCTCCGGTTCTGGCACAGCGTCGCCGCGGCAACCCGATGACGCTGCTCGACCCTGATAATGACGGCACGATCGACCTCGAGGAGGCCAAGAAGGCCGCATCCGCGCTGTTCGACAAGCTCGACAAGGATCGCGACGGCACGCTCGACAAGCGCGAGCTGGCAGGCCGGCTGAGCGCCAAGGAGCTGGCCGCCGCAGATCCCGATCGCGACGGAACGCTCACCAAGGACGAATATCTCGCCGTCGTGGAGCAGCGCTTCCGCGCCGCCAATCCCGACAATGACGGCACGATCGACGCCAAGGAGCTGAATACGAAGGCGGGCAGGGCGCTGCTGCGTCTTCTGTTGCAATAGCCGAGCCGCGTAGCGAGTGTAGCCCGGATGAGCGAAGCGACATCCGGGGGCGGACTCGCGGCTCGAGTCCAGTCCCATCTCCCGGCCGCAGACAGCCTCGTGTTCGCCACCACCGCCGACGGGCTCAGCCTGCCGGTGATCGACGTCACGCATCCGGCCTTCGCGATTGCGGACGATCCCTCAAGCCTTGCGGCGCGGCGCGATGACTTCCTCGCCTGGGACCGGCGCAATCGTCGCGTGCCCGGCATCGTCATGCGGCTGCTGACGCGGCTCGGGACGCGGCGCTCGCCGCTGCTGCGGCGGATCCTCGCCTCGCAGAGCGACTATCTCGACAGCATCACGACTTACATCGTCAAGTTGGGTGTGGACCATCTGCCGCCCGGCCTCGACGGTCCGCTGGATCGCAAGGTCGCGGCGGCGCCGCACCTGATGCTGATCCGCCTGCGCATGCAGCAGATCGCCCACTTGCTCTCGGAGGCGCTCACCGCGCCGCTCGCCGCCGCACCGGGCGCGCCGCTCGCGCTCGTCAACATTGCGGGCGGGCCGGCGCTCGACAGCATCAACGCGCTGATCCTGCTGGCGCGCGGAGAGGCGCGGCTGCTGCAGCGCCCGATCGCGATCCACGTCTTCGATGCGCGCGACGACGGGCCGACTTTCGGGGCGCGCGCACTCGCGGCGCTCAGCGCCCCCGCCGCGCCGCTGTATGGGCTCGAGGTCCAATTCCAGCACCACGTCTATGACTGGAACGACACCGCGCCGCTCGCGCGCCTCGCCGCCGACCTCGCCGCGCAGGGCGCGATCCTCGCGGCCTCCTCGGAAGGCGGCCTGTTCGAATACGGCACCGACGACGCCGTCGTCGCCAACCTCAGCGCGCTCGCGCGCGCCGGCGTGCCGATCATCGCCGGCTCGATCACGAGCGCGAGCGACGCCCGCAAACGCATGATCGCGCAGACAAGCTTTCGCTTCTTCGCGCGCGGCCTCGAAGGCTTCGCGCCGCTCGCCGCGCGCGGCGGCTATGCGATCGCCGAAAGCCGCAGCGCGGTCGTGAGCGAGCAGGTGCTGCTGCGGCTGGGGGGCAGCGAGCTGTTCTTCGCGCGCGGCCTCGAAGGCTTCGCGCCGCTCGCCGCGCGCGGCGGCTATGCGATCGCCGAAAGCCGCAGCGCGGTCGTGAGCGAGCAGGTGCTGCTGCGGCTGGGGGGCAGCGAGCTGTAGGGCGGGCAAAGCGTGCCCCGCCAAGCGGGGCACGCGTGCCCGCCACTCCTGCGGCGTGCCATGGCTCTAAACGCGTAGCGCGCTGGTTTCGCTTGCGGGGGACTCTCTTTTCTTGTCTCGCGGCGGGCACGGCGCTGCGTCGATTTGCGCGGAGAGCTCGACACTCTGGTCCGCGCCTTTGCCCGCCCTACGGCGCTTGTCGCATGGGACACGGCTAACGTGTCCCCGCGGGGACACGCTGTCGTCGCGATGGGAATGTATGATTCCCGTTGAGGGGCATGGGATCGCGTCCTCGCACGGGCGCGCGCAATGCTCACATTGACGGCAACCAGGGAGGTGCACATGGAGGACTTCGTTACCAAGGTGCTCGGCTCGACGTACGACGCGATCGCGCCGGATGGATCGGAAGTCCGGTTGCTGCCGGAGATGACACGCGGCGGCATGGCACACTTCGCACTCGGCCCGCGTCATGTTTCGAAAGCGGTTGCGCACAAGACGGTCGAGGAGATCTGGTACTTCCTGCGCGGAAGAGGCCGGCTGTGGCGCCGCCTTGGCGGCAGCGACGGGGAAGGGCAGGTCGTCGACGTGTTCCCCGGCGTGTCGATCACGATCCCGACGGGAACGCAATTTCAGTTCAGAAACGACGGCGATGAGCCGCTCGAGATCATCGGCCTCACCATGCCGCGCTGGCCCGGTCCGGACGAAGCGTTTCCCGTCAAGGGAATTTGGGAGCCGACCGCATGAACTCGTATCGTGGCGGGCACGGCGCTTGCGTGGCTCCGCGCGGAGAGCTCGACATTCTGGTCCGCGCCTTTGCCCGCCCTACGGCGCGAGGCGCCGCCGCGATGCGAACAGCGCCCGCGCTCTAATCGTCGCGCGTCGCGACGTCGCGCTCGCGCTCGACGGCGGCGCGTTTCTCCAGGCAATAGTAGCCGGCGAGGCGGCTGAGCACGCCCTGGCGGGTCCAGTCCTGCAGGATGCGGCTGACATTCTCGCGCGCGATGCCGGCCATCGCGGCGATGTCGGCCTGGCTCACCTTCTGGTGAATGAGGATGCGGCCGTTGCCGACATCCTTGCCGAACGCATCGGCGAGGCTCAAGAGCGCGCGCGCGGTACGGCCCTTCAGCGGCAGGAAGCTGCTCGCGGTGAGCGCGTCATCGATGTCGCGCAAGCGCCGCGCCAGCACGGCGGTGACGTGGCGGTAAACGTCGGGCTGCTGCGCGGTGATCGCCTCGAAGGCGGCGCGCGTCACGACGCGCAAGGTGGTCTCTTTCAGAGCGCTGACCGAGGCCGAGCGCGGCGCGCCGTCGATCATCGCGAGCTCGCCGACGAGCGCCCCGGGGCCGAGGATCGCCAGAATGCGTTCCCCGCCGGAGGGCGAGATCACATGCACCTTGAGCAGGCCTTCCTCGACCAGCGCGCAGCTGTCGCCCGGATCGCCGGCGGTGAACAGCATCTGCTGCGGCTGCAGCTTGACCAATCGCGCCTCGCCGAACAGCGACGCGGCCAGCTGGGCCGGCAGGAGCGACCTGTCGGTGGCGATCTTCGGTGGCGGTGGGGCCATGCTGTGCAATCCGCGCGTTGAGGCTGGCCCGAAACAAGGCCAACCTGCACCTGTTGTGCGCGAACCTTAAGGTCCGTGGCAAGAGGTGTCGCGGCTCGTGGAGGGGATCTGGATGCCGCCCATGCTGGCGCAAACCGAAATACAACCGGACGCGACGGCGCCACCGATCGGACTCGCCGCCGCGGCCGCGATGTTCGGGGCGTTCTCCATCCTGCTGTGGCTGACGGTCGTCGCCGTGATTCCCTGGCTACGCGACGCGTTCGGCCTTGCGCCGATCATGGGTTGGTACATCGGCGGCACGGCATTCGTACTCGTCCCGCTGCTGATCTTCGGCTGCCTGATGGCCGCCCGCGAGCTCCCGCAGCGCGGCCTCGCGCCGTTGCGACAGCGCCTGCGGTTGAACGCGCTCAATCGTGGCGACGTCGTTTGGACGGCCGGCGGGCTTGTCGCGATTGCGATCGCGACGGCTGCGATCCTGGCGCTCGCGCGCGCCATCGACCCAAGCTTCCGCCCGTCACCCTGGTTTCTGTCGCAGCCTCCGGGCTGGCACGCCTCGATCTTCGCAGCGTGGATTCCCTTGTTCGTCAGCAACATTCTGGGCGAGGAGCTGTGCTGGCGCGGTTACCTGCTGCCGCGCCAGGAGGCAGCCTTCGGCCGGATCGCATGGCTGCCAAATGGAATCTTGTGGTGCCTGTTTCACTGGAGCTTTGGCTGGGCGATCCTGCTGACCTTGCTGCCGATCACGCTGCTCCTGCCTTGGATCGTGCAGCGGCGGCGCAACACCTCCGTCGGCATCATCATTCACGGCGTGTTCAACGCGGGCGGGTTCATCGCGGTGGTGAGCGGAGCGGGCAGTTAGAGCGGGATGAGTTTAGGTTTGCGCGAGCCCGCGTACTTCCCCATCCGCGAGCGCAGAGTTCATTGCAGCGCCCTCTCCCCATAGCCCGTCGAAGACGGGCTATGGGGAGAGGGCAAACATGGCTGGCGCCGTCGATTCAATCTCAATTCATCCCGCTCTACGCAAAGTCGCCTCACTTCAAGGTCGGATCGAGCCGGTCGCGCAGCCAGTCGCCGATCACCGACACGGCGAGCGTGGTGCAGATGATCGTGACGGCCGGCGCCAGCATGATCCAGGGCGCGCGGCTGATGTATTCGCGCCCGTACGAGACCATGTTGCCGAGGCTACTCATCGGCGGCTGCACGCCGAGCCCGAGGAACGACAAGCCCGACTCGAGCAGGATGACTTCGGGAAACACCAGCGTCATCGACACGATCAGCGTCGAGGCAATGTTGGGCAGGATGTGGCGGAAATAGATGCGCGCCGGCGTCGCGCCGAGCTGGCGGATCGCGGCCGCATAGCCTTGCGCCGACGCCGCGATCGCAAGCCCGCGCGCGATGCGGGCGTAGCGCTCCCAGCCATAGAGGCCGATCAGACAGACGAGCAGCGGCAGCGCGTTGCCGAAGAAGGCGAGCACCGCCAGCGCCAGAATCAGGAACGGCATCGAGGCCTGAAAGTCGGCGAGCGTCAGCACGATCTGCTCGACGAACCCACGGAAATGCGCCGCCAGGAATCCGAGCGTGGTGCCGAGCACCGCCGAGATCGCGGTCGCGCCGAACGCGATCAGCAGCGAGATCCGAACCGAGAAGATGAGCCGCGACAGCACATCGCGGCCGAGCTCGTCGGTGCCGAGCCAGTGTTCGGCGTTTCCCGGCAGCGCGAGGCGATTGCGCAGATCCATGCGCGTAAGGCCGTAGGGCGCGAGCCAATCGGCAAACAGCGCCACGACCAGCATCGCGACGACCCAGGCGATCGCGAGCGCGACGAACGGCGAGATGTCGCCGATCAGCGGGAGCTTGCGCGCGACGCGGGTCCGGGGGAGGGGAATGTCGGCCATCTCTTCCCTCAGTGTGCGCGCGCGCCGCGCAGGCGCGGATCGAGCAGGCCGTAGAGAAAGTCCACCGTCAGATTGGAGGCGACCATGGTGGCGGCGACGAGCAGCAGGATGCATTGCACCACCGCGAGATCGCGGTTCGCGACCGCAACGACCAGCAGCCGGCCGACGCCGGGCCAGGAGAACACGCTCTCGACCACGACCGCGCCGGCGATCAGCGTGCCGACCATGAAGCCGATGATGGTCACGGTCGGGATCGCGGCATTCGGCAGCGCGTGGCCGGTGACGACCGCGCGCCACGGAATGCCTTTCGCCGAGGCGGTGCGGATGTAAGGCTGGCCGAGCACCTCGAGCATGGCGCTGCGCGTGAAGCGCGCCAGCACCGCGGCGCCGCCGATGCCGAGCGTGACGATCGGCAGAATCGCATGGCGCCAGGTGTCCTGGCCGCCCGAGGGCAGCCAGCCGAGCTGCACGGCGAAGATCAGCACCAGCGTGAGGCCGAGCACGAAGCTCGGCACCGTGAAGCCCGCGACCGCCGCCACCATGACGGCGCGGTCGATCAGACTGCCGCGATGCAACGCCGCATACATGCCGGCCGGAACGCCGAGGCAGAGCTTGATGAGAAGCGCCGGAAGCGTCAGCGCGAGCGTTGCCGGGATCCGCTCGGCGACGAGCGCGATCGCCGGGCGGCCGTCGCGCATCGAGCGGCCGAGCTCGCCGCGCGCGATCGCGCCGAAATAGTCGATGTACTGGCGCCAGATCGGCTCATCGAGGCCCCAGGCCTTGCGGAACGCCGCGATCACCTCGGGCGGCGCCTCGGGTCCCATGATGATCAACGCGGGATCGCCCGAGAGGCGCAGCACCACGAACGCGAACGTCACGACCAGCGCGATGGTGATCAGCGCGCGCGCAAAGCGGATGGCGAAATAGCGCAACATCAGGCGGCCGCATCGATCGGGGCGTGCGCAGGCGTGACCAGATGGCAGGCGGCGCTGCGGCCCGGTGCCACGTTGACGAGCACGGGCGTTTCGCCACGGCAGCGCGGCAGCGCATGCGCACAGCGCGGATGGAAGGCGCAGCCCGACGGGCGCGCCGCCGGATCGGGCGGATCGCCGGCGAGGACGATGCGCGTCGCGCTGCGGCGGCCCGGCGCCGGCGAGGCTGAGACCAGCGCGCGCGTATAGGGATGCGCGGGCGTTGCGAACAGATCATCGGCATCGCCGAGCTCGACGATGCGGCCGAGATACATCACGGCGACGCGCGCGCTCACCTGGCGCACGACACGCAGGTCATGGCTGATGAACAGCATCGCGAGCTTCAAGCTCGCCTGCAGATCGATCAGCAAATTGACGACCTGCGCCTGGATCGACACATCCAGCGCGCTCACCGGCTCGTCGCACACCAGAAACTCCGGCGCGGTTGCGAGCGCGCGCGCCAGCACGGCGCGCTGGCGCTGTCCGCCCGAGAGCTCATGCGGATAGCGGGCGCCATGATCGGCCGAGAGGCCGACCTGGCGCATCAACTCGCGCACGCGTTCGGCGCGCGCGGGCTGGTCGCCACGGCGATGGATCTCGAGCGGCTCGGCGATCTGATCCGCGATGGTGAGCCGCCGGTCGAGCGCGCCGAGCGGATCCTGGAAGATCATCTGCACCCGCGCGCGCAGCGCGCGCCATGGCGGCGTTCCGGGCGGCGGCAGCGGCTCGCCGGCGAAATGCACCGAGCCGGCGTCGGGCGGCTCGAGGCCGAGCACCATCCGCCCGGTGGTCGACTTGCCCGAGCCGGATTCGCCGACCAGGCCGAGCGTCTCGCCGGGCGCGATCGCGAGGCTGACGCCATCGACCGCGCGCAACGCGCGCGCGGCGCCGAACAGGCCCTGCCGGCTGTGATAGACGCGCACCAGCGCGCGCGCTTCGATCAGCGGCGCCGTCATTCGGCCGCCTCGATGAAGGGCAGCGCTTCGTGGTGACGCACGCAGGCGAGGCGGCGTGCGCCAGCAATCGCGCGCAGCGGCGGAATCGCGCCGCAACGCGGGCCAGCGTGATTGCAGCGCGGCGCGAACGCGCATTCGCTCGGCATGTCCTTGGGATCCGGCACCGTGCCGGCAATCGCGGTGAGGCGGCGGCGCGGCCCGTCGATCGGCGGCAGCGCGCCGATCAGGCCCTCGGTGTAGGGGTGCAGGGGCTGCGCGAAGACCGCAGCCGCGGGCGCTTCCTCGACGATCCGCCCCGCATACATCACGGCGACGCGCTCGCAGTTTTCCGCGACGACGCCGAGATCATGGCTGATCAAGACGAGCGCCATGCCGGTCTCGCGACGCACGCGGCCGATCAGCTCGAGGATCTGCGCCTGGATGGTGGCGTCGAGCGCGGTGGTCGGCTCGTCGGCGATGAGCAGGTCGGGACTGCCGGCGAGCGCCATTGCGATCATGATGCGCTGGTTCTGGCCGCCGGAAAATTCATGCGGATACGCCGACAGCCGCCGCGGCGCGTCCGCGATGCCGACGAGATCGAGCAGGCGCCGCGCCTCGCGCTCGATCGCCTGGCCGGTGAGGCCGCGATGGCGCGCGAGGCTCTCGCCGATCTGGCGGCGGATGGTGAGCACCGGATTGAGCGCGCTCGCCGGGTCCTGGAAGATCATCGCGACACGACGCCCGCGCACGCGGTCGAGCACCGCGTCGGGAGCGCCGAGGATGTTCGCGCCGTCGAGCTCAACCGCGCCGGTGACGCGCGCGCTGCGCGGCAACAGGCCGAGCGCCGCCAGGAAGGTCACGGACTTGCCCGAGCCGGATTCGCCGACCACACCGATCGCCTCGCCGCGCGCGATCTGCAGGTCCACGCCATGCAGCACCGTCACGCCATTGAAGGCGACGCCAAGATCTTTCAGCGCGACCAGCGCCGCCATGCCTCACGCCTCGAAATTGCCGGCGCGAAAATCCATCGCGAAGGCGGGCGAAGCCTTCCACTTGATCGACTTCGGCTTCGCGGTGAATGTCGCATTCTGATGCAGCACCGTGAAGGCCGGGTCCTCGCGCTCGCAGATCTCGAGCATGCGGCGGAACGCTTGTCTGCGCGCGGCGCGATCGGTCGAGGTTTCGAGAAACTCGGAAAGCTGGTTCACCTCGGCATTGGCATATTCGCCGACCTGCTGCTGCTGGCCGTTCGGCCCGTGCTGCGTCACGATCGACGACACCGGATCGTTGAACAGGGCCGAGTTCGACCAGTCGCGCACTGCGCGCGCGGCGTTGCGCTCGAGGATCTGGGTCCAGTTCTCTTTCGTCTCGATCGCGACGTTGAGGCCGACGGCCTTCCACATCTCGACCAGCACCTGCGCGGTCGCAACCTGGTTGGTGTAGTAGTTGTTGAGCAGCCGATACGGGATGGGGTCGCCTTTATAACCGGCCTGCCGGAGCAGGTCGCGCGCGAGCGCGGGATTGAACTCCGGCACCGACCAGTCGGCGTGGAACATGTCGCCGTAGAACTCCCACTGCAGCCCTTTCGGCACGCGGGTGCGGCCGGCCCAGAGGCTCTCGACGATCGCCTGGCGGTCGATCGCGTGCGTGAAGGCGCGGCGCACCAGCGGGTTGGCAAGCTGCGGATGGTTCTTGTCGAACACGGTGAGGCGGTGATTGGTGATGGTGCCGCCCTGCACCTCGAACGCGGCGTTCTTCTCGATCTGCGCGATCTGGTCCGGCGGCATGTCGCAGGCGAACTGATACTGGCCCGACAACAGCCCGTTTACGCGGCTCGCGACTTCCGGCACCTCGACGAAGCGGATCTGTTTCAGCGGCGGGCGGCCGCCCCAATATTCGTCATGCGCCACCAGCGTGAGCGAGACGTCGGGACGAAACTCCGCGACTTTGTAGGGCCCGGTCGTGACCGGCTTGCGCGCCCAGTCGAGATAGCTTGCCGACGCCTCCCAGTCGCGCCGGGACATGATCTCTGACCCGTAGCGCGCGAGGCGGCCCTCGAGCGTCACGTCCGGCGTCGCGTTGAAGAAGCGCACCGTGTATTTGTCGACCGCCTCGACGCGCGTGAGGTCCGGCCAGGCGCGGCGCGCGACGCCGGGGACTTCGGGCGGCAGCTCCTTGCCGGGGCGCGGGGTCGGGATTTGCTCGAAGGCGCGGATGGTGGAGCGGTTCTTCGCCTCGGTGTTGGCGAACATGCGCTCGCGGCCGAAGCTGAAGACGACGTCTTCCGACGTCATCTCGTCGCCGTTGTGAAACTTCACGCCCTGGCGCAGCTTCAGCTCGATGGTCTGATCGTCGAGGCGGCGCCATTCGGTCGCGAGCCCCGGCACCGCCTCGAGCTGGCCGCGCCAGTTCTTGGTGATCAGCCCTTCCCAGAGCGAAGAGAAGAAGATGCGCTCGCCGACATTCGACTGCTCGCGCAGCACGTCGAGCACGTTCGAGTTGGAGACCTTCTGCACCGCGATGGTGATCGAGGGCCGGTTGTCGGCCTGCGCGATCGCAAAGCGCGGCAGCGTGAAGGTGCCGGCTGTCGCGGCGCTGGCGGCGAGAAGCGAGCGACGGGTCAGGCGCATGATGGTCTCTCCAATCTCCGTCCTTCGAGACGCCCTCAGGATGAGGGCCAACTCATTCGGCAAGGCCGAGCGCGGCGAGATGCGCCGCGCCGGCGCGCACGTGGCTCTTGTCGCGCAGCTCGAGGATCAGGCGCGGCTGGCTCGACAGGGCTCCAAGCGCGCCGAACACCGCGTGCCAGTTCACCGTGCCGTATCCCGGCCGCCAGTGCCGGTCCGCATAGCCGTCGGCATCCTGGATATGGACGTGGGTGAGCGCGTTGCCGGCAGCGCGCACGTAGTAGTCGACGGGCGGTGCGCCGGTCGTGACATGGGCGTAGTGCGCATGCCCGGTGTCGAGCGAGACGCGCACCGCG
>Ga0081539_10003684_pt1 | contig 18358 bp, 27 predicted proteins | sample TabmetS4T2R2_FD_71023 | JGI IMG/M metagenome (GOLD analysis project Ga0081539, IMG submission 71023) | Tabebuia heterophylla rhizosphere microbial communities from the University of Puerto Rico - S4T2R2 | ecosystem: Host-associated > Plants > Roots > Rhizosphere ...
CAGCAACCCGCACGACAAGCACGTGCACTGGAACAGCAACGAGGCGACCGAGGACAGCACGGCGCCGTGGATCCTGGAGGACGACATGACCCCGGAAGAGCTGATCAACACCCGGCTCGGCTCCCCGTCGTTGGGCGACCGCAGCGTCGGCGACTGGTGGAAGCAGGGCGAGGCCGCCCGCCGGGAGGCCGTGGGCGCCAAGGTGGCCGCTGTCCAGGCGCTGGGGAAGGTCGACGCCCTCGCCGCGGACGTCGCCGAGCTGAAGGCACGCCCGGTCGGCGGCGTGGCCGAGATCTCCGACGAGCAGCTCGAGCGGGTGCTGCGCCGGGTGCTCGGGATGGCGCCGGCCTCATGACGGGTCCGGTCGTGCAGATCACGCTCCAGCAGATCTACGACAAGCTCGTGGTCCTGGAGCGTGATGTGGCGCGTCTGGTCGACCAGCATGACCGGGTGAACCAGACCGCCACTGACCACGAGGCGCGGCTGCGGGTGCTGGAGCGCGGGCGGTGGCCGCTCCCGGCCGTCGCGGTGCTGCTCTCCGCCGGGTCGCTCGCCGTCGCGCTCTTCGTCGCGCTCGGCTAAGGCTTCGGCAGCAGGTGGTACGGCGGGTTCGGGCACCCGGCCGACACCATGCGGAAGACGTACCCCTCGGCGCGCATCGTGCCCTGCCACGCGGACACCTCGGCGCGCAGCAGCTCGCACTCGGACGGCCGGGGTTGGCCGGAGGCGCTGGAGGGCAGGATGGCGACGAGCGCGACGGCGGCCGTGGCGAGCACGGCGCGTACTAGGAGCCTCACGGCGTGCATCATGCTCCGGGGTCAGGCGAGATCGGATCGCCCGGTCGGCCATCGGCGAGCGGCCATGAGTCCGTCGAGGGGCGGTACCAGGTCTGTACGACCGGCGCCCCTTTTCCGTCTGTGCCCAGGGCGGCGCACGGCGGCAGGTGGCCCTCGGAGCGGGTGCACCGGGAGTAGGCCGGGCCGGGCGCGCAGCACAGTGGCATGGGCGCGTCGAGCAGCTCGGCGACGGTGACGAGGTGCGGGTTCTGGTACCCGCCGGAACCGCTGATCATCGGGGACCTCCTGAGGGGGGGCAACCCCCGGCCGGGCCGAGGTGGACACCGACCGGGAGCGCCAGTCACGCACGGTATCGCGCATCCTCGGATCTGTACAGGCATGTACAGGGATACTGATCTAGGGATGGGTAAGCAGGTGTCCGTGTACATCCGGGATGACGACCTGGATCTGTGGGAGCGCGCTGAGAAGTACGCGCGCCGGCACCGGATGCCGATCTCCGGGCTGGTCATGGCCGCGTTGGAGGAGTTCCTCGCCGACTTCGACCCGGACGCCAAGCGGCCCGGCCGCCGCGAGGGCTGACCGGGCCGCAGGTTGGGGTTCTGTTCAGACGGACGTCTCAGGCTCCAGGACACCGGCCGCCTCGACCAGCCCGACCGCGATCCGCCGGGCCTGCTCCGGCGACAGCAGCTCGGCGCCGTAGATCGCGATGTACGGCCCATCGCGGTACGGCTCGCCCTCCAGGACGTCCAGCGCCATCACATCGACGGTGATGTCCCTGTGGTGCGGCGGCAGGCCGGACGCGAAACGCATCACCGGGCGCCTGTGCTCGCGGTCCCCGGTTGCCCGCTCGCCACGGACCTCCTTGGGGTCGGTGTGGTCGACGGTGCACCAGGGCGGGCACGGCAGGGTCTGGACGGGGTTGGGTACGGTCTCCACGGGTCGCTCCTCACGGGTGAGCGGTCAAGTCCCCCGGGAGGTGTTCGCAGCACCGACCGGGGGGCGTCTGGACAGTGAGGGACTGTCCGGCCCACGCTCGTTGTCGATCTGCGTTTTCGCTGCTCAGCACAGCGCTCAGAGGGAAAGTGCTCATAATCCCTCGGTCGCGGGTTCGAGTCCCGCCCGCCCCACTACCAGGGAAAACGGTCCAAGATCCGGCAGTCGCAGATCTGCACAACGCTCGTACAGTGGAGTACTGTACGCCCACATGGAGGGCGTGACCAGCACCAGCACTGATGAACTGAACGATCTCCGGACGCTGCTACCCGACTGGCGGAGGCACCTCAAGGCCAAGAACCGGTCGGACCAGACCATCGCGTCCTACCTCCGATGTGGACACAACCTCGCCGACTTCCTCGTCGCCCAGGGCATGCCCACCGACATCAACGCCATCACGCGCGAGCACATCGAGGCCTTCCTGGCCGACATGGTCGACCGGCTCGCCGCGGCCACCACCGCGAAGCACTACCGGTCGCTCCAACAGTTCTGGAAGTGGCTCGTCGACGACGGCGAGATCACCCGGTCGCCGATGGAGCGCATGTCCCCGCCGGCCGTGCCCGAGCAGCCCGTCCCCATCTTCACCGAGGACGAGCTCGCCCGCCTCCTCGCCGCCGCGAAGGGCACCGACTTCGAGCACCGTCGCGACACCGCGATCCTCCGCGTGCTCATCGAGGCCGGCCCGCGGCTCGGCGAGGTCTCCATGCCCAAGGTGGACGACGTCGACTTCGACCAGGACGTGATCAGGGTGATGGGCAAGGGCCGGCGGGCCCGGGACATCCCGTTCGGCGCGAAGACGGCCGACGCGCTCCGGCGCTACCTCAGGGCGCGGGCGAAGCATCCGAAGGCGGCCACCACGGACGCGCTGTGGCTCGGCCGGCGCGGTGCGATGACGCCCTCGGGCCTGGCGCAGATGCTGGAGCGCGTCGGCGAGGCGGCCGGCGTGCCCGACGTGAACCCGCACCGCTTCCGGCACAGCTTCGCGAACGACTGGCTGCTCTCCGGCGGCCAGGAGACCGACCTGATGCGCCTCGCCGGCTGGAAGAGCCGGCAGATGGTCGGCCGCTACGCCGCCTCGGCCGCCGACGAGCGCGCCAAGCAGGCTCACCGGCGCGCCGCACGGGGGGATCGCCTGTGATCGCCAAGCGAGGTACGCTGTGCTAATCGTGCCCTAGAAGCGAAGGGCGCTGGAGACGCCCCCGAACCGGTTCCACGCATGGCCTGGCCCCCGATCGTGGGGACGCAACGAGAGGCCTGGAACTAGGCGGGATCAAGGCGGGCGGTCAGCTATCGCGTAGATGAACCCCCCTCGCGGGCAAATCGCGAGGGGGGCGCCGCGAAAGGGCCGACCCAAGTGTCACTCACCCCCCGACAGCGCTCCCTGAGGGCACAGATCGCCGCCCACGAGAGCTGGGCGAACACCGATGATCGTTCCGAACGCACCGCCAAGGCCCGCAAGGCCAACCACCAGCGGTTCGAGCGACAGATCCGGGAGCAGTTCCCCGACCTCGACGACGCCGAGGTCGCCGTACGCGCTGAGCACGCCAAGAAGGCTCACTACCTGCGGATGGCGCTCGCCAGCGCCAAGGCACGCGCCGCCAAGAAGGCCGCACGCCAGGCCGGTGCGGCATGAGCGGCAGCCAGGACCACGTCACCGCCGTCCGCACCGCCCTATCGGCCATCGCCAAGGCGGCCGCCAGCGCGGCCGCCTTCAGCTCCGACAACATGCCCCCGGCGCAAATGGTCGAGGCGATGCGCCACCAGATGCACCGCGTCGTCGACGACGTCATCGACGCCGAGCTGCTGCGGCACCCCGACCCTTCGCAGCCCATCCCGCGGTGGCCGAGATACAAGGCCCTGATCGACGCCTTCCGTCCGGTCCCCCCGAACTCATGAGCGACCGAACCGGGGCCGTACGCCTCGCGTTCGCCGACCTCGACCTCGACCAGCCGGCCAACGCGTTCGTGTACGGGCTGGCGCTCGGGCAGGCCATGGAACGCGAGGCGCACGAGCTCGACGACGACCTCGTGCACCGCGCCGCCGTACGCGCCGCCGAGGTCGAGATCCAACGTGCCGACCGCCGGGCCGCCGCTGACCACGGCAGGGCGCCTTGACGGCCGCGTTCGAGCCCGACCCGATCGACTGGTCGGACGTCGAAAACGGCCGTGGCGCGGCCGTTTTCGTGGACAACGACGTCAAGCCGCGGTATCCGATCTGCCCGACCTGCCATCGGGCCGGCGAGGACTTCAAGCTCACCTGCGGGTGCGCCGCGCAGTCAGAGGCCACCGAGCAGTCCATCCTCGGCCGGCTCCGCGCCCAGCTGCTCGACGACGCCGGCCTCGACGCCATCCCCGACCCGGATCCGCTCATCAAGGGGCTGATCTTCCGCGACACGCTGGTGTGGCTCCAGGGCCGACCCGGGCACGGGAAGAGCTTCGTCGCGCTCGACTGGGCTGCCAGCGTGTCCACCGGCGAGTCCTGGCAGGGCTACCCGGTCACCCAGGGCCCGGTGCTCTACCTGATCGCGGAGGGCGGCTCCGGCTTCAAGAAGCGCGTGCGGGCGTGGAAAAAGGCGGCCAGCCGCGACGACACCGGCATCCGTTACCTGCCGGTGGCGGTGCAGTCGTCCAACGCCACCGCATGGCGCGCCTTCTGCGCCGTGGCCGCCGAGCTGAAGCCGTCGCTCATCGTCCTCGACACGCAGGCCCGGGTGACGGTCGGCATGGAGGAGAACACCTCCAAGGACATGTCGCAGTTCGTCGAGCGGTGCGAAGAGCTGCGCACGGCGACCGGTGCGACGATCCTGATCATCCACCACCAGGGCCGCACGGGGGACCACCTCCGCGGGCACTCCTCCATGGAGGGGGCCGCCACCACCATCGTGCAGGTCAAGAAGGCCGACGAGACGATCACGCTCACCTGCGTCAAGCAGAAGGACGAGCCCGACTTCGACGACATCACCCTGCGTCTGGTTCCAACCGATTCGTCAGCAGTTTTGACTCCCATGCCACCAGGCGAGGGTCCACAGTGGAACTCGCCCGCCGTAAAACGCATGCTCTCAGAGTGGTGGCGAATCCATGGGAGTGATCCCGTGTCCGTCTCGGTGCTCATCAAATCGGGGGCCGTCGCTGAGACCACATTCCACAGGGTCAAGAGATCCCTGGTGAAGGCGGGTGTGGTCACCACGGAGGGCAAGGGCAGGGCGATCCGATATCAGCTTGAGAGAGATCCAGATGAGTAAATGGCTCCCAATCACTCCCACACACTCCCACGGGAGTCACCCATTGACTGACTTACACACTCCCACGCTCCCACACACCTTTAGGTGTGGGAGTGTGGAAGTCATGGGCCGGATCGGAGGATCCAGGTGATCACCATCGAGGTAGGCGACAACCTCGCGCTCGCCCTGTGCATCACCGCCATCGCGTTCGCCATCGCATGGGCACGCACACGCAGATGAGCAAAGGCTGGAAGGGCGGCAGCACCACCAGATGGCGACGCTTCCGCACCGGCATCCTCGCCAGGGACAAGAGCCTGTGCACCATCAAGGCTGAAGGCTGTACCGAGGTAGCCACGCAGGTGGACCACATCATCCCGCTGCACATGGGCGGAGCGAAGTACGACCCGACCAACTGCCGAGCCGCGTGCGCACCATGCAACCTCGGTCGCAAGCGCGCGCGTGTCGTCGAAGAGCCACCACATCGACGCGTCTCGAACTGGTGAGCGCGTGTCAAGTCGACGCGCGCCCGAAAGTTGAGCGACCCCCCACTCTGCGACACCCCGCCGCCATGGCTTTTTGTGTGGCCCTGACCTGCGGTTACGCGATCTCCAGCGGTGGCGGTGCGGCCGGCAGCGTACGGGCGGCGTCGACGGCGGCCGCGGTGGCGTACGTGCCGTCGATGGGGCCGGCGCCGCGGCGGGCGAACACCCACTGGCCCTGGGTGCCCTGGTTGAGCCGCTGCGTCTGTCCGACGTGCTGGTCGAGCATCGGGTCGCGGGGGTGGCGTAGCTCGCCGGCCAGCACCAGCTCGGCGAGGCCCATGCAGATCGCGGGTACGTCGGCGCGTGCCTCGACGACCTCGACCCGGCGCGGCGGCCACGTCCCGCGCTTGTCGGCCAGCGCGGCGGCGACGGCGGCGGACGGACCGCCTGGGAGCCACACCAGCACGCGCGGGCGGAGCTTGGCGACCAGCGCGGGCAGCTCGGCGCGTAGGGCCTTGGTGCAGCCGTAGCCCTGCCATTTCTTGACGACCTCGACGTGGACCAGGCCGTCGACGGCGGCGGCCGCGACGAGGGTTGCGTGCTGGCCGTCGAGGGAGACGTCGAACGCGAGGGCGAGCTGGCGGCGGTGCTGGGCGAGGTCGAGCGGCGCGTCGGTGCCGGCGGCGCGCCAGGCGTCGGGGTCGATGGCCGGGTCGAGCACGTCGATGCGCTGGCACATCCGCTCGATCCGGAACCGCAGCAGGGTCTCGCCGCCGGCGCGTTTGGCGGTCATGGCCTCGCCGAGCAGCGCGTCGGCCGGGATGCGGTGGCCAAGGGCTGGGTTGGCGTACGCGAGGGCCTCGAGGTCGGTGGGATCGGCGCCGCTCGGCGAGCTCCAGGCGGCGAGGAACGTGCGTGGGTCGCCGACTCCGGTCTCGACGTAGCCGAGGGCGGCGTCGTACTCCTCGTGCAGGACGACGCTCTCCAGGTCGCCCTCGTTGGAGATGCACACGCACAGGGCGTCGAAGACGGCGCCCATGGCGGGCAGGACCGCATCCCAGACGTCGCGGTTGCGGTGCTCGCGCAGCTCGTCGAGCAGGGCCCGGTGGAGGGTGTCGCCGCGGCCGGCGCGGCGGGTGGGGGCGGCGAACCGGTAGTGGGAGCCGAGCCGGTTCCAGAAGTCCTCTTCGCCGATCTGTAGGGCGGTGTGCCGGGGGTCGAGGTCGTCCCTGAGGGCCTCGGACTTCTCGGCCATGGCGACGACCTTCAACCAGCTGCGCTTGGCGCCGGCCCGGTCGGTGCTGGTGGCCAGGATCTCCGGCGCGACGTCGACCCACATCCAGTACAAGATCAGGAGGCGGGCGAAGACGGTCTTCCCGTTCTGCCGGCCGATCAGGATGATGGCCTTGCGGTAGCGGGGTGAGCCGTCGGGGAACAGTTCGCCGAGGTGAACCGCGAGCCACTGCTGCCACGGGTCGAGGGGCCAGCCGATCGCGGCGCAGAAGGCGATGAACTCCCAGCCCCACGACGCGTCGGGGTCGGTCAGGTCACGGAGCGGCGGCGTCCACAGCCGCGGCTCGACCCTTCCGCGCACGTCGCTGGCGGATCTCGTCGAGAGTGCCTGGGGCTGCTGTAGGGGCTGCTGGTGGGGCGCTGTCGTCACCGCCGGTCGCTCCCTTCACGAGGGCGGCCCGGGCGCGTGGCGTCAGGCCGAGCGCGTCGAGGGCTGCGAGTAGGAGCGGGCCGAGCTTGGCGAGGTCGCCGCCCTGGTCGACCTGGCGGGCGTAGGTCGCGGCCAGCTCGGCGGCAGCCTTGTCCACCGGTGTGACCTTGTACGCGCGCACAGCCGACCGGACGGCCTTCTCCAGCGACGTACCGGTGGTCATACCGGAAGTATGAACGACGCATGTACCATCCGGTTCATGCAGATCAGGTGGCCGTGGCGTCGTCGGGAGCCGGCGCGCGCCCAGAACCTGATCTCGATCAGCGACCCGGGCATCCTCCGGCTGTTCGGCGTGCCCGAGTCGTACGCCGGCGTGACGGTCACCGAGGCCGTCGCGCTCAGCCTCTCCGCCGTCTACCGGGCCGTGTCGCTGATCGCCGGCACCATGGGCACCCTGCCGATGCCGACACTGCGGGAGACGGCCGAGGGCCAGCGGCAGCGGATGACGTCGTTCCTGGACAACCCCGGCGGGCAGTACGGGCCGACGTCGTACGAGTGGAAGGAGACGGTTCTCCTGCACCTGCTGCTGCACGGCAACGCGTTCCTACGCCACGTCTACGGCGGCGCCGGCCAGCTCCTCGCGCTCGACCCGGTGCACCCGATGTGCGTGAGCGTCGACCGGGCGCCGGAGCGGCCGGGCGGCAAGCTGTTCCGGGCCACCCTGGAGGACGGCACCGTCGTCGAGTACGACGCGCTGACCATGACCCACATCCCCGCGCTGTGCACCGACGGGCTCCGCGGCCTGTCGCCCATCACGGTGGCGCGCAACAGCCTCGGCACGGCGGTGGCCGGCGAGCGGGCGTCGGCGCGGCTGTTCTCCGACGGCGCGCTGATCTCCGGCATGGTCACCCCCGACGAGGACGTCGAGCCCGACGAGGTCAAGGCGATCAAGCAGGAGATCGAGGCGAAGGTCGTCGGCTACGAGAACGCCGGCCGCATCCCGGTCATCAACCGCAAGCTCAAGTTCACCCCGTGGCAGATGACCAGCAAGGACGCCCAGTTCCTGGAGTCCCGCGCGTTCAGCGTGCAGGAGATCGCCCGCTGGTTCGGGGTGCCGGCCAACCTGCTCATGGACCCCGGCGCGGTGTCGACCTGGGGCACGGGCGTGGAGATCCAGAACCGTGGCCTGGCCCGCTTCTCCCTGCACCCGTGGGCGGCCCGGATCGAGCAGCGCCTGTCCCGGCTGCTGCCCAACCCCCGCTTCGTCGAGTTCGACTTCACCAGCCTGGAGCGGCCGACACCGGAGCAGGAGGTCGACCTGATCATCAAGGAGCTTCAGGCCGGCCTGCTGACGGAGGACGAAGCGCGCGCCCTGCGCAACCGGCCGCCGAAGCCGCCCGAGTCCGAGCCCGCTCCCGTCGACGACCCCGAGGAGGTGCCGGCGTGAGGGACCTCGACAAGCTCGTCGCCCTGGCCGAGCGCGGGCAGCAGTTGGCCGGCGCGCAGCGCGAGAAGCCCGGCCAGGTGCGCGTGCGCGCCGCGGCGGACGGCCGCACCGCGGTGATGGTGTACGGCTACATCGGCTCGACGTGGTTCGACGACGAGGGCGTCACCGCAGCGAGCTTCGCGCGGGAGCTGGCCGGCATCGGCGACGGCGGCATCGACCTCCACCTGAACAGCGGCGGCGGGTCGGTGTTCGACGCCATCGCCATGCACGCCGCTCTACTCAACCACAACAGCGACGTTGTGTCCTACGTGGACGGTGTTGCGGCTAGCGCGGCGTCGTTCCTCGCGATGGCCGGCGACGAGATCGTGGTCGAGAAACCGGCCAAGATGATGATTCACAACTCGTCGGGGCTGGTACTGGGCAACAAGGCCGACATGCGGGAGATGGCCGACGTCCTCGAAGAGCTGGACGGCACGATCGCCGACATCTACGCCGACCGCACCGGCAAGCCCGCCAGCGTGTGGGCGGCCGCGATGGACCGCACGACGTGGTACTCGTCGGCGCAGGCGGTCGAGGCCGGCCTTGCCGACCGGATCGCCAATGACAGCAAGGCGGCGCCGGAGGACCGGCGTACGCAGATGATCCGGGCCCGTGCCCGCGTAGCCCTGAGGGGGGCGTAGTGCGAACCATTGAGGAGATCCTCGCCGCTCTACAGGCCATTGTGGACGCGGCCGAGGGACGCAGCTTCACCGACGAAGAGGTGACCCAGTACGAGGCGCTGGAGGCGGAGCTGGAGGGCGTCCGCAACTCGGACGCGATCCGCCGACGGAACGCGGCGTACAACACGCCGGTCGGCGGCGCCCCGGCGTTCATCCCGGGCAGCAAGAAGCCCGACACGTACGCGGCGGCGTTCGACGCCTACATGCGGACCGGCAAGCCCAACGCGGACCTCGTCAACGCGCAGAGCGAGGGCGTTCCGTCGGAGGGCGGGTACCTGGTGCCGGACGAGTTCCGGACCAAGCTCGTGGAGAAGATGAAGGCGTTCGGCGGCATCGGCAACATCGCCGAGCGGTACTCCACCGGCACCGGCGCCCCGGTCGAGTGGCCGACCCTGGACGACACGTCCAACGTGGGCGAGATCGTGCAGGAAGGCAACACCTTCAGCGCGGGCGCAGACCTGGTGTTCGGCACCAACTCGCTGACCTCGTACAGCTACATGGCCGGCGGCGGATCGGCGACGCCGCTCCGTGTCTCGTACGAGCTCGCGCAGGACTCCGCGTTCGACCTGCAGGGCCGGCTCGCCCAGCTCCTCGGTACGCGGATCGCCCGCATCCAGGCGACGCACTTCGCCACCGGCACGGGCGTCAACCAGCCACTCGGCCTGGTGACCGGCCGCACCCCGGTTCAGGCCAACGCGAACACCGGCATCACGTACGCCGACCTGGTGACGTGGATTCACTCGGTCGACCCGGCCTACCGCGGCTCCGCGCGGTGGGTGTGGAACGACGCCACCATGGCGACCATCGAGAAGATCACCGACTCGCACGGTGACCCGGTGTTCCGCGGCTGGGGCGCGAACCTCGCGCTCGGCCTGAACGAGTCGACGGTGCTCGGCTACCCGGTGACCATCGACCAGGCCATGCCGGACTACGACGCCGACGACTCCACCGACCTCGCGATCGCGTTCGGCGACATCCGGCAGGGCTACGTCATCCGCGACATCCGGTCGGTGCAGCTTCTCGTGAACCCGTACTCGCGGATGGCGAACCGGCAGATCGAGTACACGGCGTGGGCGCGGGCCGACGCGACGCAGCAGGACACCAACGCGTACATCATCGCGAGCGGAAAGAGCTGACCATGACTGCACGTACCCTGGTCCGGCCGAAGGTGCTCGCCACCGGCACGGCCTCCATCGCCACGGCCACCACGGTCAACGTGGACTTCGGCACCCCGGACGACGTGAAGGTCGCCCCGGGCGCCAACTGGTCGCCCGGCGACCGGCTCGTCGTGGTCATCACCGCGTCCACCGCGGGCACGACCGACACGACCACGTTCTCCGTGCAGGACGCGCCCGACTCGGCCGGCTCGATCGGCACGCCGGCAACGGCGGTGACGACCGGCTCGCTGGCCGGCGGCACCGGCAACCTGTACGCCGTCGTGGGTATCCAGCTCCAGCCCGGCCGGCCGTGGATCCGCGTCCGCGCGACCCGCGGCTCGGGCACCACCGACACCCACGTGATCCGGGCCGTGCTGCTCGCGATCCCGCACAACATCTGAGAGGAGGGCCGCAGCGATGGTGTGGGCACCGGACTACGTGACGTCGGCCGAGCTGAAGGCGTACCTGCGCATCAGCGACACGGACGACGACGCGCAGATCGCCCTCGCCATCGCTGCCGCCTCCCGAGCGATCGACACCCACACCGCCCGCCAGTTCGGTTCGGTGTCGCCGGTGGAGGAACGCTTCTACACCGGACGGTGGGACCGGCGGCGGTGCCGGTGGGTGGTCGAGATCGACGACATCATGACCACGACAAGCCTCACGGTCGAGGTCGACGGGTCGGCGATCACCGACTACCAGATGGAGCCTTCCAACGCCGAGTTCAAGGCGCGGCCGTGGACACACCTGGTCGTGGATTCCTCGTCGGCAGTGATGCCCACCGGCGAGGTCGACGAGGTGGCGGTCACCGGCACGTGGGGCTGGACGGCCGTGCCGACCGCGGTGAAGCAGGCGACCCTGATGCAGGCGTCGCGGTTCTTCGCCCGCCGCGGCTCCCCGTACGGCATCGCCGGCTCACCCGACGAAGGCTCCGAGATGCGGCTGCTGTCCCGAGTGGACCCGGACGTCGGTGTCGCCCTGTCGGGCTACAAGCGTTGGTCGGCGGTGATCGCATGAACCTCACGGACGTGATGGACCAGGTGGGCGCGCAGCTGGACACGATCGCCGGGTTGCGGGTGCACGCGTTCCCACCGGACCGGCTGTCACCGCCGTCCGGGTGGGTGGGCTACCCGGAGGACTACACCTACGACAGCACGTACGGCCGGGGCATGGACCGCATCAGCAACCTGCCCGTCGTCGTCGCTGTCGCCAAGGTGAACGACCGCGGGGCGCGCGGGCTGATCGGCGCGTACGTGGACGGCGCCGGCGCCAAGTCCGTCAAGGCGGTGCTGGAGTCCGGCGCCTACTCGGCGTTCCACAGCCTGCGCGTGGTGTCGGTGAACTTCGACGTCCTCACCGTCGGCGGGGACGACTACCTCGCCGCCCTCTTTCTCGTCGACATCGCAGGGCAAGGGAGCGCCTGAACATGACTTTCGTGCACGCCAAGAACACGTTCATCAGCATCGGCGGCGTCGACCTGTCCACGTACGCCAACTCGTCCGACCTCACACGGAAGTCGGACAAGCACGACGTGACCACGTACGGCAAGAACAGCCACGTCTACTTCGGCGGGCTGCTCGACGGCGAGGGGAACGTCTCCGGTGTCTACGACAACACCGCGGTCAGCGGGCCACGCGCCGCGATCCGGCCGCTGATCGGCACCGTGGTTGCGATCATCCGCCGGCCGGAGGGTACCGGCGCCGGCAAGCCACAGGACGCGGTGAACGCGCTCATCGAGGAGTACGTCGAGACTGCGCCGGTGGCCGACATGGTGACCTGGTCGGTGAAGCTGCAACTGTCCGACGACGTGACCAGCACGACGCAGTAAGGAGACTCGGGGTAATGGCGGCTTTGGTGGCGACGGTACCGACCCGGACCGGTGTCGCGTCGACGGGTGCGGCGGTGGCCTCGTCCGACACGATCTCCCGGACCATCCTGGGGACGCGGGGCGCGATCCTGGAAATCATCAACGGGAACGCGTCGCCGGACAACATGACGATTTCCGATGCGACGGTCACGGTGACGGGTGCGGCGGCAGCGTCGAATGCGCCCTCGGTGACGAACGGCACCAGCAAGGTGTTCTTCATCGACCCCCGGCAGGCGGACCCGTCGACCGGCGTGACCGTCACCCACAGCGTCACGAGCACGGTGACGTACAAGCTGTACCCACTCGGCTGAGGGAGGCCCACGGTGGACAAGGACCTGTTGCTCAAGCCCCGGCTGGCCGAGGACGACGTCGCCATTCCCGGCGTCGGCACGGTGCGGGTGCGGGCACTGTCCCGCGCCGAGGTGCTGATGGTGCGTAAGGCCACCGACAACGCCGACAGCATCGACGGACCCCGCGCCCTGGTGCTCGAGCGGAAGATGCTCGCCGCGGCGATGGTGGATCCGGTGCTGACCGAGGCCGAGGTCGGCCAGTGGCAGCAGGTGTCGGCGGCCGGCGAGCTGGACACCGTGACGACGCGGATTCAGGAGCTGTCCGGGATGCTGCCCGACTCGGCCAAGGAGGCGGTGAAGGAGTTCGAGGCCAGCCCGGAGGCCGAGTTTCGAGTACCTGCTGGCGACGGAGCTGGGCGGGATGACGGTGGCCGAGATGCGCCACCGGATGGGCAATGACGAGTTCGTGCGCTGGCAGGTGTGGTACGCGCGCAAGGCGCAGCGCGAGGAGCTGGAGCGGCTGAAGGCAGGAGTGTGACGGCATGCCCGGTGAGATCCGAATCGATGGGCTGGCCGAGTTCTCCCGCAACCTGCGCAAGCTCGACAGCGACCTGCCGAAGATGCTGCGCATCGGCCTCAACGACGCCGTCAACGTGGTCCTCGACTACGCCCGCCCTCGTGTGCCGTCCCGCACGGGCAAGGCCCGCAAGTCGATGCGGGCGCAGTCGACCCGCACCAAGGCCCGCATCACGGCCGGAGGGAAGCGCGCGCCCTACTACCCGTGGCTGGACTTCGGCGGCAAGGGGCCGAACAACCGGCCGGCGAAGCGGCCGTTCTACACCGACGGCCGCTACCTGTGGCACGCCCTGGTCGTGAAGCGGGACGCGTTCAACACCGCGCTGACCCGGGCGCTGGTGTCCACCGCTGAGGCGGCCGGGATCGAGGTCGACTGATGGCGAACGAGGTCCGGCTCGTCTTCGCCGGGGACACCGACCAGCTCGAGCGGGCGTTCGACCGGGTCGGTAAGGCCGCCGACGGCATGGACCGCAAGGTCCGGGACTCCGCCGACGGCTTCGACCGGGTCGGCGAGGCAGCGGACACTGTGGACACCCGGGCGATGGGCTTCCGGGACACGATGACCGGTGTGCAGGACTCGGCGTTGGGTGTGTCGGCCATCATGAAGGGGAACCTGTTCGAGGGCACCATGCTCCTCGCGACCGGTATCGGCGACCTCGGCTCCGCGTTCTTCAACCTCATCGTGCCGATCGCCAAGTCGACATGGGCGCTGATCACCAACCAGGCGGCGGCGGCCGGGCACGCGGTCAAGTCGATGGCGGTGGCGGTGGCGACGAAGGTGTGGGCGGCCGCGCAGTGGCTGCTGAACACGGCGCTGCTCGCCAACCCCATCGTGCTGATCATCATCGCGATCATCGCCCTGATCGCGATCATCGTGCTCATCGCCACGAAAACCGACTGGTTCCAAAAGCTGTGGAAAGCGATCTGGAAAGGGATCGTCGCCTACATCGGCTTCGTCAAAGACGTCTATGTCGGCGCGTTCAAGCTGATGATCTCTATCGGGGAGAAGTTGATCGGCTGGGTGCAGAAGGTGCCCGGCCTGCTTAAGAAAGCCTTCTCCGGCCTGTTCGACATCATCACCTGGCCGTGGCGCACCGCCTTCAACTTCATCAGCGACGCGTGGAACAACACCGTGGGCCGGCTGTCGTGGTCCGTGCCCGGCTGGGTGCCGTTCATCGGCGGCAAGACCATCAGCGCCCCGCAGTTGCCCAAGTTCCACACCGGCGGTACCGCCTCGGGTGCGATGGGCGGCGAGTTCCTGGCTTTGCTGCGCTCCGGCGAACGGGTCGTGCCCGGCGGCGGCTCCAGCGGTTCCGCGCGGCTGGAGGTCGTGGCCGGCGCCGGTACCGGCATCGAGCGGGCGATGGCCGACGTGGTGCTCCACCTGTTCCGCACCGGCGCCCTGAAGCTGCGCGCCCTGCCGAACGGCCGCGTGGCGGTGGCCTGATGGCGCAGTACCCGTACATCGAGCTGTACCGGCAGATCACCGAGAGCGGCGTCCTCCAGCGGCGGTGGATGCCCGAACGCGACCCGGACGACGCCGACGCGTTCGCGGTCTACGCCCGGCAGAACATCACCGTGACGGCGGGGCGCGGCGCCGAGCAGAGCGAACCCACCACCGGCACGGCCACGCTCACCTTCAAGGGCGACGAGTACAACCCCCGCAACCCGGCCTCCTCGCTGTACGGCACCATCGGCCAGAACACACCACTGCGCATCTCGGCGGGGTCGAACACGGCTCTGCTGGACTCGTTCACCCGCTCGGTCACCAACGGGTGGAACGGCTCCAACGGACTCACCTGGAGCCTGTCCGGCGGCACCGTGCCGGACGACTACGACGTCAACGGCGCCGAAGCGACCATCACGCACACCAACACCAACACCCTCCGATACGCCACAGTGGACACCGGCGAGACCGACGGACGGGTGCGGGTCATCTTCGACCTGTCCGCCAGCGACCTCACCGGCGCCGGCGCCTCCGTGTGGATCCTCGCCCGCTTCACCGATGTCTCCAACTACTACGCCGCCCTCATCTCCTACAACACCAGCGAGGTCGCCACCGTCGCCCTCTACAAGCGGGTGGCCGGCACCCTGACGCAACTCTCCACCCCGGTCACCGTCCCGGACACCGGGGTCGGTGGCGGCGGCAACGACATGTTCGGCGAGTTGTACGTGGAGGGAAACCGGCTCTACGCCTCATGCTGGCGGCGGTTCGCGGGCGACGAGCCCATCCGGTGGATGACCTCCGCCGAGGATAACGACCTCACCACCGGCACCCGCGCGGGCGTGACCGGCCGCCGGGAGACCAGCAACACGAACACCGACCTCCAACTCCGCTACCACGACTTCACCGCGGTCCCCGGCACCGTCCGCTTCACCGGCGAAGTCGCCTCCTACAGGCCCCGCCGGGCCATCGTCGGCGACTCGTGGGTCGAGGTCACCGCCAACGGTCTACTCCGGCGCGAGGACCGCGGCGAGGCCCCGATCCTGTCGCCGTTCCGGCGCACCATCACATCCGCCGAGACCGTCGACGACCTGCTCGCCTACTGGCCGTGCGAGGACGAAAGCGACTCGGCCAGCGCAGCGTCCGCGCTCTCCGGCGGGGCGGCGATGGGCGTCACCGCGGCCACCGCCGATGCCCTCCAGTTCGCCGCCTCGCAGCCAGACACGTTCCGCCGCAACATGTCCGCGCTCGGCTTCGGCCGCGCCGTGCAGCCCGGCACCAACCCGCTACCCGCGCTGGCCGGCGGCGGCAAGCTCACCGGCACCGTGCCGCCGAGCCCGAACGGCGCGACCAACTGGCAATGGACCGTCGCATTCGTCGCCCAAACCAACGCCGTGCAGGCCGGCGAAGACATCATCATCGCTCGCTGGTTCACCCCGGGCGGCACCTACGTCCGGTGGGACCTGGTCCAACTGTCCAGCGGGTTGGGCGTCGAGGTGTACGGCTACACCGACGAAGCGGGCGGCGGCGCGGCCACCCTCGCCACCACCGTCAACTCCGAGGTCGTCCTCACCGAGTACCGGATCGTCGCCTTCCAGAACAGCACCAACACGCAGGTCGAGCTGTACGTCGCCGGCAACCAGGAAGACGTCACCAACTTCACCACGACGACCAACGCGCAAGTGTCGCGGGTGGAGATGAACCCGGCGTCCAACTCGGTGAGCGGCGTGTCCGGGTTCTGGGTCGGCCACGTGCAGGTGTGGGACACCGCCAGCGCGCCCGGCCTCGGCTTCTCCAACTTCAACCAAGTCACGCAGGAGACCGACGCGGACGGTGTCGACATCTTCCCCTGGTTCGGGTGGCTCAACGAACGCGCCGCGGACCGGCTCGACCGGGTGTGCCGCGAACGCGGGATGCCGTTCCTGCTCACCGGCGACCGCATCGACACCGGCCGCATGGGCTCCCAGCCGGCCGAGACGTTCGTTGGGCTGCTGGTCGACGTCGAGCGCACCGACGCCGGCCTCACCCACGAGGCGCGCGAACAGCTCGCCCTCCGCTACCGCACCCGCCGCAGCCTCTACAACCAGACCGCGGTCACCCTCGACTTCACCGCGGGCGGCGAGGTCGCCCCTCCGCTCGAGCCCGACCTGGACGACCTCGGCGTCCGCAACGACGTCATCGTGGAGCGGCGCGACGGTTCGACGTACCGCACGGTGCAGCAGACCGGGCCACGCAACGTGCAGCGGCCCGAGGACGACCCGCAAGGTGTCGGCCGGTACGGCGCCAAGCTCGACGTGAACCCGGTCGCCGACATCGACCTCGTGGGCCTCGGCGACTGGTACCTCTCCGGCGGCACCATCGACGCCATCCGCTACCCGCAGATCACCGTGGACTTCGTCGCCCTGGTCGCCGACGGCAAGGCCACCCTGGCGGCGTCGGTTGCCCATCTGCGTGTCGGTGACCGGCTCGACATCGCCAACCTCGAAGCCGAAGGTGTCGCCGAGATGCTGCCCGGCTACACGGAGGTGATCGGGCCGGTCCTCCGTACGATCACCTTCAACGCGACCCCGGCCGCGCTCTACAACATCGGCGTCTACAACGACACCAGCCGCTACGACTCCGCATACAGCACCACCGCGGCGCAGATCACCACCGGCACATCGACGAGCCTGTCCGTCGCCATCGAGGCCGGCCGCTCCCTCTGGGTCACCGGCTCCACCGGGCCGCAGTTCCCGTTCGACATCAACCTGTTGGGGGCGCAGGTGCGGGTGACCGCGATCAGCGGGACGAGTTCGCCGCAGACGTTCACCATCTCGACCACCGTGCCCAACGGCATCACCAAGGTGATCCCGTCCGGCACACAGGTACGGCTCTGGGATCCCAGGAGGTACGGACTATGACAGCCGCGGCAGGGGCGATCATCGAGATCGACGACGTGGTCACCGGCACGGATGTCCAGCAGTTCACCGGCTCCGGTACCTGGACCAAGCCGGCCGGCGCCCAGCGGGTGCGGGTGCAGTGTTGGGGCGGCGGCGGAGCCGGCGGCGGCGCGGCAGCACCGCCGGCAGGGCAGGCATCGGCCGGCGGTGGCGGGCAGGGCGGCGGCTACGCCGAGACGTGGTTCAACGCGTCCAGCCTCTCGGCCACCGAGACGGTGACTATCGGTGCCGGCGGCACCGGGTCGTCCGGCGCGGCCGGCGGCAACGGCGGCAACACCACGTTCTCCTCTGGCGGCAACCTCGTGCAGGGCGGCGGCGGCAACGGCGGCACCTTCCTGGCCGCCAGCGCCAGCTTCGGCGTCACCGCGGCCACCACCGTGACGCAGACGAACACCGGCACGATCACCTGCCGCGGCGGGGTCGGCACCGGCGGGCTACGCAACCCAGGCCCGGCCGCTGGCGTGGCGGCCGGCGGCATGGGCGGGGTGGCCGCAGGTCTGGCCGGCAACGGGCACGGCGGCGGCAACGCGGCTGGCGTCGCGGCCGAGGCCAACTCCGGCGCGGGCGGCGGCGGCGCCGGCATCAACGCCAGCGGGTCGGCGGCGGCCGGCGGCAACGGCGGCTCCGGCCGCTGCATCGTCACCACCTACATCTAGGAGGGCGGCATGCCCGACTGGTACCTGAACCGCGCGCTCAGCAACTTCCGGGCCGCCGTCGACCGGGCCTACCCCAACCGCGACAAGACCTCAGACGGCACCATCGGC
>Ga0081539_10003685_pt1 | contig 18356 bp, 19 predicted proteins | sample TabmetS4T2R2_FD_71023 | JGI IMG/M metagenome (GOLD analysis project Ga0081539, IMG submission 71023) | Tabebuia heterophylla rhizosphere microbial communities from the University of Puerto Rico - S4T2R2 | ecosystem: Host-associated > Plants > Roots > Rhizosphere ...
GGCGGCGGGGCGAGCAGGGGGTCGTCGGCGACCGGGCCGGCCAGGTAGACGTCGAGCTGGCGGACGGCGGCCCGGACGCCCAGGGCGGGCGGGGTCCGGCCGCCGGTCAGCCCGGCCCGGAGCCGGTCGCCGGCCTGGTCCAGGCAGCCGGCCAGCTTGGCGCACCGTTCCAGGTAGTCGGCCGCCTGGGCCGGGGTGGCCAGGGTCACCTTGGGGACCAGGCCGAGCACCGCCGTCTGGATGCCGCTGCCGGTGGCCGACACGGTGAGCTCGGGCCAGCGGGCGGCCAGCTCGGCCCGGCGGTCGGCCAGGCCGCGGGCCAGCATGGCCGCGGTGATCCGGTCCTGGCCGGCCAGACGGTCCGTCTCGATGCCGGCCAGGCGGCGCTCCAGGCCGGCCAGGCGCCGGTCGGCGTCGGCCTCGGCGGCCTCGGACAGGTCGGGGACCTCGGCGTCCCAGCCGTGGACCCCGTACACGGTGGCCTCGAACGGCGAGGCGTCGAGGATCGCCCGGAAGTAGTCCTCGGCCAGCTCGGCCAGCGCCCGGTCGCCGTGACTCACAGCTCCAGCAGCTCCTTGGGGGTGGTGGTGAGCAGGTCGTGGCCGCCGGGGCGGGCCACGGCCAGGTCCTCGATGCGGACCCCGCCGAAGCCGGGCAGGTAGACGCCGGGCTCGACCGTCACCGGGGTGCCGGCGGCGATCCGGTCCCGGGAGCCGGCCCGCAGCCGCGGGGCCTCGTGGATCTCCAGGCCGATGCCGTGCCCGGTGGGGTGCGGGAAGGAGTCGCCCAGCCCGGCCTCGGTGATCGGCTGGCGGCAGGCCCGGTCGACCTCGCCGGCCGGCACCCCGGCCTCCAGGCAGTCCAGCCCGGCCGCCTGGGCCCCGCGGACCAGCTCGTAGAGGTCGCGCTGGCGCTGGCTGGCGCGGCCGAGCACGGCCGTGCGGGTCATGTCGGCGCAGTAGCCGTCGAGCCGGGCTCCGAAGTCGAGCTTGATCCAGTCGCCGGTCTCCAGCGGCCGGTCGCCGGGATGGTGGTGGGGCTCGGCGGCCTGCTCGCCGAAGGCGACGATGGTGTCGAAGGCCGGGCCGTCGGCGCCGAGGCGGCGCATGGCCACCTCCAGGTCGACCGCCACCTGCCGCTCGGTCACGCCTTCGCGCAGGCTCGGCAGCAGCCCCTCCAAGGCCTCGCCGCCAAGCCGGGCGGCCTCGCGCATGGCGGTCAGCTCGCGTTCGTCCTTGACCTCGCGCAGCTCCTCGACCAGGGGCGGCGCCGGCAGGACGGCCTGGCCGGGCAGGCCGGTGCGGAGCCGGTTGCCCTCCCCCCAGCTGAGGCCGGCCGGCTCGAACCCGAGGTCGTTCCCGCCGACCCGGACCACCCCGCCCACGGCCCCGATCAGGTCCCCGGCGGCGAGCACCACCTCGGCCCCCGGGACCTCGACCGCGGCCTGGTGGCGGTAGCGGCCGTCGGTGAAGAACAGGGTGCGGTCGTGCAGCAGCAGCAGGGCCCCGTAGCTGCCGGTGAAGCCGGTCAGGTAGCGGACGTTGGCCGGCTTGGTGACCAGCAGCGCCGACAGGTCGGCGGCGGCCAGCAAGGACCGCAGCGCGTGCCGCCTGGCTTCGGTGTAGGCATGGCCGTCGTCGGGCATGCGAGCAGTTCCTTTCCCCCGGGACCCCCGGGGTCCATCTTGCCAACCCGGCTCAGCGGCGGCGAGCCAGCAGGTCGGCGGCGGCGCGCAGGCCGAGCTCGTAGCTGGCCGGGCCCAGCCCGGCGATCACCCCGGCGGCCACCGGAGCCACCGCCAGGTGGTGGCGCCAGCGCTCGCGGGCGTGGACGTTGGAGAGGTGGACCTCGACCACCGGGATGCCGGCGACCTCGACGGCGTCGCGCAGGGCGTACGAGGTGTGGGCGAGCGCCCCCGGGTTGCACACGGCCGCCGCCACCCCGCGGCCTGCCGCGGCCAGCACCGCCTCGACGAGGTCGCCCTCGTGGTCGGACTGGACGCCCTCCACGGCCAGGCCGAGCTCGCCGGCCAGCGTGGCCAGCCGGTCCATGACCTGGTCCAGGTCGAGGGCGCCGTAGTGCCCGGGGTCACGCCGGCCCAGCGCCCCCAGGTTGGGGCCGTGCAGGACCAGCACCAGCGGCCCCTCCCCGGCCCGGGGGAACGACCTCATGCCCGCTCCCCGATCGACCGCGGAACCACCCCGGCAGTCCCCCCGCTCAGGGACCTGATGGCGGCGACCAGCACCTCGCGGTCGGGGCTGGTGACCACCTCCGGCTCGCCGGGGGCGCGGAGCAGGACCAGGCGCAGGCCCCGGCGCTGCTTCTTGTCGGTGGCCATGGCGGCAAGGACCCGGTCGGGGTCGAGGTCGACCCCGCCAACGGGCAGCCCGAGGGCGGCCAGCAGCCGGACGTGGCCGTCGGCCAGCCCGGGCCGGGCGAGCCCGATCGCCTCGGCCACCCGGGCCGCGAACACCATGCCCAGCGCCACCGCCTCCCCGTGCCGTAGCCCCCGGTAGCCGGCCAGCCGCTCCAGGGCATGGCCGAGGGTGTGGCCGTAGTTGAGCATCATCCGGCCAACCGGGGCACCCCCCTGGGGTTCCCCGGACCCCTCCGGCGCCCCGACCTGCCCCTCGGAGGCCTCTTCGTGCTCGTCGGCGCCGACCACCGCCGCCTTGACCCGGACCGCCCCCTCGACCAGCGGGGCCAGGGCCACCGGGTCGCCGGCGGCGGCCGGCCCGGCGGCGGCCGCCAGGGCCTCGGCCAGGGCGGGGTCGCCGGTCAGGGCGGCCTTGGCCACCTCGGCCAGGCCGGAGCGGACCTCGGCCGCCGGCAGCCCGGCCAGGGTGTCGAGGTCGGCGACCACCGCCACCGGCTGGTGGAAGGCCCCGACCAGGTTCTTGCCCTCGGCCAGGTCGACCCCGGTCTTGCCGCCGACGGCGGCGTCGACCATGGCGAGCACGGTGGTGGGCACGTTGACCAGCGGCACCCCACGCAGCCAGGTGGCGGCCGCGAACCCGGCCACGTCGGTGGTGGCGCCGCCGCCCACGGCCAGCACCGGGTCGGCCCGGCGGGTCGGGACGGCGGCCAGCCCCTGGTAGAGCCCGGCGACCACCCCCAGCCGCTTGGCCTCCTCCCCCGCCGGGACCTCCAGGTGGTGGACGGCCAGCCCGCGCCGGGCGACCGCCCGCCCGACCCGCCTGGCCACGGTGGCCAGCGGCGGGGACGTCACCACCACCGCCGCCTCGGCGCCCGGGAACGGCGGCAGCAGCTCGTCAAGCCGGTCCAGCAGGCCGGTGCCGATGAGCACGGGGTAGCCGCCATGGCTCGTGTCGACCCGGACGGTGCGGGGCGCTGCGGCCGCGGCGGCTGCGCGTGCCTGCGCGCCGGGCGACCGGGTCAACGGCCGGCCAGGGCGCCGACCCGGCGCCGGTACCACTCCATGACCTCGGCGGCCACCTGCTCGACGTTGAGCCGGTCGGTGTCGATGGCCACGTCCCCGGCCGTCTCGTAGATCGGGCCCCGGGCGACCAGCAGATCGCGGATGCGGCCGGCCCGGTCGGCGGCGTCCTTGAGCAGGGGGCGGTCGGTGGCCCCGGACAGCCGCCCGGCCAGGGTCTCGGGGGTGGCCCGCAGGTAGACCAGCAGCCCGGCCTGCTTGAGGGCGGTGCGGTTCTCGGCCGAGAGCACGGCCCCGCCGCCGACGGCGACCACCCGGCCGGGCACCGAGATGGCCCGGTCGATGGCGGCCATCTCCCGGCGCCGGAAGCTGAGCTCGCCCTCGCGCTGGAACAGCTCGGCGATGGTCATGCGGGCGGCCCGCTCGATCATCAGGTCGGTGTCGACGAACTCGCGGCCGAAGGCCCGGGCGACCAGCCGGCCGACCGAGGTCTTGCCGGCCCCCATGAAGCCGATGACCACGATGGTTGGCTGGATCTGGCGCATGCCGGAAGCCTAACAGCCCGGGGCGCCGGAGGCCGCGTCGGCGTCAGCGGCCTGACAGCGGAGCCGTCAAGCGGCTGACTGCCAGCCGGGGCGGCCGGCGGCCACGATCTGGTGAGGCCCAGTGCTGTCGGAGGTGGTCGGGTCATGCGACGGTTCCTGCTGTTGGTGTTCGTCTCCTGCACCGTCCTCTCGGTCGCCTACTCGGTGTGGCCGCGCCAGCTCGGCGGCTTCGTGGCCATGTTCAGCCAGCACACGTCGGTCAACCGCGGGGTCGCCGTGACCGTGCTCGGGCTGCTGACGGCCCAGCTGGTGGCCCTGCGGGTGCGGCTGTGGCGCTCGCAGCGGGACCTGGCCCGGATCCGCCGCGGCCTGCTCGAGCAGCCGCCGCCGGTCCTGGTCTACCCGCCGCCCTGGGGGTCGAGGCCGGCCAGGTAGGCGTCGAGGTTGCGGCGGACCTCGGCCAGGGAGTCGCCGCCGGTCTTCTCCAGCAGGGCGTCGGCCAGGACCAGGGCGACCACGGCCTCGCCGACCACCCCGGCGGCCGGGACGGCGGTCACGTCCGAGCGCTGCACCACCGCCTTGGCCTTCCCGCCGGTGGCCAGGTCCACGGTATCGAGCGCCCTGACCAGGGTTGACAGGGGCTTCATGGCCGCCCGGACCCGCAGCACCTCGCCGGTCGACATGCCGCCCTCGATCCCCCCGGCCCGCCCGGTCCGCCGCCGCAGCCGCCCGCCGGCCCCGGGGACGATGGCGTCGTGGGCCCTGGACCCGGGCCGGGCGGCGCCGGCGAAGCCGTCGCCGACCTCGACCCCCTTGATGGCCTGGATGCTCATCAACGCCCCGGCGAGGCGGGCGTCGAGCTTGCGGTCCCAGTGGACGTAGGAGCCGAGCCCGGGCGGGAGGCCGTGCACCACCACCTCGAACACCCCGCCCAGGGTGTCGCCGGCCGCCTTGGCGGCGTCCACGGCGGCCGCCATCCGCCCCTCGGCCTCCCCGTCGAGGCAGCGGACCGGGGAGGCGTCGATCTCCTCCCGGTCACCCGGACCGGGCACGGCCCGGGAGCGGGTGGCCACCGGCCCGAGCCGGACCACGTGGCTGAGCACGGCCACCCCGGCCTGGCCGAGCAGGGCCTTGGCGGCCGCCCCGGCGGCCACCCGGGCCGCGGTCTCGCGGGCGCTGGCCCGCTCCAGCACCGGCCGGGCCTCGGCGAACCCGTACTTCTGCATGCCGGTGAGGTCGGCGTGGCCGGGCCGGGGCCGGGTCAGGGGCACCCCCTTGCCGGTGGCCGCGGCCTCCGGGTCGCCGACCGGGTCGGGGCTCATGACCTCGGTCCACTTGGGCCACTCGCTGTTGTCGATCCGGATGGCCAGGGGTGAGCCCAGGGTGCGACCGTGGCGCAGCCCGCCCAGGACCTCCAGGCGGTCCTCCTCGAAGCGCATGCGCTTGCCCCGGCCGTAGCCGAGGCGGCGGCGGGCCAGCTCGGCGGCGACCTCGGCGGTGGTCAGGGGCACGCCAGCGGGGAGCCCCTCGAGCACGGCGACCAGCGCCCGCCCGTGGGACTCCCCGGCGGTGAGATAGCGCAGCATCGGGGCGGATGCTACTGGAGGACGGACCCGCTCAGGGGGCGACTTCGCGCTGGAAGGCGATGTCCTGGTCGAACCCGGACACGTCGCCGAACCCGGGCACCGGGATGCGCGCGAAGGAGAGGTCGAAGTTGTTCTGGATGTTCACCTGCCCGGCCATGAACTGGCCCTTGATCTTGTTGGAGTTGTTGAAGCTCGCCTGGCAGGGCGTGTACACGAGCACCTTCAGCTCGTCCGCGAACGAGGTGTTGTTGCTGGTCGAGAAGGCCGGGTTGCGGCTGGAGCAGGTCGCGCTGGTGCTCGCCGGGTTGATGAACAGGATCGAGTGCTCCTTGCCGTCGCCCGAGTACCAGTCGGACTTGTTCTCGAAGGCGACCCGGCCGTCGTAGATGATGGCCACGTCCTGGCGCACCGTGATGCTCGAGTTGTTGCTCCAGCTCAGCAGGCAGCTGCCAGTGATCCGGATGACGTAGTTGTTGCCGTCGTCGGGCAGCCCGTTGGTCAGCCGGGTGTTGGCCGCGTCGCAGGAGCTGTAGGTCTCGATCGTGTAGCCGGCGGACGACCACTTGGTGGCGTCGTAGTCGAAGGCCGGCAGGGTCTTGGCCGGCGGGTCGGCCAGCGAGGTGAAGTTCTGGGTCCGGGAGCCGTTGATCTTGGCGCTGCCGCTGAGGGTGATGGTGCCGTACGCGATGGCGTTGTTGTCGATCTGGGCGCTGTTGTCGAGCGAGATGGAGCCCTTCGACGACTTCGCGTCATGGCCGATCCTGCTGCTGTTGGACATGGTGATGGCGTTCTTGGCGTACACGTCCTCGTCGACCGAGCAGGAGTTGCTCATGGTGACAGCACCCTGGGCGAACAGGCTGCCCTGGAGCGCGATCGCGTTGTCGCAGACCACGGACCCGTTGGTGTAGACGTCGGCGTCGTTCGCCTGGTCGGCGAGAATGTCCAGGTTGTTCTGAAGGTTCAGCTGGGTGTCGGAGAAGATGGCGGTGTCGAAGCCGCCGTAGCGGGGGGTCAGGCGCACCTGGGTGACCATCTTGCGGGGGGTCTGGCTGCCCACCGTGGTGGTTCCCAGCGACGCCACCGTGGCCGCGGCCGGGGCCGTCGTCGGCGGGCAGCTCATCGGCGAGCCGCTCGGCGGCCAGGTGGTGTAGTAGCTGATGGTGACCTGGTAGTGCACCGTCGGGTTGGCGTCCAGGTCACCGGCGAGGGTGCAGGGAAGCGACGCGGGCGTCGACTGCTCCACCTTGAGCGAGGTCTCGTTCAGGCCGGCCTCGGCGGCGTCGATGGTCTGCAGCCGGGTGCGGTCGCGCGCGCTCTGGTTGTTGCTGGTGACCGCGATCCCGGTCGCCGCCACGGCCAGGCCGAGCACGACCACCGAGATCAGGATGGCGGTGATCATCGCGATGCCGCGTTCCTCACGATGCAGTGCATGCACGTCGGGTCCTCCCGTCACGAGCTGGGTGGGATGTCGTCACAAACCGAGACCGGGTAGCCGTACTGGGTGTTGCGACCGGTGACGGACTCCCGGACCACCACGTCGGAGTCCCCGGCGCCGGGGTTCACCACGAAGGTGATGTTGAGGATCCGGCCGCCGAAGTTCGAGGAGGTGTCGAGGTCGAACGCTGGCGTCCCGCTCGGGTTGACGATCCCCTCGGCCACGACCCGCCAGCCGGAGACCTGGCCGTCGGTCCGCCAGGAGACGGTCCAGTCCCGCGTCTGGAGCTTCCCGCCGGCGATGCGCCACTGCATGCAGCGGCTGCCCCCGCGGGTGTCGGCGTTGGCCTGGGTGTAGATGCGCAGCCCCATCCCGCCGCCGACCTGGCCCAGGCCGGGGTTGTTGGGCTCCGCCCCCGGGTCGCGGAACACGTTGCCGGAGCGGACCTCGCGGTCGAGCTGCTGGATGGCCAGCCGGACCTGGTCGTTGGCCCGCTGGCGGCGCTCCTCCCTGGCCACGTGGTTCTGGACCGAGACGAGCACCGACAGGAAGATGCCGACGACCACCGAGAGGAGGGCGACGGTCACCATCAGCTCGACCAGGGTCATGCCCTGCTGCGCGGCCGGTCCGCGCTCAGGCGCCACTGGGGGCCTCCGTGTAGCTCGCCTTGGCCAGCAGCGTGCCGTAGTCGACGTGGAGGTTGAGGTTGGCCAGGGTCACGCCGTTGTGGACGACCGTGTAGGTCAGGTCGCCGCTCAGTGGCGACCTGGAGGTGGCGGTGGCCTGGCAGTCGGTGGTGCAGCCGCTCGCCGGGGCCGTGACCGTGCGGCTCCCGGTGGTGAGCGTGCCGGTGGCGGTGATGGTGAGGGCGCCACCGGGGAACAGCGGGTTGGAGACGGTCACCGTCGGCCGGATGGTGACGCTCGCCGCGGTGATCGCCTGGGTCCGGTAGCTGGTGCCGTCGAAGTAGGTGATGGTGCCGCCGCTGGGCGCCGGCGCCTGCGGCGCCGCGCTGTTCACGCCGCTCTCGGCCACCACGGTGTCGGCGTAGCCGGCCACGCTGACCAGGTAGCCGGTCCACCCGACGGGCTTGAGGACCGCCAGGCTCGACGGCAGCCCGCCCAGCTGGAGGGCGCCGACGGCGCGGGCGGCGGCGGCGTGCAGGCAGCCGTCGGAGCCGGTCGGGGTGGCCGTGCAGGCCGAGATCGGCGCCGGCTCGGCCGACAGCGCCCGGTCGGTCGCCGCCACCCCCTTGTTGGTGCCGGCGGCCAGGTTGAGCAGCGTCGCGGTGCCGAGGTCGGTCGAGCCGGCCCACAGCCGCATGGCCGCCGACGCCGCTCCCCGCTGGGTGGCGGTGGCGCTGCCGCACGGCTGGGCCGGGGTGTCGGTCTGGTTGTTGCCGTTGACGTCAGGGCACGGGTTGGCCGCGTCGGCCGCGACGGTGCTCGTGGCCGTGCCGACGTCGCTGGCCCCGGCGCTCAGCGTCAGGGAGTTCTTGGCGGCCGCGTCGCTGGCCGACACCGCGCCGGCCCCCTGCGGCCCGAGCGACACGCTCTCGTAGACGGGCTTGGGCTGGGACGGGTCGTTGTCGGCCCCCGACTGGGCCCCCGCCCCGTTGGCGGTGGTCGCCGTCTGGCCGCTCAGCTTGAGCGTGACCCCGGAGCCCTGGGCCCGGCCCTGCACGGCCGCGGTCTGCTCGACCTGCATGCTGGAGCTGTAGGCCGGCAGCGAGATGGCGGCGCTGTCCAGATCGATCCCGAGGATCGGCTGGCCGGCACCGGCCCCGCTGAGCACCACCCGGGTCGGCTCGGCGCTGGCCGAGCCGTACAGGTACGGCTGGCAGGGCGCGGCCAGCGGATGGGTCTGGGTCGACTGGCAGCCGCTGGGCGAGTAGAAGACACTCTGGGTCCGCACCAGCGCCCCGCCGGTGCGCCGGGCCGGGTTGGCCCAGGTGACCACCACCGTCACCCGGAACGCGTTGATGGTCAGGTCGTTGTTGAAGTACGCCGGGTAGACGGCGATGGTGTAGGTGGTCCCGCCGGCCGTCACGGTCTGGCGGTGCGGCTCCAGCGGGACGACCGACCCGAGTCCGCTGTGCGTCGGGATCCGCTCACCGCCGTAGCAGTAGGTGGCCCCGCAGCCGCTGGTGACGGCCGGGTCCGCGGAGCCGGTCAGGTCGTTGGTCGACAGGCCGGCCCGGAGCGTATCGAAGGGCAACGCCCTGACCTGCTCCATGGTCCGGTTGGCGAGCCCCGTCGCCCCCTGGCGCTGGCGCGCCATGGCGACGTCGGAGTACACGGCCGTCGCCGAGTAGGCCAGCAGCACCAGGGCGACGAGGATGATCCCGCTGGCCACCATGAGCTCGACCAGCGTGAAGCCGTCCTCCTGGCCCAGACGGCGTCGCCGGGCGAGGCTGGCACTGCGTATCAGCATGCGGTTGCTCCGTCTCCTTCACGGGCGCCTGGGCCTGCGTCCACCTGAACCTCCTCGAGGCTCGAATCGGCCGCTTGGCGCCCTACTTGAGGACGGCCTCGCCCTCGCAGAGGGTGAAGGCGGTCGTGCTCGACTCGAAGCTGGCGCAGTCGGAGTTGATGTCGACCGCCCGGTAGCTGCCGGCGAAGGTCTCGCCCTCGGTGACGCTGTAGGCGGTGCCGTCGACGGTCACCCTGGCCGTGCCGTTGGAGATGCTGACCAGGGCCACCTCGCGCTCGGTGGTGGTGCCACCGCCCGGGGTACTGGCCGTGCCGGTGCCGGCGCCGGCCACCGTGGAGCCGGTGGCGACCGTGGTCGCCGTGGCCGAGCCGCTGCCGGCGGTCACGCCCGACTCGGTCGCCGCCGCCGAGCCGGCGCCGACCAGCGGCTTGAACGGGTCCTTGACCGACCCCGCGGCCTCGCCGGAGCCGACCACCGAGGTCGAGGGGCCGATCAGCTGGGCCAGGGTGGTGGTCGGGACGGCGCCGGCGGTGGCCGGCGGCGGGCTCGTCTGGGACTGGTCGGTCCCGCCGAGCAGCGGCCGGAGCACCAGCAGCCCCACGAGCAGCAGGAGCAGCCCGGCCAGGGCGGCCACCAGCACCAGCTGCCGGGGGCCGCCGGCCGTCACCTGTGGTTGGGTCGCCATGGAGGTCTCACCTCACCGGCGCGCCCGAGCCGGCCGCCGGCGCCGGCGCCGCCGGCGTGCTGGACGAACCGCTGGACTGCGCCAACTGGAACACGGTCAGGACGATGCTTCCCTGGAGCTCGCCGGACGAGCCGGCGCCGGCGGCCATGGCCGGGTCGCCGGTCGCCTGCCCGTCGGATCCGGCGGACAGGTTGACCGACTGGACGAGTACCGAACGGGGTGCCACGCGCCCCGGGTCGGACCCCTTGACCAGGTTCTCGAGCCGGACCAGGAAGTCCTGGATCTCGAAGTAGCCGCCGTTGACGTTGACCGTGGTGGTGATCTCGGCCAGCAGCGGGTTGACCGTCGAGGCCTTGGGGGTGGCCGGGGCGACCGTGCCCAGCTCGACGCCGGCCAGGCCGGCCGCGTCCTGGAGGGCGTCGACCAGGCCGGGCAGCGCCGGGGTGGCCGGGAACTCGGCCTTGGCCAGCTCGGCCTGGGCCTTGAGCTCGGCCTCCCTGGGCTTGAGGGCCTCGAGGGCGACGATCTGGTCGCGCAGAGACTGGCTCTCGGCCACGGCCGCGTCGCGGTCTGCCCGGGCCTCGGCGGTGGCCTGGCGGGTCGGCCGGATCAGCAGCAGCGTGGTGGCGGCCAGCACCACCAGGGCGCCGGTGACGGCCAGGACCACCTCCTGCCGGCGGGTCATGGGGTCACCGTCCCCGCCGGCTGGAAGCGCCCGGAGTAGGCGGCGCTCGACAGGTCAACGGTGGCCGAGAACGTCACCGTCTCCTGCCCGTTCTGGTCCGCCTTCTGGGAGGTGGTGAAGTAGGGGTTGAGGTACACCTGCTGTCCGCCCTTCCTGGGCCCGCGGGCCAGCGCCCGCAGGAAACCGCCGACGTCGACGTGCTCGAGCCCGGCACCCCCGAAGGTGATCGTGGCCACCGGCGAGCCGGCGCCCGGGCTGCCCGGGGTGACGGTGGTGGCCGCGGTGCCGGACGGCTGGGTCGCGGTGGACGTCCCGCCGCCGGCGGGGGTGGTCCCGGACCCGGTGGGGGCGACCGCCATCGAGGTCAGCCAGACGTCGTCGGGGACGATCGCGGAGATGTCGCGCAGCACGCTGGACAAGCGGATCTCGTGGCTGTACACCGAGGCCCGCAGCTGCTCGGAGGCCGAGACCTGGGACTCCAGCTCGGCCAAGGGCTGGAGCTGGGCCCGCTGGGTGCGCAGCCCGGCGGCCACCACCCGCTCCTGGTCGGCCTGGTCCTTGGCCCGGCCGAGCTGGCGGCTCTCCAGCAGGTACCAGAGGCCGAGCAGGGTGAGCAGGACCAGGAAGCCGGCTCCGATGCCGGTGCGCTGGCGCCGGACCACCCGCCGCTCGACCAGCTGGCGGGGCAGCAGGTCGATGCGGGGCGGGCCGCCGGGGCGCTGCGCCCACGAGGTTCCCTTCGCCATCTAGGCCACCGCCCGCATGGCCAGGCCGACCGGGACGGCGATGGTCGGCTCCAGGGTGGCCAGCTCCTCGGCGTCCAGCCCGAGGCGTCCGACCCGGACCCCGGCCAGGGTGTGGCCGCGGTCGACAGGGACGCCGGTGACGGCCTGGAGCCGCTCGGTCAGCGGGCCGAGCAGCGAGCCGCCGCCCGACACCACCACCCGGGTCAGCGGGACGGCGTCCTGCTGGGAGCGGTAGAAGTCGAGCGAGCCGCGGACCTCCTCGACGAACACCTCGAGTCGCTGGGCGACCAGCTCGCCGGCCTCGGGGTCGGCGTCGTCGTTGCCGGCCGAGGCGGCCAGCTTGGCCCGCTCGGCGGCGTCGTGGTCGAGCTCCATGACCCGGACCAGGGTCGAGGTGACGTCCTCGCCGCCCATCAGCAGGATGCGCACGAAGCGCAGCACCCCGTTGTCGTGGACGACCATGTTCGTGACCCGCGCGCCCACGTCGATGAGGGCCTCGGCGCCCTCGCCGAACCCGGCCACCGGGCCGAGCGCGCGCAGCAGCGCGATCGGGTTCAGGTCGATGCCCTCGGGCCGCAGCCCGGCCAGGCGCACCGCCTGGAGGTGGCCGGCGAGCATCTCCTTCTGGGCCGCGACCAGCAGCACCCGCAGCAGGCGCTGGCCGCCGGCGGTCTCGTGCTCGCCGATCACCGCGTAGTCGAGCTCGGTCTGGTCGACCGGGATGGGCAGGTAGTCACCGGCCTGGAAGGCCAGCGAGCTGCGCAGCTCGCTGGGCGGCATCCAGGGCACGTCGACCAGCCGCACGACCACCCGCTGGTTGGCCACCCCGATGATCACCCGCCGGCTGCTGATCCTGGTCCGCCGCCACAGGTCCTTGATCGCGATCGCGGCGGCGCCGGGTTCGATGACCTCACCGTCGACGACCACGCCCTCGGACAGGCCGGCCTGCCCGATGCGCTCGAGCACGACCTGGCCGCGGCGGACCGACACCTCGGCCGCGCGTACCGCGGTGGTGCCGATGTCGAGTCCGACGACCTTTCGGGCCACGTTTCTCGTCTCCCCTGCTGTGCTTGGGTTCGGGTGCCGGGCGCCCCGGGCATGAGGCGCCGGCCGTGGAAGTGATCGACCCGCCCAAGTGCGACCTTGAGAAGGTCACAGGAGGCAGGTGCTAGGAGCCGAGGAGGCTGCGGGCGTACCAGGCGGCGACGTCGGCGCCGGCCAGGACGCCGAGCAGGGCGCCGGTGACCAGCCACGGGCCGAAGGGCAGCAGGGACTTGCGGTTCAGGCCGAGGAGGACGATGCCGGCCAGGCCGGCCAGCCCGCCGAGCAGGAAGCCGGCGAAGACGCCGACGGCCACCGCCCCCCAGGACAGCCAGCCCAGGGCCAGGCCGAGGGTCGGGGCCAGCTTGACGTCGCCCAGGCCCATGCCGCGGGGCGAGATGAGGGCCAGGGCGAGGAAGAAGCCGCCCAGGGCCACGGCGGCGAGCAGCCCCCGGGCCAGTCGGCCGAGGTCGCCCAGGCCGACGCTGGCCACCAGCAGCAGGGCGAGGATGACCGCGAAGGCCGGGTAGGTGATGCGATTGGGCAGCAGCCGGGTGCGGGCGTCGATCACGGCCAGGACCACGCAGACGAAGGCCAGCGCCAGGTAGGCGGGGACCGCCCAGCCGAGCCCGGCGGCGACCAGCCGCAGGGTGAGCAGGCACCACAGCAGCCCCATGCCCGCCTCGACCAGCGGGTAGCGGACCGAGATGGGCGCCCGGCAGGACCGGCAGCGGCCGCCCAGCAGCAGCCAGCCGAGGACCGGGAGGTTGTCGTGCCACGCGATCGCCGCCCCGCAGGCCGGGCAGCGCGACCCGGGCCGGACCGTCGACTCCCGCCGCGGCACCCGGTGGATGACCACGTTGGCGAAGGAGCCGAAGGCCAGCCCGAGCAGGCCGGCGAGCGTGGCGGCGGCGAGTGTGCTCATGGCCGGGAAGCGTACCGGCTGCCGGCCCCGAAGGGCCGGCAGCCGTCCTCAGCCTGTGCGGCGTCGTGGCCTATTGCCAGCCGGTCGACGAGAAGGTCGCGGTCGTGGCGCTGGGCTTGGCGCAGGTGGTGTCCTTGGCGTAGGTGGTGCCGGTGCTCACCACGTCCTTGACGTAAAAGCAGGTGCCCGATGCGCTCTTGGTGCCCAGGGTCACCGCGGTGGCGCTGGCCACGTACGAGACGCTCCCGGCGGAGAGCGCCGTGTCGGCCGCGGCGTCGAAGGTCAGCGAGGGCTCGATGGCCGTCAGTTCGGACTGGGTCTGGGTGTAGGCCTGCTTGTCGGTGTAGTAGGACTTCTCCGCTGTCAGGGCGTTACGCAGGTTGGACTGGGCGGCCCGGTCCTGGGCCCGCTGCCGCGCCCCGAGGAAGGTCGGGATGGCGATGGCGATCAGGATCGCGATGATCAGCACCACGACCATCAGCTCGATGAGCGTGAAGCCGGCGTCCGGCGGCGCTTGCAGCCGACGCCGAATTGCCTTCAGCATTCTCGGTGCTCCTTTCATGAACGACCTGGTGATCCACAGATCGGCATGTCGAGGGGGCTGCTTGAGAGCCGGTTTGCCGGTTTACTTGACGAGATTGATGATGTTGAATAGCGGCATATACAGGGCGATCACCATGCCGCCGACCGCCGCGCCCATGACGGCGATGAGCAGCGGCTCGATCATGCTGGTGAGGGAGGCGACGGCGGCCTCGACCTCCTGGTCGTAGAAGTCGGCGACCTTGGAGAGCATGGTGTCCAGCGCGCCGGTCTCCTCGCCGACGGCCATCATCTGGACGACCATGGCCGGGAAGGAGGGGTGCTTGGACAGGGGGGTGGCCAGGCTCTCGCCCTCGCGGACCGAGTCCTGGACGTCGCTCACGGCGCGGGAGATGACCGCGTTGTTGACGGTCTCGCCGACGATCTCCAGGGCCTGGAGGATGGGCACGCCCGAGCGGATCAGGGTGGCCAGGGTGCGGGAGAACCGGGACAGGGCGGTCTTGTGGAACAGGGGGCCGAAGATCTTGACCTTGAGCTTGAACTTGTCCCACTGGTAGCGGCCCTTCTGGCTGGCCTTCCACTTGCGGAACAGGAAGATCAGCACGCCCACGAGCAGCACCACGATCAGGAAGAAGCGGCGCAGGATCTGGGAGGCGCCCATCAGCATCCGGGTCGGCAGGGGCAGGGTGCCGCCGAGGGAGGCGTAGAGGTTCTGGAAGGTCGGCACGATGAAGATCAGCATCGCGGCCACGATGCCGATGACCATGACGAACACGACCACCGGGTAGGTCATGGCCGAGCGGATCTTGCCCCGCAGCTCGACCTCCTTCTCGAAGGTCTCGGCCACCTTGACCAGCACCTGGTCGAGGAACCCGCCGATCTCGCCGGCCCGGACCATGGACACGTACAGGCGGTTGAAGATCTTGGGGTGCCGGGCCAGGGCGGCCGACAGCGAGGTGCCCTTCTCGATCTCGGCCCGGACCTGGACGATGACGTCGCCCAGGCGGCGGTTGCTGGTCTGCTCGCCGAGGATGGTCAGGGCCCGCAGCAGTGCCAGCCCCGAATTGATCATGGTGGCGAACTGGCGCGAGAACACGGCCAGATCCTTGAGCTTGACCCGCCCGGTGCCGGGCAGGCGGACGTCGGTCTTGAGGCCGGCGCCCTTCTCGGCCTCGATCGAGATGGGGGCGTAGCCGAGCTGGCGCAGGCGGCTGACGACCGCCGCCTCGCTCTCGGCCTCCATGGCCCCGGCGGCCACCTTGCCCTCGCGGTCGCGAACCTTGTAGGCGTAGCTGGTCGGCATTGGTCGGCGTCTCCTAGGCAGCCCGCCCGCACAGGCGGTTGTAGTCCTCGGCGTGGTGGCAGCGCTCCAGGCCCTTGTCGTAGCTGATGTAGCCGCGGCGCACGAGGTCGGCCAGGTGCTGGTCCATGGTCTGCATGCCGTGGCGGCCGCCGGCCTGCAAGGCCGAGTAGATCTGGTGGGTCTTGCCCTCGCGGATCAGGTTCCGGATCGCCGGGGTGGCCATCATGATCTCCACCCCCACGACCCGCCCGTTGCCGTCGACGGTCGGGATCAGCTGCTGGCAGACCACGCCCTGCAGGGCCCCGGCCAGCTGCACCCGGATCTGCTGCTGCTGGTTGGTCGGGAACACGTCGATCATGCGGTCGACGGTCTGGGGCGCGTCCTGGGTGTGGAGGGTGGCGAAGACCAGGTGGCCGGTCTCGGCCGCGGTCAGGGCGATCGAGATCGTCTCGAGGTCACGCAGCTCGCCGACCAGGATGATGTCGGGGTCCTGGCGCAGGACGTGCTTGAGGGCGTTGGCGAACGACTTGGTGTCCTCGCCGACCTCGCGCTGGTTGACCAGGCAGCGCTTGTGGCTGTGGAGGAACTCGATCGGGTCCTCCACGGTCATGATGTGGTCCTCGCGCTCCCGGTTGGCCAGGTCGACCAGGCTGGCCAGGGTGGTCGACTTGCCCGACCCGGTGGGCCCGGTGACCAGCACGAACCCCCGGGGCAGACGGGCAAGGCCGCTCACCTGGGCGGGGATGCCGAGGGCCTCCAGGGGCTTGATCTCCTGGGGGATGAGCCGGAAGGCGGCCCCCACCGAGTCGCGCTGGAAGTAGACGTTGAGCCGGAACCGGGCCTTGCCGGGCAGGGCGTGGGCGCAGTCCAGCTCCTGCTCGCCCTCAAGCCGCTCACGCTGGCGTTGGGTGAGGATCGAGTAGACCATCGCCTGGGTCTCGGCCGGCTGGAGCACCGGGTAGTCCTCCAGGGGGCCGAGGCGGCCGTTGACCCGCACGGTCGGTTTGGCCCCGGCGGTCAGGTGGAGGTCGGAGGCGCCCTGCTCGAGCACCTTCTCCAGCAGCTCGGCGACCCCGACCCGGCTCTGGGGGCCCCCGTCCCGCAGCCCCATCCCGGTCGGGCTCGGTCCCACGCCGGTCGTCGGGTTGGGTCCCATCCCGGCCGGGTTGGCCCCTCCCACCAGTCCCTCGGTCTGCATGCACCGCTCCCGCGCTCGGTTGGCTCGTCTGGTCCTTGTGTCCAGATCGGAGCGGGGAGCTGCCGGCTTGAGGAACCGCCTGGTCAGGTGCCGAGGCGCCAGGCCTGGAGATACTCCGCCTGGGCGGCGGTGAGGTCGTCGCAGCGGACCCCGAGGGCGGTCAGCTTCTGGCGGGCGACCCGCTCCTCGATGTCGGCCGGCACCGGGTGGACACCCGGCGGGAGCGGGTCGGCGGCGGTGGCCAGGCGCTCCACGGCCAGGGCCTGGGTGGCGAAGGTCAGGTCCATGACCTCGGCCGGGTGGGCCTCGGCGCAGGCCTGCCCGACCAGCCGGCCCTCGGCGAGGACGATCACGCGGTTCCCGCCGGGGAGGGTGTAGGCGACGGCCCCGGGGCGGACGTCGGTGGCGTCGACGGCGGCTCGGCGCAGGCCGGCCACGTCGATCTCGAGGTCGAAGTGGCCGGCGTTGGCGACCACGGCCCCAGCCGGCATGGCCGACAGGTGCTCCAGGGTGAGGGCGTCGCGGCCGCCGGTGACGGTCACGAACACCTCCCCGACCCGGGCCGCCTCGGCCACGGGCAGGACCTGGTAGCCCTCCATCACCGCCTCCAGGGCGGCCACCGGGTCGACCTCGCACACCACCACCCGGGCACCCATGCCGCGGGCCCGCATGGCCAGTCCCCGGCCGCACCAGCCGTAGCCCACGACCACGAACACCTTGCCGGCGAGCAGGAGGTTGGTGGCCCGCAGGATGCCGTCCAGGGTCGACTGGCCGGTGCCGTAGCGGTTGTCGAACAGGTGCTTGGTGGCGGCGTCGTTGACGGCCAGCAGCGGGTAGGCCAGCACCCCTTCGCGGGCCATGTTGCGGGCCCGCTGGATCCCGATGGTGGTGACCTCGGTGGCGCCGGCGACGCCGGCCAGCAGGTCGCGGCGGCGGGTGTGGAGGGTGGCCGTCAGGTCGGCGCCGTCGTCCACGACCAGGGTCGGCCGGGTGGCCAGCACGCCGTCGACCTGCCGGTAGAAGGTGTCGCGGTCGGCGCCGTGGACGGCGAACACGGCCGCGCCCAGCTCGGCGGCGATGGCCGCGGCCACGTCGTCCTTGGTCGACAGGGCGTTGGAGGCGCACAGGGCGAGCTCGGCCCCGCCGGCGTGCAGGGCTCGGCAGAGGTTGGCGGTCTCGGTGGTGACGTGCAGGCAGGCGGCGATCCGGTGCCCGGCCAGGGGCCGGGTCCGGGCCAGCTCCTCGGTCACGGCGGCCAGTACCGGCATGCGGCCGGCCGCGAAGTCGATCTTGCGCAGCCCCTCGGGGGCCAGGGCCGGGTCCTTGAGCAGCGTGTCCAGGGCGGGCACCTCTTCCGGGTGTCAGGAGGCCAGGCGCAGCAGCCGCCGGGCCTTGGCGGTCTCGAAGTCCAGCGCGGTCCCTGACGTGGAGCCGCGCAGCTGGGCCAGCCGGCGCAGCGACCCGGCGACCTCGGGGTCCTCCAGGGCCCGCAGCCCGAAGGCCAGGGCGGCCGGGGTGGCGCCGTAGCGGGCCTGGAGCTCGAGGGCGAGGGCGGCGGCGCGCAGGTCGCGCTCGCCGTAGTGGCGGTAGCCGCTCTCGGTCCGGGGCGGGTTGACCAACCCCAGCTGCTCGGCGTAGCGCAGCATGCGGGCGCTGGTCCCGACCTGCCGGGCGGCGTCTCCTACTCGCATGCCGGCACCCTAGCAACCCTAACAAAATCTTGTCAAGGTTGTCGCCGGTAGCATCTGCCTATGCCCCCACCCGCCGATCTCGTCATCCTCGGCGCCGGGCCGGCCGGGGGCGGCGCCGCCTTCCGCACCGCCCGGGCCGGGCACAA
>Ga0081539_10003686_pt1 | contig 18345 bp, 20 predicted proteins | sample TabmetS4T2R2_FD_71023 | JGI IMG/M metagenome (GOLD analysis project Ga0081539, IMG submission 71023) | Tabebuia heterophylla rhizosphere microbial communities from the University of Puerto Rico - S4T2R2 | ecosystem: Host-associated > Plants > Roots > Rhizosphere ...
GATCGTGACCGGCCGCAGCTCGTCCTTGCCCGCCAGCATCGACGCGCTGAGGATCGCCACGCCGAGCCCGCGCGCGGCGAGGTCGGCGACCGCATCGGGGGCGCTCGCCTGCAGCGCGACGTCGGGGACGAGGCCGTGGGTGGCGCAGGCGCGGTCGAACGCGGCCCGGATGCCGGTGCCCTCCGGCAGGCAAAGGACCGGGAACGCGACGAGGTCGGCGAGCGAGGCCGTCTCGCCCAGCGGGTGCTCCGTCGGCACGGCGCCGACGACCGGCTCGCGGACGATGGTCACGACGTCGAGACCGGGAGGCGACTCGTCGGCGGTGCCGATGAGCGCGAGGTCGGCGGAGCCGCGGCGGACCGCATCGGCCAGCCGATCGGACTCGTCCTCGACGAGGGAGACGTCGACGCCGGGGTGCTCCCGGCGGAATGCCGCGAGCGCGTCGAACAGCGGCGTGATCGTGCAGCCGGTGACCATCCCCATGCTGACGCGCCCGCGGACGACGCCGTTGACGTCGTCGACGGCGCGGCGCACCGCGCCGGCCGCCGCCAGCACTGCACGCGCGTGATCGAACGCCGCGAGGCCGGCGGCCGTGAGGGTGGCCCGCCGGCCGGTGCGGTCGATGAGCGGCGCGCCGAGCTCGCGCTCGAGCCGGCGGACCTGAGCGCTGACGCCCGACTGGCTGATGTGCACGCGGTCGGCGGCGCGCGTGAAGCTCGCCTCCTCGGCGACGGCGACGAAGTACTCGAGCTGCCGCAGTTCCATGACCGTCAGTTCTAGCACTGACAACGACCAGCTGTGGTGATTCTAGGTCGAGCAGGGCATCTTGCTTGGAGGACGACACTTGAGAAGGAGGACCGACATGGCGCAGAACGAGAAGGCGATGAAGCCCGAGGACTTGACCCGGCTGTTCGTGGAGCGCGCGAACGCGCGCGACGCGGAAGGCATCGCGGCGCTCTACGAGGAGGGCGCGGTCATGGCGTATCCGCCGGGCGAGCGGACCGTCGGCAGGGCAGCGATCCGCGCGTTCTGGGAGCAGGCGCTGCGCGACGCGCCGCGCATCCAGCCGGAGGACCCGCTGCCGACGCTCGTCAGCGGCGATCTCGCGCTCACATCGACCGCGCCCAAGGACGACGCCGGCGCACGCGCCCAGGTGGCCCGGCGCCAGCCCGACGGCAGCTGGCTGCGCGTGCTCGACTACCCGGAGCTCGGCAAGGTCGCGTGAACGCGCAGGAGCTCCGCGACGCGTGCCTCGCGCTGCTCGGCTCGCGGGAGGAGTGGCCCTTCCGCGAGCCGTCGCCGACCGTGTTCAAGGTCGGCGGCAAGATCTTCGCCATCACGCGGCTGGACGCCGAGCCGCTGACGGTGAGCGTGAAGTGCGATCCCGAGCTCGCGTTGGAGCTGCGCGCCAGCCATCCCGAGATCCAGCCGGGATACCACCTCAACAAGCGCCACTGGAACACGGTGCGGGTCGACGGAGGGCTGCCCGACGAGATGGTGCTCGGCATGATCGAGGACTCCTACGACCTCGTCGTCGACGGCCTGCCGCGCTCCCGCCGCCCGGTGCGCCGCGGCGGATGAGCATCGCCGAGTGGTCCACGCCGGCCTGGCTGGCCGCGGCGACCGCATGGATCGACGAGCGCCTCGCCGATCGCGACGGACGTAGACCGGGGCTGGGTGCTGCTGCCCGACGGTGGCCCGACGCTCGGCGTCCGGCTCGAGGGTGAGGCGCTGACCCGAGCGCTGTGCGATGCCCTCGCGCAGTACGCCGGCCTGCAGCGCGTGGTGGGCTCCATACGCGAATGCCCTGCTGGCGCTGGGACTGCAGGACATGCGGCCGGCGGTGCTTCCCGAGCGCTTCGAGGAGGCGCTTGCCGTCGCCGCCGCGCGCGCGACCGCGCAGGACGGCCCCCTGTTGGACCGGCTTCAGCGCCTGCGACCGGCGGTCGAAGGCTGGTGCGCGGCGATGCAGGCGTCCCCGCTGCCGGCCACCGTCGACCACAACGACCTGCACGACCGCAACGTCCTGGAGGGCGACCGCGGCGCGTACCGGTTCTACGACTGGGGCGACAGCGTCGTCGCCCATCCGTTCGCGAGCATGCTCCTCCCGCTCTCGATGCAATCGCCGGGCGGCGTCGACCGGCTCCGCGACGCCTACCTGTCGGCCTGGCAAGACCTCGCGCCGCACGCCGGGCTGGTGGTCACGCTCGAGCTTGCGTGCCGGACGGGCAAGATCGCGCGCACACTCACCTGGGCCCGCGCGACGCAGGATGCCTCGCCCGGCGACGAGTGGGCGCGAGCGCCGCTTCGGACGCTCGCCTCCCTCCTCGACGCCTCCTATCTGCAGCGGCTCTGACATGGAGCCGGACGTCAAGGGGGCCTGCTCGGTTGGGGGGATCGCCGCGCGGGTTGCGGCAGCGGATGGCCCTGGGCAGCGACGGTGGGTCAGACTGACATTCGCCGGTCGGGACGGCATGACTGGGAACCGTCGGGAGCTGCCTCGGTCTAGTGTCGCGGGTCGCCGGCCGGGGCCGGGGCCGCGTAGAGCCTTGGAGGGTTCTCCGTGTGGTGGGGCGCATCCGCTGCCGCAGCCCGCGCGGGCTGATCGATGGTGCTCAGGTCCTCCGGAGCGGTTGGTCGGTGGCGATCGCCCAGACGAACCCGGCCAGCTCGCGGGCGGTGGCGACGACGATCTTCTGGTGGGGCTTGCCGCGGGCGGCCATGCGCTGCCAGCGGCGGTGCAGGCGCTGCTGGGCGCGCCACGCGTGCTCGATGACGAGCGGGTCCTGGCCGCGCTGACGGGCGGCTAGCGCCTCCCCGACGCGGGGGCGTTGGCGCTGGTGCCAGGCGGCCTCCACCAGCAGCCGCCGGACGTGGCCGTTGCCGGCCTTGGTGATCGAGCCCCGGGAGCGCTGCTGGCCGGAGGAGCGCTCGGAGGGGACCAGCCCGACGTAGCTCATGAACTGCTCGGCGGTCCGGAAGCGCTCCCAGTCGCTACCGATCTCGGCGACCAGCCCCAGCGCGGTCAGGGTGTCCACGCCGCGCAGGCAGCGCAGCCGGGCGACCAGGCCGGCCCACGGGCCCTCGGCAGCGGCGCGTTGCAGCTCTGCCTCGAGCTGCTCGACGCGACGGTCGATGAGATCGATCGCGTGCAGGTAGGTCTGGAAGGCCGCCTGCTGATGAGCGCGCTGGAAGCTCAGCGAGCCCAGCCAGCGCCGCCGGGTGACGCCCCACGACTTGCCCGCCGGCCGCAGGTCGTGGCGCAGCAGGAACTTGCTCATGCGGTGGCGGTCGCGCATCCGGTCCAACCGCGCGTCCTCGCGGGCGCGCACGAGGTCCCTGAGCGCCTCCAGCTGCGCACTCGGTACGGCGATCGGCTCCAGCAACCCACCCGCGTGCAGCCGGGCGAGCTTGCGCGCGTCGCGCGGGTCGGTCTTGATCCGATCGCCGGGGCGCACCGGCACCAGCCCGGGCGCCACGACGTCGCACGCGATCCCGCGCGAGCGCAGATGCCTGGCCAGCCCGTAACCGGTCGGCCCCGCCTCATAGCAGCAGCGCACCCGCGCCCACCGCGACACCGCCCGCTCGACCACGTCGTGGTCGTAGGGCAGCGTGCGCTCATCCAGCAGCTCATCGCCGCGCACAGCGGCCAGCCGCACCGACGCCGCGTGAACGTCCAGCCCCACGTGTACCGTCGCGCGCGTACCCTCACTCATGGTCGGCGACCTCCGTATGTGGCTCTACCGGGCCCACCCCGGCAACCCACGCAGATGCGCAGGCGCCGACCACTCTCAACCAGCGACCGGACGCCACCGCCCGCGCGGCGGCTCCATCCTGTCTAGTGCGCCACCACCGGCTCGCCCGCCGGGCTGGTGACCCGGATCGACCGCATGACCGAGCCGACCACCACCGCGCCCGCCGCGAACACGCCGGCGGCGACCCAGAAGGCCACGGTGTAGCCGTGCACCGCCGCCTCGCTCGCGAGCTGCGGCGTGGGCGCCTTGCCCTCGGCGAACGACGTCACGGCGCTCGCGAAGATGGAGCTCAGCAGCGCCGTGCCGACCGAGCCGCCCACCTGCTGCATCGTGTTCACCATGGCCGAGGCGACGCCGGTGTCGCGGTGGTCGACGCCGTAGGTCGCGCTCGCGATGGCGGGGGCGAAGATGTTGCCCATCCCGATGCCCATGACGATCAGGCCGGGGAGCACGTGGCCTGCGTAGCTGGAGCTGGGCTCGAGCTGGGCGAACCACGCCATGGCCACCGCGCCGAGCGACATCCCGAAGATGAGCAGCGGGCGCGGGCCGACCTTCCCCAGCAGGCGCGTGTTCACCAGCGCGGCCGTGGGGATGATGGCCGCCGTCAGCGGCAGGAACGCGAGGCCGCCCTCGAGCGGCGAGAAGCCCTTCGTCTGCTGCAGGAAGTACGTCAGGAACAGGAACACGGCGAACAGCGCGATGCCCGAGATCCCGATCGCGAGGTAGGAGCCGCCGCGCGTGCGGTCGGCGACCACCCGAAGCGGCAGCAGCGGATGTGCGACGCGCGACTCGATGGCGACGAACGTCGCCAGCAGGACGACGGCGACCGCGAGGCTGATGATCGTCACCGGGTCGCCCCACGAGTGCATCTCGGAGTTCGAGAAGCCGAAGACGAGCGCGAAGAGCCCCGCGCTCGCGGCGGCGGTGCCCGGCAGGTCCAGCGGCGGCCGGTTGGCCTGCGCCTGGTTGACGAGCAGACGCAACGCCGCCACGGCGGTCGGCAGCGCGATCGCAAGGTTCACGTAGAGGCACCAGCGCCACGAGAGGACGTCGGTGAGGATGCCGCCGAGCAGGAGGCCCACGGCGGCGCCGCCGCCGGCTATGGCGCCGAAGACGCCGAACGCCTTGCCGCGCTCGGACGGATCGGTGAACGTCGTGCTCAGCAGCCCGAGCGCCGACGGTGCGAGCAGTGCGCCGAAGATGCCCTGCGCGGCGCGGGCGGCGACGAGGACGCCGAAGGAATCAGCGGCGCCGCCGATCGCGGAGGCCAGCGAGAAGCCGAGCAGGCCGCCGATGAACGACCACTTACGGCCGAAGAGGTCGCCGAGCCGGCCGCCGAGCAGCAGCAGCGAGCCGAAGGCGAGCGCGTAGGCGGTGATGATCCACTGACGGGAATCATTGGAGAAGCCGAGGTCCTTCTGCGCGCTGGGCAGCGCGATGTTCACGATCGTCACGTCGAGGACGACCATCAGCTGGGCGATCCCGATCAGGACCAGGATGAGCCAGCGTCGCTCGTGATGGGGATTGGCGGTGGGAGGCATACGGGTCTCCTGTCGCTGAAAGCGGAGTACCTATCTCAATTTCGTGGAGGCTAGCACGAAACTGGAGGCTCTGCCTCCAAATGGAGGACGAATCTCCGAATTGCTATGATCCTTGGCGCATGACCGTTCCCCATGCATCACCGGACAGGCCGCTGCGCTCCGACGCCGAGCGCAATCGGCGGCGCATCCTCGAGGCCGCCGACCAGGTGTTCGCGGAGCGTGGTCTCACCGTGTCGCTGGACGACATCGCGGCCGCCGCAGGCGTCGGCGTCGGCACCGTCTACCGGCGCTTCCCGGACAAGGACGCACTCATCGACGCGCTGTTCGAGGACAAGATCGAGGGGGTCGTCGAGATCGCGCGCAAGGCGCTGGAGCTCGAGGATCCGTGGGAGTCGTTCGAGACGTTCGTCCGTGCCGTTGCGCACGCGCAGGCACAGGACCGGGGCCTCAAGGACGCGCTGCACTCGGCCACTCGCGGCAGGGACCGCCTGGCGATCGGACGCCAGCGGATCGCCCCGCTCGCCATCGAGATCCTCCGGCGCGCGCAGGAGGCCGGCGTCGTGCGCCAGGACCTCGGCGTCCTGGACATCCCGGCCACCTTCTTCACGATCGGCCTGCTGGCCGACCGGATGCGAGACGTGGCGCCGGACTACTGGGAGCGGCTGCTCACGATCTTCCTGGACGGCGTGCGATCGGAGGCCGCGCGCACCCCGATGCACGTGCCACCGCTGCGCCAGGACGAGTGGATCAGCGCCATGACGACGCGCCCCTAGGACACGAACCGGCGCACGAACTGCAGCGCGGTGTCGCAGACCTCGCGCCACCCGCTGTCGATCGTGAGGGCGTGGCCGCGGCCCTTCATCTCGACGATCTCCGTCACGCCGGGGTTGTGCGTCTGGCGCTTGTACTCCGCGTTGGCGATCGCCCAGGGAACCGTGTGGTCCTTCTCGCCGGAGATGATGAGCAGGGGGCCACGGTCGGGGTTGTCGTGGTCGACCTTCGCCTCGGTCCAGGGATTGAGGTTCGCGGTCGCGGCCTGGAAGAGCGGCTTGCCTGCGGCCGGGACCGCGTACTCCTCATACAGTGACTTGGCCTCCTCCTCACTGACTGCGTTCGCGAAGCCGTAGCGGAACTGGTCGTAGGTGAGCGGCACGGCCCGCTTGATGTTGGCCGGGTTGCCGAGCACCGGGAACGCGGACTTCAGCGACGAGATCGGCAGCGGCAGCACGCCGCGGAACGGCGCCGGGTCGATCGCGACGGACACGGCGCTCAGCCCGCGGCCCGCGAGGATCTGAGTGAGCAGCCCGCCGAAGGAGTGGCCGATGACGGCCGGCTTGCTCGTCAGGGAGCGGATGACCTCGTCGTAGTGGTCGGCGACCTCCTCGATGCCCTTGCCCGCGAACACCTCGGGATGGGCGTTGGCCTCCTGGACCGTCTCGGGATCGTCGGGCCAGCCGGGCGTGAGCGCGGTGAAGCCGGCCTCCTCGAACGCCGCTGACCAGCGATCCCAGCTGCTCGGCAGCAGCCACAGGCCGTGGATGAAGACGACCGGCGTCAGGCCCGTCGCGTTGGCGCGCGCGATCTCCTCGGCCTCATGCTCGGTGATGGTCGTCGCCGTCTCGCTCATGGGCCCTCGCTTCGCCGCTTGATGGAAGGGCCGCGAGCGTATCCCTCCGGGCTACAGATCGCCGTTACGCCCCGGTATCCACGACGTCCCGGCGAGCGGCACCCGCGCCATCGCTGCCGCCTCGACGGTGAGGGCGACGAGGTCCTCCGGCTCGAGGTTGTGGAGATGCGACTTGCCGCACGCGCGCGCCAGCGTCTGCGCCTCGAGCGTCATCGTCCGCAGGTAGTTGGCGATCCGGCGGCCGCCGAGCTCCGGGTCGAAGCGGGCGGCGAGCTCGTCGTCCTGGGTCGAGATCCCGGCTGGATCCAGGCCCGCCTGCCAGTCGTCGTAGAAGCCGGCGGCGCTGCCGATCGCCCGGTAGCTCTCGTCGAGCTCCGGGGCGTTGTCGCCCATGGCGATGAGCGCCGCGGTCCCGATCGAGACGGCGTCGGCTCCGAGCGCGAGCGCCTTGGCGACGTCCGCCCCGCTGCGGATGCCGCCGGAGACGATGAGCTGGACCTGGCGATGCATCCCCAGCTCCTGCAGCGAGGCAACGGCCTGCGGGATCGCGGCCAGGATCGGTATGCCCACGTGCTCGATGAAGACGTCCTGGGTGGCGGCGGTCCCGCCCTGCATGCCGTCGAGCACGACGGCGTCAGCGCCCGCCTTGACCGCGAGCGCGACGTCGAAGTACGTGCGCGTCGCGCCGACCTTGATGAGGATCGGCTTCTCCCAGTCGGTGATCTCGCGCAGCTCGTGGATCTTGATCTCGAGGTCATCGGGCCCCGTCCAGTCCGGATGGCGGCACGCCGATCGCTGGTCGATCCCCTTGGGCAGGTCGCGCATCTGCGCCACGCGATCGGAGATCTTGTGCCCCAGCAGCATGCCGCCGCCGCCGGGCTTGGCGCCCTGACCGACGACGATCTCGATCGCATCGGCGCGGCGCAGGTCGTCCGGGTTCATCCCGTACCGCGACGGCAGCAGCTGGTAGATCAACGTCTCGGAGTGACCGCGCTCCTCGGGGGTCATCCCGCCGTCGCCCGTCGTGGTGGAGGTCCCCATCTCGGTCGCTCCCCGTCCGAGCGCCTCCTTCGCCGGTCCGCTGAGCGCGCCGAAGCTCATGCCGGCGATGGTGATGGGGATCGTCAGATGCAGCGGCTTGCCGGCGAAGCGCGTGCCGATCGTCACGTCGGTGTCGCAACGCTCCCGGTAGCCCTCCAGGGGGTAGCGCGACATGCTCGCGCCGAGGAACAGCAGGTCGTCGAAGTGCGGGACGGGGCGCTTGGCGCCGAAGCCGCGGATGTCGTAGATCCCCTCTCGCGCCGCGCGCTGGATCTCGGCGATCGTGCGGCGGTCGAAGAGCGACGACTCGCGCAGCGCCGGATCGCGGGGAGGGGTCTGCGCATGCTCGACGGTCGCCATCAGTACGCCCCCGCGTTGTCGATCGAGAAGTTGTAGAGGCGGCGAGCCGAGCCGTAGCGGCGGAACTCCTCCGGATCGGCGTCGTCGACGCCGGCGCGCCGCAGCAGGTCGCGCAGCTCCGCGAGGTGGTGCTCGCGCAGCTCCTTCTCGATGCAGTCCGCGCCGAGTCCCTCCACGCGGCCGCGCACGTAGAGGTGGGTCTCGTAGATGGAGTCGCCGAGCGCGTCGCCGGCGTCGCCGCAGACGACGAGGCGGCCCGTCTGCGCCATGAAGGCGCTCATGTGCCCCACGTCGCCGCGCACGACGATGTCCACGCCCTTCATGGAGATGCCGCAGCGCGCGGAGGCGTCGCCGTGGACGACGACGAGTCCGCCGTGCCCGGTCGCGCCGGCCGACTGGCTGGCGTTGCCCTCGACGACGACCGTCCCGGACATGATGTTCTCGGCGAGGCCGACGCCCGCGTTGCCGTGGACGCGGACCGTCGCCCGCTTGTTCATTCCCGCGCAGTAGTAGCCGACGTGGCCGTCGATCTCGACCTGGACGTCCGCGTCGAGGCCGACGGCGACGGCGTGCGCGCCGTCGGGATGCAGGACGCGCCAGTGCGACGGTCCGGGCTCGGCGGCCAGGCCGTGCAGCCGGGCGTTGAGCTCGCGCAGCGGTGTGACGGAGAGATCGACGATCTCCTCGGCGACCTGGGAGCGCGTCTCCTGGGCCGAGCCGGGGCTGGTCATCCGACGCGCTCCCTCGCCCAGGAGTACACCTTCGCCGGCGCCGGCTCCCAGACGCGGGCCTCCTCGGCGCCTGGCAGGGTCGCGATCGCTCGGTACTCCGACGCCATCGCGACCCAGTCGTCGGTCTCCGCCATGACGGCCGGCTTGCACGCGATCGGGTCGCGCAGCACCGCGAAGCCGTCGGCCGTCCCGACCGCGAACGTGTAGAAGCCGTCGAGGTCCTCGAGGCATCCCTCCAGCGCCTGCTCCAGGGTGGCGCCCTCGCGCAGGCGCCACGTCAGGTAGCCGGCGGCGACCTCCGTGTCGTTGTCGGTCTGGAACGCGATGCCCTCGCGCCGCAGCTCGCGCCGCAGCTGGTTGTGGTTCGAAAGCGAGCCGTTGTGGACGAGGCACAGGTCCAGGCCGGTGGAGAAGGGGTGGGAGTGCTCGGTCGTCACGCGGCTCTCGGTCGCCATGCGCGTGTGTCCCAGGCCGTGGGTGCCGGACATGTCCTCGAGCGAGAAGCGCTCCACGAACTCCCTCGGGATCCCCATCTCCTTGAAGATCTCGATGCGCTCCCCGGCGCTCATGATCCGCAGGTCCGGGCGGTGCTCGCGCAGCCACGCCTCAGCGGTGCCGGCGTCCGCGTCGATCACGAGGACCGCATGGCTCGCCCTCACGTCGGGATCGACCTCCGGGCCGCCGAACGCGGCCGTCAGCGCGTCGCGCAGCGCATGCCAGTCCTCGTCGCGGTCCGAGCTGAACAGCGACACCTTGCTGGCGCCCGCAGGCGCAGGGTTGCGGTAGACGGCCACGCCCGCGCTGTCGGGGCCGCGATCGCTCATCTGCGCGAGCATCCGCCCGAGGTGCTCGCCGAGACGCTGCTCGACTGCCTCGGACTTGCTGAAGAGCCCCACGATGCCGCACATGTGCGCTGCGCTTCCTTTCGTCGTCACCCACGGCGCAGACGTGTGCGCCATGGCCCATGATCGCTGCTCCTTGCGGACGATTCTATGTGCGCTCTCCACACATCTATGGCGCGCCTTGCGTGCTTTGGTTGTCGGTGAACGCGACGAGCTTGCCGTTGTTCGCATCGACCCGTGCGACGGCGATGCGGTCGTAGCCGGTCCCGCCGGTACGAGGGATCGAGAGGGAGACCGCCCAGAACGGGTGCCCGTTGAGGCCTTGGCGCACGAGCCGCACCTGCGTGCGCTGCGGCCGGAAGTCCGCCGCGCGGCGGGCGGTGACGATCGCCGCATCCTTCGAGATGCGGACCTGTCGCTGCTGACACGTGTTGGCTGCCAGGAGGCAGAGGGCGAACAGGCCTACGACGAGGACCAGGCGCCGTACCCATCCACTGCGGCCGACGCCGGCGTGGGAATCAGACGGTCGGACGGAACTCGTTGCCAATATCTGTGGCGAGAAGGATCACGAGGACGATGACGACGCAGATGATCGAGATCGCGATCATGGCGATCTCGAAGGACTTGACGTGAGTCTGAAGCGGCGGGAACTCGATCTGCCGCCGGCGCTCGTCAGCCATGGGTCGCTCTCCTCTACTCCGTGACAGGGGGGTCGGTGACGCCCGCCGCTGGGCCGCCGGGACTCCTCCCGCGGATACGGCTGGCGTGGGCCCACAGCCGGCGGTCCTCGTACAGCATCCACGCCACGATCACCGCGACCGTGACGATGATCCCGATCCACGTGAGGACGTAGTACGACGTCGCCGCCGAGCTGCCGCCGTCGCCGTAGACGGTGCCATGGCCGAACGTCATGATCCCGCCGCACTTCTCGTAGGCGGCCTGGATGATGAAGTCCGCGGAGTCGTCCGGGGGCTTGGCGCCACTGATGTGCGTGACGCAGTCGGGCGCGCTATCGATGATGGCGGGCACGGCCGAGCACCTCCTCCATGCCGTTGAGCTCGTCGGCAGCCGTCCGCCGCCGCTCTTCGCGCTTGGCCCAGGCCACGCCCGTGCCGACGATGGTGAACATGATCGCGAGGCTGATCACGAAGGTGAGCATCTAGCGTCCCACCCGCGCGGCGACCGAGTCGCCCGGTCTTGCGCCGTTCGTGACCGCCGCCGCCTCCGCGGCGAGCACCGGCTCCGACGGCACGAACGTTCCGTCCGGCTCGACGATCCGCTCGGGCACCCGCTGGTGCTCGGGATAGAAGTCGGTCTCGTACTCCGCCATGTCCAGGCCTTCGAGCTCGACCTCGAGCGGCACGCGCAGGAGGTTGAGCTTCTTGAGCACGAAGGACGCCACCCAGCCCGAGAGGAAGCCGAGCGGCAGGAACGTCGCCAACCCCATGAGCTGGCCGCCGATCGAGCTCTCGACGTTGTTGATGCCTGTCGGATATCCGGCGGCGAAGACGCCGACCCACAGGATGCCCAGGAACCCCGAGACCCCGTGCACGGCCACCGCGCCGACGGCGTCGTCGACCCGCATCTTCGTCTCGATCCACCCGCCGGCGTAGACAACGAGGACCGCGGTCAGCATCGCGATCAGATAGCCGAGCGTCGGTGCGTACACGTCCGCGCCGGCCGAGACGCCGATCACGCCGGCCAGGCCTCCCGAGATCGTCCAGAACGGGTCGCCGCGACTGGCGAAGTAGCCGCCCGTGAACCCACCGGCGAACCCCATGGTGATGATCATCGTGATCGAGCCGAGGGTCGTCGGGCTCAGGTAGATGTTCGCCCAGCCCGGGAACGAGGTCGACGCGATCACCAGGCACGCGCCGTAGAAGGCGTAGAACCCGGTGAAGATCAGCATCAGGCCCAACGCCGTGATGTGCAGGTTGTGCGGCCTGAAGACCCGCGTGAGCCCGTCCTTCGTGTACTTGCCTATGCGAGGGCCGAGGTTGAAGAGCACCCCCAAGGTGAACGCACCCGCGACGCCGTGAACGACGGAGGACGCGATCGAGTCGTGGAAGCCGAAGCGCATCGTCAGCCAGCCGCCCGCGCTCCAGCCCCAGGCGGCGTCGAGGATCCACACGACCGAGCCCAGGAGGACGGCGAGCACGAGATAGGCCGAGATCCGCGCGCGCTCAATGATCGCGCCCGACATGATCGACGCCGTCGTCCAGGAGAACAGCAGGAACGCCAGGAAGAAGATCAGGTTGATGTTGTTCGTCAGGTTGGGCCCGAACGCGTCGCTCCACGGGATGCCGGCCTGACAGGCGACCGCCGTGAAGTCGCTCGAGTTGGGACCGATCGGCAGGCCGGGCTGGTTGCAGTTGTAGACCCACCAACCCACGTAGTAGAAGGTCGGGGTCACGACCGCGATCGTGAGGATGTTCTTCATCGCAGTCGCCATCACGTTCTTGCGGCGGGCGACGCCGGCCTCATAGGACATGAAGCCCGCGTGGATCAGCCACATCAGGACGACGGTGAAGAAGTAGAACTGCTCGCCGAGGATCGCGGAGTCGCGCGTCAGGGACTCCGCCGGGGCCGCATCTTCCAGCGATTGCACCTGGGCGACGATGAACGACAGCATCCAGTCCCCTCTCGACAGCGCCGATGCCCCGCAACCGCGGGTCGCATACTTCTATCCAGTGGGGCTAGACCCGGGCAATGTGGGCGCGGGCCATCATTTGCCCCAGGCCGATGTACCGACCGCACATACGGTCAGGCTCGGGCGTTCGAGGCCCTCCGTCGCCGCCGACTCGCGATCCAGATCCTGAGCGCGACGTAGCCGGGCACGTTCGTCAGGAAGACCAGCAGGCACCACCAGAGCTTGGTCTGCGCCACCAGGTCCGGCTCTTGGCGTACCTCGATCCAGGAGAGGTACACCAGCCCGACGAGCGACAGCCACAGGATGTCGGGCACGGAGGAGAACAGCAGGAAGAGCAGCATCCCGACTCGGGCGCGAGGATACTCGCCCGGTGACGATCCGCGTCAAGCTGTACGCGGCGATCGTGATGACCGTCCTGGGACCGGTCATCACCATCGCCGTGGCGTTCGCCGCGTTCCAGTCGCTCAGCGACAGGTTCGACGAGGTCGCGGATCGGTCGCACCGGCAGGCGCTCGCGCTCGAGCTCAAGTTCGCCGTCACCGACCTCAACGGCTGGCAGACCGCATACGGCTACGACGACGGGCGCAGCCGGCCGCAGTTCGAACGCTCGGCGCGGGCCGCGCGCGAACTGCTCGCCACGGCCGAGCGCGAGCTGGCCGAGCCGGACGAGCGTGCGCTCCTCGATCGTCTGCGGACGTCCTTCGAGGAGTTCATGCGCCAGGACGGCGTCGCCTTCGAGGCGCTGCAGGCAGGTCGCCAGGAGCGCGTGCGCCAGATCCTCCTCGGTCCGGAGATCCGCAACTTCGAGGCGATGGCGACGGCCGCGAGCCGGCTCGCCGACGTGGAGGCGAGCCGCAACGCGGACGTCGAGCAGCGCTTCGACGAGCGCCTGACCGACGCGAAGAAGGCGCTCGTGGTCGTGGGGCTCGGCGCCGGCGTGCTGATCGTCCTGCTGCTGCTCACCGCGTCGGACATCGCGCGTCTCGCCCTCGAGCGGCAGGCCGAGGACCCGTCGTGACGCGCGACGTCGTCCTGACGCTCAGCCTCCTTCTCGTCGCGGGTCTCGTCGCCCGGCTGCTCGCGACGCTGCTGCGCGTGCCCGAGATCGTGTTCCTCCTGGGCCTCGGCGCCCTGCTCGGCCCCTCGGCGCTCGACGTGCTCGACATCCCGCTCGACTCGCTCGCGGCCCAGCTCGTGTTCACGCTCGGGGTCTCGTCGATCCTCTTCTACGGAGGGCTCAACCTCTCGCTGGAGATCCTGCGCGGGGTGTGGCCGAGCCTCGCCCTGCTCGCCGTGCCGGGGGTGATCGTCACCGCGGTGGTCACCGGAGCGGCGGCTGCCGCCGTGTTCGGCCTGCCCTTCCAGGAGGGCCTGCTCATCGGCGCCGTGGTGTCTCCCACGGACCCCGCCATCCTCATCCCGCTGTTCGTGGGATCGCGCCTGCGGCCGAAGGTCGCGCAGACGGTGGTGGCCGAGTCCGCGCTCAACGACCCGACGGGGGCGGTGCTGGCCCTCGCCGTCGCCGCCGGGCTGGTCTCCGATGACAGCTCCCTCATGGGACCGGCTGGGGACTTCGTCGGTCAGCTGGCGCTCAGCACCGTCGGCGGGGTGATCGCCGGCGTCGTCCTGGCGGCCGTCATCTCGAGCAACCGTGCGGGGATCTGGCGCGAGTCGGCCGCGATCGCGTTCCTCGCCGTCGTCGGGATGTCCTACGTGTCGCTGGACTTCGCCGGCGGCAGCGGGTACCTGGGCGCCTTCCTCGCCGGCTTGATCGTCGGCAACATGCGCGTCCTCGGGCTCTCGATGCACGACACGCACAAGCGCGAGCTGATGATCACCTCGCAGAGCCTGGCCGACGTCGTGACGATCTTCGTGTTCGTGCTCGTCGGCGCCAACCTGCCCTTCGACGCCATCGGCGCGGAGATCCTGCCGGCTCTTGCCGCCGTCGCGGTGCTGGTGCTCGTCGCGCGGCCGCTCACCGTGGCGGTCTGCATGCTTCCCGACCGGCGCAGCCGCTGGAGCCGCGCCGAGCTGGCCTTCGTGTGCTGGACGCGTGAGACCGGCGTCGTGCCGGCGGCGCTCGTCGGCGTGCTTGCGGGATTGGCGGTGCCCAACGGCGATCTGCTCGCCGCGGTCGTCGCGCTGACGATCCTCGTCACCCTGAGCGTCCAGGCGGTGCCCGCGCCCTGGCTGGCACGCCGGCTGGGCCTCCTCGACGGGGACTCGGACGACGTCCGGGAGGCGGATGCGGCCGACGTGCGACCACCCGAGATCGTGGCGCGGTGACGTGTACATCCCGCACATGCGGTGACCGAAAATGGTGGCCTCGACGCCCATTGCCCACCCGTGATCATCGGGATATACCCGAGCTCGTGCGGCCAGAGGAGGACGGATGACGGCGCTGGATCCCCTGTCGGTCAACGGCGGAGCGCCGTTCGAGGCGCCCACGACGGCCGACGAGGCCAAAGCGTGGATCGAGCGCAACAACATCGAGTTCGTCTTCGCCCAGTTCGTCGACATGCACGGCAAGCCGAACGCCAAGCTCGTTCCGGCGGCGCACATCGACGGGCTGTTCGAGGACGGCGCCGGCTTCGCGGGGTTCGCTGCGGGTGCCGTCGGGCAGAGCCCCAACGACCCTGACCTCGCCGCCATCCCCGACCCGAGGAGCCTGACGCCCCTGCCCTGGCGACCGGGCGTCGCACGGTTCGCGTGTGACCTGCAGGTCGAGGGCGAGGAGTGGCTCTACGACCCCAGGACGATCCTGCGCCGGCAGCTCGAGCGGGCGCGCGCGCTGGGCTACGACTTCCGGATCGGCGCGGAGCTCGAGTACTTCCTCGTGCGCCGCCGCGCCGACGGCGGAATCGAGCTGGCGGACGACCAGGACACGCTCGAGCAGCCCTGCTACGACATGCGGGCGCTCACGCGCAACCTCGACTTCGTGTCACAGGTCGCTCGGAACATCACGGCGCTCGGATGGAACAACTACGCCACCGATCACGAGGACGCCAACGGCCAGTTCGAGCAGAACTTCGACTTCTCCGACGCGCTCACGACGTGCGATCGGGCGATCTTCTTCCGCTACATGGTCGAGGCCATGGCCCAGGAGCGGGGGCTCATCGCGACGTTCATGCCCAAGCCGTTCGCGCACCTGACGGGCAACGGCTGCCACTTCCACATGAGCCTCTGGAAGGACGGCCGGAACATGTTCGAGGCGGACGATGATCCCCGTGGGCTGGGGCTCTCGCCGCTGGCGTACAGCTTCCTCGGAGGGCTCAAGGCGCACGCCAAGGCCTACATCGCCGTGACGGCACCCACGGTGACGTCCTACAAGCGCCTGGTGATCGGGGCTCGCTCGGGTTCAGCGTGGGCGCCCGTCTACATCTCCTACGGCTACAACAACCGCACGCAGATGCTGCGCATTCCGGCGGCGGGGCGCATCGAGGACCGCACCGTGGACGGCTCCTGCAATCCGTACCTGGCCGCGACCGCGGTCCTCGCGGCGGGGTTGGACGGCATCGAGCGCGGGCTGGAGGCGGGCGAGCCCACGACGGAGCTCAACCTCCACGACCTCACCGACGAGCGGCGCGCCGAGCTCGGCATCGAGCTGCTGCCGGCCAACCTCCTGGACGCCACGCGCGAGCTCGAGGGCGACGACGTGCTTCGAGCGGCGCTCGGGCACACGGGCCGCGAGGACTACGTGGACTACTTCATCCGGATCAAGCGCGGCGAGTGGCAGGAGGCGCACGAGCAGATCACGCAGTGGGAGATCGACCGCTACCTCCAGCTGTACTGAAGTAGGGGGCCGCGAATCGCACACCGATCGACCGTATGATCGCGGTGACGGTGGCGGATACGCACACACTGAGCCCTGGCGCTCGCCTCGGCAGCGACACCCTGTACGCGGTGATCGGTGTCGTCGGCTCCAGCCCGGATCTCGACCGGGTACTGCACGGGGTCGTCGATCTGCTCACCGAGGCGACCGCCTGTCACGCCTGCTTCGTCTACCTGCTGCACGGCGGCCGGCTGCGCCTGCGGGCCGCGTCGCGGCCGTTCGCGCACCTCGTCGGCCGGGTGGAGTTCGGCCGCGACGAGGGCGTCGCCGGCTGGGTCGCTCGTGAGGGGCGCCCCGAGTTCATCCGCGAGGACGCGCTCGCAGACCCCCGCATGAAGTACGTGCCCGAGCTGCAGGAGGAGCGCTTCCAATCGCTCGCCGCGGTGCCGATCCCGGCGCGGTCGGGCGAGACCCTCGGCGTCGTCGTGCTTCACACCGTCGCTCCGCGCGAGTTCAACGAGGGCGTCATCACGCTCTTGACGCATACAGCGTCCCTCGTCGCGGGCGCGATCGAGAACGCCAAGCTCTACGAGGACGCCCGGCGGCGCGTCGAGCGCCTCGCCGCGCTCGCGGGACTGGGTCAGCGCATCGCCGCCGTCCCGGGGCGCGAGGAGCTCTACGGCACCGTGGCGTCGGGCGTGCGATCGCTGCTCGCATGCGATCGTGCGGAGCTGTTCCTGCTCGACGCCGCGACGGGCGCTCTGGAGCGCACGGCGGCGGACCCCGCCGACGGCGCTCCCGAGACCACCGCCCCGCTCCTGGAGCTGCTGCGAAGGCGCCGCCAGACGGCGGGAACCGTCGTAGCCCCGGTCGCCGCGGGCGAGGAGGAGCTCGGCGTGCTCGTCGCCTCGGGCTGCGATGACGCCGGCGAGGAGGAGGACGAGCTGCTCCGGGCGGTCGCCAACCAGGTCGCCGTCGCCTTGAAGAAGGCCGAGCTCATCGAGCGGCTTACCGCCGAGAACCTCGTCCGCGACGTCTTCGGCGCGATGGAGGCCGGTGCAACCGACGTCGCCGAGGCGCGAGCGCGCGCCGCCGGTTGCGACCTGACGCTCCGGCACATCGTCGTCCAGCTGGAGAAGTCCGCGCGTGACGGGCATCCGTGGCCTGCGGTCGCGGAGCGCGCCGAGGCGCGCATGCGTCGTCTGCATCCGGGGGTGCTCATCGACGTCGGTCCGAGCTGCGTGCGCGCGCTCGTGCCGCTGACGTTCGACGGGGACCCCGGCGAGCTCGAGCGCGCGCTGGACGGGCTTGCGTCGGCGGAGCGCCTCCATGGCGGGCTCTCCGGTGTGCGGCCCGGCGTGCAGGAGGGCCGCGAGAGCCTGCGTGAGGCGGCTGATGCGGCGACGATCGCGGCCGCGCTCTTGCGGGGGCGAGGCGGCGCGCTGCGCTACCGCGACCTCGGCACCTACAAGTACCTCGTTCGCCTTCCCCTCGACCAGGCACCGCAGGATCGCTACTGCACGGTGGTCGAGCGCCTGATGGCGTACGACCGACGCCGTCGCTCGCACCTGGTCGCCACGCTCGAGCAGTACCTGCGTGAGCGCGGCAGCGTTGCAACGACCGCCAAGGCCCTCTACATCCATCCGAACACGCTGCGTCAACGGCTCGGGCGCATCGAGAAGCTCACGGGGCTGCGGCTCGCGGAGGAGGATCTCCTCTCACTTGACATCGCCACGAAGCTCGTGCGCCTTCGGGAGGCTCCACATCAGCCATGACAAACGCTCCGAAGTACGTGCTGCTGTACGAATCGGCCGACGACGTGATGTCGAAGGCGCCGCTGCACTTCCAGGCGCACAGCGCCCGGCTTGACGAGTTCCACGCGCGCGGCGACCTGCTGATGGTGGGCACGTTCGCCGACCCGCAGGCGCAGGGATCGATGGCGATCTTCACGACGCGAGAGGCGGCCGAGTCCTTCGTGGAGGGGGATCCGTTCGTGCTCAACGAAGTCGTGCGCGCCTGGGAGATC
>Ga0081539_10003687_pt1 | contig 18336 bp, 18 predicted proteins | sample TabmetS4T2R2_FD_71023 | JGI IMG/M metagenome (GOLD analysis project Ga0081539, IMG submission 71023) | Tabebuia heterophylla rhizosphere microbial communities from the University of Puerto Rico - S4T2R2 | ecosystem: Host-associated > Plants > Roots > Rhizosphere ...
TGATCCGGTCGGTGAGGGCGGAGAACGGCTCGGGCGGGTCATCGCCCGGCTGCGTCTCGACTTCACCCCAGTCGATGGTCGTACCGTCGAGCCGCGGCGGCGTTCCGGTCTTCAGCCGTCCGAGCGCGAAGCCGATCCGCTCAAGCGTGCGTGAAAGACCGAGCGCAGGCGCCTCGCCGACGCGCCCAGCGGGGGTCTGTTTCTCGCCTACGTGAATGAGCCCGCGCAGGAACGTCCCGGTCGTCAGCACGGCCGCGCCACAGGCAAATTCGCGACCATCGACGAGGCGGACGCCGGCGACGCGGCCGTCCGCGATGATCAGGTCATCGACTTCGCCCTCGATCACGTCCAGGTTCGCGGTCGCGCGGATCGCCCGCTGCATCGCGGCCGCGTAGAGTTTGCGATCCGCCTGGGCGCGCGGGCCCCGCACGGCCGGACCCTTGCGACGGTTCAGGACCCGGAACTGGATTCCACCCTCGTCCGCGGCCCGGCCCATGAGTCCGTCGAGCGCGTCGATCTCGCGCACCAAATGGCCTTTGCCGAGACCCCCGATCGCGGGATTGCACGACATCGCGCCGATCGTCGCAAAACGGTGGGTCACCAGCGCGGTTCGCGCACCCAGGCGCGCAGCCGCCGCCGCAGCCTCGCAGCCGGCGTGCCCGCCGCCGATGACGATGACATCGAGGGAATTCATGAGCCGTGGTTGTACCCGAATGATATGTCTCGAACAAGAAAATGGGGCGGGCCGACCGATAGCCAACGCCCCCGCTCGAAGCGTTTCACGTGAAACATCGCAGCGGGGGGCGCCGCGGTCTGAACTCACTTCCCGATGCAGAAATCGCGGAAGATGACGTCAAGCACATCCTCGACATCCACGCGTCCGGTGAGCCGGCCCAGGGCCCGGGACGCAAGCCGGAGTTCCTCGGCGACTAACTCCTCGGCGGAAGCATCCAACGCCCGATGCAACAATTCAACAGTCTGCCGTAACGCAGCCCGATGCCGTTCCCGCGTCACCAGAGCCGGCTCGCCACTCGCAAAGGAGTCCCGAGCAAACGCCCCCAGCGCCGTCACCAACTGCTCGACCCCGAGTCCCGACTTGGCCGAAACGTCGAAAGCTTCATCCCGCGCACGCCGCATACCGGCTGACAGCAGGTCGACCTTGTTCCGAACCAACCATCGGTCTTTCGCATCAGTCCGCTGCTCGGTGTTTTCGTCCTCCGTGGCATCGGTGACCCACAACACCAGATCGGCCGCCTCGGCGCGCGCCCGTGCGCGCCGTACCCCCTCCTGCTCGACCGGATCCTCACTTTCGCGAATGCCGGCCGTGTCCAGCAAGGTCACCGGGTAACCGGCGAGGTCGAGATGGACCTCGATGACGTCCCGCGTCGTGCCCGCATAGGGTGACACGATCGCGGCGTCGCGTTGCGCCAGGCGATTGAGCAGGCTCGACTTGCCAGCATTCACCGGGCCGGCGATCGCGACCGTCAGTCCTTCGCGCAACCGCTCACCGCGGCGCTCATCGCGCAGCACGGTCTCGATCTCGACGATGAGCTCCCGCGCCATGCGGAGCGCCGGCGCCACCAAGTCCTCCGGCACGTCGGCCTCGTCGGAAAAGTCGATGCGGGCCTCGATCAGCGCGAGCGCACGAATCAGCTTTTCGCGCCATGCCTCGGCGCGCGCTGCGAGCGCGCCGGAGAGCTGGTGCATCGCCTGTGCGCGCTGCGCCTCGGTCTCGGCGAATACCAAGTCGGCGAGCCCCTCGACTGCGGTCAGGTCCAACCTGCCGTTCTCGAACGCCCGCCGCGTGAATTCGCCCGGCTCGGCCATACGCAGTCCTGGCAATTTGCCGAGCTCCGCCAGCACGGCAGCAATCACCGCCCTGCCCCCGTGCAGATGCAGCTCCACCATGTCCTCGCCGGTCTCGGTGTTGGGACCCGGGAGCCACAGCACCAGCGCCTCGTCGAGGATCGCCTTGGTGCCCGGATGACGCAGCCGCCGCAACGCGGCTCGGCGCGGCTCTGGCTGCTTGCCGCAGAGCGCGATCAGCACGTCGGCGGCGCGCGCGCCACTCACGCGCACGACCGCGATCGCGGCCGGCGGCCGCCCCGAGGAGAGCGCAAAGATGGTGGCGCGGTCGGTCATCCCAAATACTCAACGTGCTCTTCGTAGCACATGACGCTGCTGTATTGCAGATATGTCAGATGCGTAATACGATGCCGCTATGAAGACGCTGACCGTCCGGCTTCCCGACTCGCTCGCGGCCGAGATCGAAGCCGAATCCCGCGAGCGCAAAGTGTCGAAGTCGGACGTCGTGCGCGATCGGCTGACCTCAGCCGCGCCGCGGCGGCCGGCATCGCTCGACGACATCGCCGACCTGATCGGCTCCGTCGATAGCCTGCCGGAAGATCTCAGCACGAACGCCAACCGCTATCTCAGAGCCGGCTATGGCCGCAAACGTCCTCGTTGACGCAAGCTTCATTGTCGCGCTGATCAATCGCGCAGACGACAACCACAGCTGGGCGGCCGCGCAGGCTTCGGCGTTTGCCCGCCCGTGGCGGACCTGCGAGCCGGCGCTCTCTGACGCGTTCCACCTTCTCGGTGCGCCCGGCGCCACGCAGCTGACCGCACTCCTGGCGCGTCGCGCCTTGATCGGCGGCTTTCAGATCGATGAGAACATGGCCGACGTCGTCAAGCTCCTGCAGCGGTACGCCGACATCCCAATGAGTCTCGCCGATGCCTGCCTCGTGCGCATGACGGAAATCTTGTCCGATCCGACGCTCCTCACGACCAACCCGGATTTTCGAATCTACCGGCGCCATGGCCGGCAGGCTATCCCGTGTCTGCTGCCGGTCTAGTCGTCGACCCGCGCCTTCCTTGCGCGCCACTTCCTCGCAGACTGCGACGCGCCGATTGAACCCGGCATCGCCCCGCCGCGACACACTACTTGTGGTGTCGCAATCACGATGAATTCAGTGGTCTTTCAAGATCGCGACGGCACGCCGATCGCGATGCTCGCGCTGTCCTCACCGACCGCGCCGGAGCGCGATTGCATCTTCATGAGCATATGTTTCACGGTCGAAGCCCTTCAGAGCCGCGAGTCCGAGATCCTGCTTCCCGACCGTCCGACGGAATATCGCGGCCGTTACGATGCGGCGGATGACGGCGTCGAAATCAGGTTCGAAAATCAGAACGGCTGGCGCATCACGGTCACGCTCGACAACGAAGGCGAAGGCGAATGGTCGGCCGAGAAGAACGGCGAGCGCGTCGAAGGCTTCGCCCATGGCCTGACCTTCGACAGCTGCCCGGCTTAGGCTCTTCTTGTCGCACGCTGACCCGCCGTCCATAACGGCGCGATGAACGAAGCGCTGGCGCCATTCCTGGTCAAGCTCGCCTTCGCGCTGGCGGTCTTCTTGCTCATCGGTTACGTCGGCACCGTCAGCAAACGCATTGCCGGCGTGCTGCTGACCTTCCCGATCCTGAACGGCATCGCGATCGTGACGAGCCCCGACCCGGCGCGCGTTGCCGACGCGATCTATCCGCTCGTGATCTTCAATTGCGTCCTGTTTGCGTTGCTGACATCGTTTCCGCATCCGTCGCCGCGCGGTACCGTCCCGCGGAGCATCCTGGTGCTCGGGCGCGTTGCGACCTGGAGCGCCGCGTGGTTCGCAGGCGCCTATCTCATCACCGACGCGCGCGCGCACATCCCGAACGGTGGCATTCTCTTCATCGGCGCCGCAGTCGGGGCGTTTGCCTTCATGCACTTCTTCTGGAGTACGCAACGCGCTGACGATATCGCGCCGCGCCGTCACGCTGTCGCCTTCATGGCATTCTGGGCGAGCACGACGGGATTGTGGCGCATCGCGCTGTTCGTTGTTGCCTATGCGTGTCTCTACCTGGCGGCACGCGCCGCGCTCGACGAGAAGTGGGTCGGGATGGCGAGCGCCCTGCCCTTGCCCGGCCTGTTCGCGCTCGCAACCTTGATCGACGAGACCGAGATCAAGGCGCGCCCCGTCGCCGCCGTGCTGCGGGCGTTACGCGACACGCTCTTTCTCGGGCCGCTGTTGGTCATTCCGTTCAACTGGGTCTTCGCGCACGCGCTCGTCGCGGTCTTGCCGCAGGATGCAATTCTACCGCGGTATCTTTTGCTGCTCGCCCTCTGGAGCTGCGCGGCGCTTGGGGTGCTGGCGGTCGTCCCGCGGCTCGCCGCATATTTCGACTGCCGCAGCCCCTAGAGCGCGTTTACGCGCGTCTATAGCCCATAGAAGGCGGGCGTGAACGCCCTTATGGCCCGTCGAAGACGGGCGTGAAACGCCCTTAAGGACGCGCCAGGGAGCATGGTCCCGAAAGGCCGGTCCCGGACTTGATCCGGGATGGGATGCCGGTTTCCCGCCTGCGCGAAGCCCTGGTACGGTCTCATTGTGCTGATCGATGCCTCGGCGGGCGTAGGGCAGGCCGGATAACACCACGCTCAACGAGTAGGCCCGGCACCATCTGAGTGCCTGGCGCGTTGTGTCACATATCCAGAGGCCCATCATGTCCGCTCCCACGGCCCATCAGAACCGCCTGGCGCATGAAACCTCGCCCTATCTGCTGCAACATCAGCACAATCCGGTCGACTGGTGGCCCTGGGGGCCGGAGGCGCTCGCCGAAGCGCAGCGCAGCAACAAGCCGATCCTGCTCTCGGTGGGATACGCCGCCTGTCACTGGTGTCATGTGATGGCGCACGAAAGCTTCGAGGACGAGGCGACCGCGCGCGTCATGAACGAGCTGTTCGTCAACATCAAAGTCGATCGCGAGGAGCGGCCGGACATTGACCAGATCTACATGAACGCGCTGCATCTGCTCGGCGAGCAGGGCGGGTGGCCGCTGACCATGTTTCTCACGCCGGCAGGTGAGCCGGTGTGGGGCGGCACTTATTTTCCCAAGGAAGCGCGTTACGGTCGCGCCGCGTTCGTCGACGTGCTGCACGAGATCGCCCGGCTGTTTCGCGAGGAGCCCGACCGCATCGGCAAGAACCGCGACGCCTTGATGGCCCGCTTATCGGAAAGCGCGCGCCCAGAGGGCAAGGCCGTGATCGGCCTTGAGGAGCTCGACCGCGTCGCCAATGGCGTCGCGCGCGCGATCGACGTGACGCATGGCGGCCTGCGCGGCGCACCGAAATTCCCGCAAGCCTCGATCTTCGAGTTGCTGTGGCGCGCCGGCGAGCGCGCGCCACGCGAGGAAAATCCGACCCGCACCGCGGCGCCGGCCTTCTTCAGCCGCGTGCTGTTGACGCTCGAGCATATCTGCGAAGGCGGCATCTACGATCACCTCGGCGGCGGTTTTGCGCGCTACTCGGTCGATGAGCGCTGGCTCGTCCCGCACTTCGAGAAGATGCTTTACGACAACGCCCAGCTGCTCGAGCTGCTTGCGGTCGCGCATGCGGCGACCGGCGTCGCACTCTTCCGTACACGCGCGACCGAGACGGTTGGCTGGCTCACCCGCGAGATGACGACACCGCAGGGCGCGTTTTCGGCCTCCCTCGACGCCGACTCGGAGGGTGAGGAAGGCAAGTTCTATGTCTGGTCGCTCGCCGAGATCGAGCAGACGCTCGGGCCGGATGCCGCCGCCTTCGCGACCGAATACGACGTCACCGCGGAGGGAAACTTCGAGGGACACAACATTCTCAATCGCCTCAAACAATTGCCGCGCAGCACTGAGGATCGCCGCGCGCCGCTTGCGGACCCGAACCGGTCCGTCGCGCTGCGCGACAAACTCTTGAGCGAACGCGACAAGCGCGTTCGTCCGGGGCTGGACGACAAGATCCTCGCCGACTGGAACGGCCTGATGATCGCCGCTCTCGCCAATGCCGGGGCCCTGCTCGGAGAAGCCGGCTGGATCGAGATGGGCGCTCGCGCCTTCCGCTTCATCGCAGAGAGCATGACACGCGACGACCGGCTCGGCCATTCCTGGCGCGACGGCCGGCTGCTCTTTCCTGGGCTTGCGTCGGACTTCGCCAACATGACCAAGGCCGCGCTCGCCCTGTTCGAGGCGACCGGCGAGCGGGCCTACCTCGATCAGGCTCTCACCTGGCAGCGCGCGCTCGACCGGCACTATGCCAATCCGGACAATGGCGGCTACTTCCTCACCGCTGACGATGCGGAGGGGCTCGTGGTGCGTCCGTCCGCGACCTATGACGACGCGACGCCGAATCCAAACTCGATCGCGGCCGCGAACCTGGTGCGGCTCGCGCTGCTGAGCGGCGATGACGCCTGGCGTGAGAAAGCGGACCGATTGATCGAGGGCGTGCTCGGCGCCGCGGGCGAAAATTTGATCGGCCATAGCGCGCTGCTGAATGCAGTCGACCTGCGTCTGCGCGGCGCGCAGATCGTGATCACCGGATCGCAAGAGCGCGCCACCACGCTTGTCGGCGCCGCACACCGGCTCCCGACGCTCAACCGCATCATTCTGCGTGCGCCGGACGCCGACGCCCTGCCCGCCTCGCACCCGGCGCGCGACAAGATCGCGGCGGCGCCAGAGGGCGCGGCATTCGTCTGTGTCGGAGAGACTTGCTCGCTGCCGGCCACGGATGCGCAAGCGCTGACCGAAGCCGCCATCTCCATGCAACGCTGACGCTTTGGTGAAAGCATGATCTTGTCCGACCTGCCTACGCCCGCCGAAGCATCGATCAACCTAGTCAGACCGCGCCAGGGCTTCGCGCAGGCGGGAAACCGGTCCCCATCCCGGATCAGGTCCGGGACAGGCCTTTTCGGGATCATGCTTTAGTCAGCCAACTCCAGCGCCATGTACATCACGCCCGGCAGCGGATTGTCGTAGTACGGCGCGACCGGCGCGAAGCCGAGATCGCGATAGAGCGCGCGCGCCGCCTGCATCGAGCCGAGCGTATCGAGCAGCATCGTACGATAGCCGCGATCGCGCGCATCCTCGATCAGCTCATTGGCGAGATCGCGCGCGAGCCCCCTGCCCCGATACGCCGGCCGCACATAAAGCCGCTTCATCTCACACACGCCAGGCTCGACCATGCGATACGCGATCGCGCCCGCGACCGTGTCGCCGTCGCGCGCGATCAGCACCACGCCGGTCGGCCGCGCATACTTGCCCGGCAGCGCTGCGAGCTCGTCGTCGACATTCTGGAAGCTGATGTCTTCGGCCAACGAGCCGACATACTCGCGGAATACCGCTTCGACGGCTGCACGATCCTGCGGCCAGCGCGCTTCGATGATAAGGAATGATGCGTCACGCATTCCAAGTTCCGAGCAAGAGTTTCCGCTACGAACTCTACGGAACAATTCCGGCATCGGGAACCTCGATGTCCCAAGTTCGAATGCCGCGCGCCTGGTCGAATGATCGAACGACATCGCATCCGGCCGACATCCGCGCCGAACTTTGGTTGCCGAGCTCAGGACTAAGCTTTTGGTGCGGGCGCGGCGGCGCGTTCCGCGGGGCAGGGCAAGGCCGGAACCCGGAGACCAAACTCATGGCTGATCCGATCACGGATTTCATCACCGACATCCCGGCCAAGGAACGCAAGTGGAAGAACCACGCGATCGATCCGTTTGCCAAGGCATGGATCAATGCGTTCGAGAATTTCAAGGACACATTGAAGAAGCAGAAGGAGGCCGACGACGCGGCCCAGAAGCTCAAGTTCGAACTTGCGATGCTGGCACTGTCGCTTTGCGGCGGCGGACTTCTGACGGCGGCGTTCGGGGCCGTCGCCGCCAAGACACTCGCAACCAATGCGGCCCTCGACATCATCTGCCGCAACAACATGGAACGCGCCTTCAAGGCCGCGCACTACGTCGCCACCAACAAGACCGCAAGCTTCATCGCCGGCAAAGTGTGGGACGAGGCAGAGAAGCGCGCCACCGACGCCATTACCGAGAAGCTGAAGGAGAAGTTCGCGCAGAACGAAGCCTCGTTCCCGTCGCTCGGCAAGTTCCGCACCGAGCTCGACATGTACATTTCGCTTGGCGGATTCGTCAGCAGCGCGGCCGAGAAGGTCAACGACATCGCGATCAATATCCGCGACAGCGCCAAGATGCCGGTTCAGAAGAAACACGAGGAGATCGCGAAGCTTTCGGCGAGCAGCTTCTGGAGGCCACCCGAGAAAGATCTCCAGACTGCGCTGCTATCCGATGAAATCGAGCTGTCGATGTATCTCAACCTCGTCATGGAGTCCGACAAGCTGGTGACTTATCAACTGTCGTCCAGACGCGTCACCGATGGCCTCGGCCATGGCACCGAATACTACTACAGGCGCACGGGCCGGACCGACATCACTGAGTCCGCTGGCTCACCCAGCTACCCAAAAACCCAAAGCAGCCGCCGCAGTCGCTCGGAAATCGAGTACGAGCGCATCGGCGATATCATTCAGGGCAGGATGAACGAACTCCACCAGAAGAAGTTCGGCGGCAAATTCCACGACGGCAGGAAGCTTGACAGTCAGGAGGCGATATTCGCCGCCGAGCGTGCCGTCGGACTGCTTGCGGCCACGAGCATCAAACGGACGATCGAGGACGCGGGTCAGGGCATCAGCGCCCCTGCCGCGCCGACCGGACTGCCGGCGCCGTCAAAGAACTTGAAGAGCCAAGGCAGCTTCCCGGTCCCGATCAAGTAGCGTGTGCCTCATGAGAGGCGCCGCTTAGCGGTGGCCGCGCCTCCGTGCCCTCGCCCCTTGCGGAGCCCACAAGGGGAGGACGGCGCGAGATGCGCTGCATTGCCAAACTGCCGGCAATCGAACACTCACGCGTTCATCGAGTCGAAGAACTCGGAATTGTTCTTGGTGTTGCGCAGCTTGTCGAGCAGGAAGTCGATCGCATCCATCGTGCCCATCGGGTTCAGGATGCGGCGCAGGATGTACATCTTCTTCAGCACTGCCGGCTCGGTGAGCAGTTCTTCCTTGCGGGTACCCGACCGAGTGATGTCGATTGCCGGGAAGGTACGCTTGTCGGCGACCTTGCGATCGAGGATCAGCTCGGAGTTGCCGGTGCCCTTGAACTCTTCGAAGATGACTTCGTCCATGCGCGAGCCGGTATCGATCAGCGCGGTCGCGATGATGGTGAGCGAGCCACCCTCCTCGATGTTGCGCGCGGCGCCGAAGAAGCGCTTCGGGCGCTGCAGCGCATTGGCGTCGACACCGCCGGTCAGCACCTTGCCGGAAGACGGCACGACGGTGTTGTAGGCGCGACCGAGGCGCGTGATCGAGTCGAGCAGGATCACGACATCGCGGCCGTGCTCGACCAGGCGCTTCGCCTTCTCGATCACCATCTCGGCGACCTGCACGTGGCGCGACGCCGGCTCGTCGAAGGTCGAGGAAATCACCTCGCCCTTCACCGAGCGCTGCATGTCGGTGACTTCTTCCGGCCGCTCGTCGATCAGCAGCACGATCAGGAAGCATTCCGGGTGGTTGGCCGTGATCGCGTGCGCGATGTTCTGCAGCAGGACGGTCTTGCCGGTGCGCGGCGGCGACACAATCAGGGCGCGCTGGCCTTTGCCGATCGGCGCCACGATGTCGATGACGCGCGCCGAGAGATCCTTCTTGGTCGCGTCGTCGTGCTCCATGCGCAGACGCTGTTCCGGATAGAGCGGCGTCAGATTGTCGAAGTTGACCTTGTGGCGCGCCTTCTCGGGGTCCTCGAAGTTGATCGTGTTGACTTTGAGCAGCGCGAAATAGCGCTCACCCTCTTTCGGAGAGCGAATTTCGCCTTCGACCGTATCGCCGGTGCGCAGGCCGAAGCGCCGGATCTGCGACGGCGAGACATAGATGTCGTCCGGGCCGGGCAGGTAGTTCGCTTCCGGCGCGCGCAGGAAGCCGAAGCCGTCGGGCAGCACCTCGACGACGCCTTCGCCAATGATGTCGATGTCTTTCGCAGCGAGCTGTTTCAGGATCGCGAACATCTGCTCCTGCTTGCGCATGGTCGAAGCGTTCTCGACCTGATGCTCTTCCGCAAAGGCAAGCAGCTCGGTGGGGGATTTTGATTTGAGGTCTTGGAGTTTCATTTCCCGCATGCGGGGTAATCCTGGAGTCATCCGGCGTCTTGAAAAAGAAGCGACAGCGCCGGCAAGGGAGGGAGGAAGCCGCAGGTCTGGGCGAGGAGGACATCCTCGGGCCTGATGCGTGTCCGGTCGTTGAACCGGAAACTCGGATGCATCCGCCTGCGTTTCAGGAGAGTGGTCAGAAAATATGAAAACAGTGCGGCTTGCGCAAGAGGGGTCGCGCAAGAGCGCCTCCGGCCGTCCACAGCGGCCTGCAATTTCTCCTACCGTCAGAACGGCTTGACGATGACGAGAATGACGATCGCGATCATCAGCAACGTCGGTAGCTCATTGATGATACGATAAAACTTCTGGCTGTGGGTGTTCCGGTCGGCGGCAAAATCGCGCACCCAGCGACTGAACAGGCCATGCACGGCGGAGAGCCCAATCACCAGCGCCAGCTTGGCGTGGAGCCAGCCAGAGCGGAAGTAGCCCTGATCCCAGGCGAGCCACAGTCCGAGCACCCAGGTCACGATCATGGCCGGATTGATGATCGCACGCAGCAGCCGGCGCTCCATGACCTTGAAGGTCTCGGATTGCTTCGAGCCGCTCTCGGCCTCGCAGTGATAGACGAACAAGCGCGGCAGATAGAGCATGCCGGCCATCCAGGCGATGACCGCGATGACGTGAAAAGCCTTGAGCCACAGCGCTAACTGCGTCGGATTCCAGATGATGAGCAGCCCAAAGAGAAGTGCCGCGATGGCGACCGCCACGATTGCGCGCACGATCGGGTTTTGAAATCTCTGGTTCGCCACCACGTCTGCTTCTTTGCTCCGCGATCTTTCGGGCCGCGATTCTTGCACAGAGGCCGCTTGCCGGCGTCCCTTCTAACTTAAATGAGAGAAGATTCTTGGTTTGAGATTCCTGGACGGTTGACTGGACTCATACGCGCCGGTCGACTCCTCGTCCGCTGTCACATGACTCCGATCGAGGTTTTCACCGGTGTCCGCGTTAACCCTTCATTAACTTCCTATCTCATTGGAACACATGGGCTTCCTGGGTTGTCCCCAGCCAACTATCCCCTGCTTATCGACTTATTAACCATGTCCAAAGGTCGGTCCGGGCCGAGCCGCACAGGGGGAGCGATGTGGACGGGCGGACGGCTTATCCAAGCCCCCTCGCCTCGCCTTGCTTGCGGTTGTGGGAAAGGCGTGGCCTTCTCCCCAACAGTTCACAACGGATGGCGACCCGGATGCCTCATCGCGGCAGCTTCTTTCATCTCCATCTCGTCTCGGACGCGACCGGCGAGACGCTGATCACGGTCGCGCGCGCGGCCGCTGCGCAGTACGCCAGCGTCGCGCCGATCGAGCACATCTATCCGCTGGTGCGTACCGACAAACAGCTCGAGCGCGTCATCGCCGAGATCGAGGCCGCGCCCGGGATCGTGCTCTACACCATGCTCGACAGCGCGATCGCGAAGCGGCTCGAGGAGAAATGCCGCGAGTTCAGCCTGCCCTGCCTGTCGATTCTCGATCCGGTGCTGGCGATGTTCCAGTCGTATCTCGGGGCCGAGTCGACGCGGCGCGTCGGCGCGCAGCACACGTTGAATGCAGAGTATTTCAAGCGCATCGACGCGCTGAACTACACCATGCTGCATGATGATGGTCAGCACATGGAGGATCTGGAGCACGCCGACGTCGTGCTCACCGGCGTGTCGCGGACCTCGAAAACGCCAACCTCGATCTATCTCGCCAATCGCGGTGTCAAGACCGCCAATGTTCCGCTCGTTCCAAACGTGGCCGTGCCGTCGCAGCTCGAACGGCTGAGTGCGCCGCTGGTCGTCGGCCTCACGGCGAGTCCGGAGCGCATTGTGCAGATTCGCCAGAACCGCTTGCTCGGGCTGAATGCGCATCGGGATGACGATCTCTATGTCGACCGCCAGGCTGTCGCGGAAGAAATCGCACTCTCGCGAAAGCTTTGCGCCAAGCACAATTGGCCGGTGATCGACGTCACGCGCCGCTCGATTGAGGAGACGGCGGCCGCGGTCCTGAGCCTGCTCGGCGAGCGGCGGCGGCGGCAAGCTTCGTAGCTTGCCTTTCCGCCAATGTTTTCGGAAAACCGGCCCCCTGCCCCGCTATCCAGGTGCGGGCAGCCCCCGGATCCGTGCTGATGTCCCTCTGGCTTTCCGACAAACCGCTGGTTCTCGCCTCGCAGAGCAAGGTGCGTCGCGCCGTGCTCGAGGCCGCCGGTATTCCGGTCGAGGCGCATCCGGCGCATCTTGATGAACGCGCTATCGAACAAGGTGTGACGGGCGGTCCAGGGGACGTCGCCCTCACGCTCTCGCGCGAGAAGGCTCGCACCGTCGCGGCCATGTCCGGAAACGGCATCGTGGTCGGCTGCGATCAAACCTTGGCCCTTGGCGATCAACGCTTCGACAAGCCGACCGATCGCGCTCGCGCCGGTGCGCAATTGCGTGCCATGAGCGGGAAAATTCACCAGCTCCATTCGGCAGTTACCGTGTGCCGGAACGGGGCCGTGACGTTTTCCCATGTGGCCGTCGCGAGCCTGACCATGCGGGCGTTCTCAGACGCGTTTCTAGAACGCTACCTCGACGCGGCGGGTACTGCGGTGACAGCCAGCGTCGGCGCCTATCAGTTGGAACGGATCGGAATTCATCTCTTCGAAAAGATCGAGGGCGACCACTTCACGATCCTCGGTCTGCCGCTGCTGCCGCTGCTGGCACACCTGCGTGAGCTGGGAGCAGTCGCGGCATGACGCAAAAATGCTGCGCAATAAGTGCGGTGCACAAATGACCAGGCCCCGCGCCTGCATCATGGGCCATCCGGTGGCGCATTCGCGCTCGCCCATGCTGCACGGCTACTGGCTGCGCACGCTCGGGATCGATGGGGCCTACGAGTTCGCTGACGTGGCGCCGGAAGACTTCGCGCCATTCTTCCGCGGTCTGCGCCGCAACGGCTATGTCGGCGGCAACATTACGATACCGCACAAGGAGGCAGCGTTCCGACTGGTCGACCGGCGCGAGCCGGCGGCGGATGCGATCGGCGCGGTCAACTGCGTCTGGTACGAGGGTGACGCGCTTGTCGGTAGCAATACCGATTGGCTCGGCATCGTCGGCAGCCTCGACGACATCCATCCCGGCTGGGACAAGTCCGGCGGCCGCGTGGTGGTGCTCGGCGCCGGCGGATCCGCGCGCGCGTCGGTCTATGCGTTCCGCGCGCGCAAGTTCAGCGTCGCATTGGTCAACCGCACGATCGCGCGCGCCGAGAAGCTCGCGGCCGAATTCGGTCCGCAGGTTTCGGCGCACGGCTGGGAGGCGCTGCCACGGCTGCTCACCGAGGCCGATGTGCTGATCAACAACACATCTCTCGGCCAGCAGAAATTTCCGCAGCTCGAGATCGATCTTGCGCCGATGAAGGCGTCGGCAATCGTCTATGATGCCGTCTACGTGCCGCTCGAAACCGAGCTCCTGAAGGCCGCGAAGCGGGCAGGGCACCGCACCGTCGGAGGCTTGAGCATGCTGCTGTATCAGGCGGTGCCAGGCTTTGCGCATTGGTTCGGTGTCACCCCCAAAGTCACCGCCGAGCAGCGCGCCATCCTGGAAGCCGACATCCGCCAGAAGAGCGGCGGGAGTGCGTGATTCCGAAAAAGCCTGCCCGGCACTTGATGCGGGGTGGACACCGGTTTTCGGATAAGATCACGCACAAACGAGACAACCACATGTTCATCTTCGGCCTCACGGGTTCGATCGGGATGGGGAAGTCCACGACGGCCGGATTCTTTCGCGAGGCCGGCGTGCCGGTGCACGATTCCGACGCGGTGGTGCATCAGCTCTATGAGGGCGAGGCAGTCGGACCGGTCGAGGCGGCCTTTCCTGGCGTGACGGTGGACGGAAAGATCGATCGCGCGCGGCTCGCCACGAAGCTCGTCGGCACGCCGGAGGCGATCAAGCGGCTCGAAGCGATCGTGCACCCGCTGGTGCGCGCAACGACGCAACGCTTCATCGACGCGCAGGCGAGCCGCGGTGCGCGCGTCATCGTGCTCGACATTCCGCTGCTGTTCGAGACCGGCGGCGAGAAGAACGTCGATGCGGTCGTGGTCGTGTCCGCGCCGGCAGAGGTGCAGCGTGCCCGCGTGCTCGGTCGTCCGGGCATGAGCGCCGAGAAGCTGGATGCGCTGTTGGCGCGCCAGATGTCGGATGCCGAGAAGCGCGCCCGCGCCCACTTCGTCGTGGATAGCTCGCGCTCGTTCGGGTCCGCCCGTGCACAGGTTCATGCCATTCTGCGCGCCGTTGCGGCGTTGCCGGGGCGGCGAATCAGCTAGTTTGTCATTCCGGGGCCGGCCGAAGGCCGGAGCCCGGAATCCATAACCACAATCGGCGCGATTTGGATTCTATCGTGGCTATGGATTCCGGCTCTCGCCATAGCGAGTCGCAGACGCGCGTAAACGCGCTTATGGCTCGGCCGGAATGACGGGATTGGACGCATGCGCGAGATCGTGTTCGACACCGAAACGACGGGTCTCGACCCTTATCAGGGCGACCGGCTGGTCGAGATCGGCTGCGTCGAGCTGCTCAACGGGTTTCCGACCGGGAACAGCTTCCACTTCTATCTCAATCCCGAGCGCGACATGCCCGAGGCGGCATTCAACGTGCACGGCCTGTCGGCGGAATTTCTCAAGGACAAGCCGCTGTTCGCCGACATCTGCGAGGACTTCCTCACGTTTGTCGCCGATGCGCCGCTGATCGCGCACAACGCGATGTTTGATCTCGGCTTTATCAATGCGGAACTCGAGCGCTGCAAGAGACCGCTGCTGCAGCGCGAGCGCCTGGTCGATACACTGATGCTGGCACGGCGCCGCTATCCGGCTGGACCGAACAGTCTTGATCATTTGTGCGCGCGCTTTTCGATCGATACCTCGCGCCGCACCAAGCACGGCGCGTTGCTCGACGCCGAACTCTTGGCCGAAGTCTATGTGGAGCTGACCGGCAAGCGGCAGGCGCGGCTCGGCCTGATCGATGCACCGATTGCGGTGGCGCAGGAGGTCGTGGTCACGCTGCGGATTCGCCCGGCGCCGCTCGCGTCACGGCTCACCGACGCCGAGCTCGAAGCGCATCGCGCCTTCGTGGCGACGCTTGGCGAAAAAGCGATCTGGAACGATTACCGGCCCGCTGCCTAAAGCGCGTATACGCGCGCCTGGCACCATTTCCGAAACCCAGAACCTGCTTCGGAAAGATCACCCACAAAGAGCCTGGGGATCAGGCCGTCTGCGGGGCCTGAGCCTGCACGCTGGCGAGCTTTTGACGGTAGATCGAGACGAAATCGACCGGATCGATCATCAGCGGCGGGAAGCCGCCATTGCGGGTGGCGGTGGCGACGAGCTCGCGCGCGAACGGGAAGAGCAGGCGAGGGCACTCGATCATCAGCAGCGGGTGCAGGTTTTCCTGTGGCACGTTCACGATGCGGAACACCCCGGCGTAGAGCAGGTCGAACCCGAACAGGAACGTGCCCGGCACCTCGGCCCGACCCTCGATTTTCAGTTCCACCTCGAAGTCCGACGCCGCCAGCGGCTTGGCGTTGACATTGATCTGGATGTTGATCGTGGGTTGCTGCGGGTGCTGCTGCAGCGAATTCGGCGCATTCGGATTCTCGAACGAGAGATCCTTGACGTATTGCGCCAGCACGTTGAGCTGGGGTTGCCCCTGACTGGGTTGGGGCGCGCCGTTCTGGGCATCATCGCTGCCGCCATTGGTCATCGACATCTTAATTGCTCCGGGTGAGGCGCCGGCCCCGGCGCGTTTCGGCGGTGTGGCTAACATAGGTGCCTAGGTGCGACAAGAACGCACGGCCCGCCTGGAGGGCCTGATGCGGCGAATTCCTCAATCCCGCCCGGGCGATGGCTTATGGCCAATACGCTCGTCCGGGACCTGTCGCCATTGGTCCGGCTCGAGGTCGATCACGCCGGGCTCGGCCCGCGGCCGCTGCCCCTGCGAAACTGCGCGACGCAACGCCGCATGGAGCCATGATCGCGTCGCCGGCAGCAGCAGCAGCGCACCCAGAATATCGGTCAGGAAGCCGGGAAGCAGCAGCAGAACGCCGGCGAGCACCGTGATGAAGCCTGGCCCGTCCAGCTCAGTTTGGCTGATTGTGCGCTCCCCGAACGCCGTGCGCACATGCGCCACGCTGCTCTGGCCGGCATTGCGGATGACCGCCATCCCGGCGAGCGAGGTCAGAATCGTCAGCGCCAGGGCCGCCAGGAATCCGATCTTCAGCGCGACGGCCACGAAGACCACGATTTCGGCAAAAGGCAGCACCAGCAGCCCGAAAATCGCCCACTTCAACAATGACATCCGGTTACCTGGCAGGCTTTGCGCTTGTTGGCGGAAGGGCGCATATCGTCTAACATATGCGTCACTTCGTACGGCGTTGACGTCGGCGGCAACCGCCGCCAGAACTCCTGATGCGACCCTGGTACGGCCCCTTTCGTGTGGTTAGATAAATAAATAATGGCGACGGAGGTGGCTTCCAGTGCCGCGCTTCGGCCCTGAAAGCGTTCACTAGGCGTCGCCCCCACACCCTGAGAGCATGCGCGACTTGTTTGACCTGACGACCATCATCTTTCTCGCGCTCGCAGTGTTCATTTTCCTGCGGCTTCGCAGCGTGCTGGGTCAGCGCACCGGCCGGGAGCGACCGCCCTATGATCCCTATTCGGCACGCGAGGCGGCGCGTCCATCGTCGAGCAACGATAACGTCGTCACCATACCGCCCCGCGGTGCGGATGTTCCATCCAAGCCGGTGAGTGAGGCGGAGCCGCCGGCCGAGCGCTGGAAGGGCGTCGCGGAGGCCGGCTCGGCAACGGCGGTCGGCCTTGACGCGGTCCTCGCCAGGGACCCGAGCTTCGATGCCAGGTCCTTCCTCGGCGGCGGGCGCGCCGCCTACGAGATGATCGTCACCGCCTACGCACAAGGCGATCGGCGCACCTTGAAGAACCTTTTGTCGCGCGAGGTCTATGACGGCTTCGAGCACGCGATCAAAGAACGCGAGACGCGCGGCGAGAAAGCCGAGACGCGCTTCGTGTCGATCGACAAGTCCGACCTCACCGGCGCCGAGGTGAAGGGCGAGATGGCGCATATCACGGTGCGCTTCGTCTCGCAGCTCGTGTCGGTGACGCGTGACCGCGACGGCAATGTGATCGACGGCAATCCCGACAAGGTCACCGACGTCACCGACGTGTGGACCTTCGCGCGCGATCTCACGTCGCGCGATCCCAACTGGAAACTGGTCGCAACTGAAGCCGGACAATGAGGCGGCATGGCGTGGCGACACGGCCGCGAATTCGGGCGCGTCGCAGCTCTCGTGCTGTGCTGTCTGCTGGCGGCCGATGAAGACGCGGCCGCACGCCGGCTCCATCGTGCGAGGCCCGCCGCGCCAGTCGAGCAGCCGGAATTCACCGGCAAACCAAATCCGCCCGGACCAATTCGGTTTGCCGACATCCGCATCGAGCCGGTCGCCTGGGCCGAGCTCGACGGCTGGGCGACCGACGACCACGCGGCGGCCTTTGCGACTTTCAATACAAGCTGCCGCGCGCTGATCGCGAGCGCCAACGCGTCGGGCAATCGCGCGCGCGACACGCGGCCGGTCTACGCGCCGTTGCTCGAGACCTGCCGCAAGGCGCGCAGCGCCGGCACGCTCGCCGAGGCGAGTGCGCGCAAGTTCTTCGAGGAGCATTTCAAGGCGGTTCGCATCGCCAAGCTCGAGGACCCGAGCGGATTTCTCACCGGCTATTACGAGCCCGTGGTCGAGGGATCGCGCGTAATGACCGACGACTTCAAGGTCCCGCTCTATGGCCGTCCGCACGATCTCGTACACATGGGGCGCAGGCACAAGGGCGACGCGTTCCCGAACACTGGCCGCGTCGTGCGGCGCATCGCGCGCGGCAAATACGTGCCCTATTTCGACCGCGCCGCGATCGAGGATGGCGCGCTCGCGACACGCAATCTCGAGCTCTGTTATCTGAAGGATGCCAACGACGTCCTGTTCGCCCAGATCCAGGGCTCGGCGCGCGTGCGTTTGACCGACGGCTCGCTGCTGCGCGTCAATTATGATTCGCACAATGGCCAGCCCTATACGCCGGTCGGCCGCATTCTGATCGAGCGCGGCATCATTCCGCGTGAAGAGATGTCGATGGATCGCATCCGCAAATGGATGGCGGAGAATCCGGAAGGCGCGAAGGATCTGCGGCGCCAGAACAAGTCTTATGTGTTCTTCCGCAATTCCGGCTTGCCCGAACACGAGGAAGCGCGCGGCGCGCAGGGCGTGCCACTCACGGCGGTGCGTTCGATCG
>Ga0081539_10003688_pt1 | contig 18331 bp, 16 predicted proteins | sample TabmetS4T2R2_FD_71023 | JGI IMG/M metagenome (GOLD analysis project Ga0081539, IMG submission 71023) | Tabebuia heterophylla rhizosphere microbial communities from the University of Puerto Rico - S4T2R2 | ecosystem: Host-associated > Plants > Roots > Rhizosphere ...
GGGGGGGGGCGGGGGGGGCGGGGGTTTGCGGCCCGCCCGGCGACCCGCCGGCCGCGGCGGTCTCCGGGGGGAGCGGCGGCCCGCCGCTGACGCGGACCCGGGAAGGCGGTCGAAGCCTGCTCTCTACAGAGCTTTCGAGGTTGAGGCCAGTTTGTCCACAATGTCATAAGCCGCCACGCCAGCAGCGAGCGAGCCGGGCGGGTCTCGGTCGCGGGCAGTAGCCACTGCGCCGGGTAATGGGCACCAGGTTCGCGATCTAGAACGGTTAGGGCGCTATATCGACCCTAACCGTTCTAGATTCACACCTACGACCCGAAGCTGATTACGCTACGTTACCGACGGTGCGGCGGTACCCGTACATTTCGACCATTTTGGGCTACCGCGATGTCCGTCGTGGTCCAAGCCGCCGCTACCCGTGGCCGCACCCATCCGCCGCTGCCAGTCACAGCCCCCCGGGGTGAGATTGCCCAGACTCGCGGGGTGAGGCCGCGGGAGCAGCGGTCGGGACCACGACGGACATCGCGGTAGCCCAGATCTCCTTGTTTGAAATGGGTTTCGACGCCCACGAAGAAGACCTAGGTCACCCTGACTCCGAGAGCGTTCTAGTGGCGGGGGCCGAGGCCGTGCAGGAGGGTGTCGACGATGCGGCCGGCCAGGATGTCCGGGTCGGTGTCGGTGTCGTCGCCGTGCAGGGCTTCGCCGATCAGGGCGTAGTAGACGCGGCGGGTCCACTCGAGGTCGGCGTCGGGGGCGAGCATGCCCAGGTCGCGGGCGCGGGCGAAGAGCTCCAGGCAGCGGCGTGCCACGTCGCGCTGGCCCTCGGCGGCGGGTGAGCCGGGCGCGGCGGGCAGGTCCAGGGCGAAGCGCCAGCTGATCTTCGTGCGCAGCACGTTGGCGGTGATCTCGTGGAGCGCGACAAGTGGCGGCGCCGTCTCCGGGCGGCCCTCGTCGATCACCGCGCGGAGCTGGGCGACGGCGGTGTCGGCCATCGCCTCCATCAGGGACTGCCGGGTGGCGAAGCGCCGGTGGATCGTCGTCCGGGCCACGCCGGCGGCCTCGGCGATCTGCTCCATGGACGCGGCCGGGTTGGCGGACAGCACCCGCTCGGCCGCCTCCAGGATCGTCCGCACGCTGCGCTCGGCGTCCGCCCGCAAGCTTGTCTTCACCGCATACACGGTACATGCCCGTAGCGGCTGGCGAAATAATCGCTACAGGTCTGTTGCGCTTTATCTTGAAACGGCTACGCTGGTGTAGCAGCATTCTACGAGAAGGGAGCCCTCCCAATGACCGCCCTTGTCACCGGAGCGTCGAGCGGACTCGGCGCGGAGTTCGCCCGCCAGCTCGCCGCGCGCGGGCACGACGTCGTGCTCGTCGCGCGTTCGAAGGACCGCCTCGACGCGCTCGCCGCCGACCTCCGGCAGCGGCACGGCGTGCGCGCCGACGTCTTCGCCCATGACCTCGCCCAGCCCGGCGCGCCCGAGCGGGTCGTCGCCGACCTGTCGACCGTCGGCATCGCCGTCGACCTGCTGGTCAACAACGCGGGGTTCGGCACGGCGGGCCGGTTCGAGGAGATCCCGGCGGGGCGCGACACCGACCAGCTGATGGTCAACGTGGTGTCCGTCGTCGCCCTCACCCGCCTGCTCGTGCCGGCGATGCTGGCCCGTGGCGGCGGCGGTGTGATCAACGTGGGCTCGACGGCCGGCTTCCAGCCTTCGCCGTACTTCGCCGCCTACTCGGCCGCGAAGACGTTCGTGCTCAACTTCAGCCTCGCGCTGCGCGAGGAGTACCGGGGCCGGGGCCTGCGCGTGCTCGCGCTGTGCCCCGGCCCGACGCGGACGGCGTTCTTCGACACGGTGGGGGAGCGGGCCGCGATCGGCGCGCGGATGATGCCCGCCGACGCGGTGGTGCGGGCCGCGCTGCGCGCGTTCGACCGCGACCGCGGCTACGTGGTGCCGGGCCTCGGCAACTCGCTCGGCGCCCACCTCAGCCCCCGCCGCCCCCGGCGCCTCGTCGCCGCGATCGCGAAGCGCGTCACCCGCGGCGTGCTCGACCCCGCCTGACCGCCGGCCCGGCCGGGAAACACGGCTCCGGCCACGGCCGCGTCAGAAGTACGTCCGGATGACGTCCACGACCACACCGGCGTCGTCGACGAGCGGGATCGCGCGCCACTTGTCGAAGGCCGTGCAGGGGTGGGAGATCCCGAAGCGGACCAGGTCGCCCGGCCGCACCTCGACCCCGTCGACCGCGAGGAACGCGTGCTGGTCCATCAGCCGGGTCACGGTCAGGCCGCCGGCCGGGGCCACGGCGCCGGACGCGCGGCGGATCCCGGTCGGCACCGGCAGCCCCTCGTCGAACGGGGCGTCGCGCTTGCCCATCCCGGCGATCGCCAGCCCCGGCTCGGGCGTCGAGAGGACCTGGGCCCACAGCTCCAGCGCCGCCTCCAGCCCGCCCTCGCCGCGCACCCGGGTGAACGGGGTGTGCTCCCGGTAGTAGCCGTCGTCGTGCGTGACGTAGGCGCCGCTGCGCAGCACGGGCAGCACCCGGTGGCCGGGCAGCCAGTCGCCGGGGAGCCGGGCGGCCACCACGTCGAACCAGGCGCTCCCGCCCGCCGACACGATCGCCGACGGCGGCAGCAGGCCGGCCAGCTCGACCGCGGCGGTCTTGAGCAGGTCGACGAACGCGGCGACCGCCGCCACGTCCGGCAGGCCACCCTCGTAGCCGGTCACCCCGGCGAGGGTGAGACGGGGTGAGGCCGTGACCGCGTGGGCCACCGCGAGCGCCGCGGCCGAGGTGCGGCAGCCGGTGCGGCCGCCCTCGTACCCGATCTCGACCAGCACCTGGAGCGGGCGGGAGCCGCGCGTGGCGGCGGCGGCCGCGACGCCTTCCAGCGAGTCCACCTGGAAGTAGAGGTCGAAGCCGGCGTCGGTCTCGGCGGCGACCCAGGCGAGCGCGGTGGGGTCGAGGAGCTGGTTGGCGAGCAGCACGCGCGGCACCCCGAACTCGCGGCACACCCGCGCCTGGTCCGCCGTCGCCACCGTGATGCCCCACGCGCCCGCCGCGAGCTGGGCCCGCCACAGCGTGGGTGCCATCGTGGTCTTGCCGTGCGGGGCGAACGCGAGGCCGTGGCGCTCCGCGTAGGCGGCCATGGTGGCGATGTTGCGGTCGACCGCGCCGGCCCGGGCCACGAGCAGCGGCCACCCGAACCCACCGCCGAACAGAGGCTTGCCAACCGGACTGTCGGAATCCCAGAAACCCTTGTCGAGCGGCACCCGCACCTCCGATAAGATCCCCGGACCGATCTTAGGGGCCGACCAGGAGGGGCTGAGAAATGCGCGCGATCTCGACCGACAAGGCGGCGCCGTCAGGCGGCCCGTTCTCCCAGGCGGTCATTGCCGGAGATTTCGTGTACCTCGCCGGTTCGGTGCCGCGCCTCCCGGACGGCACCTGGGTGCGCGGGGCGTTCGCGGAGCAGGCGCACGCCGCGTTCACCAACCTGGCGCGGGTGGCGGAGGCGGCCGGCAGCGACCTCGACCACGCCGTGCGGGTCGGCGTCTACCTGCGCGAGTGGAACGACTTCGCCGAGATGAACACGATCTTCGCGCAGTACTTCAAGGGCCCGGTGCCGCCCGTGCGCACGACGCTGCCGGTGGCCCTGAGCGGCTTCGACATCGAGGTCGACGCGGTGCTCTACAACGGTTCGCCTGGTGGTGCGGCCGGCGTCGCGTGACATCGCCGAGCCTCATGGTTCGCTCGCAAGCTAGCCCACCGGCGAGGGCACCGGGGTTGGCTCGGGCTGGGCGATGTCGTCGCCGACGCGGCGCGCCCACCGGCCGGCCACGACGGCGTACCAGCCGGCGATCACCGCGAACCCGGCCGCGACCACGAACACCGCCGTCGGCGAGTGCCCGTCGCCGGGGAGCGTCAACGCGGCCACGAAGAGGCCCAGCACGTAGCTCAGGTTGTACGTCGTGTCGTTGACCGCGAAGACCCGCCCGCGGTAGTCGTCGTCGCACTCGTGCTGGATCGACGTGTCCACGACGATCTTGCTGCCCTGCGCCGCGATGTTGATGCAGAAGACGGCCACCACCAGCAGCGGCTGGGTGAACGGCGACACGGTCACCGGCAGCGCGATCGCGGTCGCCGCCATCAGGCCGGCCACCCACCGCCACCCGCCGATCCGCCGCGTGACCGGCGGCGTGACGAGGGCCGCGACGAGCACGCCCGCGGTGCCGGCCACGACCACGAACACGAGCCCGGTGATCGAGTCGTGCACGTCGTCGTCGGTGACGAAGTAGTTGCGGTACAGCAGCAGCATCGCGAGCGTCAGCACGCCGAAGAGCACGCGAAACCCGGCCTTGGCCGCCATCGTGTAGGCCGCGCCGCGCTTGCCGGCCAGGTGCACGAGGCCGTCGCGCATGCCGCACAGCACGTCGCCGATCGCCGAGTGCATCGGCGCGCGTGGGGGGCAGGTGGCGTGGTCGGGCCCGAGCTCGGCGACGCCGAACGAACGCCACGCGAGCACCGCCGACGCCACGTACCCGATGGGTGCGACGAGCGCCATCGCCGCGTAGCCGGAGTCTCCGGCGGAGACCATGAAGTTGATCAGGACGACCGCGATGCCGAGGCCGAGCGAGAAGCAGATCGAGCCCAGCGTGCCGGACAGTGAGTTGGCGGTGACCAGGCGTCTGTCCTCCACGACGTGCGGCACCGCCGCGGACAGGCCGGACAGCAGGAAGCGGTTGAGCCCGATGATCGCGAACGCCACCACGACGAACGCGACGCCGTTGTCGCCACCGTTGATCAGGTAGGCCGCGGGCAGCACCAGCGCCGCGCGTATCAGGTTGGTGAGAACCACCAGCTGGCGGCGGCTCCACCGGTCGAGGAAGACGCCGACGAACGGACCGATCAGCGAGTACGGCGCGACGAGCAGCGCCGACCCGGCGGCGATCGCCATCGCGCTGGTCTGCTTGTCGGGGTTGAAGAGCACGCTGCCGGCCAGGGCGGCCTGGAAGAGACCGTCCGCGAGCTGGCTGGAGAGCCGCACGCCCAGGAGCCTCCGGAACCCGCGGACAGCGAGTACGGAGCGGAGGTTGTGGGAGTCGCGGTTGGCCATGACGACCTAGCGTAGGCCGTGTTTCTGCGTTATCCATTCGTGATGTGCGACAACGGCACGAAGCATTGAGATAAACCGGACATCTTCCGCCCCACTTCATGGTGTTCTCGCGACAGTCCGGTGAACGCTCGGTGCGCTCCGCTGCCGGCGTGTCACGGTGTGCCGCGCCGTGGATAGAGTTGCCAGGTGGCCGGACGTCTGATGTCAACCGAGCGACTGACCCTGCGCCCCTGGGAGGTCGACGACGCCGAGGCGGCGCTCGCCGTCTACGGCGAGGGTGGGGTGGCACGCTGGCTCAGTCCGGCCATGGACACCGTCAGCGACCTGAGCGCGATGCGGCTGATCCTGCAGCAGTGGATGGCCGAGGACCAGCGGCTGTTCACTCCGGCCGGCCGGTGGGCGATCGAGCGCCTCGACGACAAGCAGGTGATCGGCGGCGCCGTGCTGCTCCCGCTCCCACCCGGCGGCGAAGACCTGGAGATGGGCTGGACGCTCCGCCCGGACGCGTGGGGCCAGGGCTACGCCGCCGAGGCCGGCCGCCGGCTCGCCCAGTGGGCGTTCGACGAGGGCTCCGACGAGGTCTTCGCGGTCGCCCGCCCGGCCAACGAGCGAGCCGGCGCGACCGCCCGCCGCATCGGCATGCAGTGGGTCGGCGAGACGGAGAAGTACTACGGCCTCCGCCTGCAGGTCTTCCGCCTCCGCCCCGGCGACCTCGACTGACGTTTACTGTTAAGACTCTTGACAACGTTGTCCCCTCATCGACAGTCTTGACTGATCTCCGGCGCCGGCCGCCACCCCCGCGGCCGGCCGTCCCCTGTGGAGGTCAGGCATGTCTGTGCGACTCCTGGCGGCACCCCTGCTGGTCGTCACCGCCCTCGTCGTCCCCCCGACGCCGGCCGCCGCGGCGGCCACCCCCGGGTTCTTCTCCTCGTTCGAGGCCGGTGACCCCGCGCCGACCTGGGTGAACACCGCCGAGACCGACCGGTCCGGCGCCAAGCGGATGGACGGGGTGACCGGTAGCCCGGTCGCCGGCATACCCGGCAACCAGACCGACAAGGTCGTCGAGGTGTCGGCCAGCGGCGAGAACCCGCCCAACGAGACCGCCGACCGCGTCGTCGACGGCAACATCAGCACCAAGTGGCTGGCGTTCGAGCCGACCGGGTGGGTGAGCGTGCGCTTCGACGCGCCGGTCGCGATCGTCCACTACGCGCTCACCTCGGCCAACGACGCGCCCGAGCGCGACCCCCGCGACTGGACCCTCGAAGGCTCGGCCGACGGGAGCGCCTGGACCACACTGGACACCCGGGCCGGCGAGGAGTTTCCCGCCGAGCGGTTCCAGACCAAGGAGTACCGCTTCGCGAACGACACCGCCTACCTCTACTACCGGCTCACCGTCACCGCCGTCGCGGGCGGGCCGATCCTGCAGCTCGCCGAGCTCCAGCTCTCCAACGGCGACACCACGCCGCCGCCGGCCACCGACATGCGCGCGTTCGTCAGCGGCGGGCCGGTCGACGGGCCCACCATGCGCCCCAACGCCGGCTGGACCGGCCTGCGCGCGCTCCAGCTCTCCGGCGGCCAGACCAGCGACGGGCGAGGGTACGCGTACGACAAGGTCTACGACGTCGACATCCCGGTACGCGGGGACACCGAGCTGTCCTATGTGATCTTCCCGGAGCTGACCGCGCAGGACCTGGACTACCCGAGCACGTACGCGGCGGTGGACCTCGCGTTCACCGACGGCACCTACCTCAGCGAGCTGGGCGCGCGCGACCAGCACGGGTTCGGGCTCAGCCCGCGGGCCCAGGGCGCCTCCAAGTCGCTCTACGCCGACCAGTGGAACAGCAAGCGCTCACGGATCGGCGCGGTCGCCGCCGGCAAGCGGATCGACCGCGTCCTGGTCGGGTACGACAGCACGACCGGCAGGGGACTCTTCAACGGCTGGATCGACGACATCCGGGTCGGCGCGGCTACGCCGGGCACGAGCGGCCACCTCTCCGACCACGTCGTCACCACGCGGGGCACCAACTCGAGCGGCGCCTTCTCGCGCGGCAACAACATCCCGGCCACCGCCGTGCCGCACGGCTTCAACTTCTGGGTGCCGATGACGAACGCCGCCTCGACCACCTGGCTCTACGACTACCAGCGGGCCAACAACGCGGACAACCGGCCCACGCTGCAGGCGTTCACGGCCAGCCACGAGCCGAGCCCGTGGATGGGCGACCGGCAGACGTTCCAGGTGATGCCCTCGGTGGCCGCCGGCACGCCGACCGCCGACAAGGCCGCGCGGGCACTGCCGTTCAGCCACGCCAACGAGGTCGCCAAGCCGCACTACTACGGCGTCACGTTCGACAACGGGCTCAAGACGGAGATCGCGCCGGCCGACCACGCGGCGGTGCTCCGGTTCACGTTCCCCGGCGAGCGGGGCAACCTCGTCTTCGACAACGCGAACGGCGACGGCGGCCTCACGCTCGACGGCACCACGGTCACCGGCTACTCCGACGTCCGCAGTGGACTGTCCAACGGCGCCACCCGCATGTTCGTCTACGGCACCGTGGACCGGCCGGTGGCCGCGAGCGGGCGCTTCACGGACGTCGCCGGCTACCTCGCCTTCGACACCACGGAGCGGAAGACGGTGACGCTGCGTATCGCCACGTCGCTCATCTCCGTCGACCAGGCCAAGCACAACCTGGCGCTGGAGGTCGGTGGCGCCGGCTTCGAGACGGTCCGCGCGCGGGCGCAGCGGCTCTGGGACGACAAGCTCCGCGTCGTCGAGGTGGAGGGCGCCACGCCCGACCAGCTGACCACGCTCTACTCCAGCCTGTACCGGCTGTTCCTCTACCCCAACTCCGCCCACGAGAACACCGGCACCGCCCACCGTCCGGTGTGGAGGCACGCGGTGCAGTCGTCCGCCTCCGGTGCGATCCCGGACGGCACCACGCCGACGCGGACCGGTGCGCCGGTGGTGGACGGCAAGGTGTACGTCAACAACGGGTTCTGGGACACCTACCGCACCACGTGGTCCGCGTACACCCTCTTCACGCCGCGCATGGCGGGCGAGCTCGTCGACGGGTTCGTGCAGCAGTACCGGGACGGCGGCTGGGTGTCCCGCTGGTCCGCGCCCGGCTACGCCAACCTGATGACCGGCACCAGCTCCGACGTGTCGTTCGCCGACGCGTACGTCAAGGGGATACGCGGCTTCGACGCCGAGGACGCCTACGACGCGGCGCTGCGCAACGCCACCGTTGCCCCGCCGGGCGGCGACCCCGACAACACGAACGTCGGGCGGAAGGGGCTTCAGACGTCGGTGTTCCGGGGGTACACGGCGTCGTCCGTCTCCGAGGGCGTCTCGTGGGCGCTGGAGGGGTACGTCAACGACTTCGGCATCGCCAACATGGCCGCCGGGCTCGCCGCCGACCCGGCCACGCCGCGCGCCGAGCGGGCCCGCTACCGGGAGGAGGCCGAGTACTTCCGCAACCGCGCGCTCGGTTACGTGCACATGTTCGACCCGGCGGTCGGCTTCTTCCAGGGCCGCGACGCGGCGGGGGAGTGGAAGTCCACACCGGACGAGTACGATCCGCGGGTGTGGGGCCACGAGCACGACTACACCGAGACCAACGGCTGGAACTTCGCCTTCCACGTCCCGCACGACGGGCAGGGCCTGGCCAACCTGTACGGCGGGCGCGCCGGGCTGGAGGAGAAGCTCGACGAGTTCTTCGCCACGCCGGAGACGGCCCGCTTCCCCGGCTCGTACGGCGGCACCATCCACGAGATGGTCGAGGCGCGGGACGTGCGGATGGGCATGTGGGGCTTCAGCAACCAGGTGTCGCACCACATCCCGTGGATGTACACCTACGCGGGCCGGCCGGCCAAGACCCAGGCGAAGACCCGCGAGGTGCTCTCCCGCATGTACGTGGGCAGCGAGATCGGCCAGGGCTACGCCGGCGACGAGGACAACGGCGAGACCTCCGCGTGGTACCTCTTCGCCGCGCTCGGCTTCTACCCGCTCCAGGTGGGCAGCGCCAACTACGTGATCGGCTCGCCACTGTTCCGCAAGGCGACCGTGCACCTGGACAACGGCCGTAGCATCGTCGTCAACGCGCCGGAAAACAGCGCCCGCAACGTGTACGTGCAGAGCCTGCGGGTGGATGGCCGCCCGTACCAGAAGTCCTGGATCTCCCACCGCGACCTGGCCGGTGGTGCGGTGCTCGACTTCCGGATGGGGCCGTCGCCCTCGTCGTGGGGCACGCGGGCAGCGGACCTGCCGGTGTCGCTGACGCCGCCCGGCCCGGCCGCCCAGCCGCGCGCCGACATCCCGGTGACCGGCGGGCCCGCCGCACTCTCCGACGACACGTCGGGCACGGAGGCGGCGGTCGACGGCGCCCAGCGGTGGACCGTCCAAGGTGGAGCCAAGCGGGTGACCCAGTACACGCTGACCTCCGCCGCCGCGCCGGGCGCCGACCCGGGCGGCTGGCGCCTCTCCGGCTCCGACGACGGTCGCACGTGGACGGTGCTCGACGAACGGGCCGGCGAGACGTTCGCCTGGCGGCTGCAGACCCGACCGTTCACGGTGGACAGACCGGGCGCGTACGCCCACTACCGCCTCGAGTTCACCTCCGGCGGGCCGGTCACGCTCGCGGAGGTGGAGCTGCTCGGACAGCCGTGACACCCCACGTGGCGTAGCGGAGGGTGAGGTCGCCGCCGACGGCCTCACCCACGGCCGCCATCACCTCCGCCACCTTGTCCGGCGGGAGGCTGGTGAGGCCGCCCGAGGTGGGCAGCAGGTCGAGCAGCTCGTCGCGGGTGTAGGCGCGCTCCCAGTCGTGGCGCCACAGCTCCGGCTCGCCGAACCCGCCCGCCGTGCGGATCCCGTCGGCCGCCTTCACGTACAGCCCCTGGTACGCGTCGAGGATCGACCCGCCCGGCCGCGGGTCGAAGCCGACCGGCGAGTCGGGCGCCACCCGCCGGTAAGCCTCGGCGAGGGCCCGCGCCACGGTGGGCGGCAGCTGGTAGACGTGCCCGAACGGCGCCAGCACCCCGCCGGGGCGCAGCACCCGCGCCGCCTTCGCCGCGCCGGCGACCGGGTCGATCCAGTGCCAGGCGGTGCCCGACACGACCGCGTCGAAGGTGCGGCCGGCCGGATCCCACGCCTCGAACGTCGCGACCTCCACCTCCACGCCCGTGCTCCGCGCGAAGCCGGCCATCCGCGGGTCCGGCTCGACACCGAGCACACGGCGGCCGGCCGCCCGGAGCTGGCGGGCCACGATGCCGGTGCCGCAGCCGACGTCGAGGACGTCCGGGCCCGGGCTGGCGGCGAGGACCCGCTCGACCACGGCGCCGGGATACGGCGCCCGGGTCCGGTCATACCGCCCGGGATCGACCCCGAACGACTCCGCCATCCGCCGGTGTTGATGAGGCTTAATGGGCATGCGCCCACTCTAGTGGGCACCCGCCCACTAAGCTACCGCTAGTGTTTCGCGGTGAGCGAAAGGCGTGAGGAGGGGATGATCCGGTGCCGACCGGGGTGGCGCTGCGCGACCCGCGCCAGCAGCTCTTCGACGCCGCGGCGCGGGTGCTGCTGCGCGACGGCGCCACCGGCTTGACCAGCCGCGCGGTCACCGACGAGGCGGGCGTCGCCAAGGGCGTGCTACACCGGCACTTCGCCGACTTCGACGGGTTTCTCACCGAGCTGGTGCTCGACCGCATCACGCGGGTCGACGCGCAGGCCACGGCGCTGCGAGGGGCGGCCGGGAGCGGCACCGTCGCCGGAAACCTGACCGCCGCCCTGGTCACCCTCTTCGAGCCGGTCATGGTCGCGATCGTGGCCCTGGTCATCGCCCGCGACGAGCTACGCGCCCGACTGCGCCGGGCCGGCACCGCCCGCCTCCCGCTCGTCGGGGAGGGCACCGCCATGATCGCCGGCTACCTGACCGCCGAACGCGACCTCGGCCGCATCGCGCCCGACGCCGACGTCGACACGCTCGCCCCCACGCTGATCGGCGCCGCGCACCTGCTCTTCACCGACCGCGAGGGCAGCCCGCCCGAGACCGAAGCCGTCCGCAAGCTCGTGACGACGGTGCTGGCCAGCGCCGCCCGAAGCTAGTCCCTTCAGAAGACGGTCCCGGGTCCGCGTCAGCCACTGACCGCCGCTCCCGCCGGAGACCGCTACGGCCGGCGGCTCGCCAGGGCTCGCCGAAACCCCGGCCTCCGCTGCCACGTCCGCGGTGCAAGCCCAAGTGCGCCTCACCGGCCGATGGCCGTCGTTGCCAGCGTGACGTTGGGAAGATCGCCGTGAGCTATGTTGCTCTGAGTGACCGTCGCGATGGGGTGAGCGGCGCCAGTTTCCGGATCTTGGAAAGTTATGGCGCTATTTCAACCCTAACTTTCCAAGATCTGGGCGCCCGGACCTCGCGGGCGGTGACGCTGCGTCGGGACCCGCCATCCGGCGAGTCCCGGGTGGGGCTTGGTGCGCGGAGGTGGCAGCGGGGGCCGGGGGTTTCGGCGAGCCCTGGCGAGCCGCCGGCCGCCGCGGTCTCCGGCGGGAGCGGCGGTCAGCGACTGGCGCGGACCCGGGAAACATTGGATCTGGACCGCGGCGGACGTCGCGGTGGCTCGACGTCTTGTCTGAAGGGCCGCTACGCCGAGGTCGATCGGAGCTCGATGTCGTAGTTGTAGTTGTAGAAGCCGGGGCCGCCGAGGGCGCAGCTCTCCACGATCGACTCGGTGGTCGGGCTCCACAGTGACAGCACGCTGTAGTCCGGGAAGCCGTTGGTCTGGTCGTAGGTGCAGTAGTTATCCGCTGAGATAAATATGGATGACTCGCAGGTGGTAGACAGTGTCTAACGGAGCTGGTAGACACTGTCTATGACGGAGGACGACCTGCGCGCCCGGCTTGTCGCCGCGGGCGTGGAGATGGTGACCCGCGAGGGGAGCAGCGCGGTGCTCCGGCTCCGCGAGATCGCCCGCCAGGCCGGGGTGTCGCACGGCGCGCCCCGGCGCTACTTCCCGACGCACCAGGCGCTGCTGTCGGCGATCGCCCGCCAAGGGTTCCAGGAGTTGGGGGAGCGGGTCGCCAGGCTGCTGGCCGCCGGCGGCACGCCGCGCGAGCAGCTGCTGGCGCTCGGGCGGGCCTACCTGGAGTACGCGGCGACCAACCGCGGCATGTTCGAGCTGATGTTTCGCCACGACCTGCTGGAGAGCAACCGGCTGGGCCTGCGGGAGACGAGCCTGCCGCTCTTCGACGTGCTGGTCGAGCTGGTCGGCCGGGCGCGCGGCGAGAGTGGCGCGGCGGCGCGGGTGGCCGCGGGCGCGCTCTGGGCCAACCTGCACGGTCTCGCCCAGCTCTCGACCTGGGGGAGTCTTCAGCTCGCCACCGGCCTCGACGACGTGGAGCCGCTGCTGCGCGCGGCGATCGACGTCCACATAGGACCAGCCTGATGCGCCGCCCCCGCGTCACGCTCGCGGTCAGCGTGGCGGGCGCCATGCTCGTCGCGTTGGACGGCACCGTGCTCACGGTCGCGTACCCGACGCTGCGGCGCGACCTGGACGCCACGTTCGCCCAGGTGCAGTGGAGCAGCACCGGCTACCTCATCGCGGTCGCCGCCCTGCTGGTGGTGGGCGGCCGCCTGGGCGACCTGTACGGCCACCGCCGCCTGCTGCTCACCGGCATCCTCGGCTTCGCCGCCTCGTCCGCGGCGATCGGGCTGGCGCCGGGCATCGGATGGGTGGTGGGGTCGCGGGTGGCGCAGGGTGCGTTCGGGGCGCTGCTCCAGCCGGCGACGCTCGGCCTGCTCCGCACGGCATACCCGGCGGAGCGGCTCGGCTCGGCCATCGCGCTGCGCACCAGCGCGATAGCGGCCGCCGGCGCCGCCGGACCGGTGCTCGGCGGCGCGGTGGTCGACCTGCTCGGGTGGCGCGCGGTGTTCCTGCTCGGCGTGGTGCCGGCGGCGGTCGTGGCGGGGCTCGCGTTCGCGGTGCCGGCCGCGGCGCCGACCGGGCGTGGCGCCACCGACATCCGCGGCGCAGCCCTCTACGCGGCGACGCTCTCCGGCCTGGTGCTCGCGATCGTCCACCCGCCGCTCCGCTGGCCGGCGCTGCTGGTGGGGCTGGCGTGCGCGGTGGGGTTCGGGCGGCACGAGCGGCGCTCGGCCAACCCGCTCGTGCCGCCGGCCGTGCTGCGGGTGCGCGCGGTCCCGGTCGCGCTCGGCGTGCTCGGGTGCGCGTCGGGGGCGGCGTTCGGGACGCTGTTCGTGACCACGTATCTGGTCCAGGACGGGCTCGGCCTCGACCCGCTCCACAGTGGACTGCTCGGCCTCAGCCTGACGGCCGCGATGATCGTCGCATCGCCCGCGGCGAGCCGGCTGATGCGCCGGCACGGACCGCGGCCGGTCGCGGTTGGCGCACTGCTCGCCGCCTCGGCCGGCATCGCGTCCCTCGCCCGCGCCGAACGGGCGGCCGCGGTCGGCGCCGGCCTCGTCCTGCTCGGCGCCGGGCTGGGCGCGGTGATGGTGGTGGCGACGGCCACCGTCGTGGGTCACGCTCCGGCGGAGGCGGCCGGCGTGGTGGGCGGGCTCCAGCAGACCGCGATGAACACCGGACCGGTGGCCGGCATCGCCGCGGCGGCCGCGTTGATGGGGCACGGGACGGCGGGCGCGCTCCTGCTGCTGGCGGCGGTGGCCGGGCTGGGGGCGGCGCTGGCGACGCGCCTTCCACAGCCGGAGCCTGTCGCGGTCTAGACCTGGTGGGGGAGGCTGGCGATCGTCATGCGGACCAGTTGGGCGTAGGTCTCGTCGAGGTCTTCGGGGAGACCGAAGCCGCCGCTCGCCTCGATCGACGCGAAGCCGTGCACCACCGCGCGCAGGCAGCGGGTCGTGTGTATCGCGGCGGAGTCGGCCAGGCCGTAACCGCGCAGCACGGCCAGAAACACCTCCAGCACCCGCCGCCCCGGCTCCGCCGTGCGGGAGTCGCGCAGGGGGTCGGCCGGGGCGATGGCATAGCGTGCGGGGTGCTCCAGCACGTACGCCCGGTAGGCGCGCATCAGCGCCTCGACCGCCTCGTCGCCGGCGCGGCCGAGCGCGGCGCGGGTGAAGCGCTCGGCCATCTCCTCCAGCACCCGCGCGCCAACCAGCGCGCGGAGCTCGGCGAGGCTGCCCACGTGCTTGTACAGCGAGGGGGCGGCGACGCCGGTGCGCTGGGCGACCGCCGCCAGGGTGAGCGCGTCGGCACCGTGCTCGTCGACGATGGCGAGCGCGGCCTCGACCACGGCCGAGGTGGAGAGGCCGGCGCGGTAACTACGCTTCATAGCGACAAAGCTAACGTCATTAGCCAACGCCGTCAAGCAGGCGGGTCACGACGCGCGGGCGGAGACCGAGGAAGGCGGCCTGCCGGCTCGCGGCGGCGTCGAGCGCCTCGGACTCGGCCGGGGTGAACGCGCGGTAGAGGAGCGCCTCGATCCGCAGAGTGTCCTTTGTGGAGGTGCGTCGCCAGCGGCCGGCCGCGAGCCCGTCGAGGAGCACCGCACCGTTGGGCACCGAGGTGCCGGGCGGGAGCGGCGGGGCCGCTTGCTTGCTCTCCGTGAAGGCCACAAGGTATTCGTCGTAACCCTGTAGCAAGTGGACGGTGGGTGACCCGAGTGGCGCCGGCTCGTGCCAGCCGGACCAGTAGGACACGCCGTCGACGACCTCGTGGCACAGGCCGTCGCCGGCCAGCTCGACACCGCGCGTGATGTCGGCCCGGGTGAGGCTCGACCACCACATGAGGTCTCTGGTGGTGGCCGGGCCGTGGCTGGTGAAGTAGCGGGTGACGAGGGCGGCCAGCGCCTCGTCCCGGTCGCGCTCGGGCGCGGGCGGCACGCGCTCCTCCAGCAGCGCGTAGGTCTGCTCCTTGCCACGCGTCGGCCCGCTGCAGATCAGGCCGTCGAGCTCGGCGTGCATCAGCAGGTATCCAAGGCCGAAGCCCGTGCTCGGCAGGCCCGCGGCGGCGACGACGCCGGCCAGCTCCCTACGCGTGCGGTAGGCGCCGCCGGCGAGCGCCTCGGCGAGCAGGTCGTGTGCCTTGGCGAAGGCGCCCACGTCGAGGCCGACCTGGCGGTAGACAAACGCATTGGTCGCGTGCACGCGCGGGGCGGTGAGCCGCAGCAGCCACCGGATGTCGCCGGGCGCCACGAAGTGCCACGTCGGCCGCAGCACGTGGGTGCGCAGGAAGTCGCCCGCGTCGAAGGAGCGCTGCACCTCCGCGTCGGTGCTGCCGGGGACGCGCTCGCCGAGCGACCACTTCGCCGGCCCGAAGTCTTGCGCCTGCACGGCGCCGAACCACCGGACGACGTCGACGGGCGCCGCGAAGGAGGCCGGAAAGGCGCTCCGCATGCGACGGCCGGCGATCGGGTGCACGCCACACAGGCTACGGGTGGGCCATGACAAGTACGCCGCGCGCCGGACCGCCGATCGCCTGGTACACGTGGGGGACGTCGCCGGGGAACCGGATGAAGTCGCCCGCCTCCAGCTCGGCCGGGTCGGCCACCGGACCGACGCGCAGCCGCCCCGCCACCACGAGCAGCGACTCGGTCACGCCCGCCGGATGCGGGTCGGCGTGGCGGGCGGTGGTCGCGAACTCCACCTCGTAGAGCTCGGCGAGCCGCTGGCCGCGTACCCGATCGAGCAGGCGGGCGGAGACCGCCCCCTCCACGCGCGTGCCGTGGCCGGCGCGCACCACCTCGACCCGCGCGTGCGGCGGCTCGTCGATGAGGTCGCCCAGCGCGGCGCCGAGCGCGTCGGCCAGCGCGTACAGCGTGTCGATCGTGGGGTTGCCGCGCCCCGCCTCGAGGTTGGTGAGCGTGGCCCGGCCGATCCCGCTGCGCTCGGCGAGCGCGACGACCGACAGGCCGCGCGCCTCGCGGAGGATGCGGATATTTGCCGCGATTCGGCTTGCGGGCGAGTCGTTCATGCGCACTATAGTAGTCACTATGGCTACTTCAGGAGTCAGGGCGGCGCGCCGGATGTCGGCGATCGTGGGGTTCGGGATCGACCGGGTGGCGCGCACCGCCGACCGTGTGACCGGTCGCTGGCCGGTGCTGCGCCTGGAAAACCTCGACACCGACCTGCCGCTGCCGCCCGAGGCGGTGCCGGTCACCGCCGCCGCGCTCTCGACCCCGCCGGCGAACTCGTGGCTTCCGTTCACCGGTGACCTGGACCTGCGGGCGGCGATCGCCGACCTGCTGGTCGACCGCACCGGCCACCGCTACGACCCGGCCGAGGAGATCGTCGTGACCAGCGGCGGCACGGAGGCGGCCCTCGACTGCCTGCTCGCCACCATCGACCCGGGCGACGAGGTGGTGCTCGGCGACCCCACCTACGCCGGCCTCGTCAACCGGGTGCGGCTGGTCGGCGGGGTGCCCCGCTTCGCGCCGTACCGGGTGGTCGGCGGCGAGTGGCGCCTCGACCTCGACGCGCTGCGCGCCGCCGTCGGGCCGGCCACCCGCGCGCTCCTGCTGATGAGCCCCTCCATGCCCTCGGGCGCGGTGCTCGACGAGGAGGAGTGGCGGGCGGTGTGCGACATCTGCTGCGAGCGCGACCTGCTGCTCGTCTACGACGGCGCGATGGAGCGGCTGCTCTTCGACGGGCGCCCGTTCGTCCACCCGGTGCGCGAGCCCGGCATGGCCGAGCGCACGCTGGTGATCGGGTCGCTGTCGAAGGAGTTCCGCATGATCGGCTGGCGGGTCGGCTGGGTCGCCGGCCCACGCTCCCTTGTGGAGCATGTCGGCTGGGCCCACGTCTACAACACCACCACGCCGGTGGGCATCGCCCGCGCGGGCGCGACCGCCGTCCTCCGCGGCGACCACTCCCACGTGACGGCGGCCGCCGACGAGCTCCAGCGCCGCCGCGACACCATCCTCACCGGACTGGCGGGTCTTCCGCTGGTACGCCCGGCGGGCGGCTGGTCACTGCTGCTCGACACCGTAGCGATGGGCATCGACCCGGCGGACGCCTCGCGGCGGCTGCTGCGCGACGGCGCGGTGGCGGCGACCGCGATGACGGGCTGGGGCGACGCGGTGGCGGCGCGGCACATCCGCTTCGTGTTCAGCGCGGAGCCGGTCGACGCCCTGGCCACCCTCCCGGAGCGCATTGCGGCCGCGGGCCTCCGCTGATCTGTTGGAGCGTCGAGGTCGAGGTCAGCGTTTGTCCACATTGTCGCAAGCCGCCAGGCCGGCGGCGAGCGAGCCGGGTGGGCCTCGGGCGCGAGCGCAGTAGCCACCATGCCGGGTAAACCGGCACCAGGTTCGCGATCTGGAGCGAGGTGCCTTCGCCTCTGAACACGGGTCAGGCTTGGACCATGACGGACGTCGCGGTAGCCCAAAATTCTCGAAACGTGCGAGTGTCGCCGCACCTCCGGTAACGTAGCGTAATCAGATTCGGGGCGTAGGTGTGGATCTATAGAGCTTTCGGGGTTGAGGTCGGTGTTTGTCCACAATGTCATAGCCGCCGTGCCGGCGCCGACCGAGCCAGGCGGGCCTCGGTCGCGGGCAGTAGCCGCCATGCCGGGTAACCGGCACCATGTTCGCGATCTAGAACGGTTAGGGCGCTATATCGACCCTAACCGTTCTAGATCCACACCTACGCCCCGAATCTGATCACGGTACGTTACCGGCGGTGCGGCGGCACTGCACACTTCGGCCATTTGGGGCTACGGCGACGTCGTCCTGGTCCGTGGCCGCACCCGTCCGCCGGTGGCCACGCACCAAAGGATCCCCGCGCGTACAGGTCCGTGCAGGGTGAGGCCGCGGGAGCAACGGCCTGGACCACAACGGACATCGCGGTAGCCCAAATGTCCTTGTTTGAAATGGGTTTAGACGCCACGAAGACGTCGGTCGCCCCGACTCCGAACGGTCTCTAGATCGCGAACCTGGCGCCCGTTACCGGGCACAGTGGCTACTGCCCGCGACCGAGGCCGGTCCGGCTCGGTCGGCGCCGGTCTGGCGGGTTAGGGCATTGTGGACGAACGCCGACCTCAACCCCGAGACCGGCCCCGACGCGGTGACGCGGCGTCGCAAGTGAGGCTCTAGCCGCCGCGCGGCGGTTGGGCTTGGGGCGCGGAGGTGGCAGCGGGGGCCGGGGGTCTCGGCGAGCCCTGGCGAGCCGCCGGCCGCCGCGGTCTCCGGCGGGAGCGGCGGGCCGCCGCTGACACCCACCCCGGGCCTTCTTCTCCCGGAGCGGTCCCGGGACCGCC
>Ga0081539_10003689_pt1 | contig 18317 bp, 15 predicted proteins | sample TabmetS4T2R2_FD_71023 | JGI IMG/M metagenome (GOLD analysis project Ga0081539, IMG submission 71023) | Tabebuia heterophylla rhizosphere microbial communities from the University of Puerto Rico - S4T2R2 | ecosystem: Host-associated > Plants > Roots > Rhizosphere ...
CGGCGAAGCTCCCCCCCCCCGGGCCGTGAGGGCCGCCGCCGCGGGCCGCGGCGGCGACCCCGTCACCGGCGGCGACCAGGTCGACGTACGGACCCCGCTGGGAGTAGGGCGCCAGCACACCGGCCGCGGTGACCGCACCGACGCCGATCACCCCGTCGTACGCCGCCGGATACGGCGTCGGGTTCGCATCCTGCTCACCGCCGCGGTTGCCGACCGCGGCGACCACCACGACGCCGGCCGCGAGCGCCCGGGCCACGGCCCGGCGCACGGGCGGGCTGTCGGCGGTCATCACCAGCGACAGGTTGATCACCTGGGCCCGGCCCGGCCCGGCGGCCCAGTCGATCGCCCGCGCGAACTGCGCCGGCGTGCCCCGCTCGCCGGCCGCCGCACCGTCGATCTCCTCCTGCTCGCTGATCCGCACCGGGACGATCGTGGCGCCGGGCGCCAGCCCCCGGAACCCCGTGCCGGGGGCCGCGGCCGCCGCGATGATGCCGGCCACCGCCGTGCCGTGGCCCACGCAGTCCTGCCGGCCGTCGGGCTCGCCGCGCAGGAAGTCGGCGCCGACCGCGACGCGGCCGCTCAGCTGCGGATGCCGCGCGTCCACCCCCGAATCGACCACCGCGACCCGCACCCCGGCGCCGGTGGCCAGCGGCGCCAGCCGCTGCCCCGCGTAGACCTGCTGCTCGTGCGGCGTGGACCGGGCAACCGGGGCGGCCGGCGGTGTGTCGCAGACGACGGCGGCGCGGGCCGGAGCGGCCCCGGCGAGCACGGCGAGCAGCGCCGCGCACACGGTCGCGCCTCCGGCGAAGAACCCTCGCCCCATCCGCCGCACCCCCGCATGCCGATCCAACGAGACGGCTGGATGGTATCGAGGACGTGCGACAAATCCCGCCGCTCACGCCGCGGCCGCGCCGGCCTCGGCGAGGTCGCGCATAATTACAGATCGCCCGGCACGGCCCGCACCGAACCGACGCCGGCCGGCTAGGGTGCCGGGATGCCCGACTTCCTGCCCGGCGTCGAGCTCGCCCGCCTCTTCTACACCGAGGCCGTCCGCCCGCTGCTCGGCGACCGGCCGCACGCCGCCGCCCGGCTCGGTCCCGGCTCTGACGTGCTGGGCCACGACACAGCCCGCTCCACCGACCACGACTGGGGTCCGCGGCTCGAACTGTTCGTCGAGGATCCCGGCGACCTGCACCGGATGCTCGCCGAGAAGCTGCCGAGACGCTTCCGCGGCTGGCCCACCCACTTCGTGCCGCCCGGCGCCCGGGTGCGCAGCATGGCCGACACCGACGGACCCGTCGACCACTATGTCACCGTCACCGCGCTCGGCCCCTGGCTGCACGGCCTGCTCGGCTTCGATCCGCGCGACGGCGTGACACCGTTCGACTGGCTCGCCACCCCCTGGCAGCGGCTCGCCGAGATCACCGGCGGCGCCGTCTTCCACGACCCCGCCGGGGAGCTCACCGACGTGCGGCGGCGGCTCGCCTGGTACCCCGGCGACCTGTGGCGCCACGTACTCGCCGGCCAGTGGCGGCGGATCGCCGAGGAGGAGGCGTTCGTCGGCCGCACCGCCGAGGCCGGCGACGACCTCGGCTCCCGGATACTGACCGCACGGCTCTGCCGGGAGGTGGGCCGGTTGGCACTGCTGCTGGCGCGCCGCTGGCCGCCGTACGGGAAATGGCTGATGCACACCCTGGGCGCCGACCCGGTCGTGCCGCACCTGCGGACGGCGGTGCGGGCGGCGGACGGGTCCGGCCGCCAGGCCGCGCTGTGCACCGCCTACGAGCTCGCCGCCGCCAGGCAGAACGCGCTCGGCCTGAGTGCCGCGCCGCCGGCGGTGCGGCGGGAGTTCTTCGACCGGGGGTACGCCGTGATCGGCGGTGACCGCTTCGCCGACGCGCTGCGGGACGCGATCACCGATCCGGTCCTGCGCCGGCTGCCCCTCGCCGGGTCGGTGGACCAGGTCGTGGACAGCACCGACGTGCTGGTCTCACCGCCGCTGTGCCGGGCCGTCATGTCGGCGTTCGTCCCGCGATAGCGTGGCCCTGTACGCGGGGCCGAAGACATTGCATGAGGTTGTCCGTCAAGCCGGCGGACGGGGTGTGGTTTGTCCCCGCGGGCGTGGTCAGGACGCCAAGGTCGCCGGGGGCCTGGGGGAGAAGGGGCGGTGGCCCGGGGATTGTCCGCCCGGTCTTGGCGCGGCATCCCGGCGCGGGTGTGTTCGGCGTGCATCCGGTCGCTGGCGGCCTAGGGAAAGCGAGGCGCCGGGGCCGTCACCGGCCGGATCATGGCGCGGCTTCCCCCTTCTCGTGTGGTCGGGGTGCCAAGGTCGGCGGGCGGGATGCGGAAAGCTCGGATCGGCAACGGGCGGCCGGCAATGGGGCTGGTGAGGGCGGTGCTCCTTGTCCGTTGTCCGGCGGTGACGGCAGGCGCTGGGTGACCTTGGCGTCGTCTGCCTGTGGGGGCGTGGTCAGCGCGCCAAGGTCGTCCGAGCGGTCAGGCAGCCGCAGGTGGCCGCGTCGGGCGGCGGGTACGCTGGCGGATCTTGGTACGGCGCCCACGCGGGCATGGTGCCAGGATGCCAAGGTCGGCGCGGCAGTGGGGCCGAGCTGCAGCGACATCCCGGCGTCTACGACGGTCGGCAGCCAGCGTGGCGCTTCCCGGCGGCAGCCTAGGGCTTCGCGGGGGCCAGGGTGGGGCTTCCCGGGGCCCGCGTGGGGCTCCGCGGACGGCCCGCGTGGGGCTCCGCGGACGGCCCGCGTGGGGCTCCGCGGACGGCCCGCGTGGGGCTCGCGGACGACGCGCCTGGGCTTCCCCGGTGGCCCACGTGGGGCTCGCGGACGACGCGCCTGGGCTTCCCCGGCGGCCCGCCTGGGCTCCGCGGACGGCCCGCGTAGCGCTTTCCGGCCGCCCGCCAAGACCGCCGGCCCACCCCGCCGCGCACAGGGCATCCGGCAATCGCGGCACCTGCCGAACCCCGCCGACGACAAATTCGTTCTGGACAAACTTTCTTTTCGGTGGGAGAGTCGTCCGCATGGACGATGTCGCCGTCATCGAGGATCCCGCCGCCGCCGAGGTCTCGCTCGATCCGATCCGCAGCCGGCTGCTCGCCGAGCTCGCCCGGCCCGGATCCGCCACCATGCTGGCCGGCAAGATCGGCCTCCCCCGCCAGAAGATCAACTACCACCTCCGCACGCTCGAACAGCACGGCCTGGTCCACCTCGTCGAGGAACGCCGCAAGGGCAACGTCACCGAGCGCATGCTCCAGGCCACCGCCGCGTCGTACGTCATCTCACCGCAGGCCATGGCCGCCGTCGCCCCCGATCCCGCCCGCTCCCCCGACCGCCTCTCCGCCCGCTGGCTGCTTGCGCTCGCCGCCCGCCTCGTCCGCGACGTCGGCTCACTGATCACCGGCGCCACCCAGGCCAAGCAGCGCGTCGCCACGTTCGCCCTGGACGGCGAGATCCGCTTCGCCACGCCGGCCGACCGCGCCGCCTTCGCCGAGGAACTCGCCGTCTCGGTCACCCGCCTGCTCGGCAAATACCACAGCGACACCGGCCGCAAGCACCGCCTCGTCGTCGCCGTCCACCCCGCCGTCGACTCCCTGGAGCACTGACATGGGCAAGGACTTCCAGATGCGCCACGACGCCACCGTCGACGCCACCCCCGAACAGGTCTGGGACGCCATCGCCACCGGCCCGGGCATCTCCTCCTGGCTCGTCGGCCGCACCGAGATCGACGGCGCCACCGTCCGCACGTCCTTCGGCGACGACTGGATCGCCGCCGGCACCGTCACCGACCACGACGAACCACACCGCTTCGCCTACCGCACCGGCACCACCCCCGACGGCCGGTTCCTCGCCTACGAGTACCTCGTCGAGGGCCGCGCCCACACCGCCACCGTCCTGCGCGCCGTCACCAGCGGCTTCCTGCCCGGCGACGACTGGGCCGACGAGTACGAGGCCATGCACTACGGCACCGACCTGTTCTTCGCCACCCTCGTCGAATACCTGCGCCACTTCCCCGGCCGCATCCCCACCCCGGTCACCGCGTTCGGGCCCCCGGTCCGCGACTGGCCCGCCGCCTGGGCCACCCTGCACGCCAAACTCGGCCTCGGCCCGGCACCCCGGCCCGGCGACCGCACCGCCGGCGGCGGCGAGGTCTACTTCACCAACCCGCACACCCTCGGCATCCGCCACCCGGACGCCCTGCACCGCTACATCCGCGGACTGCACGGCGCGATGGTCCTCGACCACGCCCTGTTCGCGCCCACCACCACCGACTGGACCAGCTTCCTCACCCGAGCCTGAAAGGACCCGCCATGCCCACCGTCACCTCCGCCGACGGCACCACCATCGGCTACGAGACCACCGGCACCGGACCGGCGCTCATCCTCGTCGACGGCGCCCTGAGCCACCGCGACTTCGGGCCCGCCCGCGGCCTCGCCCAGGCCCTCGCCGACCGGTACACGGTCCACCTCTACGACCGGCGCGGCCGCGGCGCGAGCGGCGACACCCCGCCCTGGTCCGAGCAGCGCGAGATCGAGGACATCGCCGCCCTGCTCGCCACCGCCGGCGGCCGGGCCGCGCTGGTCGGCTGCTCCTCCGGCGCGGTCCTCGCGGCCGACGCCGCCGCCCGGCTGCCCGGCGTCACCGGGCTCGCCCTCTACGAGCCGCCGTTCATCGTCGACGACACCCGCGCACCGCGCGAGGAGACGTTCGTCGCCGACACCGAGGCGCTCCTCGCCCGCGGCGATCGCTCCGGAGCCCTCAAGAAGTTCCTGCGCCACGTCGGCATGCCCGGCCCCGTGCTCGCCGTCATGGCACTCACCCCGCCGTGGCGCAAGCTCAAGGCCGTCGCCCACACCCTCCCCTACGACCTGCGCATCCTCGGCGACACCGGCCGCGGCGTACCGCTCGACCCGGCGCGCTGGGCCGGCGTCACCGCCCCGGCGATCGTCCTCGACGGCGGAAAGAGCCCGCGTTACATGCGCAACGCGGCGAAGGCGCTCAGCGAGGCGCTGCCGGCGGCGCAGTACCGGACGCTGGCCGGACAGACCCACATGGTCAAGCCCGCGGCGCTCGCCCCCGCGGTCAAGGAGTTCCTGACGGCGCAGCTTCGATGAGTCGGTTTGGGACGAGTCGTGCGGTCGCACGGCTTCTATAGCGTCCTAGGATGCTAGTGTGCGGCCGTGTCGCCGGTGTGGTAGCACGGCCACGCCGGCCGGCCGCCCTAGGGTGATGGTGCGATGAACGAGAACGACCCCGCCCAGGAAACCCGCCCCTGCGCCCACTGCGGACGGCCGGTCCCGCAGCGCGCCTCCGCCGGCCGCCCGTTCCGGTACTGCCGCGACAACGACGGCGAGTGCCAGCGCGCCTCCCGCAACGTACGGATGCGGCACCGCTCCTCCCCCGGCCTGGCCGGGCAGGTGGCCCGCACCTGGGAGCTCGTGGACCGCCTCGACCAGCTGGTCGGCGGCCTGACCGAGGCGCTGCACTCGGAACTGTCCCCGGCCGGTGTCGAACGCCAGATGGCCGAGGTCCGCGCCGAAACCTCCGGCCAGATCGCCGCGGCGCACACCGAACGCGACGACGCCCGCCGCGACGCCGAACGCGCCGACGCCGCCGTGGCGACCGCCCAGCAGGTCACCACGGCGGCGGTCGCCGAGCGTGACGAGGCCCGCAGGCAGGCCGAGGACGCGCAGCGCCGGGCCGAGACCGCCGCCGAGGCAACGCTTCAGGCGCAGGCCGCGCGCGACGAGGCCCGCCGGGAGGCGACCGCGGCGGCCGCGCTGCGGGACCGGGCCGAGGCCGACCGGGACACCGCCCGCGACGAGCTCACGGCCGCGCGGGCCGAGCTTGCCGACGTACGCCGGGAGCGCGACGCCACCGAACGGGACCTCGCCGAAGCCCTGCGCGAGGCCCAGGCCGCCGCGGAACGCGGCGAACAGCTGCGCCGGGAACGGGAGGACGCCCGCGCCGACGCCGAGCGGTCCGCGGCGAAGCTCGAGGCCGCGCTGCGGACGCTTGACGACGTACGCCGGGAGGCCGCCGCCACCCACGACGCCGCTCGGGCCGACCTCGCCGCCGCCCGCCGGGAGGCGGCCGGGGTCGCGGCGGAACGCGACGCGCTGCGCCGCACCACCGAGGATCTCCTGCGGGCCCGCGAGCGAGCCGAGCAGGCCGGCGCCGACCTGGAGCGCCGGCTGGCCGCCGCGCGCGCCGAGGCGGACGCCGGCCAGGCCCGGATCGCCCAACTCTCGACCCAGGTGAGCGACCTGGCGGCGGCCCTGGCGGCACTCGGCGCAGCGGGCGGGAGGCCGGCGCCGGCGCAGGCCTCCCGCGCCGAGGCATCCGCCGCTGCGGCCGGGACGGTGTGAAACTCCGCTCAGTTCCGGCGGCTGCCGGACGAATGATTCCGGCAAGCACGGGTAACGACGTATCGAATTGGGATCGGAACCGGTCGACTGACCGACCTGGCACTACCCGCAGAACTGGCAAAGGGCGGTAAAGTGGACCAAGGTCCACTTCGGCGCGGGTTCATCACCGCGGGTAACGACCGTGGCCGGTTAGGCTCGTAGCGTTAACACCGCCGTCATGTCGGTGGCACCGACGCAACGGCGAATCAGTGTCTCGGCGACCGTAGGAATCGCGCGGCCGCCCCTTTCGTTACACCAACGAGAGCAGCACCACGAGCGAGGGGAAGCCGATCATGGGCGAACGCATGCTGCGCGGCAGCCGTCTTGGCGCAGTCAGCTACGAGTCCGACCGCAACACCGAGCTGGCGCCCCGGCAGACCCGCGAGTACCTGTGCGTGAAGGGTCACCAGTTCGAAGTGCCGTTCGCCGTCGACGCCGAGGTGCCCACCACCTGGGAGTGCAAGTTCGACGGCAGCGTCGCGCGGCTGGTGGACGGCAGCGAGCCGGAGCAGAAGAAGGCCAAGCCGCCGCGCACCCACTGGGACATGCTGCTCGAGCGGCGTTCGATCTCGGAGCTGGAGGACATCCTCAACGAGCGGCTCCAGGAGGTCCGGACCCGCCGGGGCCGCTGATCCACCACCAGCACACGAACAGAGCCGCCCACCCGGGCGGCTCTGTTCGTGTGCTGGTGGTCCTGGACTCGGTCCTCAGCGGATGACCTCGCCCTCCACGACCTCGCCCTCGATCGCGGCGGCCGGAGTGCGCACCGGCGGCTCCTGGGTGACGACCGGCTCGCCGCGGTGCGCCCGCACCCGGCGCGGCCCGAACAGGTCCCCGGCCACCATCGAGCCGACCCGGCGTTCGGTGTACCGCTCGATCCCGCGCCGCGCCGCGATCCGGCCCGGGGGCAGCAGCAGCACGACGCCCGCCACCGCGGTGACGAAACCCGGCACCGCCAGCAGCAGCGCCCCGAGCAGACCGACCAGGGAGTTGCTCACCTGCGCACCGGCCGGGCGGCCCGCCTCGGCGGCCCGGCGGAACGCCCGCCAGCCGCGGACGCCCTCGCGGCGCAGCAGCAGCAGACCGGCCACGCACGACGCCGCCAGCAGCAGGATCGCCGCGGCCCCGCCGACGGCGTGCACCACCGCCACGAACGCCGCGATCTCCACGACCGCCAGCACCGCCATCCCCAGTGGTAGCAGGGCAAGGCCTCGACCACGCATCCGATCCTCCCGTGTCAAGCCGCCTCCGGCAGCACGCCGGTGCGTCAAGCATGACACCTGGGTGCCCGGTCACGGCCACGTCGAACCGTGCCGGGACGTGCGCCCCAGCCGGTTCAGCAGGCCCTCCCGGCGCGCCTGTACGCCCCACACGGTGACCCTGAGCAGCTGTTCCTTGAAAATGTTGCCGCTCATCTTGCTCACCCCGTGTTCGCGCTCGGTGAACGTGATCGGCACCTCGACCATCCGGAACCCGGCCCGGTGCGTGCGCCAGGCCAGCTCGACCTGGAACGAATACCCGGTCGAGGCCACCGTCTCCACATTGATCTTCTCGAGGACGGGCATCCGGTAGGCCCGGTAGCCGCCGGTCGCGTCCTTGAACGGCATGCCGAGCGCCATCCGGATGTAGATGTTGCCGCCGCGCGACAGCAGCAGCCGGTGGACCGGCCAGTTGTGCACGCTGCCGCCCGGGATGTAGCGGGTACCCAGCACCGCGTCGGCGGTGCGCAGCGCGTCGAGCAGCTTCGAGAGCTCCTCCGGCGCGTGCGAGCCGTCCGCGTCCATCTCGACCACCGCGTCGTAACCCTTGTCCCGGGCCCACGCGAAGCCGGCCTTGTACGCCGCACCCAGCCCCTGCTTGCCCGGCCGGTGCAGGACGAACACGTGGTCGTCGACGGCGGCCAGATCGTCGGCGATCGCGCCGGTGCCGTCCGGTGAGTTGTCGTCGGCGACGAGGAGGTCGACAGCGGGCACCGCGCGGCGGACGCGCTCGACGATCAGCCGGATGTTGTCCGCCTCGTTGTAGGTCGGGATCACCACGAGGACCCGGCCCACCCCCGGATACCCTTCCGCCTCACTCACCGTGTCTCCGCTTCCCCTCACGCCTCGTCGGTCGTCACCCGCCGGCGGCGACGCAGGGGCAGCGCGCCGGCCAGGGCCGCGACGGCCGACCCGACCGCCGCCATCTCGGGCCACGGCCCCAGACGAGTGGCCAGCGTAGTCGCTCCCCCGAGACGCATGTCACGCACCATCACCGCGCCGACGTTGAAGCCGCTGGCGTCCTGGACGTCCCCGGCCGTGCCCACGAACGCCGACACCCCCACCGTGGACACCATCAGCGACTCCCGGCCGTGCTCGACGGCGCGCAACCGGACCATGGCCAACTGCTGACGGGCCTCGGCCTCGTCGAACGTGGCGTTGTTGGTCTGCACGGCCAGCACCTCGGCGCCGCCGGTGACGGTGTCGCGGACGATGCCGTCGTACGCCACCTCGAAGCAGATGACGTCGCCGAGGACCAGCGGGCCGGTGTCCACCACGCCGGGCCGGTCCCCGGCGAGCATGTTGGCGACCAGGTCCACCTTGTCCGAGACCAGCCGGGCGACCGAGCGCAACGGCATGTACTCGGCGAACGGGACCGGGTGCCGCTTGACGTACACCTGGTTCAGATCGGCGCCGGTGCCGGGCTGCCAGAGGATGCCGGCGTTCTCGATGTCGCCCGGCGTGTCCGTGCGCAGCACCGTGCCGACCAGGATGGGCGCGTCGATCGCCGCGGCCGCCGCGGAGATCTCCGCGGCCGCGTCGGCGTTGCGCAGCGGGTCGATGTCGCTGGCGTTCTCCGGCCAGACGACCAGCGCGGGCTTGCCCACCCGGCCGTCCGCGACGTCGGCGGCGAGCCGCTCGGTCGCGGCGACGTGGTTGTCCAGCACCGCCCGCCGCTGCGCGTTGAAGTCGAGGCCCAGACGCGGCACGTTGCCCTGGACGATCGCCACGGTGCTGGTGGTGGAGCCGGCCGACGCCACCGGCACGCCGATCGGCCCCACGGCCAGCAGCGCGGCGGCGACCGCGAACCCGGCCGCGCTCGGCAGGCCGCCCCGGCGCCAGGCCAGGGCGACGAGGGCGCCGCCGGCCGCGGCGACGGCGAAGGTGACCAGCGGGGCGCCACCGTACGCGGCGAGCCGCAACGCCGGGGCGTCGCCCTGGCTGAACGCGAGCCGCCCCCACGGGAAGCCGCCGAACGGGCCCCGGTCGCGCAGCGCCTCCTGGCTGACCCAGAGCACGCCGAGCAGCAGCGGCCAGAGCGCGCGCCACCGATCCACCAGCGGGGACAGCCACGCCGACGCCAGACCGAGCAGGCCGAGATAACCGGCCTGCGCGAACGCCAGCAGCATCCACGGCGGCCAGCCCGCGGCCAGCCGGGTCCAGTCCAGCAGCGGGACGAACAGCACGAGCCCGGCCAGGAAGCCCAGGCCGAGACCGCCGCGCAGGCGCCGGCGGTGGGTCACCGCGGCGAGCAGCGCCACGGCCACCGGCGCGAGCCACCACAAGTCGTACGGGGGAAGCGCCACCAGCAGCCCGGCCCCGGCGAGCACGGCGAGCGGGACGGCAAGCCGCAGCCGGATCGGCCGCGGCGGCCCCGGGGGCGCCGTCACCAGGGACGCAGCGGGGGGCTGCAGTGTCGTTTCCACTCGCGGAAGGCTACCGGCAGCACCCGCGGCGGAAAACCGAGGCAACCCCGTACTGAGCTCCACCCGCGGCGGGAAACCCCCTGCAGAGGCGCGGCCGCCGGGACCGCGCCCCTGGTGCTTCCTCGTCGCCCGCGCACAGCCGCTGAGGCAGACGGATCCCACGGCGACCTTCGGACCGGCCCGCCGGCGGACTGGCTGCCCGCGCCGCGCCGTTGTCTACTGGTCCCGCTCGACCCCCCTGCCCCATCACCGGCGCGACCGGTCCGCGCCGCTCCGCCGACCCCCAACCCCCTGGACCTGGCTGAACGCGCGACCCCTGCGAGGACTGCGGCCAGTGGGTGAAGGAACGGAGCGAACAGCAATCGCTCGCCGTGCTCAGGACCTGAAGACGGTACGTCCGCACCCCGCCCGGCTGTCAACCGGCCGGCCGCTTCCCGGCGTGTCGCGTTCCCTGGCGTGTCATGTCCGGTACCCGATCGGGCTACAGGCTGTTCACCAGGGCCGTCGCCGCGTCCCGGTGATCAATGGCGAGCAGGCCGGCCGCGGCGAGCACGTACTGCTCGTCCACGACGGTGCGGGCCGCGGTCGGCGCCGGCCAGCCGCCCGCGGTGTCGGACAGCACCGCGTCCAGCACATACGCCCCGCCGCCGTGCCGCAGCACCCCGCCCGAACCGACCACCAGGCGCACGTCGCGCAGGTCGCGCCGGCCGGTGCGGGGCTGGCCGGGAACGGTCACGTGGCCGCGAGCGTGCCGCCGCAGCGCGATCCGGGCGGCCGCCGCGGCTAACTCACGGTCACCCGCAGGCCCTCCTGGCTCGGACAATGCCAATTTCTCCGCCGCGGCGGCCGCCACCGTGCCGGCCGCGCCGGCGGCCACCCCGAGGTCACCCTCCACGGTCCGGGACCGCCACCACGTGCCCGCCACGTCGCGGCCCGGCCCGGCCTCGCTCTCCGCGTCCGGCACCAGCGCCGAGTACACGTCGGTGGTCGCCCCGCCCACGTCCACCACCAGCACCCCGGCGCCGGTGACGTCGGCGAGCAGCTCGACCCCGGCCAGCACGGCGTCCGGCGTCGCCGCCCGCACCAGCGAGGCGAACCGGCGCCCCCGCGACAGCCGCTTGCCCCCGATCACGTGCCGCAGGAAGACCTCCCGGATCGCGGCGCGGGCCGGCCCCGGCTCGAGCACCCCGATGCGGGGCAGCACGTTGGCGGCCTCGGTCACCGGGACCCGCCGCGCGGTCAGCTCCGCGGCCGCCTCGGCCCGGACCTCGGCGTTGCCGGCCAGCACCACCGGCCGCCGCAGCCGGGACGTGGCGAGCCGCCGCGCGTTGTGCAGCAGCACCTCGCCGTCACCGCCGTCCGTGCCGCCGACGAGCAGGAGCACGTCCGGTCGCGCGGCCCGCAGGGCGGCCACCGCCGCGCCGTCCAGCGGGCCCGCCGCCACGTGCACCACCTGGGCACCGGCGGACAACCCGACCCGGTGCCCGGCTTCCGCCGTGACCAGGGACTCGTAGCCCACGACGGCGAGCCGCAGCCCACCACCGGCCGACGAACACACATACGTCGGCTCGCCGGCACCGCCGACCGCCTCGATCGCCTGATCGAGACCGGTCAGCACGTCGCTGCCCGCGGTGGTCGGCAGCTCCGCGCGGCGGACCAGCCGCCCGGCGTCCACATCGACCAGGGCGGCCTTGGTGTACGTCGATCCGACGTCGACGCAGACCGCCGTCCTCATGACCGAGGCGGGACGACCACCGTACCGGTGGCGGTCACCGCCACGATCGGTTCGTCCAGCACGGCGGCCGACGAACCACCGGTGCCCCGGCAGACCACCTTCGACTCGAACGCGATCCGCCGCGACCGGGTGCCCATCGCGACCACCGTCGCGGTGACCTCCAGCACGTCGCCCGCCTGCACCGGCGCCTTGAACTGCACGTCGTCGTACGAGGCGAACAGGCCCTCGTCGCCGTCCAGCCGGATGCACACCTCGGTGGCGACGTCGCCGAACAGGCCGAGCGAGTACGCCCCGTCGACCAGGTTCCCCGCGTAATGGGCGTGCGCGTACGGCACGTAGCGGCGGTGCGTCACGGTGATCACGCTGCGCCCCCCTTCGCGGCGACGAGGGCGTGCACCAGGTAGGAGGCCACCTCGCGCGGCGTCGTGCCGCGCCCGAAGATCCGGTCGACGCCGAGCTCACCGGCCATGAGCTCGTCGAAGCGCGGCCCGCCGACGATCAGCAGCGGGCGCCGCCCGGCCGGCAGCGCCTCCCGGAACGCCGCCGACATCGCCCGGATGTTCTGCAGGTGCGCGTCGCGCTGGGTGACCACCTGAGAGACGAGCACGGCGTCGGCCTTCTGCGCGCGGGCGGTCTCCACCAGGTCGGGCACCGAGACCTGGGCGCCCATGTTGGTCACCGACAGCTCCCGGTAGTACTCCAGGCCCTTCTCCCCGGCGATGCCCTTCACGTTCAGGATGGCGTCGATGCCGACGGTGTGCGCGTCGGTGCCGATGCAGGCACCCACCACATTGAGCCGCCGGCGCAGCCTCCGCTTGATCACCGCGTTGATCTCCTTGGCGCTCAGCAGCGGGAAGTCGCGCTCGACCACCTGCACCTTCGCGGTGTCGACCAGGTGGTTCACCTTGCCGTAGACGACGAAGAACGTGAAGCCGTCGCCCATCTGCCTGGCATGCACCAGCATCGCCGGGTCCATGCCCATCTTCGCGGCCAGCTGCAGCGCGGCGCCCTCGGCCCGCTTGTCGTGCCGGATCGGCAGGGTGAACGACAGCTGCACCATGCCGTCGCCGGTGGTGTCCCCGTACGGCCGGACGATGCTCATCGGGCGGCCTCCAGGGCCTCGGTCGCCGGGTTGTAGTAGTCGTCCTCGTGTTTCGCCACGCCGTCGAGGCCCTTGCCGCGGTCCGCGGGCCGCTTCATGATGCCGAAGGTGCCGTCGGCGATCGCCTCCAGCAGCGGGCCGCCGGGGGCTCGCGGATCGGCACCGGCGGCTCGCTCGACGATTCGTTCGAGCAGTTCGACCGCCTCGCCGAGCACCTGGCGCGCCCGCCGCTGGATGAATCCGCCGGGCGCCGGCACGAAATCCTCGTGCAGGTTGCCGGCGCCGTCGAGCACGTACCGGACGTTCTGCAGGGCGATGTCCCGGTCCGACAGCCAGGGCGTGACCACCGCCTCGGTCATCATGCCGACCAGCAGGATGCCCTGCCCGGTGAGCGCGCCGGCCAGGTTGAAGAAGCCGTCCAGCAGGTTGCCGCGGAACACGTCGCCGGTCATGTGCTTGGTGGGCGGCATCCACTTCAGCGGCGCGTCCGGGAACAGCTCCCGCGCCAGCAGGGCGTGCGCCAGCTCGAGCCGGAACGAGTCGGGCAGGTCCGGGTTGATCTCGAAGGCGTGACCCAGGCCGAGCTGCCAATCGGCCAGCCCGGCCTCGTGCGCGAAGAACTCGTTGAGCAGCTGCGACACGGTCACCGTGTGCGCCGCCTCGACCGCGTCCGCGGTGGTCAGGTAGTTGTCTTCGCCGGTGTTGATGACGATCCCGGCGCGGGCGTGCACCTGCCGGCTGAACCGCTGGTCGACGAAGGTGCGGATCGGGTTGATGTCGCGGAACAGGATGCCGTACATCGAGTCGTTGAGCATCATGTCCAGCCGCTCCAAGCCGGCCAGCGCGGCGATCTCCGGCATGCACAGCCCGGACGCGTAGTTGGTCAGCCGCACGTAGCGGCCCAGCTCCTGGGACGTCTGGTCGAGCGCCGCCCGCATCAGCCGGAAGTTCTCCTGGGTGGCGTACGTGCCGGCGAAACCCTCCCGGGTGGCGCCCTCCGGCACGTAGTCCAGCAGCGACTGGCCGGTGGAGCGGATCACCGCGATGACGTCGGCGCCGGCCCGGGCGGCCGCCTGCGCCTGCGGGATGTCCTCGTAGATGTCGCCGGTCGCCACGATCAGATAGATCCACGGCCGCCGCGGCGGATCGCCCCACCGTTTGATCAGCCGGTCCCGCTCGGCCCGGCGCCGGTCCACCCGCCGCAGGCCGTCGCCGGTCGCCCGCCGCGCGGCGCGCCGGGCCGCGGTCACCTCGGCTTTCTTCTCCGGTACGGCGAAGCGGATCGAACCCGCGGCCGCCTTCTGCGCCAGTACCGTGATGTCCTCGACGCCGGCCGTCCGCATCGCGTGGAACACCGGCACGGCCACCCCGTGGCCCAGGCCCACGTCCGCGCGGACCGCGTCGGCCAGCCGGTTCACCCACGGGATCCCGTCCGGGTCGGCGCCGGCCACCCCGGCCAGGCGCAGCACCGCCCGTTCCACCGACACCGTGGTGTGCGACCGTGCGAGGTCCACCACGGGCTGGCCCACCCGTGCGGCGAGCCCCCTCGCCCGCGCGACCACCCGCGGATCCAGTTCCAGCTTCCCGGCCACAGCCCTCACCCTTCGAAGATCGTCTCGCCGTGCAGCACGGTGCGCCGGCACACCGGCCGGGGCGGTACCGCGCCGTCGCCGTCCGGCAGCAGCGCCGGCAGGCCCCCCTCGAGCCCGCCGGGCGTCGACCAGACCGCGAAGGTCGCCGACGAGCCCGGCGCCAGCACCCCCACGCCGTCCACTCCGGCGGCCCGCCAGCCACCCCGGCTCGACGCCGCGAACGCCGCCCGCACGCTCATCCGGTACACCGGGTTGCGCGGCGCCGCCGCGGCCGCCACCGCCGCCCACGGATCCAGCGGGGTCACCGGCGAATCGGAGCCGAACGCCAGCGCCACCCCGGTGGCGTGCAGCGCCCCGATCGGGTTGCTCGCCAGCGCCCGCTCGACGCCGAGCCGCTGGGCGTACATGCGGCCGGTGCCGCCCCAGAGCGCGTCGAAGGCCGGCTGCACCGAGGCGATCACCCCGTACTCCACCATCTGCGCGATCATCGCCTTGTCGATCAGCTCGACGTGCTCGATCCGGTGCCGGCCCTCGCGCAGCGTGTCCACCCCGGCCGTCTTCGCGGCCAGCGCGAAGCCGCGCAGCACCGCCGCGATGGCCGCGTCGCCGATCGCGTGGAAGCCGCCCTGCACCCCCACCCGGACGCAGTCCAGCAGATGCTCGGCCGCCTGCTCGGCGGTCACGAAAGCCTCGCCGCACCCGCCGTCGCCGTCCCGGTACGGCGACCGCAGCGACGCGGTCCGCGAACCCAGCGCACCGTCCGCGTACAGGTCGCCGGCCGCGCCCGCGGCACCCAGCTCGCGAGCCTTCTCGGCCGCCCCGAGCTCACCCCAGTAACCGAACACCTGCGGCAGCCCGTGGCCGGACAGGCGCAGCACCGAGGCGAGGTCGTCCTCGCTCGAGGTGCCCGGGCCGCCGCACTCGTGCACCGCCGCGACACCCACCGAGGCCGCCTTCGCCAGGGCGGTCCGCTGCGCCTCGGTGCGCTGCGCCCCGGTCAGCGAGCCGAGCGCGACCGCCCGTACGGCGTGGTGAGCCTGCTCCCGCACCCAGCCCGAGGCGTGGTAACCCGCCACTCCCGCGGCGGCGGGCAGCAGCGACGCCGAAACCAGCGCCGAGTGCACCGACGCCTGGGCCAGGTACACCCGGCGCCCGCCGCCCGCCCGCTCGAGCTCCTGCGCCGCCGGCGGCGCCTGCTCCGGCCAGGTCGACTCGTCCCAGCCGTGGCCGAGCACCACCGCGCCGGCCGGCCGGGTGGCGGCGAACGCGGCCACCGCGTCCAGCAGCTCGCCCGCCGACCGTACGCCGGACAGGTCCAGGCCACCGGCGGCCAGGCCGGTGTCGGTGGCGTGCAGGTGCGCGTCCACGAACGCCGGCGTCACCAGCGCACCGTCCAGATCGACCGTACGGTCGGCGCGGGGTGCCTCGGCGGCGGCGCCCAGCCACGCGACGGCGCCGCCGCGCACCAGCATGGCGGTCGCCCGCGGCTCGGCGGCGGAGTAGAAGCGTCCGTTCGTGTAGAGGAGCTCGCTCATACGCGTCAGTGTCCCGCGAGCCGCGCCTCGAACAGCGCCCGGACCGCCGGTACGCGGCGCAGCAGGTCGACCGCGAACTCCGCGTGCCCGGGCAGGTACCCGTTGCCGATCAGCATCGTCACGTCCGCCGCCAGCCCCTCGGCGCCGAGCGCCGCCGCCGGAAAGCTGGTCGCCATCGAGAAGAAGATCACCGTGCCGCCGTCGGCGGTGGACAGGATCGCGCCGTGCTCGCAGCCGGGCACGTCCACGCAGACGACGGTCACCGTCGCGGGTGCGCCCAGCGCCGCGGTCACCGCCGCCGACACCTGCACCGGGTTGCGCGCGTCGGCGACCGCGACCACGTCGGCCAGGCCGGCGCGCCGCAGCGCGTCGCGCTCCCCGGCGGAGACCACGATCCCCGCCGTACGCGCGCCGGCCAGCCGGGCCGCCGCCAGGGCGAGCGAGCCGCTCTTGCCGGCACCGCCGAGCACCGCCACGGAGACGTCGTCCCCGTACGAGCGCACCACCCGGTCGGTCAGCGCGGGCGCGCCGCACACGTCGTACACGGCCAGCGCGAGCTCCGGCGCCAGGTCGTCGGGCAGCACCCCGACCACGGAGCGGCCGAACAGAATCGCGGTGCCCTCGGCCGGCACCTGCTCGCCGCAGCCGTCCCAGCGGGCCAGGCCGTCGGTGATCGACAGCGGGGTCAGGGTCAGCGACACCAGGGTGGCGACCCGGTCACCCACCTTGACCGCCAGCGGCGAGGCCGGGCCGACCTCGTCCACCACGCCGATCAGCATCCCGCCGGAGCCGGTCACCGGGTTGTGCATCTTGCCGCGGGTGCCGATGATCTCCAGCACCTCGGCGCGCACGGCCGCGCCGTCCCCGCCGTGCTTCTCCGCCAGCTGCCGGAAGCTCGCCGCGTCCAGATTGAGCCGCTCCACCCGCACCCGGACCTCGTCGGGGCCGATCTGCGGCCGAGCGTCCAGACGCCAGGCCGCCTGCGGCAGCACACCGGCCGGCTCGAGCACCCGTGCCAGGCCCACAGAAGCCGTCATGAACCCCATCCTCACCACAAATCAGCCAGCTGCAACCGTCGTCATACCGTAAATCCTCCGGACCTACGGTTTCTAGGCCGGAAATTATCCAGTACGTTAGTACGGTCCGAGCAGCCGATCCAGGGAGGCACCGTTGACTCAGCCCGCCGGCCAGCCCTACGAATATCAGCGCCGCCTGTTGGTCGAGCCGGACTGGACGCGCTTCCCCGGCTGGCGCGACGTCACGGCCCAGCAGTGGGCGTCCGCCCAGTGGCAGCGGGTCAACTGCGTGAAGAACGTGCGGCAGCTCCGCGCGGTCCTGGGTGACCTGCTCGACGAGCGGTTCTACGCCGACCTGGAGACCGACCAGAAGCGGCTGGCCACCATGTCGATGCTGCTCCCGCCACAGATGCTCAACACCATGGTGCCGGACCGCACCCCCGACACCGACTCGTTCTACGCCGACCCGATCCGGCACTACATGATTCCGGTCGCCACCGACCGCCACCTCGACTGGCCGTCACACCCGCACGCCACCCGCGACTCGCTGCACGAACACGACATGTGGGTGGCCGAGGGCCTCACCCACCGCTACCCCACCAAGGTCCTCGCCGAACTGCTCTCCACCTGCCCGCAGTACTGCGGGCACTGCACCCGGATGGACCTGGTCGGCAACAGCACCCCCACGGTCGCGAAGCTCAAACTCACCCTCAAGCCGGTCGACCGGTACGCCGCGCACCTGGACTACCTCAAGGCGCACCCCGGCGTCCGCGACGTGGTGGTCTCCGGCGGCGACGTCGCCAACGTGCCGTGGAAGCAGCTCGAGGCGTACCTGATGGGCCTGCTCTCGGTCCCCACCGTGCGCGACATCCGGCTGGCCACCAAGGCCCTCATGGGCCTGCCCCAGCACTGGCTGCAGCCCGACGTCGTCGAGGGCATGCAGCGGGTGGCGATCACCGCGTCCCGGCGCGGGGTCAACCTGGCGGTACACACCCACGTCAACCACGTGAACTCGCTGACCCCGCTGGTCGCGCGCGCGGCACAGACGCTGCTCGAGGTCGGCGTGCGCGACGTACGCAACCAGGGCGTGCTCATGCGCGGGGTGAACGCGACCGCCGCCGACCTGCTCGACCTGTGCTTCGGGCTGCAGGGCGAGGCCGGCATCCTGCCGTACTACTTCTACATGTGCGACATGATCCCCAACGCCGAGCACTGGCGGGGGGCGGGCTGGGAC
>Ga0081539_10003690_pt1 | contig 18292 bp, 20 predicted proteins | sample TabmetS4T2R2_FD_71023 | JGI IMG/M metagenome (GOLD analysis project Ga0081539, IMG submission 71023) | Tabebuia heterophylla rhizosphere microbial communities from the University of Puerto Rico - S4T2R2 | ecosystem: Host-associated > Plants > Roots > Rhizosphere ...
ACGATCAGCGCCACGATCGACACGAAGGGCCTGAGCATCCGCCTGCGGACCGACGGCCTGCTCTTCGACAGCGGCAGCGCCGTCCTCAAGCCCCCCGCCGCGCCGATCCTCACGAAGATCGCCGGCGTCCTGCGCACTGACAACCATCCCATCCGCGTCGAGGGGCACACCGACGCGGTGCCGGCTCAGGGCAGCGCGTACCCCACCAACTGGGAGCTGTCCACCGGACGATCTTCGGCCGTGGTCCGAGCGCTCATGCGCCGCCAGGTCGCCGCAGCCCGGATGGAGGCATCCGGGCGCGCCCATCTCGACCCGGTCGCGACGAACGCGACCGACGAGGGACGCGCTGAGAACAGGCGCGTCGAGATCATCCTGCCAAGGAGGCAGGCAGTCACCGGAACGGAGTCCGCGACACCATGAAGAAAGTGATCTTGCTGCTGCCCGTGCTCGTCATAGCGGGCGTCGGCTACAAGTTCTTCCTCGCCAAGCCGGCCGCACCGGCGCCCAAGCCGAAGGTCCACGGCGAGGTCTACGTCCTTCCCAAGGACTTCCTCGTGAACCTCGCCGACGGTCGCTACGGCAAGCTCAACGTCGCGCTCGTGCTCGCGGAGGGGTTCACCGCCGCGCCCGAGGCCGGCGGCGAAGAGGGCGGCGCCAAGGCCCCCGAGGGCTACGGCGTCCTCGCGCAGGAGGCACTCGTGCGCGACATCGTGACCGACACGCTGACCGACTCGACCGCCGAGAAGCTCACCGACCGCAAGGAGCGCGACGAGCTCAAGGAGAAGGTCGCCAAGCGCATCCTGAAGACCACCGACGTGAAGGTCGAAGAGGTCCTGTTCACCGACGTGGCCGTCCAGTAGGCCCCGACCCCACGACCACCATCATGCCCGACGAGATCCAGCTCCCGAACCTGCAGGAGATCCCCGAGACGCTCGGCGCCGAGGGCGATCTCGAGCGCCTCGAGTCCGTCACCGTCGAGGTCGCCGTCGAGATCGGGCGCACGCGCATGACCCTGGGCGAGGCGCTGGCGCTCGCCCCGGGGTCGGTCGTGACGCTCGCGCGCGCCACCGATCAGCCGGTCGACCTGCTCGTGAACGGGCGGCCGATCGCGCGCGGCGAGGTCATCGCGGTCGACGAGGAGTTCGGCCTGCGCGTCACCGAGATCATCCGCCCCGCCCGGGGCTGAGGCACCCAACCCCTCAGCCCTGGGGCGGCAGGGCGGCGTCCGCCCAAACGAGCGCAGCGCGCAGCGCTGACGTCTCCTGCGCCGTCCGTGCGCCGGCGCCCTCGGCGATGCGCCGGGCGCTGGCGAGCACCGCGCCAAGCGGCCCCCGCTCCTCCAGCACGGCCTCGCTGACGGTGTCCGCGAGCGGGAGGCCGCTGACGATCTCGTCGACCGGGACGCCGAAGAGCGCGTCGAGCGCGGAGAGCATCCCGACGACGAACCCCTCCTCGCGAGCCGAGCCGGCAAGCCGCTCGCACAGCGCCGCGCGCAGGAGCGCGATGCCGAGCGCGGCGCGGCGATGCTCGGCGAGGTCGGAGAGCAGCAGGGTCGCGGCCCACTGGGCCACGGTCCGAGGGCCCACCAGGACGAGCGCCTGGCGGATGGAGCTGACGCGGTGCGCGGTGGGCGCCGCGACGGAGTTCAGGTAGCTCAGCACGCGCACGCTGAGCGCGGGATCGGCGCGCAGCGCGCGCTCGACCTCGTCGAAATCCGCCCTCGCGCACAGCGTCACCGCGCTGCGCGCGCCGGCGATCCTCTCGCCCGTGAGCGCGCGGACCCCGGTGAGCTCGGGGCGCGCGAAGTGGAAGCCCTGAAGCAGGGTGGCGCCGAGCTCGACGGCCGCGGACGCCTCCTCCGCCGTCTCCACCTTCTCGGCGACGAGCGTCACGCCGGAGTCGGCCAGCAGGCGCGCGTGACGCGCGAAGCCGTCGGCGCCCAGCGCCCGCAGGTCGAGCTTGACGTGCGTCGCGAGGCGCACCAGCTCCTCGACCCCGGGCCGCCACTCGAAATCGTCCAGGGCGATCGAGTACCCCTGGAGCCGGAGCATCTCGAGCCGGTCGAGCAGCGGCCGGTCGACGAGCTGGTCCTCGAGGAGCTCGAGGACGACCTGCCCGGGCGCCATCGGCAGCGGGTCCACGGCCAGCAGGAACTCGCGGCTCACGTTGACCCAGGCGGGCCGGCCGCCGGTCACCGCGTCGATGTCGCCGCCGAGGAAGGTCGTGACCAGGACGGCTGCCGTGGCGCGCTCGCCGCCTCCCATGCGTGCGTCGTCGTCGCCGCGGAACAGCAGCTCGTGGGCGTGCACGCGCCCGGCGGCGTCGAGGATCGGCTGGCGCGCGACCAGCGTGAGGCCTTGGGAGCCCATCGCGCTCCCCATCGGCGGGCGCCGGGACCGGCCATGAGCGACGCCGTCCGCGGGTCGGCTCAAGTCGTAGTTCCTGCGGTCGACTACCGGGTGGACCCGCCTCCCTCACCGGGTCACCCCCCTCACATGAGCTTGACTCGCATCCACGCGGCCGCCGCCGCGGCCGTCACCGCCTGCCTGCTCGCCGCTCCGCCGGCGGTCCTCGCGGCGACGTCCACCACGAAGGCCGACAAGTACGGCGAGAACACGCCGCTGAACCTCCCGACCGGCGATCCCGACAAGGTGCAGGCCGCAGCGGGCGGCGGCAGCCTGGTCCGCACGTTCATCGGTCTCGCCGTCGTCGTCGCGGTGATCTACGGGCTGTACTGGATCCTGCGCCAGGTCAAGGCCGGCCGCGAGGACCGCGCCCACGGCACCGGGCTGAGGACGACGGCGACCGTGCCCCTCGGGCCCAACCGCGCGCTGCACCTCGTGCGCGCCGGCAACGAGATCATGCTCGTCGGCGTCGCCGAGCACGCCGTGACGCCGATCCGGACCTACACCGAGGAGGAGGCCCGTGCGGCCGGCCTCCTCGTCGACGAGGACTCCGACGGCGACGACGATCCGAGCGGCCCGCCAGGGACGCTGCTTGCGCCGGCCCGCAAGCGCGGGCTGCGCGGCATGACGATCGGCGAGGCGCTCAACCGCCTGCGCCAGGCCACGGTGCGTGCCTGATGCCCGACGGCGGCAACGCAGTCCAGATCCTCCTGCTCGTCGGCGGCATCACGTTGGTGCCCGCCGCGCTGTTCACCCTCACGGGCTTCACGCGGATCCTCATCGTCCTGGGGTTCATCCGGACCGGCCTGGGGACGCCGACCGCGCCGCCCAACCAGGTCCTGGTCGGCATCGCGCTGTTCCTGACGATCTTCGTGATGATGCCGACCTTCAAGGCCGTCAACGAGGACGCGATCCAGCCCCTGCGGCAGAACAAGATCACGCAGGAGCAGGCCTACAAGCGCGCGGAGAAGCCCGTCCGCGAGTTCATGTTCAAGCAGACGCGCGAGCGCGACCTCGCGCTGTTCGTGAAGCTCGCGAAGGTCGACCGGCCCAAGACGCGCGCGGACGTCCCCACCTACGTCCTCATCCCCGCGTTCATCATCTCCGAGCTCAAGACGGCGTTCCAGATCGGCTTCCTGATCTTCCTGCCGTTCCTGGTGATCGACCTGGTCGTGAGCTCGACGCTCATGTCGCTGGGGATGATGATGCTGCCACCTGTCTTCATCTCCCTGCCGTTCAAGATCCTGCTGTTCGTCCTCGTCGACGGCTGGAACCTGATCACCCAATCGCTCGTCCAGAGCTTCGGGTAGCGACGTGGACTCCGATCTCGTCATCAGCCTCGCCATCGCGGCGATGGAGCTGGCGCTGAAGGTCGCGCTGCCGCTGCTGCTCGTCGGCCTCGCCGTCGGCCTCATCGTCAGCGTGTTCCAGGCCGTCACCCAGATCCAGGAGCAGACGCTCACCTTCATCCCGAAGATCCTCGCCACGATCGTCGTGATGGTCGTCGGCGGGCCGTGGATGCTCGACCAGCTCCTGAGCTACACCCGCGACCTCTGGCTGTCGATCCCGCAGCTCATCGGCGCATGACGCCGAAGGAGCTCATGGAGCTGATGGGGATCGGCGAGGGGCAGATCCTCGGCTTCTTCCTCGTGCTCGCCCGCGTCTCGCCGCTCTTCGTGCTCGCGCCGCTGTTCTCGAGCAAGTCGATCCCGAAGCGCGTGCGCGGCATCATCGCCGTCGCCCTGGCGATCGGCCTCACGCCGGTCGTCGCGCGCGGCGCCGAGCTCCCCGGCGATCCCTGGGGCCTGGCCGGCATGATCGGCAAGGAGCTCCTCGTCGGGACCGGCTTCGCGTACACGCTCGCCGCGCTGTTCGCGGCGCTCGAGGTCGCCGGCTCGTTCGTCGACACGCTCATCGGCTTCTCGTTCGGCGGCCTCGTCGACCCCATCACCGGCAACCAGTCCGCGGTCCTCTCGCGGATGTACGCGCTCATCGGCGTCCTGATCTTCATCGCGATCGGCGGCGACACGTGGGTCGTGCAGGGCCTCGCGCGGACGTACGACATCGTCGGCATCGAGGACACGCCCGACATCGGGACGCTCGTCGCCGGGGCCCAGCACGCGTTCGCGACGATCTTCCTCAGCGCGATCCAGGTCGCCGGGCCGATCGTCCTCGCCCTGGTCCTGACCGACGCCGCCTTCGGCGTCGTCTCGCGCGTCGTCCCGCAGCTCAACGTGTTCGGGGTCGGCTTCCCGGCGAAGGTCACGGTCGGTCTCCTCCTGCTCGGGCTCACGCTGCCGTTCGTCGGCACCTGGCTCGCCGACGAGCTGCAGCAATCGGTCCTGCAGGCCCTCCAGACGCTCAAGGTCGCGTAGGTGGTCCGCTGATGGCCGGCAGCGACAAGACCGAGAAGGCAACACCCAAGCGGCGGGAGGAGTCCCGCCGCAAGGGACAGGTCGCGAAGTCCGCCGACCTCAACGGCGCGATCGTGCTGCTGGCCGGCCTCTTCACGCTCGCCGCGACCGGCGGCAGCATCGTCGACCACTGCAAGGACGCGATGCACCGCATGCTCGCGCTGGGAGCCGACGCGCCCGACGTCGTCGAGCGCGCATCGATCGGCGGCATCATCCTCGGCGTCCTGCAGGACATCGGTCTGTCGGTCGCGCCCGTCGCGGCCGCCTGCGCGCTCGCCGGCATCGCCGCGAACGTCGCCCAGGTGCGCTTCCGGATCACGCCCGAGGCGCTCAAGCCCGACCCCCGCAAGCTCAACCCGGTCAGCGGCTTCAAGCAGATCTTCGGCCCCAACGCGCTGGTGGAGGGCGCGAAGTCGGTGACGAAGGTCGCGGTCGTGGGCGCGATCGTGCTCGCCGGCCTGCTGCCAGCGCTCCCCGAGCTGGGGACGCTCGTGGGCATGAGCCCCGACGAGCTCGGCGCCCAGCTCGCCGACACGGTCCTCGGCATCGCCAAGCGCGCGGCCCTCGCCTACCTGCTCATCGGCGTCGCCGACTACTTCTGGCAGAAGCACAAGCTCGAGAAGTCCATGCGCATGGACAAGCAGGAGATCAAGGAGGAGCACAAGGGCCAGTCCCTGCCCTCCGAGGTCAGGGCCGCGCAGCGCCGCCGCGCGATGCAGCTCTCACGGGCGCGCATGATGGCCGCCGTCCCCGAGGCGGACGTCGTCGTCACCAACCCGACGCACTTCTCCGTCGCCCTGAAGTACGGCGACGGCATGCTCGCGCCCGAGGTCGTGGCCAAGGGCCAGGACCTGACCGCCCTGAAGATCAGGGAGATCGCGCACGAGCACGGCGTTCCGGTCCTGCCCAACCCGCCGCTCGCCCGCGGCCTGTTCGCCTCCGTGGAGGTCGGCCAGGCCATCCCCGAGGAGTTCTTCCACGCCGTGGCCCAGGTCCTGGCGTTCGTCTACCGCACCGCCGACCGTAGGAGTGCCGCCGCATGACCGAGGCCCTGAAGAAGGTCATGAAGTACACCGATCTCGTCGCGGCCGCGCTCGTCGTGCTGGTCGTGGTGATGCTGGTCGTGCCGCTGCCGCCGTTCCTGCTCGACCTCTTCATCACCGTCAACATCTCGGTGGCGCTGGCGATCGTCGTCACGACGCTCTACCTGCCGCGCGCGCTGGACTTCTCCGCCTTCCCGTCGCTGCTCCTGCTCACCACGCTGTTCCGCCTGGCGATCAACGTCAGCGTGACGCGGCTCATCCTCCTCAAGGGCGACGCGGGCCACGTGGTGGAGGCGTTCGGCGAGTTCGTCGTCGGCGGCAACGTCGTCGTCGGCCTCGTGATCTTCCTCATCCTCATCGTGATCCAGTTCGTGGTGGTCACCAACGGCGCGGGCCGCGTCGCCGAGGTGGGCGCGCGCTTCACCCTCGACGCGATGCCGGGCAAGCAGATGGCGATCGACGCCGACCTCAACGCCGGCCAGATCACAGAGGAGGAGGCGCGCAAGCGGCGCGAGGACATCGCCAAGGAGGCCGACTTCTACGGCGCGATGGACGGCGCCTCGAAGTTCGTGAAGGGCGACGCGATGGCCGCCATCATCATCACCGCGATCAACCTCGTCGGCGGCATCGTCGTCGGCATGCTCCAGCAGGGCATGCCGATCACCGAGGCGGCGCAGCACTTCTCGCTGCTGACCGTGGGCGACGGCCTCGCAGCCCAGATCCCCGCGCTGCTCATCTCGGTCGCGGCGGGCATCATCGTCACCCGCAGCGCGTCGGACGCGGACCTCGGCTCGGACGTCGCCGGCCAGCTCACCAAGCAGCGCAAGGCGCCGATGGTCGCGGGCGTCGTCATCTGCCTGTTCGCCCTCGTGCCCGGGCTGCCGAAGCTGCCGTTCGTCGTCGTGGGCGCCATGTTCATCCTCGTCGGGAGGATGCTGAAGTCCGAGGAGCAGGCCGCGGCGGAGGAAGCGGCTGCGCGGGAGCAGGCGTCGGCGCTCCCGTCACCTGCGGCTCCCGGCGACCAGGCCCGCGAGGCGCTGCAGATCGACCCGCTCGAGCTCGCCATCGGCTTCGGCCTCGTCAACCTCGTCGACGCGTCCGCGGGCGGCTCCCTGCTCAGCCGCGTGAGCGCCGTGCGGCGCCAGATCGCCGGCGAGCTCGGCACCGTCATCCCGTCCGTGCGCATCCACGACGAGGTCGGCCTCGCCTCGCACGAGTACGTCCTGAAGGTCCGCGGCACGGTCGTCGCGCGGGGCAAGGTGCTCGCCGGGCACCAGCTCGCCCTCGATCCGGGCGACGCCGTCGGCCAGCTGCACGGCATCCCGACCGTCGAGCCGGCGTTCGGCCTGCCGGCGGTGTGGATCGCCGACGCGGGGCGCGCGGAGGCCGAGGCGCTGGGGTACACGGTCGTCGACGCCGAGTCGGTGATCGTCACGCACCTCACCGAGACGATCCGCCACCACGTCGCCGACCTGCTCACCAGGCAGGACGTGCGGGCGCTGCTCGACGGCCTCAAGGAGACGAACGCGGCCGTGGTCGAGGAGGTCGTCCCCGATCTGCTGTCCGTCGGCGAGGTCCAGCGCGTGCTGCAGGCGCTGCTGCGCGAGGGCGTGTCGATCCGCGACCTCGGCGCGATCGTGGAGGCCGTGGGCGACCGGGCGCGCGTGACGCGCGACCCGGCGCTGCTCGCCGAGTACGCGCGCCAGGCGCTCGCGAGGGCGATCGTGGCGCCCCACCTCGACGAGGAGGCGCGCCTGCGCGTGATCGTCCTGGACCCGGCGCTGGAGCAGGAGGTCTCCGACGCGATCGCCGCGACCGCCGACGGGGAGTACCTGGCGATGGATCCTCACCGGGCGCAGAGCCTCGTCGCCGGGCTGTCCGAGCAGTCCGAGCAGGTGCTTGCGCGCGGCCGGCGGCCCGTGCTGCTGTGCTCGTCGCGTGTGCGCCGGCACCTGCGCCGCCTCTGCGAGCAGGCGCTGCCGCAGGTGGCGGTCTGCGCGTACAACGAGATCCCGCCCGGCGTGGGCGTGGAGACCATGGGTGTCGTGGCCCCCGCGGGGCAGCCCGTCGGCGTCTAGCCCGGAAGCTCGCGCGATGACCCGGCCTGCCGTGCGCCTGTCACCGGAGCCTGAGGGGGCCCGGCGACCATGGCCGCCGTCTGAGGGGACGGCTGCGGCAGGCCGGGTGACCGCGTGGCCATCCTGGGCGGGCGGGCCCGTAACCGGCAGGAGAACGGGCGGTTTGGTCGTAGCCTTCGGGGCAAGCTCCCAGCGCATCGAGGCGATACCCGCATGAGCGAGACCCGTACGTATCGCGGCGGCTCCCTGGAGGAGCTGCTGCCCCGCATTCGCGCGGAGCTGGGAGACGACGCCGTGGTCGTCCGCCAGCGCGAGGGCCTCACCGGCGGCGTTGCGGGGTTCTTCCAGCGACGCATGGTCGAGATCGAGGCGCGGCGCGGGCAGTCCTCGCTGGGCGTGGACTGGTTCGCCGCCGAACCGGAGGAGGAGCACGTCGTGACGCCCTCGCCGCGGTTCATCGCGCAGGATGCGCCCGCCGCTCGCGTGAGCGCGCCTTCGGCAGAGCCGGCGCAGGAACGCGAGTCCGAGAGCGAGGTCGTCGCCGCGGCCGTGCCTTCCGCGCAGGAGACCTTCGCCCCGCCCGGCCCGGCCGCGCCCCCGACGCCGTCGCGTCCGGCGCCGTTCGCGGCGTACCTGAGCGCGGCCGAGGCGCTCCCCGAGCCGGCTCCCTCGCCCGCCTTCAACGGCGTGCCCGAGAGCGTGCCATCCGCACTCGCCGGCGATGCGTTCCCCAACGCCGAGGAGCTCATGCGCGACGCGCTGCGCGCGCACGAGGCGCCCGCTCCCGAGCCGATCGTCACGAGCCCGCAGGTCGACGCGATCCCGCCCTCGGAGCCCGGCCGGCCGGCGCCGCCGCCGTCGCTGGCGGGCCGGCAGCGACGGCGGCGGCGGGATGAGATCGTCGCGGCGGTCGCGCGCCCGCAGGCCGCGCGGCACCTCGCCGGCGTCCTCGCCGATCGCGGCCTGTCCGCGGAGCTGGCTGCCACGCTCGTCGACGACGCCCTCGTGCATCGCCTCCCGCTCGAGCCGATCTCCACGCTCGGCGACGCCGTGGCGGCCCAGCTCGCGGAGCGGATCCCCGTCGCGACGCTGTCGGGCGGCGCTGCCCGCACGCTCGTCCTCGCGGGGGCGCCGGGCTCCGGCGCGCCGCGGCTCGTGGCCGGCATCGCCGCCGCGTACGCGAGCCGGACGACGGTGGACGTCGCGTGCATCGCCCTGCGGACGCCCGACGCCGGCGCCGCGCTGGCCGCGGCGCTCGCGCCGCTCGGCGTCCCCGTGCACGCCGCCGCCGACGGCGCCGAAGCGGCGACCCATGTCCGCATGCTCGGCCACGAGGCGCTCGTCGTGATCGACACGGCGCCGCTGACGGTGGAGGGCACCGCCGCGCTGGCGGCCGATCTCGCTGCGCTGGGCGAGCACGAGCTGCATCTCGCCATCGGCCCGGGCGGAGGGCCGACGGCGCAGCCGCTCATCCGCGCGCTGCACCCGAAGCGCCTCGCGCTGGGCGATCCGACCGACCCGGTGCATCTCGGCGCCGTCCTCCAGGCGGCGATCGACGCCGCGTGCCCGATCACCTTCGCCGCCGGCGCCGCCTCCGCGGGGCGCCCCGACCTCGCCGTCCACCCCGCCGACGCGTCCGCCCTCGCGCGGACGTTGACCGCCTAGGCGCGTGGCCAAGGGCAAGAAGAAGGGCGGGGAGGCCGCCGCCGCGGGCGACAAGATCCCGCGCCTGTCGGCCCATCCCCGCGCCCGGTCGCAGATCGGCCTGGCGAAGTCCTGGGCCGGGCTCATCGGGTTCGTTGCGGTCACGCTGCTCTCGCGCGGCGCCGATCTCCCCTGGTTCGACGCGCTGCTCCGCGGGCTGGGGGCCGGCATCATCGCCTACGTCGTGGCGTGGGCGGCCGCGGTCGCCGTCTGGCGGCACCTCGCGCGTGCCGAGCTCGAGGTCATGCGCCTGCGCACGGTCGAGCGCCTGCGCGCGGAGCGCGAGGCCGCCAACGGCGACGACGCCGCGTGACGCCGGTCGTGGTCGAGCGGCTTGCCCCGCGCGACACGTGGCCGCTGCGCAAGCGGGTGCTGCGCTCGCATCAGGAGGGCGATGCCGTCGTCCTGCGCGGCGACGACGATCCGCGTGCCGCCCACCTCGGCGCGCGCGATGAGGCGGGGGCCGTCGTCGGCGTGGCCAGCGTGCTGCCCGAGCGGTGCCCGTGGGCGCCGGAGCGGCCCGGCGCGTGGCGATTGCGCGGCATGGCGACCGCCGAGGGCCTGCGTGGCGCCGGGATCGGGACGCGCCTGCTCCGGGCCGCCCTCGACCACGTCCGGACGGAGGGCGGGACGCTCGTGTGGTGCAACGCGCGCGTCGGCGCGCTCGCGTTCTACGAGCGCGAGGGCTTCAGCGCCGCCGGCGAGCGCTACGAGGATCCCGAGCTCGGCCCGCACGTGCCGATGCAGCGCGACCTGCGACCCGGCCGGTTAGGGTGACGTCCACCATGCGGGCCACGATCGTCGCGGTCCTCGATGGGGCCCCCGAGCAGGCGCTGCGCTGCCTGTCGGCGCTCGCCGAGCTCGCCCCCGAACCCGAGCACGAGGTCGTGATCGTCGACGACGCCTCCGTGGGCCTGGAGTCGCTGCTCGCGCGGGTCGAGGGCGATGTCGAGATCGTCCGCATGCCGCACCGCTCTGGCCTCGCGGCCTCCGTCGCCGCCGGGCTCGACCGCGCGAACGCCCCCGTCGCCGTCGTGCTGCGCGCTGCGCCCGAGCTCGCCCCCGGCGCGCTCGCGCCGCTCCTACGGGCGCTCGAGGAGCCGGGCACCGCCGCCGCGACCGCCGTCGCAGACCCCGCCGTCCCCGAGGATCCGGTGGCGGCGCACGTGCTCGCGGCCCGCCGAGCCGACCTCGCCTCCGCGGTGCGCCCCGGCGGTCGCGTGCCCGACGGCCTGGAGATGGCGGCGATCGTCGCCGCCCTCGCGCGCAGAGGCGAGGTCCGGGCGGTCGTCTCGAGCGTCGCGCGGCCTCCGGGCAGGCGCGCCGGCGGCCTGCGGCGCACGCCGGGCGAGGAGGTCGAGCTCTCGATCGTCATCCCGACGCTCGACGCGACGTCCGAGCGCCTACGCCGCGGCGTCGCAGCGCTGCACAACACGACCGACGTCCCGCACGAGATAGTCGTCGTCGACAACGGCGCGCCGCCGCAGGGGTTCACCGCGCCGGTCAACAGCGGCCTGCGCGCGGCGCGCGGCGCGTACTGCGTCGTGATGAACGACGACGTCGAGACGCTCGACGGCTGGTGGCCGCCGCTGCGCGACGCGCTGTCGCGAGCGTCCGCTCCCGCCGCGGTCGCCTTCCCCCAGACCGTCGACGGCGCGATGCGGCTGGACTTCGCCGCCTGGTGCTTCGCGCTCTCGCGCGACACGCTCGAGCGCTTCGCCGTCGCGCCCGGCGAGTTCTTCGATCCGCAGCTCGTCGTCTGGTACCAGGACACCGACCTCCTCGAGCGGCTCCGGCAGGCGGGCAGGCCGCCCGAGCACGTGCCCGCATCGCGGATCCGCCACGGTCTCTCGGAGACCGTCATGAGCGACGACGGGACGCTGCGCGGCTGGATCCACGAGCAGGTCGTCCGGGACAAGGCCGCCTTCGAGCGCAAGCACGGCGGCGACGTGGCGGGCGCCGCCCGGTAGCGGGCGTTCTCTAGGTCAAGCGTCCAGAACCGTCAACCCGGTCGCCCGGGACGCCGACACACGGCGTAGTAGGAAGCATTGGTCCCATGGATGGGGCCAGGGACTTCACAACCGATCGTCATCAAGGAGAAGACGATGTCCCTTCGTATCCAGAACAACGTCGAGGCTCTCGGCGCGCACCGTCACCTGACGGAGACCTCGGGCAACATCGCCAAGTCGATGGAGCGCCTGAGCTCGGGCTACCGCATCAACCGCGCTGCGGACGATGCCGCTGGCCTGGCCATCTCGGAGCGCATGCGCTCGCAGGTCCGTGGCCTCGCCCAGACCGGCCGCAACATCCAGGACGGCGTCTCGCTCGTCCAGACGGCGGAGGGGAACCTCGACGAGGTCCACTCCATGCTCCAGCGCGTCCGCGAGCTGGCCGTGCAGTACAAGAACGGCACGCTCAGCGCGTCTGACCAGGCCGCGATCCAGACCGAGGTCAACCAGCTCGCGTCCGAGATCGAGCGCATCGGCACGTCGGCCAAGTTCAACGGCATCACGCTGCTGGCCTCCAACACCGGCACCGTGACCTTCCAGCTCGGCGTGAACGACAGTGACACCCTCACGGTCAGCACGATCTCGCTGGGCGCCACGGTCGGCTCGTTCTCGACGCTGAGCAGCGCGAGCGCGATCAGCAGCATCGACGTGGCGATCACCGCCGTGTCGTCGGCCCGCTCCACCTTCGGCGCGGTGCAGAACCGCCTCGAGCACTCCCTGAGCGCGAACTCGGTCTACCGCGAGAACCTCGTGGCCGCCGAGTCCCGCATCCGCGACGTCGACATGGCGTCCGAGATGGTCGAGCTCACCAAGAACCAGATCCTGCAGCAGGCCGGCACCTCCATGCTGGCGCAGGCCAACCAGAGCTCGCAGGGCGTCCTGTCGCTGCTCCGGTAGCCGGGAAGACTTCGTCTTCCTCAGGGGACTGGCGCTAGAGCGCCACTCCCCGCAGCACGACTGACGGCAACAGCGGGGAGGCGGCGTTCCGGCGCCGCCTCCTCAGTCCCCCCGGCGCGAGGGCGGTCCGAAAGGGCCGCCCGCTCGTCGTGGTGGGCTACGACGGACGTCCAGTGTTCTCAACGCGTTCGTGACAGGTCCGATTACCCCGCGTGTAACCACCCGCAGGAACGGCTCCACGGAAGGAGTCGGGGACCCTCACACCACGTCATTCAAGGAGAAGGCGGATGTCCCTTCGTATCCAGAACAACGTCGAGGCCCTTGGGGCGCATCGTCACCTCACGGAGACCTCGTCGGCGATTGCCAAGTCCATGGAGCGCCTGAGCTCCGGTTTTCGCATCAACCGCGCTGCGGACGACGCCGCCGGTCTTGCGATCTCCGAGCGCATGCGTGCCCAGACTCGGGGTCTCGAGCAGACCACTCGCAACATCCAGGACGGCGTCTCGCTCGTGCAGACGGCTGAAGGGAACCTCGACGAGGTTCACTCGATGCTGCAGCGCGTCCGGGAGCTGGCCGTGCAGTACAAGAACGGGACGCTCAGCGCGTCCGACCAGGCCGCAATCCAGACGGAGGTCAACCAGCTCGCCTCGGAGATCGAGCGCATCGGCGCATCGGCGAAGTTCAACGGCATCACGCTGCTCGCCGCTTCGGGCTCGGTGACCTTCCAGGTCGGCGTGAACGACGGCGACGCGATCACCGTCAGCACGATCTCCCTCGGTTCCTCCGTCGGCTCGTTCTCGACGCTGAGCAGCGCAAGCGCGATCAGCAGCATCGATGCCGCGATCACCGCCGTGTCCTCGGCACGCTCAACCTTCGGCGCGGTGCAGAACCGCCTCGAGCATTCGCTCAGCGCGAACGTGGTCTACCGTGAGAACCTCGTGGCCGCCGAGTCCCGCATCCGTGACGTGGACATGGCGTCGGAGATGGTCGAGCTCACGAAGAACCAGATTCTGCAGCAGGCCGGCACCTCCATGCTGGCGCAGGCCAATCAGGCCTCGCAGGGAGTCCTCTCGCTTCTGCGGTAGCTCTCCCCAGAGCCTCTCACCGAAGGGCGGTCCGCAAGGGCCGCCCTTCGGCGTTGGGAAGGCTTCGCCTTCCTTAGCGTTGTGTCGCTACGCGACACAACGCGGCGTCCAGGCGCACTGAAGGCGCGCTCGCGCCGGCCGACTACACGGGGCGATGAGCCTCGACGTCACCCTCGCCCGCGTCGCGGAGCTGCAGCGCCTGCTGCATCCGCCGACGCCCGCTCCGGTCGCCCGGCCGGTGGCGAGCGCGGCGAGCTTCGCGGGAGCGCTCGGGCAGGCGACAGCGACGGCGGCCGCGACCGGCGCGGCGCCCGTCGCCGCCGCGGGGGCGGGCCGAGGCGCGCAGATGGTCGCGCTGGCGCAGGCGGAGCTGGGCGTGACCGAGCAGCCGCCGGGGTCCAACGACTCCCCTCGGATCGCCGAGTACCGCACCGCGACCGCGGGCAGCGGCGTCGGGCCCTGGTGCAACTACTTCGTGTCCTGGGTCGCCAAGCAGGCGGGCGCGCCGCTGGGCGAGCAGGGACAGGGCTTCGGCGCCGTCGCGGCGACGTGGGACTGGGCGCAGCGCACCGGCCGCGCCATCCCGGCCGGATCCACGCCGCAGCCGGGCGACCTCATCGTGTGGGACGGCCGCCACATCGGGATGGTCGAGTCTGTCCTGCCTGACGGGCGGATCCAGACCATCGAGGGGAACTCGTCGAACATGGTCACCCGGCGCGTGCACGGCGCCGATGGCGATGGCGCGACGGGGTACGTGCGGCTCTGAGCGACGAGTCCTCACGCTGCAGCAGCGACCACCGAGCCGATCCGCCGCGCCCCCGGATGGTGCGCCGACAGCAGCGCCGCCGCCTCGTCCGCAGTCTCCGGCGGCACGACGCACACGAACCCGCACCCCATGTTGAAGACCCGCCACATCTCCTCGTCGGGCACGCCGCCGAGCCGCTGGACCAGGCCGAACACCGGCGGCACGGGCAACGCGTCCTCCAGCCGGTAGGCGACGTCGGCCCGCAGGCGCTTGAGGTTGTCGAGCCCCCCGCCAGTGATGTGGGCCAAACCGTGCACCGGCAGCCCGCTGCGCAGCAGCTCGAGCACGGCGCGGACGTAGATCGCGGTCGGCTCCAGCAGCGCGTCGGCGACCGAGGCGCCGCCGAGCTCCGCAGGCCGGTCGTCGAGCGTCAGCCCGCCGTCCGTGAGGAGCGCCCGTCGCGCGAGCGTGTAGCCGTTGGAGTGCAGACCCGTCGAGGGGACGCCGACAAGGGCGTCGCCGACGGCGATCGCGTCGCCGGTCACGATCGCGTCCAGCGCGACCGTGCCGAACGCCGCGCCGCAGAGGTCGAACCCGCGCGGCGAGGGGTGGCCGCGGATGAGCTCGGGGAGCACGGCCAGCTCACCGCCCGGTATCTCGATCCCGGCGGCCTGCGCGCCGGCCCGCAGCCCCTCGGCGATGCGCCCGAGGCGCTCGGGATCGGACGTCTCGACCGCGAGGTAGTCGAGCATCGCGATCGGCTCCGCCCCGACGCAGATCAGGTCGTTGACGTTCATCGCCACGCAGTCGATCCCGACGGTCTCGAGCCGGTCGGCCTGCTCGGCGACGACGAGCTTGGAGCCGACGCCGTCCGTCGTGAGCGCGACCCCGAGCTCGTCGGTCACGCGGAGCACGCTGGCGTAGTGGCCCCCGCGCAGCACCGAGCGCGACGGGCGCCCGAGCTCGATGCGCCCCAGCCGCGCGACGATCGCCGCGACGGCCTCGTCGGACTGCCCGAGGTCGACCCCGGCGGCGGCGTAGGCGTCAGTCATCGGCAGGTCGATAGTTCTGGGGCCTGCGACCGGATCGCTCTGCGTTCTGGTCGCGACCGAAGACGAAGTCTTCGGCATCCTTGCAGGCGCGGCGGCGCACGCCCATCGCGACCGCGCCAGCCAGCAGGAGCCGTTCGGCGGCGTACGGCCACCACGGCCGCCGCTCGACCGCTCGCAGCAGCGGCGCCGCACCGACCGTCGCCGCGGCCGCGGCGATCGTCCCCGCGGCGAGCGCGCGCGTCGCCGACCGGGGCGGTGGATCGGCGACGAGCCGCCGCCCCTTCAGCGTCGTCGCCGCGACGAGCACCGGGAGCGCGACCTCCCAGGACAGCGCGCTCGCCTCGTCGCGGGGGTAACCGCGCACCCGGGCGACAGCGAGGGTCGCGCCGCGGCGCGAGACGCCGGGCACGAGCGCAGCGGCCTGCGCGCCGCCGAGGATCAGGCCGTCCAGCGGGCCGGCCTCGACCGCCGTCCGCGTGCCCTCCGGCAGCGCGTCGGCGGCGAGCAGCAGCCCGGCGCCGAGCGCCAGGCCGACGGCGTTCGCCAGCGGCGTGCCGAGGCGCTCCTCGACGATGCGCTCGGTGGCCAGCCCGACGGCGGAGGGGATCCCGAGCGCGAGGAGGTGCAGCGCGACGCGGCGACGGTGAAGCGCCCGCGCCGCCGCGAGTGCCTCGTGCCGGAGCACCCACCCGAGCGCAACGCCCGTGCCCGCGTGCAGCAGCACCTCGAGCTCCTTGCGGCGCGCCGGCTCGTCGCGGTCCCAGTTCAGCAGCCACGGCACGAGCGCGACGTGCGCGGAGGACGACACCGGCACGAGCTCCGCCGGCCCGTGCAGGGCGCCGAGCAGCACCGCGTGCCGAACCCTCATGTGGGGCCTACGCCGTCGACTCGGCCTGCTGCGCCTTCGCGCGCCGCTGCTTGAGCACGAGGTACACGATGCCGGCGACGATCGCCGCGAGGACCGCGTAGTCGACGTAGTGCAGGCTGTCCTTCCACTGCTCCCACCGCTCGCCGACCTGCTTGCCGATGAAGGTCAGCAGGAACACCCACGGTAGACAGCCGAGCACGGTGAGCAGCGAGAAGCGCCAGAACGGCATGCGCGCGACGCCGGCCGGCAGCGAGATGAACGTCCGGATGATCGGCAGCATCCGCGTGAAGAAGACGGTGGCGTCGCCGTGGCGCTCGAACCAGCGGTCCGCCCACGCGAGATGGCTGGGCTTGATGTGCAGCTTGCGCCCGTGCTTCTCGAGGATGTCGATGCGCCCGTAGTAGCCCACGGCGTACGCGATCCACGAGCCCACGAGGTTCGCGCACGTGCCGACGAGCGTCGCCGCGATGAGGGAGTACTCGCCGCGGCTGACGTTGAAGCCCGCGAAGAGCATCGTCGCCTCGCTCGGCACGGGGATGCATGCGCTCTCGAGCAGCATCAGCACGAACACCCCGGGAAGGCCGAGCGCATCGACGACGTCGACCGCCGCGTTGACGAGCGGGTCGGTGATGGACGCGAGCATCAGCACGGGCGGGCGGGCAGGGTACCGTGCCGTCACCTCCGTGGCCGTGCCCCTGTTCGACCCCGCTACGCCCCGCGCCGCCCTGCGCGAGGAGCTCGCCGCGGCGCTCACCCGCGTGCTGGACGACGGGCGCTACGTCCTCGGCCCCGAGGTCGATGCGTTCGAGGCGGAGCTCGCCCGGTGGCTCGGCGTGCGCCACGTCGCGGGCGTCGCCAACGGCACCGAGGCGATCACGATCGCCTTACGCGCCCTGGGGGTCGGCCCCGGCGACGAGGTCGTGGTCCCCTCCTTCACGTTCTACGCGAGCGCGGAGGCGATCCCGCCCACGGGCGCCACGCCGGTGTTCTGCGACGTCGATCCGCGGACGTTCGTCGCGACCCCGGACGCCGTCCGCGCGGTCCTCACGCCGCGGACGAAGGCGGTGGTCCTCGTCCACCTCTTCGGCAACGTCGCACCCGTCGCCGAGGTGCAGGCGCTCGGCGTGCCGGTGGTGGAGGACGCCGCCCAGGCGATCGGCTCACGCGCCGGCGACGCGCTCACCGGCGCGCTGGGGACGATCGCGACGTTCTCCTTCTACCCGTCGAAGAACCTCGGAGGCTTGGGCGACGGCGGGGCGGTCGCCACGGGGGACGCCCGCCTGGACGAGCGGGTCCGCACGCTGCGCTTCCACGGCTCGCCCGACAAGGAGACCTTCACGGACGTCGGCTACAACAGCCGCCTCGACGAGCTGCAGGCGGCGGCGCTGCGCGTGCAGCTCCCGCACGTCCACGCGTGGTGCGATGCGCGGCGCGCGGCGGCGAGGATGTACGGCGACGCAGGTCTCGGCGAGCTCTGCGCCCTGCCGGTGCCCGCCGCCGGGGCCGACCCGGCCTGGAACCTCTACGTCGTGCGCCGCGAGCGGCCCGAGCAGCTCGCGGCGGCGCTGCGCGACGCCGGGATCGGCGCGCGGACGTACTACTCGGTCCCGGCCCACCGCCAGCCGGCGCTGGCCGCGTACGGGCGCGAGGCCGTCCTCCCGGGCACCGACGAGGCCGCCCGGACGCACCTCGCGCTCCCGATGAGCGCCGCCCTGGCCCGCGCGCAGGTGGACGAGGTGGTCGCCGCGGTTCGCGCGGCGGTGCGCTGAGAACCCGACGGATCCGCGCACCCTCCTACAATCTCGCGGATGCGCCGGCGGCTGAAGTCCGCGGCCTTCCCGTTGCACCGCCACTCATTGCCGCAACTCGTGGTCGACGGGGTGCTGGTCGCCCTTGCCTACTTCCTCGCCTACCGGCTGCGCTTCGGCGATCTCGCAGGCGGCGTGCCCGAGCGCTACATGAACCTCCTGGAGGCGACGATCGCGCCCCTCG
>Ga0081539_10003691_pt1 | contig 18289 bp, 17 predicted proteins | sample TabmetS4T2R2_FD_71023 | JGI IMG/M metagenome (GOLD analysis project Ga0081539, IMG submission 71023) | Tabebuia heterophylla rhizosphere microbial communities from the University of Puerto Rico - S4T2R2 | ecosystem: Host-associated > Plants > Roots > Rhizosphere ...
GAGGGGGGTGAGCGGGGGGGAGAAAAGAAACACCCCCCGCCCCCCGCTGGGCGCCCCCCCCCCCCCCGGGGGGGGGGGGGGGGGGGGGGGGGGTCGTGCGAGATGCCCCAGCGCTTCAACTTCGACCCCCCTCCCTAACCCTCCCCCGCAAGGGGGGAGGGAACAGGCAGCGTCTGTGGCGGCACTTGCGCATCTCGGCATGCGCTGTCGCGATCGCCTGTGTGTCGCTCGCCGCACTCGGCGCCGCCTGGATCTACTCCCTCGGCCCAGCCCCCCTCGGCGAGGGCCTCGAATTCTCCACCGTCGTGGTCGACCGCAACGGGAAGCTGCTGCGCCCGTACGCGACGCCGGACGGACGCTGGCGGCTGCCGGCGACGGTCAAGGACGTCGACCCGCGCTATATCGACCTGCTGATCGCTTACGAGGACAAGCGCTTCCGTTCGCATCACGGCGTCGATCCCATCGCGGTCGGGCGCGCCGCGCTGCAGCTCCTCACCAATGGCCGCATCGTGTCGGGCGGCTCGACCATCACGATGCAGGTCGCGCGGCTGCTTGAGCCACGCGCGGGTCGCACGTTTCTGGCCAAGCTGCGCCAGGCCGTGCGCGCCATTCAGATCGAGCGGTGCCTGAGCAAAGACGACATCCTGACGCTCTATCTCGGCCTCGCGCCGTATGGCGGCAATCTCGAGGGGACGCGCGCCGCATCGCTGGCTTACTTCGGCAAGGAGCCGCGGCGGCTGTCGCTCGGCGAAGCCGCCATGCTGGTGGCCATCCCGCAATCGCCGGAAGTGCGCCGGCCCGACCGCTCAGCCCAAGCGGCGCATCGCGCGCGCGACCGGGTGCTCGACCGCATCGCGCTCTACGGCACGGTACCGGCGGATGAGGTTGCGCAGGCGAAGGCGGAAGCCGCGCCATCCGCGCGCCGCGCGATGCCGGTGCTCGCGCCGCATGCGGCCGATCAGGCGATTGCGGCGACGCCGGGCGCGAAAGTCATTGCGCTCACCATCGACGCCAATGTCCAGAAGCCGCTCGAAGACCTCGCGCGCGAGCGCGCGCATGCGCTCGGGCCGGACGTAGCGGTGGCCATCATGGCGATCGATCACGGCAACGGCGAGGTGATCGCGCGCGTTGCTGGCGCGGACTATTTCGATGAGCGCCGTGCCGGTCAGGTCGATCTGACGCAAGCGGTACGCTCGCCCGGCTCGACGCTCAAGCCGTTCATCTATGGGCTCGCATTCGAGGACGGCTTGGTCCATCCCGAAACGCTGATCGAGGACCGGCCGATCCGCTACGGCTCCTACGCGCCGGAAAACTTCGATCTCACCTTCCAGGGCACGGTGTCGGTGCGCAAGGCGCTGCAGATGTCGCTCAACGTGCCGGCGGTGACCCTGCTCGACGCGATCCACGCCAACCGCCTGACCGCGCGCATCACCGATGCGGGCGCGCGTTTCGTGCTGCCGAAGGGCGAGGCGCCCGGACTGGCGATGGGACTCGGCGGCGTCGGCATCACGCTCAGCGATCTCGCGCTGCTCTACGGCGGCCTTGCGCGCGGCGGCAGCACGATCGCGCTGACCGAGCGGCGCGATCAGATCACCGCGCCGCCTGAGCGCCGCCTGCTCGAGCCGGTCGCCGCCTGGTATGTCGGCAATGTGCTGATCGGCACGCCACCGCCGGAGAACGCGGTCGGCGGGCGCATCGCGTTCAAGACCGGCACGTCCTACGGCTATCGCGACGCCTGGTCGGTCGGCTTCGACGGCAAGCGCACCGTCGCGGTCTGGGTCGGTCGGCCCGATGGCGCACCAATACCGGGGCTCATCGGCCGCACCGCGGCAGCGCCGGTCCTGTTCGACGCGTTCGCCCGGATGGGCGGTCTGCCGGCGGCACTGCCCAAGGCGCCGAAGGGCGCGATCTTCGCGGCGAACAATCGCCTGCCGGTGCCGCTGCAACGCTACCGCAATGGCGCGGTGCCGACCGACGGCACGCAAGCCCCGCGCATCATGTTCCCGCCGAACGGCGCAAGGCTCGCCGCCGAGGGCAACGATATGGCGCTGAAGATCTCCGGCGGCGTCGGCCCGCTGACGCTGCTGGTCAACGGCGTGCCGCGTCCGACCCCGGGCGGCCAGCGCACGCTGTTCTTCACGCCCGACGGGCCGGGCTTTGCCCGGCTGACCGTGATGGACGCGCGCGGCGCGGCCGACAGCGTGGTGGTCCGGATTGAATGAAATCCGAGGGATCGTAAGGGCTTAAGTCAGCTTCCCGAACGCGCGCTATTCCTCTATCAGTGTGCCGGCTTGGGTAGAGCGTGATCCGCGCGTTGCGGGAGCTTGCTCTGGTGGGTGGGACGGGGACATGGCTGCGCGGCACGCGCCGTTTTTGAGGGAACTCAGAGAGCTCAAGGATCTGGGCGCGCTGCTCGCGTTTGCGACGGCGTCGCACGCACGCGCCGCGATGTTTCTGGTCATCGTGTCGCTGATCGCGTTCCTGCCGGGCTTCTTCAATATCCCGCCGCTCGACCGCGACGAGGCGCGTTTCGCGCAGGCAACGCGGCAGATGATCGAGAGCCGCGACTATGTCGACATCCGCTTCCAGGACGAGGTCCGCTACAAGAAGCCAGTCGGGATCTACTGGTTGCAGGCAGCCGCGGTGAAAACCGGCGAGGCGCTCGGCATCCCGGACGCGCACACCACGATCTGGCTCTATCGGCTGCCTTCGCTGTTCGGCGCCATCGGCGCGGTGCTGCTCACCTACTGGGCTGCGCTCGCCTTCGTGTCGCGGCGCATCGCCTATCTGGCCGGCCTGATGATGGCGACCTCGGTGTTGCTCAGCGTCGAGGCCCGGCTCGCCAAGACCGACGCGATGCTGCTTTTCTGTTGCGTCGCCGTGATGGGCGTGATGGCACGCGCCTATCTGCGCCAGCCGCTCGGAGGCGATGTGAGCTGGGGCCACGCCTTGCTGCTGTGGACCGGCATCGCACTCGGCATTCTGCTGAAAGGCCCGCTCATTCTGATGATCGCGGGGTTTGCGGCGGTTGCGCTCGTCATCGCGGATCGCTCGGCACGCTGGCTGCTACGGCTGCGGCCCGCACCGGGGATCATCTGGGTGCTGCTGCTGGTGCTGCCATGGTTCTTGGCGATCCTCGCCAAGTCCGGCGACAGCTTTCTGCAGGAATCCGTCGGGCAAGACCTGTTGAGCAAGATCCTGCACGGGCAGGAAACCCACGGCGCGCCGCCCGGCTACTATCTGGTGCTGTTCTGGCTCACCTTCTGGCCGGCTGCGCCCCTGGCGGCGATCGCGGCACCGGCGGTGTGGCGCGAGCGCCGCGCGCCGGCGGCGCGGTTTCTGATCGCCTGGATCGTGCCGAGCTGGATCGTGTTCGAGCTGGTCGTGACCAAGCTGCCGCATTACGTGCTGCCGCTTTACCCGGCGATCGCGATCCTGATCGCGCGCGAGATCGAGCAACGCGCGCTGTCCTACAATCCGCATCTCGTCCGCACCACGGTGATGTGGCCGATCTTCGCGGCGGTGCTCCCGGCTGCCGCGATCATCCTGTTGATCTGGATGCGCGGGCAGTTCGGCTGGCTTGCCTGGCCATTCGCCGCCGGCGCGATGATTTTCGGATTCTACGCGTGGCGGCTCTACGACGTCGAAGGCGCGGAGCGCTCGCTGGTGCGCGCCAGCATCGCGGCGCAGCTCACCATCGTGGCGGTGCTCGGCGTCGCGGTGCCGCTGATGCGGCCGATCTTCCCGAGCCGGCAGCTTGCCGAAATGGTGAGCGCCTCCGGCTGCCGCAATCCGGTGGTGGCGGCGGCCGGCTATCACGAGCCGAGCCTCGTGTTCCTGGTGGGTACGCGCACGCGTCTCGTCGACGGGGCGACGGCGGCAGAAATCCTGCGCCAGGGCGATTGCCGGCTCGCGATCATCGAGAGTCGTCAGGAGCGCGCCTTCGCGCAACGCGCAGAGCGCAATGGGCTGCGCTATAGTCTGCGCGGGCGCCTCGAGGGCTTCAACACCAACGGCGGACGCGCTGCCAACTTCGCCCTCTATCGCTCGGAGCCGATGCAGTGAGCGTCAGTCAATGAGCGTAAGCCAATGAGCGTAAGCTTTGGCAAGATGCGCGATCCTGGTCAGAGCTTGCGCGCCATCGGGGCAAATTTCGGCGCCGCGCTGGCGCGGATCATTCGCCCGCCGCGCTTCAAGACCACCCGGCTGCTGCCGCCGGCGCGTCGGCTTGCGCTCGGCGCGCTCATCGGCGTCGCAGCTGTCGCGGCCGCGATGGCGCTGCTCGATGCGCGTGGCGTGTCGTTCGCGCATGGGCTGCCGCCGGGCGTGGTCGACACGTTCAACGAGATCACGGATTTTGGCCAGTCCGGCTGGTTCCTGGTGCCGCTTGCCATTCTGGTCGCGCTGACGCTGCTGCTGGCCGGGCCCGCTGCGGGACGCATCGGCAACCTGGTGCTTGCAAGCCTCGGCGTGCGCTTTGGCTATCTGTTTCTGGCGATCGCGCTGCCCGGCCTGTTCGTCACGATCGTGAAGCGCCTGATCGGGCGCGTGCGTCCCTCGGATTCAGGGCCGTTCGCCTATATGCCGTGGTCGTGGCGGCACGAATATGCGAGCCTTCCGTCCGGTCATTCGACCACGGCGTTTGCGGCCGCGGTCGCGATTGCGGCGCTGTGGCCGCGCGCCCGTATCCCGATGCTGATCTATGCGGTGATCATCGCGGCGAGCCGCGTCATCATCACGGCGCATTTCGTCAGTGATGTCGTCGCGGCCGCGTTCGTCGGCGGCTTCGGCGCCGTGCTCGTGCGCAACTGGTATGCGGCACGCGGGCTTGCGTTCCTGCCCGGTCTCGACGGCGCGGTTCACGCGAAACCCGGTCCCTCGTGGCGGCGCGTCAAGGCGGTTGCGGCGCGGCTCCTCGCCCGATAACAACCGCGCACTCCTATGACCGACACAGACACAATGCCTGGCCGCGCGCCCGCCGTTTCGGTGGTCGTTCCTGTGCGCAACGAAGCCGAGAATGTCGGTCCGCTCGCCGACGAGATTGCGGCCGCGCTCACCGGACGCTGGGCGTTCGAGCTCATTTACGTGAACGACGGCTCGACCGACGGAACGGAAGCTGCGCTGCAGGCGCTGAAAGGCGACCGTCCGTGGCTGCGGCAGATCAAGCACGAAATGTCGTGCGGACAGTCCGCGGCGGTGCGCAGCGGCGTTGCGGCTGCGCGCGCGCCGATCGTCGCCACGCTCGACGGCGATGGGCAGAACGATCCTTCGTTCATTCCGGCGTTGCTCGCCGCGCTGGGTGAGGGGGCGAATGTCGGCCTCGTCGCGGGTCAGCGCGTCGGCCGACGCGATACCGGATTCAAGAAGCTGCAATCGCGCATCGCGAATGGCGTGCGCAGCGCGATCCTGCGTGACGGCACGCGCGACACCGGCTGCGGCCTGAAGGCGTTTCGTCGCGACGCATTCCTGGCGCTGCCTTATTTCGATGGGCTGCATCGCTTCCTGCCGGCGCTGTTTCGCCGCGACGGCTACGCGATCGCCTATGTGGACGTGATCGATCGGCCGCGCCGTCACGGCGTCTCGAATTACGGCATGTGGGACCGGCTCTGGGTCGGCATTCTCGATCTCGCCGGCGTGTGGTGGCTGATCCGCCGGCGCAAGCGCGTGCCGCGGGCCTCGGAGGTGTGAATGCTCACCGCGTTACAGAACTACCTGCACGACGTGTTCATCGCGCAGTTCGATTGGTGGATCGTGCTCGGATTCGTCGCGCAGGCGCTGTTCTCGATGCGCTTCGTGGTGCAGTGGATCGCCTCCGAGCGCGCCGGGCGCAGCGTGATGCCGACCGCGTTCTGGATCTTCTCGATCGGCGGCGGCGTGCTGCTGCTGGTCTATGCGCTCTACCGCAAGGACCCGGTATTCATCGCCGGGCAGGGGCTCGGGCTCTTTATCTATCTGCGCAATCTCTATTTCGTGATGCGCGAGAGCGCCGAAACCCCGTCGGCTGCGTAGCCTGCAATCTGTCGCATCGATGCAAGCATCTACTCGTAGGGTGGGCAAAGGCGCGCGCTTCGCGCGCCGTGCCCACCGCTTTCCGCACCGTCGAAGCGGTGGGCACGGCGCTTCGCGCCTTTGCCCACCCTACATCTGATCAGCTCAAACCCCATCCGCCGCATAACCCGCGGTCTGGCGCATCGCCGCAAAGCCGCGCTCGAGGTCGGCGGTGAGATCGCCGACGTCCTCGAGCCCGATATGGAAGCGCACGCAGGGCCCGCCTGGATTCCATTCCGTCGCGGTGCGGAACGGCGTGCAGTCGAACGGAATCGCGAGGCTTTCGAAACCACCCCATGAGGCGCCGATGCCGAACAGCGTCAGCGCGTTGATGAAAGCGTGCATCGCGGTCTCGGGCATCGGCTTGAACACGATACTGAACAGCGACGACGCGCCGGTGAAATCGCGCTTCCAGATCGCGTGACCCGGGTCGCTTTCGAGCGCCGGATGCAGCACGCGCGCGACTTCCGGGCGGCTGCCGAGCCAGCGCGCGACCGCAAGGCCCGATTGCTGCTGATGGAACAGCCGCACCCGCATGCTGCGCAGCCCGCGCAGCGCGAGGAAGACGTCCTCCGGCCCGGCGCACGGCGCCATGGTGTCGAAGGTTGCGCGCAGATCCTTCCAGCAGCGCTCGTTCGCCGAAACGAGGCCGAGCAGCAGGTCGGAGCTGCCGCTGAGATACTTCGTGCCGGCATCGATGCAAATATCGACGCCCTTGGCGTGCGCGGAGAAGAACAGCGGCGTCGCCCAGGTGTTGTCCATCAGCACGACGATCTCGCGCGCGTGCGCGGCCTTCACGATCGCCGGGATATCCTGCATCTCGAACGAGAGCGAGCCGGGCGCCTCGGTGAACACCGCGCGCGTATTCGGCTTGAACAGCTTGGCGATGTCGGCCCCGACCAGCGGATCGTAATAGGTTGTCTCGACACCGAAGCGCTTGAGAACGCTGTCGCAGAAATTCCGCGTCGGGCGATAGACCGAGTCAGTCACCAACAGATGGTCACCGGACTTCAGGCAGCACATCAGCGCGACCCAAATGGCCGCAAGGCCGGACGGCACCAGCACGGTCCCGGCGGCACCGGTCAGGTCATTCCAGGCGACCTCCAGCGACTCCGTCGTGGGGGTTCCCTTGGTGCCGTAGGTGAAGCGTGCCTTACGCTGGAGGAAGTCCTCGGCATTGGGATAGAGCACGGTCGAGCCGCGATAGATCGGCGTATTCACGAAGCCGTGCTGTGCGAATGGGTCGCGCCCCGCTGTGACGAGGCGCGTTGCCGCGGTTAATGGACGCGCCGCGCCGCTGCCGCCGCCTTGATCTTCTGGTATCCGGTTCATTTGTGCTATCCCTCGCATTCAGCGGCATTTACCGCGTCAGGATGCCAGGTGGTCAACCCCTTGACCGCGCTGGGGGATCGTTCTGAGATGCCGCAATCGGGGGCTGTTGGGAGTTCGTGCGGAGATGATTTCGCTTTGCGACGACGCGCGAGCCTTGCGGGAACCGCCGCGTCGTATCTTGGCACTATCTTGGCAGTGCCTTCTTGGCTGTGTCTCGGGCTGCCACAAAACAATCCAGCAAAATCCAGAGATCGTCACACCTAAGTTCGGAGAGGATTCATGAAACGCGCCGTAATCAAGCTCGCCCTTGCGGCGGCAGTCGCTGTCGCCGCGTCGGCGGCTTCGGCCCAGTCGCTCAATACCATCAAGTCGCGCGGCATACTCAATTGTGGTGCCAATGGTGTGCTCGGCGGGTTCGGTCTGCCGGACGCGCAGGGCAACTGGGCCGGGCTCGACGTCGACTTCTGCCGGGCGCTCGCGGCGGCGATCTTCAACGATCCGACCAAGATCAAGTTCGTCGCGCTGACCGCGAAGGACCGCTTCACGGCGTTGCAATCCGGCGATGTCGACGTGCTCGCCCGCAACACCACCTGGACCTCTTCGCGCGACACCTCGCTTGGCCTGAACTTCACCGGCGTGAACTACTACGACGGGCAGGGCTTCATGGTGCGCAAGGCGCTCAAGGTGAACTCGGCGCTCGAGCTGAATGACGCCGCGGTCTGCGTGCAGCAGGGCACCACCACGGAGCTTAACCTCGCGGACTATTTCCGCGCCAACAAGATGAAGCTCAAGACCGTGACCTTCGCGACCGCCGACGAGGCGATCAAGGCCTACGACTCCGGCCGCTGCGACGCGTTCACCACCGACGCCTCGGGCCTCTATGCCGAGCGCCTGCGTCTCGCCAAGTCCGACGATCACATCGTGCTACCGGAAATCATCTCGAAGGAGCCGCTCGGCCCCTCCGTCCGTCACGGCGACGATCAGTGGTTCGACATCGTGAAGTGGACGCACTACGCGATGGTCACCGCCGAGGAGCTCGGCGTCACCAAGGCGACGGTCGACGAGGCGATGAAGTCGACCAATCCGGACATCAAGCGCCTGCTCGGCACCGAAGGTAACTATGGCGAGCAGCTCGGCCTGACCAAGGACTGGGCCTACCGCATCATCAAGCACGTCGGGAACTATGGCGAGGTGTTCGAGAAGAACGTTGGGCAGGCTTCGCCGCTCAAGATCGCCCGCGGCCTCAACGCGCTGTGGACCAAAGGCGGCCTGCAATACGCACCGCCGATCCGCTAACTCCGGGCCGGACAAGGCAAAACGACAAGGGCCGGGTGGCATGCTACCCGGCCCTTTTTTTGGCAGACTGCTTGCATGCTGCAATGGGCTGAGTTGAAATGAGTTGGGACGACGCCAATTGGGCGTAACCGGGGAGCGGCATGAGTATCGCGCAGGACAGCGGCCCGCCTAAAGTTTCGCCCATTTACGACCCGAGGATCCGCAGCGTCGCCTATCAGGTCCTCCTGTGCGGGGCCATCATCTTCCTGGCGTGGTCGGCGGTGCGCAACGCGGCCGACAACTTGGCGCGTGCGAAGATCTCGTCAGGCTTCGGCTTCTGGAACCAGACCGCCGGCTTCGACATCTCGCAGACCCTGATCGAATATTCCGCGCAGGCCGGCACCTACGGGCGCGCGTTCTGGGTCGGGCTGCTCAACACGTTGGTGGTTGCGGCGATCGGGATCGTGCTCGCGACCATCGTGGGTTTCCTGGTCGGCATCGCGCGGCTGTCGAAGAACTTCCTGCTCGCGAAGCTGTCCGCGACCTATGTCGAGCTCATTCGCAATCTGCCGCTGCTGCTGCAGCTGTTGTTCTGGTACAACGCGGTGCTCAAGGCGCTGCCCGATCTGCGCGACAGCTGGACCATCGGGAGCAGCGTTTTCCTGAACAATCGCGGCTTCTTCGCGCCGGCGCCGATCTTCGGCTCGGCCATGTCGTACGTGGCCGCCGCCTTCGTGATCGGCATCATCGCGGCGATCGCCTATGCGAACTGGGCGCGCAAGAAGCAGGAGCGCACCGGCGAGCAGTCGCCGGTCGGTCTGGTCGCGCTCGGACTCATCATCGGCCTGCCGGTGATCGTATTCTTCCTCGCCGGCATGCCGGCGACGCTCGAATTTCCTGAGAAGGGGCGCTTCAATATCCGCGGCGGCATTGAAATCCTGCCCGAGTTCGTCGCGCTGTTGATCGGGCTGGTGCTCTATACCGGCGCCTTCATCGCCGAAGTGGTGCGCGCCGGCATCATGGCGGTCTCGAAGGGGCAGACGGAGGCCGCGGGCGCGCTCGGGCTGCGCACCGGGCCGACGCTCAAGCTCGTCGTGATCCCGCAGGCGATGCGCGTGATCATCCCGCCGCTCACCAACCAGTATCTCAATCTGACCAAGAACTCCTCGCTGGCGGTGTTCGTCGGCTATCCGGACCTCGTACAGATCTTCACCGGCACGGTGCTGAACCAGACCGGGCAGGCGGTCGAGGTCGTGATGATCACGATGGCGGTCTATCTGTCGATCAGCCTGATCACCTCGCTGGTGATGAACTGGTACAATTCGCGCATCGCGCTGGTGGAGCGCTGAGCCATGTCGGTCGCAACGCAAGACAGCATGATCGCCGGATCCAAGGGTTACGTCCGGGCGGCTCCCGTCGAGTCGCTGCCGGCACCGGCCGCAACGACCGGCGTCATCGGGTGGATGCGCGCCCACCTGTTCTCGAGCCCGGCCAACATCGCTCTGACGATCATCAGCGCGCTTCTGATCCTGTGGCTGGTGCCGCCGATCATCGAGTTCGCGTTCACCCACGCGGTGTGGAGCGGGACGGACCGCGAAGCCTGCCTGCCGAGCGAGCAGCGTCCGGAGGTCGGGGCCTGCTGGGCCTTCGTGCGTGATCGCTTCTCCTATTTCATCTATGGCTCGTATCCGATCCCGCAGCGCTGGCGCGTCGATATTTTCTTCGCGATGCTGGCGTTCGGCATCTTCTGGCTGCTGTGGCTGGAAGCGCCGCGGCGCGACCTCGGCGCGCTCTATTTCTTCGTGGTCGTCCCGATCGTCTCCTACGTGCTGCTGAACGGCTCCGAGCTGATCGGGCTACGCCGGGTCGACACCTCGCTTTGGGGCGGCGTGCTGGTCACGATCGTGGTGTCGTGGGTCGGCATCGTGTTTTCGCTCCCCATCGGCATCCTGCTGGCGCTCGGCCGGCGCTCGAACATGCCGGCGGTGAAGCTGTTCTCGGTGATCTTCATCGAGTTCGTGCGCGGCGTGCCGCTGATCACCGTGCTGTTCATGGCAAGCGTGATGCTGCCGCTGTTCGTGCCGGACGCCTACTCGCCCGACAAGCTGCTGCGCGCGCTGGTCGGTATTGCGATGTTTGCTTCCGCCTATATGGCGGAGGTCGTTCGCGCCGGCCTGCAGGCGATCCCGAAGGGCCAGTACGAAGGCGCGATGGCGGTCGGGCTCGGCTACTGGCAGATGATGTATCTGATCATCCTGCCGCAGGCCTTGAAGGTCACGGTGCCGAACATCGTCAACACCTATATCGGGCTGTTCAAGGACACGACGCTGGTGGTGATCGTCGGTATCTTCGACTTCCTGCGCACCGTGGAAGTCTCGCGCATCGATCCGAAATGGGCGGCGCCGACCACGAGCGCGACCGGCTATGTGTTCGCGGCGATCTTCTACTTCATCTTCTGCTACGGCATGTCACGCTACGCCAAGGGCGTGGAGGCGCGGCTTGCCAAGAGCGACCATCGATAAACGCAAACAAACAGAGCATGATCCCGAAAAGTGGGTACCGGTTTTCGGAAAAGATCATGCTCAACGAACAAAAAGCCAACCACTGGGAAACATCATGAGTGAAGCAGCGCTAGCGACCAAACCGGCCACATCGACCGCCGACGCGCTCGCCGTCGAGATCATCAGCATGCACAAGTGGTACGGCGAGTTCCACGTGCTGCGCGACATCAACCTGCAGGTCCAGCGCGGCGAGCGCATCGTGATCTGCGGGCCGTCCGGCTCGGGCAAGTCGACCATGATCCGCTGCATCAACCGCCTCGAAGAGCATCAGCAGGGCCGCATCATCGTCGACGGCGTGGAGCTGACCGGCGACCTGAAGAAGATCGACGAGGTACGGCGCGAGGTCGGGATGTGCTTCCAGCACTTCAACCTGTTTCCGCACCTGACCATCATGGAGAACTGCACCTTGGCGCCGATCTGGGTGCGCAAGATGCCGAAGAAGGACGCCGAGGAAGTCGCGATGCACTTCCTCACCAAGGTGAAGATCCCCGAGCAGGCCAACAAGTATCCCGGCCAGCTCTCGGGCGGCCAGCAGCAGCGCGTCGCGATCGCGCGCGCGCTCTGCATGCGCCCGAAGATCATGCTGTTCGATGAGCCGACCTCCGCGCTCGACCCCGAAATGGTCAAGGAGGTGCTCGACACCATGGTGCAGCTCGCGCAGGAAGGCATGACCATGCTGTGCGTGACCCACGAGATGGGCTTTGCGCGCCAGGTCGCGAACCGCGTGATCTTCATGGACGCCGGGCAAATCGTCGAGATGAACGATCCGCAGAACTTCTTCGCGCACCCGCAGCACGAGCGCACCAAGCTGTTCCTCAGCCAGATCCTGCACTGAGTCAGCATGTAACCCGGACGAGCGAAGCGACACCCGGGATGGGCGGTGCGCGTGAACCGCCGCCCCGGATGTCGCGCTCACGCGCTCATCCGGGCTACAAGCTGTCGAACTGACCTCGATCTCTCAGTCGTCATCGCCCGCGAAAGCGGGCGACCCAGTAGCCACCGTTCTCTCGCATTTGCCGTGCCAGCGGTTACTGGGTGCCCCGCCTTCGCGGGGCATGACGAGCGAGAGGATTGCGGGTGAAATCGAACAGCTTTGCGGCCCACGTTCTAACATGTTACCAGATGCGGGATGTCCGGCCTTGCGGGCCGGCGGTCGCGATCGAACGACAACAAACGGCAGTTCGGAGGAGACAGCGAATGTACCGATATCTGATCGGAGCGGTGGCGGCCTGCGCCCTGATGGCGGCGGGTCCGGCCGCGGCGCAGGAGAAGAAGATCACCGTCTGGTGGGGCAAGGGCTTCTACAAGGCGGAAGATGATGCGCTGCTCGACGTGATCAAGAAGTTCGAACAGAAGACCGGCATCAAGGTCGAGCTGTCGCAGTATGCCGGCCAGGACATGATCCCGAAGACCGTCGCGGCCCTCGATTCCGGCACGCCGCCGGACGTCGGTTACGCCGACACCTACGACGTGCAGGCGGGCGGCAAGTGGGCGTTCGAGGGCAAGCTCGAGGACCTCTCCGACATTCTGCTGCCGATGAAGGACAAGTTCGCGCCGAATACGCTCGAGACGGCGTTGCTCTACAATAACCAGACCAAGAAGAAGGGCTATTACGGCTTCCCGCTGAAGCAGCAGAGCATGCACGTCCAGATCTGGAAGGATCTGCTCGAGCAGTCGGGCTTCAAGCTCTCCGACATTCCGACCGGCTGGAAGGACTACTGGTCGTTCTGGTGTGACAAGGTGCAGCCGGCATTCCGCAAGGCGAGCGGCACGCGCGCCTTCGGCGTCGGCCAGCCGATGGGCGTGGAATCGACGGACTCGTTCCAGTCGTTCTACACCTTCATGGACGCCTACAACGTGAAGCTCGTCGACGACGACGGCAAGCTTCTGGTCGATGACCCGAAGGTGCGCCAGGGCCTGATCGGCGCGCTGAAGGACTACACCGATATTTATGTGCGGGGCTGCACGCCGCCGTCTTCGACCACGTGGAAAGATCCCGACAACAACGTCGCCTTCCATAACAAGACGACGGTGATGACCCACAACTTCACCATCTCGATCGCCGCGAAGTGGAACGAGGACTCGACCAACCCCGCGCTGACGCCGGAGCAGCGCGCCGCCGGCAAGAAGGCCTATGAGGAGAACATCATCACGGCCGCGTTCCCGAACAAGCCGGACGGCTCGCCAATCAAATACCGGTCCGACGTGAAGACCGGCGTGGTCTTCGCGAGCTCGAAGAACAAGGCCGAGGGCAAGGAGTTCATCAAATTCCTGCTGCAAGAGGAGAACCTGCAGCCCTATATCGAGGGCGCGCTCGGGCGCTGGTTCCCGGTAACGACGGCCGGCCAGAAGAGCCCGTTCTGGCAGTCGGACCGCCATCGCAAGGCGGTGTATGATCAGTTCACCGGCGGCACGCAGCCGTTCGACTTCACCAAGAACTACAAGTTCACGATCCTCAACAACGAGAACGCCTGGGCCAAGGCGATGAACCGGGTGGTGAGCGAGAAGGTGCCGGTCGAGAAGGCGGTGGACGAGCTGATCGCCCGCATCAAGGAAGTCGCAGGCTGACGCGGTTCGTCTCGGTTGGAATGGCGTAATGGCAACGATAACGCTGACCCGTGACGCAGCGGCCCCGCGCGGGCCGCTGTCGTCATGGCTGACACCGACGCAGGTGTGGGGACTGCTGCTCATCGCCCCGTACCTGCTCGTGTTCTGCGCGTTCGTGCTCTATCCGGTCACTTACGGCTTCTGGCTGGCGCGCCATCCGGCGAGCTATGTGTCGCTCTATAATGATCCGATCTTCGCCCGCGCGGCGGTCAACACGGTGATCTTTCTGGTGGTCGGCATCAATCTCAAGATGCTGATCGCGCTGCTTCTGTCGGGCTTCTTCGTGCAGCAGCGCGCCTGGATCCGCTGGCTCTCGGTGCTGTTCATCCTGCCCTGGGCGGTGCCGTCGATCCCGACCATCCTGTCGGTGCGGTTCATGCTCAATCCCGAATGGGGCATGATCAACCAGCTCATTTTCAAGCTTACTTTGGAAGACGGACCGAACTGGCTCAACGAGCCCGCGATCGCGCTCACCATGGCGATCCTGATGCACATCTGGAAATCGCTGCCGTTCTGGACCTTGATCCTGGTGACCGGGCGGCTTGCGATCGCGCACGACCTCTATGAGGCCGCCGAGGTCGATGGCGCGAGCGGCTGGCAGAAATTCCGCTTCATCACCTGGCCATCGATGCAGACGCTGTACCTGACCTGCACGCTGCTTTCGATGATCTGGACGCTCGGCGATTTCAACAGCGTCTATCTGCTGACCGGCGGCGGGCCGGCCGACCTCACGCATGTGCTCTCGACGCTCGGCATCCGCTATCTGCGGCTCGACCAGCTCGATCTCGCGATGGCCTCGATCGTGTGCGCGCTGCCGCTGGTGCTGCCGCTCGTCTATTTCATGATGAAACGGCTGTCGCGATGAAGATGCCCGCGCTGCGCGAGATCGGCACGGAGGCAAAGCTCCTCCTCATCGGCATTCCGGTGTTCATCTGGACGATGCTGCCGCTCTACCATCTGTTCCTGTTCGCGATCTCGCCCAAGGAGGATGCGTTCAGCGGCAAGCTCTGGCCGGATCATCCGACGCTGCGCAATTTCGAGATCGTGTTCAAGCAGCAGCACTACTATCTGCGCGATTTCTACATCCAGTTCTGGAATTCGACCGTGATCGCGCTCGCGGTCGGCGCGCTCACTTTGCTGGTCGCGACCGCCGCGGCGTTCGCGATCTCGCGACTGCGGGTGAAGGGCGGGCGCGTGATCATGAATCTCGCGCTCTTCACCTATTTCATTCCGGCCGCGTTCCTCGCCGTGCCGATGTACCGCACGATGGGGATCTACGGCCTCTTGAACAATCACTGGTCGCTCATTCTGGCGATGGTGACGATCGCGGCGCCTTACGCGATCTGGGTGCTCAAGCAGGCCTCGGACAAATTGCCGGCCGAGCTCGACGAGGCAGCAGCGGTTGACGGCGCGACCACGCTGCAGCTGTTCCGTCTCGTCTACGTGCCGCTGATGATGCCGTCGCTGGTCGCGGTCGGGACCTATGCGGTACTGCTCGCCTGGAACGAATACCTCTACGCGTTCCTGCTGCTGTCGAAGGACGTCGAGATCACGCTTCCGGTGGCACTCGGCAACTTCCTCGCCGCCGACGACAGCCCGTGGGAATTGCTCATGACCACCGGCCTGATCTATGCGCTGCCGCCGGCCGCGATCTATTACGCCTTCCGCCGCTACATGGTGTCGGGACTGACCGCCGGGGCGGTGAAGAGCTAGCGCCAAGGCGCGGCGCGCATTGGAGAATCACTTCATTGCGAACCGGTTGAGGGCGCCAACAATGGCGGTGATGAACGTATCGCCTCCGCCATGGCCGGCATCGTCGAGGACGTGAAGCTCGCTGGTGCGCCAGCGCTGCGACAGTTGCCACGCGGTCGCGAGCGGGCTGCTGACGTCGAGGCGGCCGTGGATCAGGACGCCGGGCATGCCGTTCAGTATCGCGGCATCGCGGAGCAACTGCTCCTCCGCCAGGAAGGCGGCGTGCCGAAAGTAGTGCGTGACCAGGCGCGCGAACCGAAGGCGAAATTCCGGATCTTGGTAGCGCGGATTCGGAAGATGGCTCGGGACGAGAGAGACGTGCGCGTCTTCCCAGGCGCACCACTCGCGCGCTGCGTGCTCACGGACCGCGGGATCGGTGTCGAACAGCAGCGCGGCATACGCATCGACCAGCGGCAGGTGCCGCAATCTGTCGGGCACAGCTGCGGCGAACCGGCGCCACTCGCGCGGAAAGATGCGGCCGACGTCGCGGGTGATCCATTCGACCTCGCGACGGGATGTGGTGGTCACGGGCGCCAGCACCAACGCGTCGACCCGCCGCGCGTATGCCTGGGCGTAGGCCAGGGCAAGGGTGCTTCCCCAGGACATGCCGAGGATGGTCCAGCGCTCGATCCCGTGGAGGTGGCGCAACGCTTCGATGTCGGAGATCAGATGCGCCGTGGTGTTGGCGGTCAGGTCGGCGTCCGGCGCGCTGGCGAGCGGCCTGCTCCGTCCGCACCCACGCTGGTCGAAGAGCACGACCCGATAGGCATCCGGATCGAAGAAGCGACGCTGGCCCGGCGAGAAGCCTGAACCGGGGCCGCCATGCAGATAGAGCGCGGGTTTGCCGGCGGGATTTCCGCAGCGCTCCCAATACACCTGGTGGCCATCACCCACGTCGAGCATGCCGCTGTCCTACGGTTCAATTGGCGGAAATCTATTGTCCGGCATTTGGCACCCCGCCACGGTCCTGGTCCGATGAGCAAACTCCTACGATTCCCGAGCGCCGCGCAGCGAGACCCCAGCGTCGACGCCTGGTTTTCCAGGCCGGACGAGCTTCGACGGCTCGCCCGGCCGTGGTTTGAACAGATGCGCGGCTGCGGAGCGGACGTTCGCATCCTTCTGCACGATGGCCATCCCACAGCGTGCGTGGACGATGCGGCGTTCGGATACGTAAACGCCTTCAGCGTGCATGTGAATGTCGGCTTCTTCCACGGGGCGGCGCTCGACGATCCGGCCGGCCTGCTCGAAGGCACCGGCAAGCATATGCGGCACGTGAAGCTCCGCTGGGGACAACAAGTCAACGCCGCTGCATTGCGTGAGCTCATCGCATCGGCCTACCGGGACATCCGGTTGCGCCTCAGATCGTGCCCGCAATGAAGAAGTAACCGCCGCTCACGTCAACAAGAGAAGACTGCCAAAAGCCCACAGCCGGGACGACACGCCCGCGCTGCGGCGCTAGCATCCGGCACAATCCATCCGGATCGGAAGGCACAATATGAACCTCAATCTCGCCGGCAAGACCGCGCTCGTAACGGCCGCGAGCGGCGGCATTGGGAGCGGCGTGGCGCAGGCGCTTGCCGAGGCAGGCGTGCGGGTCGCGATCAGCGGGCGCACGCGGACGTCCCTCGAAATGGTGGCCGAGTGGCTTGCTCCTCTGGCGGGTGGACGGCCCGCGATCGTGGTCGGGGACATCGGCGCCAAGAGCGGCCCGGCCCAGATCGCGGCCGAGGCCGCGGCGGCACTCGGTGGTCGCATCGACATCCTCGTCAACAACGCGGGTGCGTCGAGACCGATCACCGAGGAGGTGGATGATGCCTATTGGGAGGAGTCGTTCACGATCAACTTCATGGCGGCGCGGCGGCTGACCGAGCTCGTCATCCCGGCCATGAAGGCTGAGCGCTGGGGACGGATCATCAGCATTTCCGGGGCGCTTATCGCGCCGAAGCTCAATGCCGCGGCGCCCGCCAAAGCAGCGCTGGCGAGCTGGTCACGGACGCTCGGCTTTGAGCTCGGCGCGTACGGGATCACGGTCAACACAATCGCGCCGGGGCGCATCAATACGGCGCAGATCCTGACCAAGCTGCACCCGACGGAGCAATCGCGGGCTGACTACATCAAGCAGAACATTCCCGCCGGTTATTTCGGCGAGCCCTACGACATCGGCCATCTCGTCGCGTTCCTGGCTTCCCCGCTCGCCCGCTACATCAACGGCGCCGCGATTCCGGTCGATGGCGGCGCAGTGCGGCGGGCGCTGTAGGTTCGGCGCGGACTCTTGCCGGCTTCGGCCCATCTCATTCAAATGGATTCGACATGCAGGCGCTCAGCCAGATTCGCCAGATCGACTACACCGTCGTCTTTGCGCGCGACATGGGCGCGATGCGGCACTTCTACGAGACCGTCATGGAGTTTCCGCTGCAGCGGATCCTAAGCGATCGTTGGGTCGAGTATCGGGTCGGGTCGACGACGCTGGCGCTGACAGCCCATGGCGGGAGATTCAACGATACGCCGCCGCCTCAGGGCGCGCTGTCCCTGCAGCTCGCGTTCCGCGTCGCGCCACCGATGGTGGCCGAATGTGCGGCCGCGCTCGAGGCGAAAGGTGTGAAGCTCATTTCGCCGCTGACGGACCAGCCGTTTGGGCATCGCACGATCTTCTTCCGCGATCCGGACGGCAACGTGCTGGAGATCTATGCCGAGATATGAGGCGGCGGCGCGCA
>Ga0081539_10003692_pt1 | contig 18288 bp, 12 predicted proteins | sample TabmetS4T2R2_FD_71023 | JGI IMG/M metagenome (GOLD analysis project Ga0081539, IMG submission 71023) | Tabebuia heterophylla rhizosphere microbial communities from the University of Puerto Rico - S4T2R2 | ecosystem: Host-associated > Plants > Roots > Rhizosphere ...
TGCGCACCGTCCCCGTCGCGATCTCGCGCACCGGGTACACCGGCGATCTCGGATACGAGATCTGGGTGGATGCGCCGTACGCGCTGTCCGTCTGGGATTCGCTCATCGAGGTCGGCGAGCAGTATGGGCTGGTGCCCGCGGGGATCTGGGCGCTCGACATCGCGCGCATCGAGGCCGGCCTCGTGATGCTCGATGTGGACTATTTCTCCGCACACCACGCGTTGATCGAAGACCAGAAGTCGTCACCGTACGAGCTCGGACTCGGCTGGACCGTGAGCGACACCAAAGGCCCCTTCAATGGGCAACGAGCCTTGCGTGCCGAAAAAGCACGCGGCCCTGCGTGGAGTTTTGTGGGCCTCGAGGTCCAGTGGCCGTCGTTCGAGAAGCTGCACCTCGAGCGCGGGCTCGCGCCGCACGTCCCGAACATCGCGTGGCGCACGAGCGCGCCGATTTACGGCGGGCTGCGCGGCCAGCAGGTCGGTTACGCCACGAGCGGCACATGGTCGCCGCTGCTCAAGAAGTATCTCGCGCTCGGACACGTGAGCGCCGAGCATGGCGCGCCAGGGACGGAGCTCGAGCTGGAGATCACCGTCGAGCATCGCCGGCGCCGCGCGAACGCCATCGTGCGCAAGCTTCCCTTCTTCGATCCGCCGCGGAAGCGAAGCTGACGATGCCGGGCATCGATTCGACCTTTCTCGCGTTCCAGGAAGCCGTCGCCGGCCAGTACTCGCTGCAGCGCGAGCTTGGCCGCGGTGGCATGGGTTTCGTCTACCTCGCGCGCGACATCCGCCTCGATCGCTCTGTCGCGATCAAGCTCCTGCCGCTCGAGCTGGCGGCGCACGCCAGCCTGCGCGACCGCTTCCTCCGCGAAGCGCGCACGGCCGCGCGGCTGTCGCATCCGCACATCGTTCCGATCCACGCGGTCGATCAGGTTCGCGACTTCGTGTTCTACGTCATGTCGTACATCGAAGGGGAGACGCTGGCGCAGCGTGTCGCGTCGCGTGGTCCGCTGCATCCGCCGGAGGCGACGCGAGTTCTCCGCGAGGTCGCCTGGGCGCTGTCATACGCACACTCGCAGGGCGTGGTGCACCGCGACGTCAAGCCGGCGAACATCCTCCTCGAGCGCAGCTCGGGGCGCGCCATGGTGACCGACTTCGGGATCGCGCGGCTCACGCAGGCGACCAGCGAGACAACCGCGGGCGAGCTGCTCGGAACGCCCGAGTACATGAGCCCGGAACAGGCCAGCGGCGACCACGTCGATCCGCGCAGCGATCTGTATTCGCTCGGTGTCGTGGCGTACTACGCGGTGTCCGGTTCGCTTCCGTTCACCGCGTCCACGTCCCAGGCGGTCCTCGCAAAGCAGGTGACGCAGCCGGCGCCGCCCGTGGCGAGCGTCGCGCGTGCGATCCCTCGATCGCTGGCGGCCGTGATCGACCGCTGCCTGCAGAAGGATCCGGCGCAGCGACTCCAGACCGGGGAGACGCTCGCCGACGCGCTCGCGCCGGCCTCGGAGAATCGAGCCGAGGTGCCTGTCGCCATTCGCAGCTTCCTCGATTCGCGGAAGATGAGTGCGCTGCTGTGGTACCCGCTCGTCAGCATCGTGCCCGCCTACATGTTCATGTACGGCATCGGCGACGACATCGCGCGGATCTTCGGCTTTCGCCCTGGAGTGATGTTCTTCTACGGCGCAGGCATGCTGGCCACCGCTGCGGTCGTTCCGGTCACGTTGCTCGTGAAGTGGCTGCGTCCCCTCCTCAGACTCGGCTATGGTCCGAGCGACATCGCGTCCGGGCTGCGCGCCAACTTCGAGCGGAAACGCGAGGAGTATCTGTTCGAGTACGGCGCCGCCCCCAGCCGCCGTGAACGCGTACTGAATGCCGTTACGCTGACGACGGCCGCGGTGAACGTCGCGTCCTGGCTGGGCGTGTATTTCGGCGCGATGGCGCCGTGGTTGCCGCCGCTGATCTTCACGAGCGGTTTCATATGGCCAGTCACCGGCCTGCTCAGCGCGAGCACCGCGCGCATGCGCACGGGGGCGGGGTCATGGTGGGCGAAGCGCTGGGAAGGAAGGATGGGGCGATGGCTGACGAGGCTGGCGTCCATCAAGCTCGGGCCGCGCGCCGCCGCCGCGGATCGGCCGACGGAGATGGCGATCGTCTTCTCCGCCCAGTCCCTCTTCGACGAGCTTCCGAAGGACGTCCGTCGATCGCTGGGCGACGTGCCGGGCTTGTTGCAGGAGCTGGAAAAGCAGTCGCGCGCCATTCGGCATCACATCGCGCAGCTCGATGCGGCGCTCGCCGACGTGCAGGCAGGCGCGGCGTCCGTGAAGTCAGATACACATGACAAACGGGATGCGCTCGTTGCCGACCTGAAGCTCGCGCGGTCGCGAGCGGAAGAACGTCTGGGCGACCTCCTCACCGCGCTCGAGACGACGCGGCTCGATCTGCTTCGCCTGCGCGCCGGTCAGGGCTCCGCCGAGGGCATCACTCGCAATCTTCTCGCGTCGAGGGCGCTCGGCGAAGACGTGGACCGTCTCCTCCACGGGCACGCGGAAGTCGACACCGCGCTGCGCGAGATCGGGCGCGAGCCCACGCCCGTATGACGGCGGCGAACGGACGGTACGACGCCATCGTCATCGGCGGAGGGCACAACGGACTCGTCGCGGCGGCCTATCTCGCGAAGGCCGGAAAGAAGACCGTCGTGCTCGAGCGGCGCCCGGTGCTCGGCGGCGCCGCGGTCACCGAGGACATCGTTCCCGGCTTCAAGTTCTCCGTGTTCTCGTACGTCGTGAGCCTGCTGCGTCCGGAGATCATCCGCGACCTCGACCTCCCATCGCACGGACTGCAGATCCTTCCGCTCGAGAGCACGGTGACGCCACTCGACAACGGCGACTATCTCGCCGGCTGGGCAGATCCCGACGAAACGCGCCGCGAAATCGCGCGCCATTCGCCGCACGACGCCGAGGCCGCGTTGCAGTTCGGACGCCTCATGCATCACATGGCGATGGCGGTCAAGCCGATCCTCGGAATGGTGCCGCCGGATCCGGCGTCGTTCGCGCCCAGCGATCTCAAGGCGTTGCTCAAGCTCGGCGGCTATTTCCGCTCGCTCGGCGCGGAGAAGTTTCATGCCCTGTACAAGCTGATGACGATGAGCAGCGCAGATTACCTCGACGAATGGTACGAGTTCGATCCGCTCAAGGCGACGAAATCTGCCAGCGGCATCATCGGGACCTTCCTCGGGCCGCGCTCACCCGGCAGCGCGTACGTGCTGCTGCATCATTACATGGGCGAGATCGACGGTGCGTTTCGCGCCTGGGGATTCCAGAAGGGCGGCACCGGGGCGATCTCGAACGCGATCGCATCCGCCGCGCGCGCGTTCGGCGCGGAGATCCGTACGGAGGCCGGTGTCGAGAGGGTGCTCGTGACCGGAGACACGGTGACCGGCGTGGCGCTACAGAACGGCGACGAGCTTCGCGCGCCGATCGTGATCTCGGGTCTGGATCCTCGGCGCACCTTCATGCAGCTGCTGGATCCTCGCACTCTGCCGGGCGATCTCGTCGAGGGCGTCAACCGTTACAAGTTCCGCGGCTCGAGCGGCAAGGTGAATCTCGCGCTCAGCGGCCTCCCGCGGTTCACGTGTCTCGACGGCAATCCACAGCTCGCGCTGCGCGCCGCGCGGGGCGCGTTCTCGATCTCGCCGAGCGTCGAGTATCTCGAGCGGGCATATGACGACGCGAAGTACGGCGAGTTCTCGCGCAATCCATATATGGACATCGTCGTCGGCTCGATGATCGATCCCGGCATGGCGCCCCCCGGCCAGCATGTCATGTCGATCTTCGTGCAGTACGCGCCATATCACGTGACCGGCGGCTGGGACGACGCGAAGCGCGAGGCGTTCGGGAACGCGGTCATCCGCACACTCGCGCGGTATGCGCCGAACATCGAATCGCTGATCGTCGGCAAGCAGGTGCTGACGCCGGCAGATATTGAAAGGATCACCGGTCTGTCTGAGGGAAATATCTTCCAGGGCGAGCTCGCCCTGCACCAGCTCTTTTTCCTGCGCCCCGTGCCGGAGTGGGCGAAGTATCGCACGCCGGTGCGCGGCTTCTGGCAGTGTGGCGCGGGGACGCATCCCGGGGGCGGGATCATGGGAGCGAGCGGCCGTCTCGCCGCACAGGAGATCCTGCGCGCGTGAACGCCCTATGCCGTCATTCCGAACGCAGTGAGGAATCTGCAGTTGTTCAACTGCAGACCCCTCGCTGCGCTCGGGGTGACAGCGCCAGGAAACTGCAGATCCCTCGCTTCGCTCGGGATGACGGCCTCGCTCGGGGTGACTACCGTAGATGAAGTACGACGCGATCGTCATCGGCGCGGGACCGAATGGCCTCGTCGCCGCGACCGCGCTCGCGAAGCGCGGAAAGCGCGTGCTCGTGCTCGAGAGCGCCGAGGAGATCGGCGGCCATACGCGCGCGATCGAGTTCGCGCCGGCGTGTCGCGCGCCGCTGAACGAGGACGCCGGGTGGTTGCCGCCCGCGGTCGCGAAGCTCGTCGGCTATCGCAGGGAGACGCTGGACACCGTGGCGCCGCACATCGCGATGAGCGTCGCGCCGGCGACCGGCGACGTGCTCCGGTTGCCAGTCGACCCGCGCGCCGCGGCCGACGACATTCGCCGACACTCCGAGCGCGACGCGGCACGCTGGCCGGCCTTCGTCGAGCGGATGCACAGGTTCGCGGGCGTCCTCGCGCATCTGTATGAGCTGACGCCGCCGGACATCGACAACATCGTCAGCCGCGAGGCGCTCCCCTTTCTCGCCGTCGCGCGGCGCGTGCGGTCGCTGGGCCGCGTCGACATGACGGAGTTCCTGCGCGTGATGCCGATGTCGATCCAGGATCTCCTGGACGACACGTTCGAGAGCGAGCTGCTCAAGACGGCCGTCGCGTCGTGCGCCATTCGCGATCTGCGGCAGGGCCCACGCTCCGGCGGCACGACGTTCAATCTCCTTCATTATATGGTGGGCGCGCCGGCCGGCTCGATCCGCGCGCGCCCGTGGTTTTCCGTTGCGCCGAACGCGTTCGCGGAAGACGCAGCGAACGCTGCGCGACGTCACGGCGCCGAGATCCGCACCGGCGCGCGTGTCGAGCGCATTCACGTGAGCGACGGCCGCGTCGTCGGCGTGGTGCTGGCGGGAGGCGAGGAGATCGCGGCATCGATCGTCGTTTCGACCGCAGACCCGAAGCGCACCCTGCTGCGCCTCGTGGACCCGGTATGGCTCGATCCCGACCTCATGCTCGCCGTGAAGAACGTCAAGCTGCGCGGGTGCACGGCCTACGTGTGCTACGCGATCAAGGGCAAGGTCGACGACGCCCACCGCACCTTCATGGCGCCCGTCGGTCTGACCTCGACGACCGCGGCGCTCGAGAAGGCCGCGGACGCAGCAAAGTACGGCGAGGTGTCCGGGATGCCCCACGTGGAGCTCTTTGCGCCCACGATGCGGTGGCCGCAGCTGGCGTCCGCCGGCATGCAGATCGTCGTCGCGCGCGTGCAGTATGCCCCGTACCAGCTCAAGCGCGGCGCCTGGGGCGGCACCAATGGCAAGGATCCGATCGCGTCGCTGCTGGCCGATCGCGTCACGTGGACGATCGCGCCGATCATCGAGGGATTCGAGAGCTCCATCGTGCATCGCGCGGTGTTCACGCCGCGCGACGTCGAGGAGCGCTTTGGCGCCACCGAGGGCGCACTCACCCAGGGAGAGATGACGCTGGATCAGATTCTCTTCATGCGCCCCGTCCCGGGCTGGGGACGATACACGATGCCCATCGACGGCCTCTACCTCGGCGGCGCCGGCGCGCATCCCGGCCCGGGCGTGCTCGGCGGCGCCGGTCTCCTCGCGGCGAAAGCCGCGCTCTCGTGAGCGCACGCGCGGCGATCGTCTCGGGAGCGATCGCCGGACTCGCGGCAGGACTGACGTTCGCGGCGGCGCACGCGATGATCATCACCCCGATCTGGAATCGCATGATCGGAGGTCTCGTGTTCGGCGTGCTCGCCGGCGCTGCCGCGGGATGGGCGTTCGGTGAGATGTGGCGCGACGAGAGGACAACGGTCCGATCGGGGCTGCTCTTCGGGTTCATGCTCTGGCTGGCCGTCGTGCCGGTGACGTTGACGAACGCCGCGCTGCGGAGCACCGGCTTCGCGTACGAACATCGCGACGTCACCGACGCTATCGCCATAGTGCTGGCGGTTGCGGGCGGCCTCGCCCTCGGCTGGCTACGGGCGCACCGACTCCGCGCGACGATTGCATGCGCGGCTGCGGCCCTCGTCGTGACGATGGCGATGGGCGGCCCGGTGCCCGTCGGGCGCAGCGTGCGCGCGGTGGAGATTCTCTTCGCGGTGCTTGCCGCGTGTCTCCTCGGCGGCGCCGTGGTCGGCTTGCTGACGCCTTCCGTCGAGGCGCGGCTGCGGAGGTAAGGCGCGTTTCTGGCAGAGCCTCCCGCCATGTCGCACGCTCTGCGCATGACCTGGGTCGACCTGGCGTTTCTGCATTGGCGCGTGTCCGCCGAGCAGCTGCGGCCGCTGGTGCCTCCGCAGCTCCAGCTCGACCTCTTCGACGGTTCCGCGTGGCTGGGCATCACGCCATTTCGGATGACGGCCGTGCGCCCCGTGCTCATGCCACCGATTCCCACCGCGACGGATTTCCCGGAGCTCAACGTCCGGACGTACGTGCGCTTCGGCGCTCGCGCGGGCGTGTGGTTTTTCAGCCTCGACGCCGCCAGCTGGCTCGCGGTGACGACGGCACGCACGACGATCGGCTTGCCGTACATGCATGCGCGCATGGAGGAACGGCGCGTCGGCGAGGACGTCCAGTACAGCTCGACGCGAACGGAGTCCGCGCATCCGCACGCGACCTTTCGCGCGACGTATCGCCCCACGGGACCGGTGTACGCGTCGCAGCCGGGGTCACTCGACCACTGGCTGACGGAGCGCTATTCGCTGTTCGCGCGGCGGGCGGGCACGCTGCTGCGGCTCGACATCGAGCACGTCCCGTGGCCACTGCGGCACGGTGCGTGTGAGGTGCGCGAAAACACGATGGCGACGGCAGCCGGGATCAGCCTGCCGCCGGACGCCCCGCACGTGCGCTATGCGCAACAGCTCGACGTCGTGGCGCACTGGCCCGCGCGAGCTTAGCATGCAGGTGCCATGACGGAGTTCCATCGCACGGTCGAGAGTTTCCGACAGGGCGCGCACACCATGCCGCGCGAGCGGTACACGTCGCCCGAGATCTTCGCGCTCGAGCGCGAGCGCATCTTCGCCCGCCACTGGAACTGCGTCGGTCGCGTGAGCGCGTTCTCCAAGCCGGGCGATTACCAGGTACGGACGGTTGCCGGCGAGTCGCTGATCCTCGTGCGCGACCGCGGCGGTGACCTGCACGCGTTCTTCAACATCTGCCGCCACCGCGGGACGCAGCTCTGCCAGCGCACGTCCGGGCAGTTCTCCGAGACGATCCAGTGTCCCTACCACGCGTGGACGTATGCACTGGACGGGCGCCTGATCGGCGCCCCGCACATGAACGAGGTCGAGGGCTTCGACAAGCGGAACTATCCGCTGCACGAGGCCGCGGTCGCGGAATGGGAAGGGTTCGTCTTCGTCAACGTCGCCGAGAACCCGGAGCCGTTCAAGGAATGGTTCGGGCCGATGCTGCGGCGTCTCGCGCGCTTCGATCTTCCGTCGCTGAAGGTGGGACACCGCGTGCGCTACGATGTCGCCGCGAACTGGAAGCTGGTCTTCCAGAACTACTCCGAGTGCCTCCACTGTCCGATGATCCATCCCGAGCTCTCGACCGTGCTTCCGTACACGAGCGGCGCGAACGACCTGACGTCCGGGCCGTTCCTCGGCGGCTACATGGAGATTCGCGACCCGAACGAGAGCGCCACGCTCACGGGTCGCGCCTGCGGGCGTCTCGTGAGCTATCACCTGGCTGGCGACGACGTGAAGCGCGCGTTCTACTATACGCTGATGCCGAACATGTTCCTGAGCATCCATCCGGATTACGTGAACTACTACATGCTCACGCCCGTCGCGGTGGACCGCACGATCGTGGAATCGGAGTGGATGTTCAGCCCGTTGAACGACGGTGACCCGAAGTTCAATCCGCAGGACGCGATCGACTTCTGGGATGTCACCAACCGCCAGGACTGGGACATCTGCGAGCGCAGCCAGATCGGCATCTCGTCGCGCCGCTATCAGCCCGGTCCGTACTCGCCGCGGGAGAGTATCCCGGCGGCGTGGGATGCGGCGTACCTCGCGCTGATGGACGGACCCGCGCGCCCGTAGCCACACGACATTCGGCCGGCCCCGACACCCTCACGGAGGTCACATGGCAGAGTCGCAGACGAGGTGGTACCTGAAAACACTCGGTCTCGTCGTCCTCGCCGCGGTACTCACCGCAGTACTGGCCACGTTCATCCAGCAGGCCATCTGGCATCGATCGATCCCGGGCGTGAGCGGGGGCGCAGCAATCGGCGTCGCCGTGGCGGTCGCCATGTCCCGGAGAAAGCATCAACCACAGCGCGACGTCCGCGTCTGACGGCGATGCGGATGCGACGCACCAGCCGGCTCACGCTGCTGTTTCTGGTATGCGCCTCGGCACTCGACGCGCAGGACAGCACGAACGGCCGATCGGTGCCGCCGCTGCGGACGCTGATCGCCGCGACGCAGAGCGAGCTCGCGCCCGCCGTCGAGCGTTTTTCGGCCGACCTCGCCTCGCTCAACCGCCGCTACGACGCGGACGACTCGCCGGCACAACGCCGGCGCCTGCGCGCGTTCTACGACGAATGGCGCGCGCGGCTGCGGGAGCTGGACTTCGAGCGGCTCGGACCCGAAGGGCGCGTCGATTACGTCCTGCTCGACAACTATCTCGTCCACCAGCTCGCACTGCTCGACCGCCGCGGCCGGATGCGCGGGGAGGCCGCCTCGCTGCTGCCGTTCCTGGACCGCGTGCTCGCGCTGCAGGACGGGCGTCGCGACCTCACGAACATCGACCAGGCCTCGATCGCCCGCACCCTCGCCTCCGTCGCCCGTCAGGTCGACAGCCTGCGCGCGACGTTCGAGCCGCCAGCTCGCGCTGCGACAAACGACGCACCACGCGCGCTGACGAACGACGCACCACGTACGCTGACGAACGACGCACGACGCACGGTAGTGGCTCCTATCGTTTCGAGAGTCGTCGCCTCCCGCGCCGCGGAGAACATCGACGAGCTCCGCCGCGGCCTCACGTCGTGGTATCGCTTCTACGACGGCTACGACCCGCTGTTCTCGTGGTGGACCCGCGATCCATATCGCAAGCTCGACTCGGCGCTGACTCGCTATGCGAGAACGCTGCGTGAGCGCGTCGTCGGCATTCCCCCCGGCGCCAACCTGCAGCAGAACCAGGGTCCGATCATCGGCGATCCCATCGGAAGCGAGGGTCTGCGCGAGGACCTTCGTTACGAGATGATCCCGTACACGCCCGAAGAGCTGATCGGCATCGCGGAGCGCGAGTACGCGTTCAGCCTGAGCGAGGTCAGGAAGGCCGCGCGCGACATGGGGTTCGGCGACGACTGGAAAGCGGCGATGGAGAAGGTGAAGAACAGCTACGTCGACCCCGGAAAGCAGCCGGAGCTCATCCGGGACCTCGCGCGCCAGGCGGAAGCGTTCTTCGATTCGGGCGGATGGGTCACCATCCCGCCGCTGGCGAAGGAAGACTGGCGCATGGAGATGATGGCGCCCGAGCGCCAGCGCGTCGCGCCCTTCTTCCTCGGCGGCGAGCAGATCCTCGTGTCGTACCCCACGGCGGACATGAGCGATGAGGAAAAGCTCATGAGTATGCGCGGGAACAACCCGCACTTCTCGCATGCCACGGTGTTTCACGAGCTGAATCCCGGCCACCATCTGCAGGGCTGGATGCTCGAGCGCTACAACTCACATCGCAGACTGTTTCGCACGCCGTTCTGGAACGAAGGGCAATCGCTCTACTGGGAGATGTTCCTGTGGGACACGGGGCGGTTCCACGTCTCGCCGGAGGACCGCATCGGCGCCCTGTTCTGGCGGATGCATCGCAGCGCGCGGATCATCTTCTCGCTCAACTTTCACCTCGGGAAGATGACGCCGGAGCAGGCGATCCAGTTCCTCGTCGACACGGTCAACTTCGAGCGCGCCAACGCCGAGGGCGAGGTGCGTCGCTCGTTTGGCGGACAGTACTCGCCGCTGTATCAGGCGGCGTACATGCTGGGCGGGTTGCAGCTGCGTGCACTGCACCACGAGCTCGTCGACTCGAAGAAGATGACCGACCGCGAGTTCCATGACGCTGTCCTTCAGGGGGGCGCGATGCCGATCGCGATGGTCCGCGCGCGGCTCGAGGGCCTCACTCTCACGCGCGCGGGACCACCGCCATGGCGATTCGCCGATCAGCTGCCGCCGCCGATTCCGTTTTCACGGCGGTGACAGGCAGCCTCGGACGTCACTGCAGCTGCGACGGATCCGTGACGCATTCGCCTCTGCCGCTGGCGAGAATCCAGCCGGTGCGGCCGTCGTCGGTGAAACACTGTTCGATGCGGGCCTTCTTGCTGCCCGGACCGGCCTGAAGCTGCGCCGGCGCCTTGGGCGCTGTCGAGTCGCTGCACGCTGTCGCGAGAGCGAGTGCGGCGACAAACAGAATCGTCTTCTTCATCCTGGGTTTCCTCTGAGGGTGTGAGTGGCGCATTCACCACGGAGCCACAGTACGACCGGGCGTTTGCGATGCGTGAGCGACCCCGCATGTCGGCGCTGCATCAGCACTTGGGCGGATGCGCCGGCGGTCGAGCGCAGCGCTTTCACGGTCGCAGCAACCTTGCGACCTTCTTGCACGCGTCGGATTGTTGGGGATGAGCGGGACGGCGCCGGTGAACAAACCTGCAATACACCTCCAGGTCCTGGGCGGGGTCGCGATCACCGTGGGCGACCGCGCGCTGGACCCGGACGCGACGCACGTGTTCGCCGCCCTCCTCATCGTCGCCCTGCAGCCAAAGCACCGGGTCGCACGACAGCGACTCGCCGCGCTGTTGTGGGACGACGCGCCCGAGCACCGACGCGCGCAGCGCCTGCGCTGGCTGCTCAGCAAGATGCGCGGCATCGGCGTGCCGCTGGACGTCTCGCCCACCGAGGTTGGACTCAGCGCGACGGTGTCGGTCGACGCAGCGGACATGGTGTCGAGGCTCAAGGGCTCGCGCGCCGCCCAGCTGTCGAACGTCGATGAGGTGGACGAGATCTGCCGTGATTACCGGCCTGGCATCTCTCCGGCGTTCGAACGCTGGCTCGACGAGCGACGCGACAACATCGGCGACGAGCTGATCGCCTGGCTGGTCCCGGTGCTCGGAGACCTGCGCCACCAGGCGCAATGGGCGCTCGTGACGCGTGTCGCGCGTGCCATTCTTCGCGTCAGCGCGATGCACGACGAGGCAACGCTCGCGCTCGCGGAGTCCCTCTGCGCCACAGGGGACAAAGGCCACGGGCTCAAGGTTCTCAACGACTATCTCGCGACGATCAGGGACGAGCATTCCGACCTGCGCATTCCCGCGGAGTTGCTGCGCCGCCGCATTACGGCGTCGACGGCCGCAATGGACAGCAGCGCGCCGGCGTTCGTCGGCCGGCGGGAGCAGCTTCGCCGCTTCGACGCGATGCTCGCGTCGGCGAAAGCCGGCCGGGGGAGTGCGTTGCTCGTGGCCGGCCCGCCTGGAATCGGGAAAACGCGCTTGCTCGACGAAGCGGCGGCGATCGCCACCTCCGTCGGAGGCGCCACCGTCGTACGAGCGCGATGCCAGCCCGGCGATGCGCTGCGTCCGCTGGCCGTGCTCACGGACGTCGTGCCGCAGCTGCTCGAGCTGCCGGGCGCCGCGGGCTGCAGTCCCGAAACGCTGCAGCGACTCGCGCGGCTCGGGCAGGTGGAGGACGGTGCCGATTCGACGCCGACCCCTCTGGCCGACCTCCCCGGATTGCGTCGCAGCGAGCTGCTCGCGGCGGTCTCCGACCTGATAGCCGCCACCAGTGACGAGAAGACGCTCGTCATCCAGATCGACGACTTCCAGTGGTCGGACCGGCGCCTCGACTGGCTCTGGTCCACACTGCTGCCCTTCACGACGCAGCATCGGGTGCTGTGGTGCCTCGCCGCGCGCTGCGATTCAGCCGAAGACGCCAGCGCTCTGTTCCGGCCGGAGCTCATGCCGCTGATTTCGCGCGAATGGCTGGCCGGACTCGACACGCAGGCAAGTCGGGAACTGTTGACGGACATGCTCTCTCAGCGTCATGCGGAGCAGGAGGAGCGCGATGCGTTGCTCGCTCGCGGCGGCGGGATCCCCCTCGTCTTGATCGAGCTCGTGCGGCACTGGGCGAGCACCGGTGATACGACCACGGTACCCGGTTCGCTCGCGGCGCTCATGGAGGCGCGCATCGGGCGACTCGCGCCCGGCGCCCGCCGCACGCTCCAGGTGTCCGCGCTCCTGGGCACGTTCTCCACCGTCGAGCGGCTCGAGCGCATCCTTCAATTGCCACGTCCCGAATTCGTGGATGCCCTCGCGGAGCTCGAGTCGACCGGCATCCTGACGACGGACGGACTCGGTGCCACGCAGGGTCACATTCTCTGGGCGGACGCGTCCGTCAAGGATCTCGAGCCGTCGGTCGCGCGCGTGCTCCACCGACACATCGCCGAGCAGTTCGACGCCGAGATGGCATCGACGCCCGCGATCGCCGTGCTCTGGGAAAGCGCGCGACATTGGCACCTTGCCGGGTGGCCGGATCGCGCGCTCGCGGCGATGCAGCGAGGCGCCGACCACCTCGCACGCAACGGACTCTATGCGGAGGCCGCCGAGGTGTATGACCGCGCGATCGCTCAGGGCACGGAGCCCGCGGCGAGACTTGCGCTCCTCCGGCGCCAGATCCCGCTGCTGCGCGTCGCCGGTATGGTCCGACGCGCGATCGACGCCGTGGAGCAGCACGAGCGTCTCGCCGCGGCCATCGATCCTCGCTACGACCGCCACAACGACATGGAGCTCCTGCTGCTGCGACTGCGGGAGCAGGCGGGCGCTCCGCCGTCGGAGACGGCCGCCCGCGCACTGGCGTGCGCGCGCGACGAGCGCGCGCCATCCGCACATCGGCTGTACGCGAGCGCGCTCGCGATCCGGTACGCCGACGATCCCGACGTCAACGAGCTCGCGGAAGTGTACGCCATCATGACGTCGATGGCGCCGGTGACCGACGACGATTACCGGCGGCGCGCGCATGCAGAAGTGTTCTACTTGCTGCACAGGCGCGACCCGCGCGCGGCGCTCACCGTGGCGCAGGCGTGGGCGGCTCGCGAGGCAACCCTGAACGTTCCATACGAGAGAGTCCTGAGTCTGCGGATGCTGCACTGGACGGCGCTGACCGCGGGGGAGATCGCGCTCTCCTTTCGCGCCGCGTGTGACGCCGTCACGCTGGCGCACGAAGCGCGCGTCGACGCGCTGCTCATGGCCGCGTACGACTCCGTGTTCGCGGTCTGCGCGGACTACTATGAGCCGCATGTATTCCGCGAGTGGCTCGAGCGGGCCAGACCGTCGTGCGAGCGACTCGAGCGCGACTTGCCACAGACGCGCCCGGCGTTCGATCTCCAGGAAATCGAGCTTCTGCTGATGGAGGGCCGGGGGGAGGAAGCGCTCGCGCGGATGTCCGGGCTTCCGCATGTAGAGGGTCGCGTCGCGCAGTCGCGCCTTGTCGCGTTTCCACTCGCCGCCAGGATGTTGCTGGACAAGAGCGGCGTGGCGGACGCGGACATGCGCGACCTGGCCGAGCGTCTCGCGGCGTTCTTCGACGTGCCGGCGACCAACATGGGATTTCCCGCGGCGGTATACGCGGAATGGCTGGATCGCTACGAGAGCGCGGAGGCGGCGGACGCCTTCGTCGAGCGCTTCATGCGCGACATCTTTCTCGACGTCGTGCCGCCGCGCCGTCTCGCGCCCTTCGTCGAGCGCGTGCGCAAGCGGGCCAGGGAGTCGCGCGCTCCGAAGCAGCGCTCCCGCTGGCGCGCGTCGAAGTGAGGTCGAGACATATGGGCAGCGGCCCACGCCGAGGGCTGGATGACTCGGGTGGTCGCTGAAGCGCGTGCGGCTCGCTACCGCATCCCCATAGGACTCGTCAACTTGATGGCCATGCGTGCCACAGCCCTCGCGGTAATGCTTGCGCTGTGCTCCAGCCTCGCGGCCGCGCAGGAATCGCGACCATACCGGCCGGGGATCGACGTCCTCGACTACGCGCTGGCGATCGAGCTGCCCGACACCGGCGCGACGATCAAGGGCGACGCGACGCTGACGGTGAAGCGCACGGCGCGCACGGACACCCTGGTTCTGGACCTGCGCAAGCTGCGTGTGCAGCGCGTCACGCTCGATAACCGCGCGCGCACGTTCGTGCGCAACGATTCGACGATCCGTATCCCGCTGCCCGCGGGTGACACGGGCACCTTCAAGGTGCGCGTCGTCTACGACGGCGCGGTCACCGACGGGCTGCTCGTGAAGCAGGACAGCCTGAAACGCTGGAGCTATTTCGGCGACAACTGGCCCAACCGCGCGCGGTTCTGGATTCCGAGCGTGGACCACCCGAGCGACAAGGCCACGGTGACGTGGATCGTGACGGTGCCGCGCGGCCGCACCGTGATCGCCAATGGTTCACTCGTCGCCACGCGCACGACCGGCCGCGGCCGGCGTGCGCGAACGACGACGCGCTGGCGCGAGTCGAAACCGATCCCGCCGTATCTCGTCGTGATCGGCGCGGCACCGCTCACGAAGGTCGATCTGGGTCAAACGGCGTGCGGTCTCGCCGACGGCAGGCGCTGCCTCACGCAGTCCGTGTACGTCGCACCCGAACTCCGGCGGACGATGCCCGGCAACTTCGCGAAGGCGGGGGAGATCGTGCGCTTCTACGCGTCGCGCATCGGCCCCTTTCCCTACGAGAAGCTCGCGCACGTGCATTCCTCGTCGCGCTACGGCGGGATGGAGAACGCGAGTGCGATCTTCTACTCCGACCAGGCGTTCCGGGTGCGCGGCGTCCGCGAGGGGTTGATCGCGCACGAGACCGCGCATCAGTGGTTCGGCGACGCGGTCACCGAGCGCGAGTGGCCGCATCTCTGGCTGTCCGAGGGGTTCGCCACGTACTTCGCCGCGCTCTGGACGCAGCGCGCGCACGGCGACAGCGCTTTTCGTGACGAGATGGCCGGCATCCGCCGGCGCATCCTCGACGACACGTCCGCCGTCCCGAAGCGGCCCGTCATCGACAGCATCACGACGGACCTGATGGAGCTGCTCAACCGCAACAGCTACGAGAAGGGCGGCTTCGTGCTGCACATGCTGCGGCGCGAGATCGGCGACGGCAATTTTTTTGCGGGCCTTCGCGCGTACTACGCGAAGTACAAGCATCGCACCGCGCTGACCGACGATTTGCGATCAGCGCTCGAGACCGCGTCGGGACGAACGCTCGGTCCGTTCTTCGACCAATGGCTGCGGCGCGCGGGTTATCCCGAGATCGACGTCACCTGGAGCGACTCCGCGCTGACGTCACTGCAGGTGAACATCACCCAGTCCGGGCGCTTCGGCCTCTTCGAGTTTCCGCTGCAGCTCGCGCTCGTGGATCCGGACGGCAACACACGGCGCGTCGAGGTGTCGGTGCCGGCACAGCTCATCACCAAGGTTCTGCTTCCCGTCACGGGATCCGTCGCGCGCATCGACGTGGATCCCGATGTGTGGTTGTTGGCGAGGATTAACGTCCAAAAGCAATGACGGCGGGAACGCTTTCTGTGCTGTTCCCGCCCTCTTGGTTGTCCCTGTTCCCCCTTCCCTGTTCGCCGTTCCCGCCGCGCGCTTTTAAGGCGTGACAGGCTGCGGTTTCACGGTCATCCCGGTGTGTGCCGCGGCAAACGCCCAGATGTCCGCCTGTTCCTGAATTCGCCGGTCGAGCGGACGATACCCATGGCTTCCCTGCGCCTCGATACGAATCAGCACCGGACGCGTGCACCCGGCGGTCGCGGCCTGCAGGGACTGCATCGTCGCCGTGAACTTGAACGAGTGGCTCGGCACGACACGATCGTCGTGGTCGGCGGTCGTCACCAGCGTCGCCGGATAGCAGACGTTCGGCTTGATGTTATGCAGCGGTGAATACTTCCGCAGATACTCGAACGCCGTCGAATCCGTCGACGAGCCGTACTCCACGGCCCAGCCCGCGCCGGCCGTGAAGCGATCGTAGCGCAGCATGTCCATCACCCCCACCTGCGGCACCGCTGCGGCGTAGAGATCGGGGCGCTGCGTCATCACCGCGCCGACGAGCAGGCCGCCGTTCGAGGCGCCGTTGACGGCGAGATGCGACGGCGACGTGTACCGCTCGCGCACGAGGTACTCGGCGGCCGCGATGAAGTCGTCGAAGACGTTCTGCTTCTTCTCGAATTTCGCCGCTTCGTGCCACCGCTCGCCGTATTCGCCGCCGCCGCGGATATTAGCCAGGGCGTACACGCCGCCCTGCTCGATCCAGGCAATCACCCCGGCGCTGAAGCCGGGCGTCATCGTGGCCGCGAAGCCGCCATAGGCGTACAGCATCGTCGGATTGCTTCCGTCCTTCACCATGTCCCTGCGATGCGTGATGAACATCGGGACGCGCGTCCCGTCCCGGCTGCTGTAGAACACGCGCTCGGTCACGAACTTCGACGGATCGAAGGTGAGACGCGGCGGGTTGAACGGCTTGCTGGTGTTCGTCGCGGCGTCGTACGCGTACACCGTCGACGGGAGCGTCGGCGAGTTGAACGAGTAGAACAGCTCCGGCCGGTCGAAGCGGCCGGCGAGCCCGCCGGAGGATCCGAGTCCGGGCATCTGCAGCTCGCGCTCGAGCTTTCCGTCGAGCGAATACAGGCGGATGACCGAGGCGACGTCCTGCAGCGACAGCACGCCGATCCTGCCGGCGACGAGCGACGCGCCCTCGATCGGCAGATCGCCTTCCGGTATGACGGTGGTCCAGTTGCGCGGCTCCGGTGACGACACGGGCGCCGCGACGATCTTGCGGTTCGGCGCGTCGCGGTCCGTCTGGATGTACATCCTGCCGTTCGCGACGCCCAGCACGGAATAATTCGCGTCGTGACCCGTGACGATCGCGCGAATCGGCGCGGACAGATTCGGATGCAGCGGATCGCCAAGGTCGGCGAAGTAGGTCTCGTTCTTGTCCGTGCCCTTCGACACGTTGATGAAGAGGTACCGTCCGCTCTCGTCGACACCGGCGAAGATGTACCACGTCGGCGCGTCGGGACGCGCGTAGATCTTCAGGTCACGCGACTGCGGCGTGCCGATGCGGTGGTAATACAGCATCTGATTCTCGAGCTTGACCTTGAGCTGTTCGTCCTTGGGCGGCTCGGGGTAGCGCGAGTAGAAGAATCCCTTGCCGTCGTTCGTCCACGAAGCGCCGCCGAACTTCACCCAGCGCACCGTGTCGGCGGTGTTCTTTCCCGTCGCGAGGTCGCGCACGTAATACGTGATCCAGTCCGACCCGCCCTCGCTCTGGCCGTACGCGAGAAGATTGCCGGTCGGCGACGGCGAGAATCCGGAGAGCGCGACCGAGCCGTCGGGCGATAGTTGATTCGGATCGAGCACGAGCTGCTCCGCGCCGTCGAGCGTTCGGCGCGTGTACCAGACGTTCTGTCGCTGCAGCCCGGAGTTCCTGCTGTAGAACCAGCGTCCGCCCTCGAAGAAGGGCAGCCCGGTGCGCGCGTAGTTGTACAGGGCTGTGATGCGCGTCTGGAAGATGTCGCGTCCCGGCAGGGAGGCGAGATACGGCATCGTGACGGCGTTCTGCGCCTTGACCCATTGCGCGATCTCCGGGGTCTCGATGTCTTCCATCCATCGATACGGGTCCGCGACGCGCGTGCCGAAGTAGTTCGTGACGGTATCCACCCTTCGCGTGGACGGATACTTGACCGGCGTGCCAGCCTGCTGCTGCGCGCCGATCGCGGACGCTGAGAGCGCGATGGCGCAGAGAACGCGACGCATGAAATCCTCGTTCAGAATCAGGGTTGTATCGTGTCTCGCGGACCGCCGCGCGGGAAGGTGTCTCGCGCAAGGGGGCCACGTACTGCCTTGATGCGGATCCTCCGGATCATGCGGATTGCCACTATCATGTTGGAGTTGACCCGGTTTAGTGGACACCTCACCATGCAGGTTCACGGAGGTGTTCAGTGAGTCGATCATCGAGAAACGACGGTCCTCCACCAAGAGCAAAGCG
>Ga0081539_10003693_pt1 | contig 18283 bp, 14 predicted proteins | sample TabmetS4T2R2_FD_71023 | JGI IMG/M metagenome (GOLD analysis project Ga0081539, IMG submission 71023) | Tabebuia heterophylla rhizosphere microbial communities from the University of Puerto Rico - S4T2R2 | ecosystem: Host-associated > Plants > Roots > Rhizosphere ...
CGGCGGGTGCGGCAAGCTCGCGGCCCGTGATGTCCTCGGCGACGACCGCGTTCCAGAAGCGGGCGCCGTCGATGTGGAGCGGGACGCCATGCCTGTGGGCGATCGCCGCGATCTGGGCCGTGTAGCCCGCGCTGAGCGGCTGGCCCATCGTGTGCGAGCTCGTGTTTTCGATCGTAACGAGGCCGGTGAGCGGCTCGTGGTAGTCGTCGGGGTTGCGGAAGGCGGCGTCGACCTCGTCGAGGTCCATGGTTCCGTCCGCTTTCTCGGCGAGCTGGCGGACGCTCGCGCCGACGACGACCGCGTGGTTGGCGGCTTCATCGATAACCAGGTGAGCCTCTCGGCCGGCGATCGTCTCCTGCCCGCGCGCGAGATGCGCCATCTGGGCGACGAGGTTGCCCATCGTGCCGCTGCTGACGAAGAGCCCGGCCTCCTTGCCGAGCAGCTCCGCGGCGCGCTCCTCGAGGGCGTTGACCGTTGGATCCTCGCCGAGGACGTCGTCGCCGACTTCGGCATCGGCCATGGCCCGCCGCATCTGGGGCGTGGGACGCGTGACTGTGTCGGAACGCAGATCGATCATGGGCACGCGGAGGATATCGCGAAGTCCGCCAAAGCCACCGTCGCGAGGCCGACACTCGCGACAAGCAGTGGGGCACCTGCTATCCTCCCCACTCGCCGCCGACGGACCCGTGGTGTAGCGGCCCAACATGCCAGCCTGTCACGCTGGAGATCGCCGGTTCGAATCCGGTCGGGTCCGCCATCATTCGCACATTCCTACGCCCCGTTCGCCCGCCCGAACGGGGCGTTCCTTTGTCCGCTGCTCGTCCGCCGCAGCCGCGAATCCCCCAGCGGCCGTCTGCCGGTTTCGTGCACGTCATTCACGATTCCTGCCCGGTCGTGCACCACATTCACGTGATTGGCCCCGGCCAGTTGTCTTGAGCGCAATTCATGCACGCCATTCACGAAATCGAGTGTGGGGTCGCCGCCCGGCGGAATTCGTGAGCCAGGTTCATGAATTCGGCGCTTTCGGCGGCAATGGCCCGACCGAGCCGTCCGTCACATGAATCCGACGCACACGCCTGATTGAGCCGTGCTTCCGGCGCTTTGGCACAATCGCCGCCGTGAGCCGGAGTCCCAGGTCCCTCGCCATCGTCCTCGTCGTTGCGCTCGTTGCCCTTCTGGCGGCAGGTTTCGGTAGTGGGCTCCTCACAGCGGGCTCGCCGTCCCCATCACCGACAGGGTCGCAAACGGCAAGTCAGCCATCGACTTCACCCGTCGTCGAGCCTGGCGACTCGGGCGCGTCCCCCGGACGGTCGAGCCCACCGTCCTCCAAACCGCCGACCCAGCCAGCTGGGCCGCTCGCGCGGATGGCGATCGTGCCCGTCACGAATTTCCGATCGCAGGCAGTCGGCACGTACGTCGCGGAGGTGAAGGCAGTCCTCGCGCGCACGAGCGGGCGCTATCAGGCTCTCGTCCTTCTTCGGCGCGACGCCCCCGCCATTCTGAAGGCCCTCGGCGTACCAGCCCCGGCGGACTCGCCCTCTCTCGTGCTCGTCGGTGGCATGAATTCGCTGCGTGCCAACCTCGCCGCGCATCGAAAGCGGCTCGCGTTCATCCGCGCCGACGACGTGACGCCCGCCGTTCGCGCCCTCGCCTGGGGACGGCTCTCGCTCTTCGGCGGAGACCGCGTCAAGAGGCTCCGCGATTGGCGGCTATTTGCGACCCTCAGGTCGATCAAGCCGACGTACAGGCCCGCCTACGATCCGGCTCGGGCGTGGACGCTGGTCGCCGGCGGCGACATCCTCCTCGATCGGGGCGTCGCGAAGACGGTCAAGCTCGACCGCCGCGGCGTCGACTTCCCGTTCAACGGCGGCACGGCGCGGATCACCGGTCGCTGCCGCGACTGCTCCGCGTTCGGGTGGGATCTGCCCTACACGAAGCGGACCGGCAACCCCGGCGCAATGCGCGACCTGCTTCGAAACGCCGACTTGGCGATCGCCAACTTCGAGAACCCGGCGCCCGACAACTACCGCTATCACACCTCGGGCACGCTGTTCTCGGCCGATCCGCGCCTGATCGACGGCCTCATGAACGCCGGCATCGACTACGTCTCGTTGGCGAACAACCACATCCGCGATGCGGGTGCGGACGGAATCCTCGACACCATCCGCAACCTGGACGCTCGCGATATCGCGCACAGCGGCGCCGGCAAGAACCTCAAAGCCGCACGGCGTCCAGCGATCATGCGGGTCGGCAATGTCAAGGTGGCGATCCTCGGTTACGACACGATCGCCCGCTACTACGGCGCGACCGCGACCCGGCCGGGAAGCGCGCAGCTTTCGCCGGCCGTCGTTCGACAGGACGTTCGGGCCGCGCGCCGGGCCGGCGCCGATATCGTCATCGTCTTCCCGCACTGGGGCACCGAGTACGACCCAACGCCGTTCGCCGGCCAGCAGCGGCTCGCCGAAGCATGCATCGACGCAGGCGCGGACATGGTCATCGGCAACCACGCCCACTGGGCCGGTGCGATGGAGGTCTACAAGGGCAAGCCGATCTGGTATGCGCTCGGCAACTTCGTCTTCGACCAGACCTGGTCCGAACCGACGATGGAGGGCATCACACTGGAGCTGACCTTCCAGGGCGCGAAGCTCGAGCAGGTTCGAATGCGACCGCACATCATCCTCGACCGAGCCCAGCCGAACTTCCTCGAGCCATTCGGCGGCGGCCAGGTCGTGATGGGCCAGATCTTCCAAGCCTCACGAAGACTGCTGCCCTGGTAGGCGCCTCGCGCCGCGTACCATCGGCCGGATGCCAACCGAACCGGGCAGCCTCGACGGCCTGACCGTCGTCGACCTGTCGACCGTGCTTGCTGGTCCGTACTGCACGATGCTGCTCGGTGACCTCGGCGCGGACGTCATCAAGGTCGAGCCGCCCGAGGGTGACTCAACGCGAGGCTGGGGTCCGCCCTGGGTCGGCGACAAGGCCAAAGGCACCCGCACCGCCGCCTACTACCTCTCGGTCAACCGGAACAAGAGAAGCCTTCGGCTCGACCTTCGGACCGAGTCCGGCAAGCGCATCCTGCGACGCCTGATCGAAAGCGCCGACGTCCTCGTCGAGAACTTCCGCGTCGGTGGCCTGGCCAAACTCGGGTTCGATGACGAAATGCTAGCGACGCTCAACGAGGGGCTCGTCCACCTGTCGATCAGCGGCTACGGTTCCGACGGCCCGGACGCCACGAAGCCCGGCTACGACTTCGTCATCCAGGCGGTGAGCGGGCTCATGTCGATCACCGGTTTCCCGGAGGCAGATCGCGGTCATCCAACGAAGGTCGGCGTGGCCATCGCCGATGTGGTCACGGGTCTCCAGGGCGCGGTCGCGATCCTGGCCGCGCTCCACCATCGTGACCGGATGGGTCTGGAACGCGCTCACGGCCAGCGGATCGATGTCTCGATCCTGGAATCGGCGTTGTCGGTTCTCGTCAACCAGGCCCAGAACGCGTTCGTCACCGGACGTCTGCCCGAACGACGGGGCAACGCCCATCCGAACATCGTTCCGTACGAGACGTTCGAGACGAGCGACGCCGAGATCGCGCTTGCGGTCGGCAGCGAGCGGCAGTGGCGGCGGCTGTGCGAGGCGCTCGGCGTCACCGAGCTTGCCGACGACGCACGGTTCGCGACGAACGGCTCCCGCGTCGAGAACCGCGACGCCCTCAGGACGATCCTTGCCGACCGGTTCCGTTCGAAGTCATCGGCTGAGTGGCTGACCGTCCTGAATTCTGCGGACGTCCCGAGCGGGCCCATCAATGACGTCCTCGAAGCCTTCGACAGCACCCAGGCGCGACACCGCCAGATGCGGATCGCCGTGCACCATCCCCGACTCGGCCAAATCGGTCAGGTCGGCGTGCCGGTGCGGCTGTCCTGGACGCCCGGCTCTATCCGGCGTGCGCCGCCACTCCTCGGGGAGCACAGCCTCGAGATCCTGGAGGAGCTCGGGTTCGCCGAGGATGAGATCGGGCGGTTCCTCTCGGACGGCGTCGTCTGATCGCGCGAGTAGTCCAGGGCGGCGCTACTCGAAAGGTCCATTGGCCGTCAACGCCCGTATCTCATACTCGTCGTCGATCGGCCCAAGAAGGGGAGAGATGAACCGCGGTCGCTCGCTGGTCTGGGCCGCCGCTTGCCTCGTCACGGTCGTGCTGGCGGCGTGCGGACCTTCCTCTGACGGGCCGCTGCTCTCGGACCCGCGAGAGATCGTCGGTCGCACGATCCAGCAGACTGCGGCGCTCAAGACGGTCCGAATTCGGTTCGACTTTCAGCAACACAGTGAGCCGGTCGGTGTCAACGCCCCGGCGTTGCCTCGCGATCAAGGCGGCTGGGCCGAACTCACCGCCGACGTCGGAGCGCAGGCGGTCGCCGTGCGGGGCGCCGGGAATGACGGGCAGGGCCAGGTGGAGGCCGTGGTCCTTGGGGGATTCGTGTTCGTGAAGAACACAGTTCGCGGCCGTTGGTCGAAGACCGCGATTCCCGGTGGCATGGGCCTGAATCCGATCGCCATCCTTGGTGGTCAGGCCGGTCAGGGTGCCGCAGTCCCGATTGCACTCGCGGCCGCGCTCGCCGACCCGACTGTCCAGGCTCAGCTCCGAGGCGTCGAGGATTGCCGTGGAGGACGCTGTTACCGGACCACCTGTGCGATCCCGCCGGCAGTCGCCTGGAAGCTCGCGATGGCGGTGACCGGCATGGACAAACAGGTCGGGGCACAACCGCAGCCCCAGGATGGAATCCCCCAGATCGATATCGAGCTCCTCACGGACACGCGCACCTTCTATCTCATTGAGGCCCTCGCCGGCGGTACCTCCCAAGGCACGACCGTCAGGTTGCGGGCGCAACTCGCGGGTCACGACGAGGCGGTCACGATCGCGGCACCGAACCCGGCCCTCGTCGACGATCAGGGTGGTTTCGGCCTTGGTGGTGCGGGCAGCGAGTGCATGAATGCTGATGGGTCGCCCTGCGAGATCATCGACAGGGTTGGCTCATCCATTCGGCCCGAGCCGAGTCCCTAGTGCAGGCCTGCACGCATCGCTCCGGTCGACAGCGGACCGGCTGCTAGACTCGGCCAGCCGCCGCCCTCCACCGCACGTGCCATCCGGCGGCCCATCCGGAGACGTCGATGACCGACGAGCGCGAGCGCTGGGCGCTCATCCTTGGAGCGTCGAGCGGCATGGGCGAGGCAACCGCCGTTGCCCTGGCTCGCGCTGGATACCGGATCTGCGGCATCCATCTCGACTTCCGAGCCGCCCTCCAGCACGTCGACGACGTCAAGGCTCGCATCGAAGCGGCCGGCAGCGAAGCCCTCTACATCAACATGAACGCGGCCGATGACGAGAAGCGAGCCAGCGCGCTGCAAACTCTCCGCGCCCGCTTCGATGAGTCCGCCAAAGCCGGTGGCCATCCGTACGTCCGGGTCGTCATGCATTCGCTGGCGTTCGGCTCGCTCGTGCCGTTCCTGGCGGAGGACCCGAAGGCCGCGGTCGATCGCAAGAAGATGGAGATGACCCTCGACGTCATGGCAAACAGCCTTGTCTACTGGGTCCAGGACCTGTGGCGTGGCGGCTTCCTCGAGAAGGGCTCGAAGATTTATTCGATGACCTCCGAGGGCTCGAGCCGCGTCATCCCTACCTACGGCGTGGTTTCGGCGGCGAAGGCGGCGCTCGAATCACACTCCCGCCAGCTCGCGATGGAGTTCGCGCGGAACGGGTCGGGCGTCGCGGTGAACACGATCCGGGCCGGCGTCACCGATACCCCAGCCTTGCGCAAAATCCCCGAGGCCGAGCGGATGGTCGAGATCACGCTGGCCCGCAATCCGCACGCCCGGCTCACGACGCCGGAGGACGTGGCCGAGGCGATCGTCCGCCTGTCGGAGTCGGATTCGGACTGGATCAGCGGCAACATCATCGGCGTCGATGGCGCCGAATTCGTCACGGGCTGAGAGCCGATCGCCCTGGGTAGGGTCATCGTCGTCGGGTCGATCAATGTCGACCTCGTCGTGTCTGCCTCGAGGCTACCCCGGCCCGGCGAGACGGTCACTGGCGGCGAATTCGCGCGGCATCACGGCGGCAAGGGCGGCAACCAGGCGGTGGCCGCAGCCCGTCTCGGCGCGGCAACGAGCATTGTTGGAGCCGTGGGCGAGGACGACTTCGGGTCGGCGGCGATCGAGGCACTCGCGACAGAGGGCATCGATACGAGCGCAGTCAGTCGGATCGCGGGTGAAGCCACAGGTGTGGCGCTGATCCTCGTGGGCGAAAGCGGCGAAAACCTCATCTCGGTCGCCTCCGGGGCAAATGCGGCAGTCGGCCGGGATGCCGTCCGGTCGGCCTTCGAGCGCTTGGCACCTCGCGAAGGGGACGTCGTCCTCGTCGGGCACGAGATCCCGACGGCTGCCGCCCGGGACGCACTCTCGCTCGCACGCTCCGCAGACGCGATCACGATCTTCAATCCCGCGCCGCCGGAAGGCCTTGATCGGGCCACGCTGGGGCTGGCAGACGTCCTGACCCCGAACCGCATCGAGCTCGCCGCACTCGCGGGCTCGGAGGCGCGAAAGACCGGGCGCTCAGCAGCCAACGATCCGATCGCGATGGCGCGATCACTCCTCGAGCGAAGCGCCGAGGGCGCCGGACCGCGCGCGGTGCTCGTCTCGCTCGGTCCCGCAGGTGCGCTGTTGATCCGACCCGCCGAGCCGGTCACCGAGATCCCAGCGCACGACGTCACGGCGATCGACACGACCGGCGCCGGCGATACCGTGAATGGCGTCCTCGCGGCCTCGCTCGCGGCAGGGCGCACGCTCGAGGAGGCCGCCAGGCGAGCAATCCTTGCCGCGAGCCTGTCAACGATGCGGGCCGGAGCTCGCGGGGGCATGCCGACCGCATCGGAGCTTGAAGCCGCACTCTAAGTAGGTACGTCGGGTACCGCCGACGGCCCGGGACCATTTGACCTCTCCCAAACCGCCCATGGGGCGACCAGACTGCCCACCGTTCCGATCGGAACGGGTCGTCGCGGAAGCGTGGCTCCAGGCTCGAGAGGTAGGCAATAGACGTGCTCCGCGGAAGCGCGACCGTGACGTCCGGTCCCGAATCCATTCCGATCGGCGCGAGCGAGCAGGAGATCTTCAACTGCCCGGTCTGCGCGCGACCACTCGCGGTCGGGTCACGACAGTGTCCCGCCTGTGGCACCCGACTGATCCGTGGTGTGCCCCTTGCCAAGGCCAGTGGGTTCGTCGCCGCCGGGCTCGTCGTCGGACTGCTCGTCGGCGTTGGTGGCGCGGCGGGCTACGGCGCGCTCAACCCCACCGTTCGACCGTCGACGGGTAACCAGGGCGGAGCCAGCGTGCAGCCGGGCAACGGAGGTGGGACGAATGGCGGCGCGAATCAGGGCTCCGGGGGTTCGGGCGGCTCGGGCGGCGCTGGGACAGGCACGGTCTACGTTTCGGGGATCGTCAGTTCGTCTCTGATGCAGGCCGCCGCGGTAAACGTGAAGCTCGCGGAGGCGTCGAACCTGCTTCGCCAGCAGCTCGATGCTTCCAAGCTCAGCCCGGAGGACACCGCGGCGATTCTTCGCTCGATCGCGTCGAACGCCCAGTTCGGTGCCGAACTCGCGCCGCGGATCGGAACCTGGGATGCCGCGAACGATCTCTCGCTGGACCTCGCGACCTTCTATGAATCCGTCCGCGAGACCGCCCGCGACGGGCTCGGCATCTCGCTCACGAGCAATAGTGGCTACCGCCAGGCCGCCACGGACATGATCCGGACGCTGCGCCAGCTCCGGAGTCTCCAGGCGGCGGCGACGGAGCTCGGGGGGAGCGCGAACATCCCCGTCCCGGCGCTGCCGAGGACGCCCTAGCCCTAACCCGGGCCGTAGCCCGTCAGTTCGACGTAGGCCTGGCCGCCGATGGACCGCCCGGCGCGCTTCGCCGAAACGACCTGCGACCCTTCCCAGTACACGACGCCACTCGTCGGCCTCGTATCGAGCTCCTGGTCGGAGACTGTCGGCCGGAGATCGATTACGAGGCTTTCCGACGGGATCGTGACCCGCCAGCTCGCTGGATAGACCGTCCCCGTCGTCGGGCTGGTCCGATGTCCGGTCACATCGACGTTGAACGCGTCGCGCTCCAGATGGCGTGACGACCCGTCGTCGGCGACCTCCGTGCCGTAAACGAGCGGGTAGCTGCCGTCCCGATCGCGGACGAGGGACAGCGTCAGGTCCGTGCCGTCATCGAGATTGACGGCGAACCAGTCCCAGCCGCCCCCTCCGACCGCGATGAAATCGCCCCACTGGTGATCGAACCAGGCCTCGCCGTCGACATCGAATGTCTCAGCATCGACCCTCACCTCGCCGCTGGCTGCCATGCGCGTCCGGGAGTAGTAGTACGAGCCGCCGGCCGGCCCGAAATCGATCCAGCCGTCGCGATCGTGGAGGGCTGCCGGCTTCGTCGATCGAAGATCGAGCCGCAGGGCGATCGACCCGCCGGACGGTCGAGCCTCGCCGCCGGAGGTCGCCGCCGCCAGGTGATCGATGCCGTCGGAGCCCTGCATCGTCCAGGCAGCGCCGGCGGCTGCCTCGGGAGCGACGAGCGCAAAGTCGAAGCCGTTGGATTCCTGAAGAGCGCCGCGGTCGACCTGGGGGCCCACCTCGCTGCGCTGGGCATAGAGGAAGCGCTTGCCGGTTTCGTCCGTGATTGCGAAGTGGGAGGCCCAGGCGACCGGGAACGACCCGCGCTCGGCCCGGAAGACGACGTACTCGAAGCCGAAGCGCCGGCCGTCGACGCTGTGCAGGTGGCCGGTGTAGTACCACCACTCGGTTAGTCGGTCGTGTGGCGCGTCGTCGCGCGGGAGGGAGATGGGTTGCGGATCATCGGCGGCGGGTGGACTCGCGTCCGGCGGCGGCGAGGCAGCCGGTCGCTGTGCCGGCGGGTTTGCGAGGACCGGTCCGCTGCAGGCGGCCACGACGAGCGCAAGAGCGATGAGCGCGACCCGGCGCGTCATGTCTCCACCTCGGCGGGCAGGCGTGTCGCAACCCAGCGCTCGAGGCGCGCCGGGATCCACCAGTTCCAGCGTCCGAGGAGGCGCATCGTCGCCGGCACGAGCAACGCCCGGACAACGGTCGCGTCGAGGGCGACGGCCAGAGCCATCCCGAGACCGAGCGCCTTGATGAGCACGATGTCGGCGAAAGCGAATGAGCCCGCGACCACGACGACGATGAGCGCTGCCGACGTTACGATCCGGCCGCTCCGCTCGAGGCCTGCCGCGACCGCACCGACGTTATCGCCGGTCCGATCCCAGACCTCCTTCATCCGTGTCAGGAGGAAGACCTCGTAGTCCATCGACAACCCGAACAGCACGCAGAAAAGGATCACCGGCTGCGACGTCTCGACGAAGCCGAGCGGTTGGAAGCCGAGCAGCCGCGACAGGTTGCCGTCCTGGAATATCCACACGAGCGCGCCGAAGCTCGCGACGATCGATAGCGTATTCATGACCAGCGCCTTCGCCGGCAGGACGACCGAGCGGAGGAGGAGGAAGAGGACGAGATAGGTCGTCACGACGATGAACAGCGCGGTGCGTGGAAAGTCCGCCCCGATCCGATCCACGACGTCGACGACCTCCGCCGCCCCGCCGGCGACGCCAGCACTCAGCCCCGGGGGCGGTCCCAGAGGCCCACTCGCGTTCCTGAGGTCCGCGACGAGCCGGCGTGACTCATCCCGGTTTGGGCCGTATGGCGTGTAGATCGTGAGCGTCGTGAGATCGGCCCGTGTCGTCGCCCGAAGGGCCTCGCGCACGAACCGATCTGGCGGTCCCGTGGGGCTCGAGAACAGCAGCTGGTACTGCTGGAGTCCGAGCCGCGGGTCGACGTCGACGATGCTGTCGACACGAACGATGCGCGGGTCGGCGGCGAGCTTCCGCGAGTAGTCGAACACGCGGGCGATGTTCGCCGCATCCGTGATGGGACCATCGGTCCGGACCGAGATTGACATCGGCGCGAAGGCGCCCTCCCCGAACTCGTCGACGAGCCGGTCGAAGGTCGCCCGCGACGGGACGCTGGCTGGCAGGATCGAGGCATCGGGGGCGTTGAACCGGACATGCAGGAAGGGGATGCCGAGGACGAGGAGGAACGCGAGCGTCGGCACGAGGACGGCGACCGGGCGGCGCATGACCCAGCGGGCGACCCTCGCCCACGGGCCGTCGGCATCGGGCCTGACCTTGACGGGCCGGATCCGGAACGCGTCCAGGCGCGTGCCAACGAGCGTCAGCAGCGCAGGCAGGAGCGTCAGCGCCGAGGCGACGGCGAGGGCCACGACAATCGCGCCGGCGATCCCGACTGAACGCAGGATCATGAACTCGAAGAGCACGAGTCCGAGCAGTCCGAGCAGGACGGTCAGCCCCGAAAAGAAGACCGCCCGGCCGGCCGTGGCGACGGTCGCCCGGACGGCGTCCGCGACCCGCTCGGGGCCGTCCCGGCTCGCGAGCTCTTCGCGGAAGCGGCTCGTCATCAGCAGCGAGTAGTCGACCCCCAGGCCGAGGCCGAGCAGCGTCGCGAGGTTGAGGACGAAGATGCTCATGGGCGTGGCGCTGGCGACCCCGAAGATCGCCGCGAGGGCAACGACGACCGCGGCACCGCCGACCGCCAATGGGACGGCCGCGGCGGCGACCGAGCCGAACACGAGGAGCAGCGCCAGACCGGCTAGGGGCAGCGAAATGACCTCGCTGCGCCTGAGGTCGGATTCGGATACCTCCTGGACGTCACCGTAGAACGCCGGCCCTCCGGCGAGCCCGATCTCGAAACCCGGGAACTGCCTCGCGACGCCATCGATGATCGGCTGGAGACCGGGCAGCGCCTCCGGCGAGTCGTCGGGCGACAGGTCGAGCAGGACGATGTCGTACGCGGTGTGGCCGCTCGCCGACACCTGCCGGACGTTCGTCAGATGCGAAGCGACGCCGGCCACGTGAGGTGCACGGGCGACCCCCGCAGTCGTCGCGGAGACGGCCTGTTCGAAGCCGGGCGTGCCCGCCGTCTCTTGATCGTCGTGATAGACAACGACCAACGCCGACGGCGGCAGGCCGAGCTCCTGTTCGAGCGTATGACGAACACGGGCAGAGGGCAGGTCATCGAGACTGAAGCCGCCCGCCTTGAGCGCACTCGGTGCCTGCGGCGCGAACGGCAAGGCGACGAGCAGGAGGACCGCCCAGGCGCCGATGATCGCGCGTGGGTGGCGGACGACGAACCAGCCCAACCGGTCAAAGAGCGTGGGCGGCCGGGCGTACCTCGTCGATGGGGACATCGGACTCATCGTAGGACTTCGAGGGGCCGCAACCGTCCAGCGCGGGGCGTGGCATCTGCTAGCATCAGGCCGCATCCCCGACCGCTTCGGAGCGCGCCCCACTCGTGCAGCTCTTCACGATCGCCTTCCAGCGCCCGATCGAGTTCGGCGCCGCGGCAACGCTCACCATCGTGATGATCGTCATCATCCTGCGTGCCGCGATGTCCGCCGAGGGTCGCTCCGGCTGGGTCCAGCGGATCACGAGCCCGAACGCGAAGTGGCTGTTCGGCCTGTTGTTCCTCGGCTGGGCGCTGGTCTTCGGAATCGGCCTGCAGCTCGTCCCGCATGAGGGCGCCAACTCGCCGTACGGCGGGCTCGGGCTGATCGCGCTCTTCAGCGGCTTCTTCATCATGATGGGCTTTCTCTGGGCGGTCATCGGGGAGTAGACCATCACATTCGGGGGTGGCGTCCCACGGCTCGTGCCAGCCTCGTCGTCATCTCACTGACCACCGCGATCGGGCTCAACGGTTGCGGCGCGACGCCACCTCCTCCGTCGGGCGCCCCGGCGTCGCAGCAGCCCTCGCCCCAACCGACGCAGCCTCTCGCGATGACCACCCGCGACGGCGTGCGGGTCACGCTCTCGCTCGAACGATCGCCCTTGCCATCCGCCCAGCGGACACGGGCACTTGTCGTCATCGACAATCTCTCGGGCAACGTCCGGAACTGGGCCGGGGGCGGTTGTGGATTTCCGGCGACGGTCACGATTCGAACGGCCAGCGACGTCCACCCCGACCCCGGCGTCGAGTGGCCTGGCGCCGCCGGTCAGTTCAAACGGCTGGCATCGCCGGGCTCGGATCCGTCGAATGACGGGCCGTTCATCGACGAGCGGTTCGCCGACGATCCGGCGAGCCTGATCTGTCCTGCAAACCTGACGATCAACCACCTCGCCCCCGGACAGCGGCTCGAGATGCGCGCTGTCTGGGACGGCGAGATCGCGACGGTCGCGGCACCGGCCGGTCCGGCGGTCGTCGACGCCGAGTTTCCGTATCTCGGTGAGGTTCCGGAGGGAGTCGATCCGTTCGATGTCGCCAAGCCGATCATCGTGACGATTGATACCGAGGTGGTCGGTGCCGGCATCGCGCTGCTGTCAGCCAACCAGATCATCGATGCTGCCCTCGCCGACGAGCGGTTCGCAGCGTGGGTCGAGTCGACGCCGCCGCGCAAATGGCTGGGTACCGACTTCGTGGCGCATGGCGCGACGGCAGCCGTGATCCTGACGCTGACGAAGAAGGGCGTCGCGACGGATGGCAGGCTGACCGTCGACCGAACGACAGGGCGCGTGTTGAGTTTCGAGACGGTGCCCCAGTGAGACCGCGATCTTGGTATCGCGCTTCTCTGCACGCAAATACGAACCGGTGTCGTACTACGGTGCGGTCATCGCCCGAATCCGCTGCAAGCGAGGCCTCCGACCACGCGTCGTGAGCGTGGTGATCAGCCCCGACGGGAACGCCAGGCGGCGAATCTGCACGTAACAGCACGGCGGTTCGTATCTGCGACAAACGCGGCCCCGAATGACGGTGCGACGCAGCGCCCCGAAGGCGCTGGTCGCGGGCGACGGCTCAGCGCCTGAATTCGATCCGGCGCTCCTGGCCGGCCAGCAGCCGGCGGATGTTGTCGCTGTGGAAGAGCCAGATCATCGCCGCACCCGCGACCGCATAAACCGCGTACGCGGGATGCATCCCGAACACGAAGACGGCAACGAGCAGGCCGACCATCGCCAGCGCCGACGAGGTGAGCGAGGCGAGCGAGCTGATTCGGCTGCCGACGAGGATGAGCCCGAAAATCGGAACGATCACCAACGCGAGAACAGGCTGGATGACGGCCAGCCCACCGAAGCCTGGAGCGATCCCGCGGCCGCCACCGAACCCGATGTACGGCGAACGCGAATGACCCAGGATGGCAGCGAGCGCGGCGAGGACCTGGACGATCGGTGGTGAGCCGAGAAGGAGCGGGATCAAGGCGCTCACGGCACCCTTCGCCGCATCGAGGAGCCCGGCCACCAGCGCCGCTCGCGGACCGAGCGCGCGGAGCACGTTGGCGCCGCCGGTGCGGCCGCTGCCGATCGTGCGCGGATCGGGACCACCGATCAGCCGGGCGACGACGAGCCCGAAGGGGATCCCGCCGATGAGGTAGCCAGCAATGATCGGCCCGACGATGACGACGACGGTCGTGGCGTCCATTCGCCGGAGTATAGGCAGCGGTTCAGGGCGATCATCGAGGGTTGCTCGCAAGGTCAGCGTCGGCCGTCCGGGGCGGGTGATGCGCGACAGCTTCGACCAGCTCGGGTGGACGATGCCGGAGTCGATCGCGTAGATCGGCGTCAACGAGCGTTCGTTCGACGAGCTCGGTCAGGGCCGTGTTGACGGGCGTGGGCACGCCGAGCTGCGCACCGTACTTGACGACGGCGCCGTTGAGCCAACGGACCTCGGTCGTGTCCGCGCCGGCGGCCATCGCTAGCAGCAAGGACGGATCCTTGCCGCCGCGGCCGCCACCAACTGCGACGCGGAGGATCGGGCGGGCGATGGGAGCGGGCAGAGCCAGCGCAACGCGCAGTGCGCGGATGTCTGCGCCAGGCAGGGCGACGGGCTTCAGCCCGAGCGCCTCCATAACGGCGAATGCCTCTCGGAGCTGGTCGCGCTCAATCGGGAACGTGCTGGCGTCGGTATAGATCCGGTCAACGCCCATCTGGAGAAGTCCGCTCGTGGCGTTGCCGACCAGGTTGGCGACAAGCTTCGACCACTTCATCGCCCGCCAGTCCACGTAGGCACGCGCGCGGAGACCGGCCCGGCCGAAGGTGCTCGCAAGCTGGGGGATCAGCGCGTCGCCGCCATTCACGGAGGCGAGGCCGATCCCGCCTCGCCGCAGCCAGGCAATCTGCGCGTCTTCGACGAGCTCCAATGATGCGGTGAGGGACGCCGCGAGCAGGGCGAGATCCGGACGCCGCTCGCGGATCGTCTCCTCGGTGCCGATCCCGTTCTGCACCGAAAGCAGCGTCACGGACGGCAACGGGGGCAATGAGTCCAGGGCCCGGGGCACGTCATGGGCCCGGATTGCGAGGACGACGAGGTCGACCGCCCAATCGACCTCGCCGGTCGACCGGGCGACCACGAGCTCGCTGGTGCTTCGTTCGCCCGCGGGGCCGTGAACGGCCAGCCGCATGGGTCCCGATTGCGACGCCCTTCTCCGAAGCAGCGTCACGTGGTGTTCAGGTGTCGCGCCTCCGGTCGCCGTGTAAGCGAGACGCGACGCGAGGAACGAGCCGACGGCGCCACCGCCGACGACCAGGATCTTCACGAGGATGCTGCGGTGGTGGTGGTGGCTTCCTCGCCGGCCGCGTAGGCATCGGCCAGGATCTCGACCGGGTGCCGCAGGCGACGGCCGGTCGCGGCCTCGATCTGCCAGCGGCAGGTTTCCGAGTCACAGGCGACCTCGGTCGCGTCGGTCGCTCGGATCCGCTCGAAGAGGTCGGCCCCGACAGCCATCGCGATGTCGTACTTCTCCTTCTTCAGCCCGTACGTCCCGGCAACACCGCAACAGTCGTGATCGAGGTCGGTCGCCGTCAAGCCCGGAACGAGGGCGAACAGGTCCAGCGCCGGGAGTCCGATCCCGTGGCTTCGAAGCTGGCACGGGGCGTGGTAGGGCAGTTCTTCGCCGAGCCGCCCGAACGAGGTGTCCAACCGGCCGTCGTCATGCAGCTCGCGGAGCAGCTCCATGATGTCCCAGGTCGATTCGGCGACCACCCGGGCATCCTCGTCGTCGAGGTCGAGCATCTCGGCGTATTCGGCCTTGAGGGTGTGGCCGCACGACGTCGACGTCAGGACGATCCGGTAGCCACGACGGGCGTACGCGGCGAGGACGTCCAAGTTGCGACGGGCCCGTCGGCGGGCCTGCTCGTAGAGACCGTTGCTGATGAGCGGCAGGCCGCAGCACTCTTGCGGCGGGACGATCGCCTGGATGCCGTTTCGGGCCAGGACCGCGAGCGCGGCCTGGGCGACGCGCGGCTCGTAGTAATTCGCCGCGCAGCCGTGGAAATAGACGACAGCCTTGTCAGGCGGCGGGAGATCCTCGCTCGGGCTCGCTGGTGCGAGCCGCGCACCCATCCCGCCCGCCTGCGAACGGAAGGTCCGCCTGGCGAACATCGGCAGGGGAGCGAAGCGGTGGACACCGACGACGACTTGGCCGATCCAGCGAAGGATTCGGTTTCGCAGGACCGCGTTCGCCAGCGGGGCCAGCGGGACGCCGATCCGACCGAGGAGATCCGGCTCACCGAGCAGGCGGTCGCGCAGGGGCGCCCGCCGATTGGCGCGGATCGTTGCCCGCGCCCGATTGTTCATCTCGGCGATCTTCACGCCGGCCGGGCAGGCGGTCGTGCAGAAGCCGCAGCCCGAGCAGTAATCGACGCTGTGGTCAGCCGATGGCGCCTTCTCGAGGCCAACCGCCTGGACCGGCAGTGATGCCGCCTCGCGGAAGCGCTGCGCCTGCGGCCCGACATACTTCGGGCCGGGGAAGCGATCCGTGACGCGAGCCACTGGGCAGACGGTGTTGCAGACGTTGCACTTCAGGCACTGATCGGCAGACAGGCCGACCACCGGCGCCTCGCCTGGAATCAACGTCAGGGCCGCGACCTCCGCGGTCATCGATCACGCCACTCCCCGCCGGCCCCGGCTGCGACAGCCGCGCCGGTGCTGTCCGCGGTCGACGGGAGGGGCCGGCCCGTCGCGAGGCCATCGTGCGAGAGGCTCAACGCGGCCCGATGCGCGCTCGCCAGCGCGACACCGTCGCCGCAGCGTTCCCGGATCCAGCGCTGGCCCGCGAGGTTGGCACCGACGACGCGGACGTTCTCGAAGATCGCCTTGCCCTTCCGGTCGACGGGTCGGAGCTCGTCGTCGACCTGGACACCCGCCGCCTCGAGGGGATGTCCATTCGCATCGAATGGATCGACGGCGAACCAGTCGTCCCGCCGTGGCGCCTCGACGGGCAGACCCAGGACCGCCTCCTCGAACGTCCCGTCTGAGCGGGCGACAAGGCCGCCGCCCGCAATGCCGCCAGTGGCGAGAACGACCGCCCCGGCCCGGACGGCGAACTCGCGGACGGCCGCCGGAGTCGCGATCAGGGTTACGTGTCGGCCTCTTGTCTCGAAACGCGCCACGCTCTCGCCGATCTGGATTCGGCCACCGGCTGCGAGCAGGCCGCGCCGGAGCGCGTCGAACATCCGCAGGCCGGGAATGCTCGGCGGGACAAGGGGCATCTCGAACACGGGCGTCCCCACGCGATCACGGATCTTGTCGAGGACGGCTGCGTGATCGCGGAGCCCGAGCACCGCCGGCAGGCCGACTCGCGCCGGCTTGCGGGGCATGACGCGGTCGACCGCATTGGCGATCGCGTCGAGCGCCAGCTCCCGCCAGACCGGGTCGTCGAACGCCCGCGCAAGGTGAAGCGCGGTCAGGTTGTGGCGGTCGGCCACGCGTGGCAGCACGGCCGTCGTGGCGACGACGGTCGCCGGACTGGAGATCGCTGCTGTGGAATCGGCTCGTGCCCAAACCTGCGGGCGCGCCAGGCTCGCTGCGACCGCCGTCGGCCAGAAGTCCTTGAAGCCCTCGATACCGCAGACGATGAGTCCCTCGTCGGCGCCCCACTCCGGCAGCGCATCGGCCTGGGCCTCGGGCACGATCGAGACCGGGCGCGTCGCGCCAATCCCTGTCGGCACCGTTCGGATCGGCGAGTCGAGATCGCCAACTTGCGCCAAACCCTGCGCGGCGAGCATGTCCCGCAGAGCACCGAACGCGTCGTCAACGTGCCGCTGGAGGATCGCGTAGGGATGGTCCCGACGGGCCGCCAGAAGCCGGACCCCTTCGCGGGCCGAGGCTGCGCCCGCTGGGGCCGCGACATCGATCGAGCCAGCCGTCCAGTGGGTCGTCGCCATTCCCTTCGCGAGGACCACGACCCGCGCTCCCCGCTGGGCGAGGGCATGGGCGCACGCGAGGCCGGCCAGCCCCGCGCCGATGACGACGACGTCAGCTGCCGGCATTGCCGCGGGTTGCGGCGGCTTCGTCGTCCCGCACGAGGGCAGCGACCCCAAGCGTGCCCCACTGGATGCCAGTGGTCATCGCCCATTCCTGGAGCTGGCGCCCGTACGCGATCGGGCGTGTGCCCTTGTGTCGTTCACGCAGGAAATCGGCGAGCGCTCGGTCGGCGACGGCCGCGACATCTGCACCTTTCGAGGCGACTCGATCGGCGACGATGCCGGCGGCCCGGAACGTGCAGAAGCCGCCCTGGCACGGACCCATCCCGAGACGGGTCCCTCTCCGGACATCGTCCAGCGAGCAGGGCCAGTTTTCGTCGAGGAAGCTCGCGAGGGCGTCCGTTGTCACGAGCTCGCACTCGCAGATGAGATCGGCGTCGCCGCCACCGTCGGCTTCGTGCTCGGCCAGGCGTGCGCCGAGCGTGTGGTAGCGCCGCGGCCGCGCGTCGGGCAGCGGCGCCTCTGCGGTCGCGCACGGCGTCGCAACGCCGAGTTTGTTCGCCACGAGATCGACGGTCTGCTCCGCCATGAGCCGGTAGGTCGTGAGCTTGCCACCGACGATCGAGACGAAGTTCTCGATGCCGTCCCTGGTCCCGTGATCCAGGACCGCGTGCGAGCGAGTGATGTCGCGCGAGCCGCTGTGCTGGCCCTCGGCGACGTCGTACAGGGGTCGGACGCCGGCATACGCCCGCAGCAGGCGCATCCGCCGCAGATCGGGGAACAGTTTCTCGCCAAGATCGAGCAGCTCGCCGACCTCGGCCGGCGTCACTTCGTACTCGTCGGGATCGTCGACCTCGATCTCGGTCGTCCCGAGGATCGCAACGGTCCCGACCGGACACATGATGTCGCCGTCGGCCGGCCGGTGACAGCGGTTGATGACCGAATCGGTCATCCGCTGATTGA
>Ga0081539_10003694_pt1 | contig 18280 bp, 12 predicted proteins | sample TabmetS4T2R2_FD_71023 | JGI IMG/M metagenome (GOLD analysis project Ga0081539, IMG submission 71023) | Tabebuia heterophylla rhizosphere microbial communities from the University of Puerto Rico - S4T2R2 | ecosystem: Host-associated > Plants > Roots > Rhizosphere ...
GATCGACGCCGCTCCGGCCGCGGTTGAAATGGGTGACGCCGTGCCCGTCGAGCGCCGCGTCCGTCAGCGCGCGTCCGAGGAACCTCGTTCCGCCGAGGATGAGGATCTGCACGCGGCGAGCGTAACATCACGTCATGAGCGCACCCGCCCCGGACCGCTGGGACATCTTCTGCCGCGTCGTGGACAACTACGGCGACGTCGGCGTCTCGTGGCGCCTCGCGCGCCAGGTCGCGCGCGAGCACGGCAAGCGCGTGCGCCTGTGGCTCGACGACCTCACGGTGCTGCGCAAGCTGCGCCCCGAGATCGATCTCGCCCGCGACATGCAGACGCTCGAGAGCGTCGAGGTCGAGCGCATTCGCGATCCTTTCGAGGTGGAGGGCGTGGCCGACGTCGTGGTCGAGACCTTCGGTTGCGATCCGCCCGAGCCGTACGTGCACGCCATGGCGAGGGCCAAGGCGCGCCCGCGCTGGATCAACCTCGAATACCTGAGCGCCGAGGAGTGGGTCGAGAGAAGCCATGCGCTGCCGTCGCCCAACCCGCGGCTTCCGCTCGTGAAGCACTACTTCTTCCCGGGATTCACGGCGCGCACGGGGGGACTGCTGCGCGAGGCGAGCCTGCTGCGGCGCCGCGACGAGTTCCAGTCCGACGACGGAGCCCAGGGCGCGTTCTGGCGCTCGCTCGCAGGCCGCGCGCCGCCTCCGGGAACGCTCAAGGTGAGCCTCTTCACCTACGCGGGCGCCCCGGTCGAAAGCCTCGCACGCGCGTGCGTGCATCATCCGGGACCCGTGTGGCTCGTCGCACCCGAAGGTATCGCCGCCACCGCGCTCGAAGCGTGGCGCGCGCGGCAACCCGCGCGCGGATCCGTCGAATGCTTCACCGTGCCGTTCCTCGCGCAGGATCGCTACGACGAGCTCCTCTGGGCGTCCGACGTCAACTTCGTGCGCGGCGAGGATTCCTTCGTGCGCGCGCAGTGGGCGGCGCGTCCCGTCGTCTGGCACATCTATCCGCAGGACGAGGGCGCGCACTACGTGAAGCTCGCCGCGTTCCTCGCGCGCTACACCGAAGACCTCGACCGCGCGCAGGCCGCCGCGGTGACGGCGCTGTGGGAGGCGTGGAACCGGCGCGACGAAGGTGCCGTCGAAGCGGCGGCACCGGCCTCGCTCACCGAGGCATGGGCGGCGTTCGACGCGCGCCGCGGCGGGTTCGGCAGCGCACCGAAGTTCCCGCGCCCCAGCGAGTTGCTGTTCCTGATGCGGGAGCATACGCGCACCGGTGCCGCGGAGCCGCGCGACATGGTGCTCGTGACTTTGCGTGCAATGGCGCTGGGCGGCATGCGGGACCACATAGGCGGTGGGTTTCATCGCTATTCCGTGGACGCCGAATGGCGCGTACCGCACTTCGAAAAGATGCTCTACGACCAGGCGCAACTGGTCCTCGCGTACCTGGAGGCGGCACAGGTCAGCGGCGAACGGTTCTATGCGGACGTGGCGCTCGATACGCTCGACTACGTGCGGCGCGATCTGACCGATCCTGACGGCGGGTTCTATTCGGCCGAGGACGCCGACAGCATTCCACCGGAACACGCGCACGAGTCGCATCCGCACAAGATGGAGGGCGCCTTCTACATCTGGCGCGACGCCGAGATCGGCGCGGTCCTCGGCGACGACGCGGATGTCTTCCGGTTGCGATATGGCGTGATGCCAGACGGCAACGCGCCCGCCGATCCGCAAGGCGAGTTCACGCACAAGAACTTGCTCTACACCGCCAGGTCGATCGAGGAGATCGCGGCCATGACCGGGCGCGCGCCCGACGAGGTGCTGGCGGCGCTGGCTCGCGCGCGGACGACCCTCATGAGCCTTCGCGAGCAGCGGCCCCGGCCTCATCTGGACGACAAAGTGATGACGGCGTGGAACGGCCTGATGATTGCGGCCTTCGCGCGGGCGGGGCGGGTGCTCTCAGAACCGACGTGTCTCGACGCCGCCCGCCGGGCGGCGGCGTTCATACGGAGCGAGTTGTGGAATCCTGCGTCCGGGACGCTGCTGCGTCGTTACCGGCAGGGGCATGCCGGCGTCGATGCCTACGCCGAAGACTACGCGTTCCTGATTGCCGGCCTGCTGGAGCTGTTTCAGGCCGATGGCGATCCGCAATGGCTCGAATGGGTGCTGGCGCTGCAGCGAACGCTCGACGAGATGTTCTGGGATTCGGTCGATGGGGGATGGTTCAGCACGACGGGCAAGGACCCGACAGTGCTGTTGCGCATGAAGGAGGATTACGACGGCGCCGAACCCGCGGCGAGCTCGGTGGCGGTGCTGAACCTGTTGATGCTGTCGCATCTGGTCGGCGAGTTCGGGTCGACCTACAGAGAAAAGATCGATCGAACGCTGGGTGTATTCGCCGCGCGTGCGGGTCGGCTCGGTCGCGCGGTGCCGATGATGCTTGCGGCGCTGTCCACCTATCATCAGGGCCTCCCGCAACTGGTGATCGTCGAGGAGGGCGAGGGGAGCGCCGAGCTGTGGTCCGAAGTGCGGCGCCGGTATCGACCGACGTTGCTCTCCGTGCCGGTCAGGCCGGAGCATCGCGAGCAGCTGGGGCAGCTGCTGCCGTGGATCGCGGCGATGAAGGGTCTGGACGGGCAACCAACCGCCTACCTCTGTCGCGACTTCACATGCGAGGCCCCGGTCACGTCGGCAGAGGCGTTGGCGAAGCTCGTTTCTGATCTGTGATCAAAATGATGAAGTTTTCCGTGGACATCTGGCTGCGCGGTACGAATCACGCGACCACCGAGACGATCGCGCCGGTGGAGCGCGAGCCGCGCGACTGGACCGATGTCGACGTCGCCGACGTCCTCACCGGTATGCTGCGTGCGCTCGAACGCGCGAAGCATCCCGACGCTGACGCCGGCCGGCCGGTGACGATGCGCGGCTTCAGTTGGATCGTGAATCCGTTCGAAGGCGGCGGTGTGGTGATTGCGCTGGAGCTCAGCCTCGGTGCGGTGGTCGGCGGACCGTTCGATATTCCAGAGCGCGATTTGAGTTTGGCGATTGAGCGCGTGATGAGCGCAGGGCGTTCATCGGCGGAGAGCATTCACTGAGAAGGCCACGGGCCGGCGGCTGATGCCGCCGGCTTAGGCCGGCCAGGGTGACGGCCCGCGTCACGGTATGAGGGTGGTCGCGGAGAAGGCGAGTGAGGCGCCTTGACTCATCGAACCCTGGCCATCGCATTCGCGGCGTCCGCCGCGATCAATCCCAGGGAATTGAGCATATCTTCAAACGGGCTCGCGCGAGTGAGGGCAAACACGTCTCCTTTTGTATTTTTGGAGCCGTATCGACCCGCGTGTCTCACCGAAGCTGTTCTTTGGCGCAGGCGGACGCCATTCAGTATACGATGTGCGCTTTCGTGAAGAATGAAATCTTAGCATAAGACGCTAAGATATCTGGAATCGCCACTCGCGGAGCCAGCCGGGAGGCGGATTTTACGGGTTTGCCGTCTCCTTCGTTGACCGCCGGCGCGCGGAGATCGGGGTCACCGCTTCGCGCGGGCGAACGGTCGGCACCGACATGTAGAGACGTCGCGCTCTCACCAGCTTTTCCGGCTCGTCTCCCCAACGCGCATCTTCATCGGCAATGAACTGCTCGATTCGGGCGACGTCGCGTGGCGACACCGACTCGTCGCGTTGCAGCAGTTCGGCGAGCGCGGTCTGGCATTCGAGCAGCGTGCTGCGCAGATGCTCGATCTCTTCGAGCAGCACCGGGATGTCGTTGCGCGCGTGGGCGATGAACTCGGCGTCTGCCTCGACCTGTTGCCACGCGAGATCGTAGATCCGGCGCGGAACGCGGAAGCCGCGCACGCAGGGGTGCGTGTAGCGATCGCCGGCCTGGCTCGCGAACGTGTTCGGGATGCGTCGCACCGACCACGGACCATCGGACGCGTTCTTCATACGACTACGGATCGCCTCGAGCTGTGCAGACGTCATCTGACCTCGTTCGGCAATGTCACCGGGCGTGGAATCGGCACGAGCGGCCGTACCTTGAGCGTCGGACGTTGGTAAGGCCGCAGACCTGCCGGACCTCACACTTGTCCGCCGTAGCCTTGGCGGAGGCGGAAGGTCCGGCCTCCCGGACTCAAGCCGCTCTTCCCGCTGTCGATGTACCGAGCACGACGTGGCCTGGTAACTCGCCAGCCCGCCGGAGGAGAGCCGCTTCGTGCAGGTCCGTGCGTCTTCGTCACTTGCCGGCCTTCAGGCCCCGCTGCTCGTTGGCGACAGTGCGCCCATGCGCGCGCTGCGCGAGGCGATCGCGGGAGCGGCTCGCACGCAGGCCAAGGTCCTGATCGTCGGCGAGACCGGCGTCGGCAAGGAAGTCGTCGCGCGATCCATTCATGCGCAGAGCGCGCGCCGCCAGGGACCGCTGGTCGCCGTCAACTGCAGCGGCGTGCCCGAGTCGCTCCTCGAATCGGAGCTGTTCGGCCACACGCGCGGCAGCTTCACCGGCGCCATCCGCGACTCCACCGGGCTGCTGCGCCAGGCGCATGGAGGCACGCTCTTTCTCGACGAGCTCGGCGAGATGAGCCAGCGCATGCAAGCCGTGCTGCTGCGCTTCATGGAGACCGGCGAGATCCAGCAGGTCGGCGCCGAGCGCCCGAGCGGGCGCGCCGACGTGCGGCTGCTCACCGCGACCAACCGGGATCTGCGGGTCCAGATCGCCGCGGGCCTGTTTCGCGAGGATCTCTACTACCGCGTCAACGTGATCCAGATCCAGGTGCCGCCGCTGCGCGATCGCGCCGACGACATCGTGGCGCTCGCCCAGCACTTCATCGAACATGCGGCCGCTTCGCACGGCCTCGCCGTGCCGACGCTGACGCCCGACGTGGCGCAGCTGCTCATGGGCTACTCGTGGCCCGGCAACGTGCGGGAGCTGCGTAATGTCGCCGAGCGCCTGGTATTGAAAGAGCCGGGGCATCGCCTGCTGCCGGAACACCTGCCGGGCGAAGTCCGCGAAGGCACGACGGCGGCCGTGGTCATGCCGACCGAGGTCAGAGCGCCGCAGCCCGAGCCGGCGGCGAGTCCGGCGCCGGCGCCTTCCGCCGCGTCATTCGAGTTGCCGGTGATCCAGTCGTTTGCGCCGCGCCTCGACGAGCGCGTGCGCGATCGCATCGCCCAGCTGTGGGACGTGATGGCATCGGGCGCCGACTTCTGGAGCGTCGTCTATCCGGCCTTCAAGGCACGCGAGCTGACGCGGACCGAGCTGGCGGCGCTGATCGACCGCGGCTTGCGCGAAACCAGCGGCAGCTACACGGCACTGCTGAAGACGTTCAACATGCCGGCGACCGACTACAAGAAGTTCCACGCGTTTCTGTATCAGCAGCAGTGCAACCTTCCGGTCACGCAATACCGGCAGCGGCGGCCGCGCCGCTCGCGCGGGTCGGCGCCGACCGCGCAGCGGGTGGCCTGATGCGTGTGGGCGACTTCCGAGCCGCCGCAGATTCTCTGAGAGGTGTCCGAATCTCTGGGTTTCTTCGCAAGACACGTGATCGGGAGGTGGCTCGCCGCACGTGGAAACCCCTCGTATTCGCCGCGAAATGTACGAGCGATTACGGATTCGAATGTGGCGCCTCCGTTGCCTGAATGAGGACCGTGCCCCTGGTTCACACCGTGCGTGAATGCCTTGGCCGTGTGCTCAGACCACTGAGATCGGCCGAGGACCGCGCGGCGGTTCCACAGCCGGCGGGGATTCGCGCGCTGCCCATTCCGGCGCGGATCTTCGTGGTGTCGGTGATCGTCGGCGCCGCGGCGAGCGGCGTGGCCCACCTGTCGCGCGAACTGCCGGATCTGCGTCTGTTCATTCCGCTGCTGCTCGGCTCGGTGATCGCGTCCAGCATGAAGCTGAAGCTGCCGGTCGGCGCCGGCTCCTCGAACCTGTCGATCTCCTACACCTTCGATTTCGCGACGTTGTTGCTGTTCGGGACCGGCCCCGCCAGTGTCGTCGCCGCGTGCAGCGCGCTGGCGCAGTCGCGGATCGCCACCTCCAAGCACAATCCCACCTACCGCGTGCTCTTCAACATGGCCGCACTGGTCCTGACCGTCCAGGCCGCGGGCACGACGTTCACCTTCGTCGGTGGGCGCGCCGGGATGGTCGACCTCCTCGAGCTGGCCAAGCCGCTCGTGGCCGCCGCACTGGCGTACTACCTGGCGAATTCGACCATTGTTGCCACGGTGGTGGCGCTCTCGAGCGGCGATGCGCCCTGGAAGGTGTGGCACACGAACTTCCTGTGGACGGCGCCAAGCTATTTCGTCGGTGCCGGCGCCGCCGCGGCCGGGATCGCCCTGCTTCACACGGAGCACGGCTGGTTCGTCCCGCTGCTTGGCGCGCCGGTCTACCTGACGTTCCGCTCGTATCGGATGTATCTCGATCGCATCCGCTACGAGAAGCAGCACAACGAAGAAGTGCTGCGCCTTCTCGACGCGGCCCGGCAATCGGAGCAGCGCTACGCACTGGCGGCCGCCGGTTCCAACGATGGACTGTGGGACTGGGACATCCCGAACGACACCCTGTACTGCTCCGACCGCTGGAAGCTGATGTTCGGCTTGTCCCCAGACACGTCAGTGTCCACGTTCCAGGAGTGGCTCAACTATGTGGTCGACGAGGACCGCGCCGGTCTGCGTAAAGCGCTCGACCTGCATCTGGGTGGCGAGAGCCCGCACTTCGAGCACGAGTACCGCGTCCGGGACGTCAACGGCGATCTGAAGTCGGTCCTCTGCCGCGGCATCGCCGTGCGCGACGAGACCGGCCGCCCGGTCCGCATGGCGGGCTCGCAGACCGACATCACGGAATGGCGCCGTGTGCAGGAGACGCTGGCGAAAGCGGCCCGCCACGATCCGCTGACAGGATTGCCGAACCGCACCCTGTTCGGCGAGCTGCTGCAGCGCGAGATGGCGCGCACCACGCGCATGCCTGAGCGCCGCTACGCCGTGCTGTTCATCGACCTCGACGGCTTCAAGCTGGTCAACGACAGCCTCGGCCACCTGATTGGCGATCACTTCCTGATCGCGATCGCGCAGCGTCTGCAGTCCCGGCTGCGTCCCGGCGATTCGCTGGCGCGACTCGGCGGCGACGAGTTCGCCGTGCTCGTGGCCGACATCAGCGGGTCCGACGACGTGACGATTGTCGCCGAACGTATGCAGAAGGCGCTGGCCGACCCGTTCGAGGTCCAGGGCCACGAGATCTATGCCTCCGCCAGCATCGGCATCGTCCTCGCCGATGACCAGTACAAGTCCGTGTCCGATCTGCTGCGCGACGCCGACACCGCGATGTATCGCTCGAAGGCGGCCGGCCGCGGCGGCTACGAGCTGTTCGACCCGACGATGCACGCGTCGGCGATGAACCGCCTGACGCTCGAGACCGACCTTCGCCGCGCCGTCGAGCGCAGCGAGTTCGTGGTGTTCTTCCAGCCGATCGTCGAGCTGATCACCTCCGAGGTCTGCGGCTTCGAAGCGCTCGTCCGCTGGAAGCGCCCGAGCGGAGAGTTGGCGTCGCCTGCCGAGTTCATCGCAGTGGCCGAGGAAACGGGCCTGATCGTGCCGATGACCACGTTCGTGCTGCGCGAGGCGGCACGACAGATCGCGGCGTGGCAGACGATGTTCGGCCGCCCGAACATGTACGTGTCGGTCAACATCTCGCCGAAGCTGTTCGCGCGGCCGGACCTGGTGGAGCAGGTCGCATCCGCGGTGCAGCAGAGCGGCATTACGCCAGGGACGCTCTGCCTCGAGCTCACCGAAAGCGTCCTGATGAAGCACTCGGAAACGGTGAATCGCAATTTCGAGCGGCTGCGGGCGCTGCACGTGCCGCTGTATCTCGATGACTTCGGAACCGGCTATTCATCACTCAGTTATCTGCAGAAGTTCCCGGTCGATGCACTGAAGCTCGATCGGTCGTTCGTCGCGCGTTTCGGTACGGAAGAAGACTCGTCAATCGCCACTGTCATCGCCACGCTCGCTCGCGAGCTCGGGATCGGCCTGATTGCAGAAGGTGTGGAAACCGAACTGCAGGCCGAACAACTGCTGGCCCTCGAGTGTCCGCATGCCCAGGGGACTCTCTTCTCCAGACCGCTGGCCGGTCCGGAAGTCGAGAAGCTGCTCTGGGAAGTGGGCGCCAGTGGGCTGGCCGCGGCTTCATAACCATGAATCATCTGCGTACTCCACGTCGTCTCACGCTGGCGCGCATCGTCGTGCTGGCATCACTCGTCGGGTTCACCACCGACGCGGCGGCACAGTCGAATCGACTGCCGGCGCTCGGCAAGCTCGATTCCGCGATCCGATCGATCACGGCAACACCTGGCGCACCGGCGCAACGCGTCATCATCCGGTTCAAGCCGGGTGCGCAGCCGCGGGTGAAGCAGGCGCTGCAGAGACACGGCGGGGCGCTGCTCGCCGAGCACGCGTCCATCGATGCCTTGACGGCGATGCTGAGCCCCGAGGAGCTCGAAGCGCTCGCCAACGATGACGCCGTGCTGTCGATGTCAGCGGACGCGGTCGTCACAGGACACCAGCTGCTGGGCAACCTGCTCAACACGGCGACCGGGACGCTGACGTCGGTCGTCGAGACGACGACGAGCACCGTGGGTGCCGTCACCGCCGGCGTGACCGGCGTCCTCGATCCGGCGACGAGCACGACCGGGAGCGAAGTGTCGCCAGCCGTCCTGCGGCAGACGCTCGGACTCACGGGAAGCTGGTCGGGTCGCGGCGTTGGCGTCGCGGTGATCGATTCGGGGCTCGAAATGTCGTCCGAGTTCACCGGCCGCGTCGCGGCGTTCTACAACTTCACCGGCGGGCAGGCCATGCCGGCCTCGCCGAGCGACGAGTACGGTCACGGCACGCACATCGCCGGCACGATCGCCGGTTCGGGCGCGCTGTCGCAGAACAGTGACTATCGAGGTCTGGCGCCGAGGGTCACGCTGACGATCCTGAAAGTGCTCGACGGCAAAGGTGCGGGGTTCACGAGCGACGTCGTGCGCGCCATCGACTTTGCCGTCGCCAATCGCGCGAAGTTTGGAATCGACATCATCAACCTGTCGCTCGGACATCCGATTTTCGAGCCGGCGGCGTCCGATCCGCTCGTGCTGGCGGTGGAGCGCGCGTCGAAGGCCGGCATCATCGTCGTGACCGCGGCGGGAAACATCGGCGTCAATCCGCAGACAGGGCAGACCGGCTACGCGGGCATCACGTCACCCGGCAACGCACCGTCCGCGATTACGGTTGGCGCGTTGAAGACGCTGACGACCGTCTCGCGCCGCGATGATCGCATCCCCGACTACAGTTCGGCCGGACCGTCGTGGTTCGACGGCTTCGTCAAGCCGGACCTGATCGCGCCCGGTCACAACATCGTCGCGGCGGCTGCGCGAAAGGGTTATCTCTACAAGAACTATCCGCAGTTGAAGTCGGCCGACCCCGACTACATGCGCTTGAGCGGAACGAGCATGGCGTCGGCGGTGACCGCCGGTGTGGTGGCGCTGATGATCGAGGCACATCGCACGATGATGCCGAACACGGCGCCGCTGACACCGAACACGGTCAAGGGGTCGCTGCAGTACACGGCATTCCAGGTCTTCAACGATTACGGCGTGCCTTACGACGTGCTCCGCGAAGGCGCGGGAGCGCTCAACGGCGACGGCGCGATTCGCGTGGCGCGGAACATCAATACCGATGCGCCGCTCGGGACGATGTGGTTCACCGCTCCGATGCTGCCTTTCTCGACGATCGCCGGCGAGATGGTCCTCTGGCAGCAGGCGGTCGTGTGGGGCGATGCCGTAATCTGGGGCAACACTCTGGCGGTCAACCGGACCGCGTGGGGCTCGTCGGTGGTCTGGGGCGACAGCGTCGTCTGGGGTGATTCGGTCGTGTGGGGCGACTCGGTCGTCTGGGGTGACAGTGTCGTGTGGGGCGATTCGGTCGTGTGGGGTGACAGTGTCGTCTGGGGTGACTCCGTCGTGTGGGGAGACGCGGTGATCTGGGGGTCGTCCGTCACCCAGTAAATTCATCGCGATCGTCGCCCTGGTATGACGCAGAGCCTTCACCCGCCTTACGACACACCGAGGCGGTGAGGCACCGAGGAATGAAATCTTTCAGGTTTCCTCAGTGTCTCAGTGCCTCGGTGTGACGTAGGCCGATGAACGTCGCCCGGAGTCACGTAGACGCTCCACTTCCAGCAAGTTCCCGCCGATTCTCGCGCAGCCGCATTCAAGTTCCTCTCAAACTCGCCGATTACCTGAGCGCCACAACCATGCAGTCGCAGACGCCTGCTCAGGCTCGACCGTCGAATCCGCTGCCGCCGTTGGCACGCGTGTACGTCGGCGCGGTGATCGCGCTCGGAGGGGTAATCCTTGCCTACTCGACGAACGCGCTGATCGCCGATGGCATCGGCCCCCTGGTTGTGACGCTGATGGTGCTGACGCTCGTGACCGGGCTGGCTCCGCTCACGATCCCGAAGATGCCGATCAGCTTCTCGATCTCCGACACGTTCAGCATCGTCGCCGCATTGTTGTCGGGCCCAGCCGCGGGCGCGGTGATCGCCGCGCTCGATGGTCTGGTGATCACCACGCGCATGCCGCGCGCGCGCCGCATGCCGTACCGGATCATGTTCAACGCCGCGGCGCCGGCGATTGCGATCTGGCTGTCGGCGAAGGTGTTCCTGTTCGCGAGCGACGGTCACCCGCTCGATCCGGGCCTTCTCGGTGCGCTTCGCCTGCTGCTCGTGATCTCCCTGTTCGGCGGCGTCAACTTCGTCGTCAATACAGGATTGGTTGCCGTTGCCGTTTCCGTGCAGCGCGGATTGCAGTTCGCGCAGGTCTGGCGCGAGCACTTTTCCGAGCTGTGGCTGGCGCACTTCGGTGGTGTGTTCGCCGCCATGCTGATGATGGTGCTCCAGCACCTTGGCACTATGGAGGTGCTGGTTCTGCTGGCGCCGCTGCCGCTGATCCTGTGGATCACGTTCCGCCAGGCTGTCGGCCGCTCCGAGGATCACATCACGCATCTCGGCCAGATCAACAAGGTGTACGTGGCGTCGATCGAGGCGCTGGCGCAGGCGGTCGACACCAAGGATCAAGTGACGCACGATCACACACGTCGTGTGCAGGAGACGTCGGTGCGGCTGGCGCGACGGCTCAACGTGACCGACGAAGCGGAAATTCAGGCGCTGAAGGCGGCCGCGTTGCTCCACGACGTCGGCAAGATTGGTGTGCCGGAACACATCCTCAACAAGCCGGGGCGCTTGACGGCAGCCGAGTTCGAGATCATGAAGCGTCACGCGCCGATGGGCGCCGACATCCTGTCGCTCATCGGCTTCCCGTACCCCGTTGTGCCGATCGTCAGACACCACCACGAGAACTGGAATGGCGGCGGGTACCCCGATGGCCTGGCCGGTGAAGAGATTCCCATCGGTGCGCGCATCCTCTCCGTGGTCGACTGCTTCGACGCCTTGACCTCGGATCGTCCGTATCGTCCGCGACTCAGCGACGAGGATGCGAAAGCCATCGTTCGCGAGCGGCGCGGAACGATGTACGACCCGCGCATCGTCGACGAGTTCTTCGCCATGCGGGCCGAGGATGCCGGGGAACAGCCGATGGCTGGCGACGCGCCGTTCGTCCGCTCGACCAGTCCGTGGGCGACCACGGCGATGGCGCCGGCGCCCGCCAGCGGACCGGATCTCGTGTCGGAGAAGCAGGTGCTCGAGATGTTCTACCGTCTCGGTGGAGAGATCGCCGCGACGATGCGGGCGCGCGATGTCGGCGAGATCGTGTGGCACCACGTCTCGCAGTGCGTGCCGACCTGTTCGTTCGTGATGTTCGTCTACGAGGCGGATGGCGATGTGCTGGTGCCGCTCTTCCGCAGCGACGAGCGCGTCGTCGCCCGCGACGCGCGCATTCCGCTCGGCGAGCGGCTGAGCGGGTGGGTCGCCGCTCACACGCAGACGATGGTCAATTCGGATGCGCGGCTCGATCAGGATCCGCAACTGAGCGAGCTCCACACGCTGCGCAGCGCGCTGGCCGCGCCGGTCGTTCAGAACGGGCGTGTCGTGGCCGTGATGTCGTTCTACTCCGAGGAGCAGGACGCGTTCAGCCCGCTCCACCGCCAGATCGCCGACGCCGCCGCCAATTGCATCTCCGCCGTCCCGCTCGAAGCGGCCACTGCCGACCTCGCTGCCGCCACTGCTGCGTAACTGAGTAGCTGGGTGGATTGGTAGCTGAGTGGCTGGGTAACTACACTTGCTCCAAGTGTTCTGACCTAGCCGCCTAACTACCTACCCGCCCATCCACCCAACTCGTGACCTCGTCTGTCACTCGATATCTAGATAATTAGGATCGTCGGGTCCGCTGCAGGCGGACCAGAGGTGTGGGCGCCGCCTTCAGGCGGCCCATGGCTGGCGTAAAATGGCGCTGCGCGTTCCACAGAACCCGAGGTGTGCGTGAGTCTGCCGTCGTTCGAGGTCTGTACTGGCGATGCGGTGAGCTGGCTGCGCGAGCAGCCGAGCGGGTCGATCGATCTGGTGATCACGGATCCCGCGTACGAGTCGCTCGAGAAGCATCGCGCGATCGGGACCACCACGCGTCTCAAGCACAGTAAAGCGTCGAGCAACGACTGGTTCACCGTCTTCCCGAACGAGCGATTCGGTGAACTGTTCCAGGAGGTGTATCGCGTCCTGCGGCGGGACACGCACTTCTATCTGTTCTGCGACGCCGAGACGATGTTCGTCGCGAAGCCTGAGGCGGAGAAGGCGGGCTTCCGGTTCTGGAAGCCGCTGGTGTGGGACAAGCGGACGATCGGGATGGGCTATCACTACCGGTCGCGATACGAGTTGATCCTCTTCTTCGAGAAGGGCAAACGCCGCCTGAATGATCTCGGCGTGGCCGACATCATCTCCGAGCCACGCATTCATCGCGGGTATCCAGCCGAGAAACCGAGCGCCGTCTCGGAGGTCCTCGTCGCGCAGAGCTCGGCTCAGGGTGATCTCGTCGCCGATCCGTTCCTGGGATCGGGCAGCGTGGGGATCGCAGCGCTGAAGCTCGGACGACGCTTCACGGGCACCGATATCAATCCGGAGGCGACACGTATCGCGGGAGAGCGCCTGGCCCAGTTCGGCGTGGCGCGCGAGAGCGTCGAGGCGCCACGGGCGGGTGGCGATCTCATCGACCTGATGGGGAATGGCCAGTGACAGGCGCCGAATACGCCACGCTCGTCGCGCACTATCTGGCGAGGCGTTTTGGAGTGCGCGGGTTGAAGGTCTATCGCGAGGTCCGCGCAGGAAAATCGATCATCGGCAAGAACCGCTGTCTCGACATTCTGTGCGTGCTCGAGAGCACCAATGCCGCGTTCGCCATCGAGTGCAAGTTCCAGGACAGCGAGGGCACCGTCGACGAGAAGATTCCCTACACGCTCGACGATTTGCGCGCGCTGCCGATGCAAGGCGGCATCGCCTACGCGGGGAAGGGCTTCTCGCAAGGGGTACAGCACATGCTCAACGCCTCTCCGCTTGCGGCCTACTGCCTCCCGATCGCCGGCCAATCGGAATCCTCGCCCGACACGCGCGAGCTGGATCACCTGTTGGCGATGCACTTCCGCTGGTGGGACGTGCTCGTCGGCAAGAAGAGTCCGGTTCAACCGCCGATTGTGGCGTCAATGGTCGTGGAGCGACCGGCCGCGTCCGACGATGCGCATGAACAACGGTTGCTCATCGTCAATTCGCCGGCAGACCCACTCTGATCCTGTCCGAGCGCGAACTCACCTGATCCGTTCCGTCGTTATCCACGCCGCTGTTCGTCCCCGCCTACGCCGCTGTACCAGCGCGGCTCGTCAGCAGCACGCAGAAGGATGCGGCGCGGACCATCAGCGGTGCGGAGAAGGATGCGGCGCGGACCTTTATGGTCCGCGAACTCCATTGCCTTTTAAAACCTGTGTGTGTACAGAACCTTCGACGCAAACCGCTTGTCGAGGGTCGAGAAGCGATCGACGATCGCGTCCTCGTGCCAGTTGTGGTTGTACACGACGTAGATGTCGTTGCCTGGGCGCACGATCCACCGGAAGCGTGACTGCAGGCCCATCACGCGGCTCACCGTGTCGAACTGGACGTTGTTGACGAGCGCGATGAATGGCGAGAACTGCGTTTCCGCGACGATGCGATACAGGTTCGACGAGAAGCGACCCTCGTCCAACCGAACCGTGTTCCACTCGCCGTTCAGATAGACGATGTAGCCGGGGCGCGCGCGGACGGTGAGCTGGGTGATGACCTGTTGCCGCGATCCCGAGTAGAAGCCGCCAGTTTCGTAGCGGCCCTGAAACGCCAGCACGCGTCGGTTGGCGGTCTGGCCGCGCAGCGCAAACCGCGAATAGGTGTATTGGTTGCCCATAGGCAGCACGATTCCGGGCGCGATCGCGAACGGCGCATCGAGACGCTCCTGCGACGTCGACATTTCTGACCCGAACGAATCCTGCGAGTGCAGCTGGACCCCGACGAGCGTCAGGTTGACGCCGCGCTCGAGCAATCGATTATCGACGCTGGTCAGAATGTCCGTGTCGGCGATGAACTCGAAGCGCCGGATGTAGGGATGAGACTTCGGTCGCGGGGCGAACGTCACGCCGGGCTGATACCGGCGATAGTCGCGGCGGGTGACGAAGCCGACGGCCGGATCGAAATTCCGCTGAACCTCCTTGGCGCCGAACCGGGCCGACCAGAGGTCGTTGGGATAGTCGACGTACAGACCAAAGGCGCTGTTGTGTCGTGACACGCCCGGCCGGCTCGCGTTCAGCAGCCAGCCTGTCGCCGAGAGATTCTGATTCCCCAGAAAGCGTGACGTCGCCAGGCGCATGTCGACGCCGACCGTGTGGCTGGCGCCCAGCGCATCGTCGCGCGCATCGCGACGCGTGTAGAGTGCGCCGATGTACGACTGCTGCAGCACGCGTCGTTTCACGCGCGCCACGGTGAAGTCCTCGCCGACGAGCGCGTCATCGTCGCCGGTGCCCGTGCGCACGTGGAGGACGCCGATGTCCTGTTGACCGAACTGTCCCGTGATCTTCGTCCCGACGTCGATCGGCTGCGGCGTCGCGTCCGCGCCGAGCCCGATGCGCCGGCTGAAGAACGGATTGACGAGCAGATCGCTCGACCCGGCGCTGCTGCCGAAGTCGAGGAAGGTGGCGCCGTCGAGGAAGAAGTCGCGGCGCTCGGGGAAGAAGAGCGAAAAGCGCGTCAGGTTGACCTGTCGCTGATCGACTTCGGTCTGCGCGAAGTCGGTGTTGACAGTGAGGTTGGCGCGAACGCTCGGTGTGAGGTTGTAGAAGAGATCCACTCCGGCATTGCCGTCGCGATCGGCGCCCACGCCGCGGCCCGGTTGCACGACGTTGGTGAACAGCGCGTACGGTTTGACGTCGAGCCCGCGGCCCTGCGTGACGTTGCGAATGCCGGTGACGCGCCCGGCGTTGGTCATGCGACGCAGGCCTTGGTTGCGCGCCCATCCCATCCAGATACTGTCTTCGTTCTTCCGGCGCACCGTCCGCTGGAAGTTGATGCCCCACGTGTCGCTGTTCGGATTGAAGTTGAGCGTGCGGAACGGAATCTCGATCTCGATCGTCCAGCCGATGTCGCTGCGATCCACGCGCGCGTTCCAGATGCCGTCCCACGCGCGATTGTCGGCATTGACGCCGAACCACGAGTCGGCCATCAGCCCGGACGGATTCATCTCGAAGAAGTAGCCCGAACGGGCGTCGAGATAGGTATCGATGGTCCACATGAACCGATCGTCGGCGGCCAGGAACTCGTCGCGGCGACGCTGGTAGCCGAGCCACTTGTCCGGCTCCGAGTCGTAGCACGTGACGCCGATGTAGAGGGCGTTGCGGTCGAAGACGATGCGGACTTCGGTCGGCTCGGTGGCGGGGCGACCGTTTTCAGGATCGACCTGGATGAAGTTGGCCGCAGGCACCGCGCGCATCCAGAATGCCTCGTCGAGGCGACCGTCGAGCTGGACGCGGTCGTCGTCGTCCAGCGGCAACGCCGCCATCGTCCGGAGTGCTGTCGACGCCGCCGCGTCTTGCGCGCGCGCATCGTCGACTGGCCACGCGGCCAGCATCGCAATGCACACGTATTTCCACGATTTCTTCCACGAATCCGCCATGCTCTCGCGTCCTCGTCGCCGGCCGCCCGGAGCAGGGGACCGTGTCGCGTCAAAAGGGGAGGTTGTTTGGAGTATCTACGACGCGGGAGGGATCAACGTTGACCGAGGCTGCTCAAGGTGTCGCCGCCGGCGGGCGGCCCGGGCGGAACAGGTGGCGATCGCTTCTGCTCAAACGGCCTTGAATGCCTCGTGAAAGTAGACCGTGCCCGTCATTCCGTTCAACGCTTTCGGCACCAATTCGACCACCATGAACGCTGCGTCATCGACGTCGAACTCGCACGCGACTCCGACGGCGGACGCGCGCGCGAAGCCGAAGCGCGGATAGTAAAGCGGGTGGCCGACGACGAAGACGGCTTCGACGCCGCGTCGTGAGCATTCGGCGAGACCGGCTTGCACCAGTTGCGAGCCGATTCCGACGCGTTGGCGATCCGGAGTCACCGCCATCGGCGCGAGCGCCATCGATCGAATGCGCTCTGCGCCTTCGACACGCACGGGTGAAAACATGATGTGCCCGACGATCTCGCCCCGGTCTTCGGCGACGAGAGAGATCACGTCGGCTGCCTGCTGACGTAGCGCATCCACCAGCGTCGCCTCGGCGGGAGAGCCGAAGGCGGCCTCGTTGACACGATGGATGTGCGAGATATCGGTCGCGGTTTCCGCTCGAATACGCAGGTCGGAGGGCACGTGATTCAACCGTCGCGAGGATCGAAGATGGGCCGCTTTGCGTCCGCGGCGCAAGTGGTCCGCGGTCGGCGCTATCGCTTCTTGGTTCTGAAGGTTTGAGACGTGCGGCCGCGCTCGGCCACGCGTTCGAGGCGTGCGGCTTTGCTCATTCGCGTTGCCGATCGAAGCGCCTCGCGTGCCGAGACGACGCTACGGAGAGCGAGCTCGGTGTCGGAGACACTGTCGCGCCGATGCTGCAGCTGCTCGAGCATGTGCTCGATGCGGGTGCGGCGCTCCTCTTCGTCATCGCGGATCAGCGGCATTGCTCGTTACCAGAAGCGATGTCGTCGTGCCCGATGCAAAGTGAAGACCTCTTCCGCAGATACCGCCTCGTCAGCCCGGCTGCGTCTCGATCAGGCATTCGCTTTGCTCATGGGCGAAGAAGCAGCGACGGTCGTGTGTCCGTCCGTCGCCCATTGCCCAAAACGTGACGCAGCGCACCGCGGCACGGTATCGGTATGCCCACAAAGGTTCGTCTCACTCGAAAGTTCGCTGATCGCCTGGACGGCGTCGACCTTTCCAACGTACGCCCGGGAGAGCAGATCGACGTGACCCCGCATGAAGCCGAGCTGCTGATCGCGGAAGGCTGGGCTGTCCCTGCTGAGCCCGCTGCGATCGCACACGACAAACACGCTCCGCGGCCTGGGCGCAAATCCTCAAAGCCTTAGCTCCGCCTACCACGCGGAGACCTGCCCGCGCGCGATCGAGTCCCTCCGTTCGCGGCAAGACCGCCACGTCGGGATCGGATCGCCCTGAGGTTGTGGCGACGCGAGACGATAAGATGAGATCGCCCGCCGGGGTGGCGAAACTGGCAGACGCACGGGACTTAAAATCCCGGGTCCTGAAAGGGACGTGCGGGTTCGATTCCCGCCCCCGGCACTCCGCTCCGCTGCGCGTCGCGCATTGCCGGATGCGGGCCTCCGTCACTCGACCGTCGCCGCTTCGCGGCTCGGTCTTCGAGCGCGATCCCCGCCCCCGGCACCATTTCCCTAACGAATTCGTCCGTCCGTCGACGACCGGCAGCTCTGAGGCCGGCGGAAACAATCGACGTGATCCCGATCTGAGCCTGTTCCGCGCCGGACGCGGCGAACCAGGCCTCGACCTTCGACGTGACCCCGCGTGTGGAGGATAGGATCTGGCGTTTTGCGCGTGAGGGATAATGCCCGCGATTCACCGGTGTGGTCGGCGACCGGCAAGATCGGGACGTCGACAGGAGGATCGTTAATCCCTGGACCGAATGACTTGAAAGCGTCGTATCGGGGTGTGGTTGCGGCGGCAACAACGCGCTGATGCTGGTTCCATGGCACGGAGTCCTGAGCCGCTGCCAACAATCCTACGTTCCTTGACTAATCGAGGCGCATTGCCATGTGGCCTTTCCGCTCTCCAGCAGACCGACTCCGTTCCC
>Ga0081539_10003695_pt1 | contig 18270 bp, 12 predicted proteins | sample TabmetS4T2R2_FD_71023 | JGI IMG/M metagenome (GOLD analysis project Ga0081539, IMG submission 71023) | Tabebuia heterophylla rhizosphere microbial communities from the University of Puerto Rico - S4T2R2 | ecosystem: Host-associated > Plants > Roots > Rhizosphere ...
ATCAGACCATCCTCGTTTTAGACTTCGGATCGCAGTACACGCAGCTCATCGCCCGTCGTCTTCGCGAGCTCTCGCTCTACTCGGAAATCGTTCCCTTCAGTACCCCAATCGAGGCCATCCAGGCGAAAGATCCCGTCGGCATCATCCTCTCCGGCGGTCCGAGCAGCGTGTCCGATCCGGGCGCTCCGGCGTGTGACGCGCGGTTGTTCGAACTGGGAACGCCGGTGCTCGGCATCTGTTACGGGATGCAGTTGATGACGGCGCTGCTGGGGGGCGAGGTGCGGCGGTCGGGTCATCGCGAATTCGGGCACGCGCAGGTGCGCGTGGGAGGCGATCGCGCGAGCGCGGGCGGCGGAAGCGGATCGACGGTCGCCGTGGCGCCGGCGCTCTTTTCGGACATTCCCGCGGAACTGCGCGTGTGGGCAAGTCACGGCGACGATGTGGCGGCGGTGCCGCCCGGTTTCGACGTGACGGCGACGAGTGCGACCGCACCGATTGCCGCGATGCAGGCCCCGGAGCGACGGCTGTATGCGCTGCTGTTTCACCCCGAAGTGGCCCATACCGAGCATGGTCTCGAGATCCTGCGGAACTTCGCCTATCGCGTCTGCGGCTGCCGCGGCGACTGGACGATCGCTTCGTTCATCGAGGAAGCGACCGAACGCATTCGGCAGCAGGTCGGCAACGGCAAGGTCGTGTGTGGACTGTCCGGCGGCGTCGATTCGACGGTCGCCGCGCTGCTGATGCATCGAGCCGTCGGTGATCGGCTCACGTGCATCTTCGTCGACAACGGCCTGCTGCGCCATGACGAAGCCAATCAGATCCGCAAGCGCTTCACCGAGAAGATGCGGCTGCCGCTGGATTTCGTCGACGCGTCGGATCTGTTTCTCACTCGCCTGGCCGGCGTGACCGATCCCGAGCAGAAGAGAAAGATCATCGGCGCCACGTTCATCGACGTGTTCGAGCGTCGTGCCAACGAGCTTGGCGGGTTCGACTTTCTCGGCCAGGGAACGCTCTACCCGGACGTGATCGAATCGGCGTCGGTGCACGGTCCCGCCGTCGTCATCAAGAGCCACCACAATGTCGGCGGACTGCCTGAGCGCATGAAGTTCACGCTGGTCGAACCGCTGCGCGATCTGTTCAAGGATGAAGTACGCCGCGTGGGACAGGACCTCGGGCTCGATCGCGAGTTCGTCGTCCGCCAGCCGTTTCCCGGTCCTGGTCTTGCTGTGCGCGTCATCGGTGAGCTCACCAAAGACCGGCTCGATCTCTTGCGATTAGCGGACAAGATCGTGGCGGAGGAAATTCGCCGGACGGGGTGGTACGAGCGGTTGTGGCAAAGCTTCGCAGTGTTGCTGCCGGTGCAGAGCGTGGGCGTGATGGGCGACGCGCGAACCTACGAGTACACGATTGCGATTCGGGCGGTCGAGAGCCTCGACGGCATGACCGCCGACTGGGCACGCCTGCCACACGACGTCCTCGCCTCGATCTCCTCGCGCATCGTCAACGAAGTTCGTGGGATTAACCGGGTGGTCTACGACATTTCATCAAAGCCACCATCGACTATTGAGTGGGAATGAATCATCAATTGCGATTAGTGATTTGTGATCAGTGATTGTGTTGGGTGATTGAACATGGATGATTGTGATTCGCAGCAAATCGCACATAGTTCATCGATCGGAAATCGCTGATCACCAATTGATCGCAGATCGCTAATCACAAATCGCAAATGGGTACGCCCGAATTCGTCCACCTCCATCTCCACACCGAATTCTCGCTCCTCGACGGCGCATGCCGCATCGACGAGCTGCTGGACGAAGCGGTCAAGCTGAAGATGCCGGCGCTGGCGGTGACCGAGCACGGGAACATGTTCTCGTCGGTCGTCTTCCACGATCACGCGCGGGACCGCGGACTCAAGCCGATCCTCGGCTGCGAGGTCTACGTGGCGCAGGGGAGCCGGTTCGACAAGACCGGCCCGCAGACGGAAACGAACCACCTCGTTCTGCTGGCAGAGACCTACGAGGGCTGGAAGAATCTCATCAAGCTGTCGTCGGCTGGTTACACCGAAGGCTTCTACTACCGGCCACGCATCGACAAAGAGCTGCTCGCGCAGCATTCGAAGGGGCTCATCGGTCTCAGCAGCTGCTTGAAGGGAGAAGTCGCCAGCGCGCTGAAAGTGGAGCAGGCGAAGCCGGCGCTCGAGGCGGCAGCCCGTCTTCGCGACATCCTCGGACCGGACAACTTCTTCCTCGAAATGCAGTACCAGGGCATCGACGAGCAGAAGGTCGTCAACCGCGGACTGATCCCGCTCGCCCGCGAGTTGAATCTGCCGCTCGTCGCCACCAACGATGTCCACTACCTGCGTCAGGGCGACTATCAGCCGCACGATATCCTGCTGTGCATCGGCACCGGCAAGACGGTCAATGACGCGCAGCGTCTGCGCTACACGGGCGACCAGTTCTTTCTGAAGACTGCCGAGCAGATGGCGACGGTCTTCAGCGGTCACGACGATGCGCTGAAGAACACGCTCCTGATTGCCGAGCGCTGCAACGTCACGATCCCGAAGGGGACCAACCATCTGCCGATCTTTGGTGTACCCGAGGGCCTGACGATCGATCAGTATTTCGAGCAGGTCGCGCGCGAAGGCTTCGCGCAGCGACTCGGGCGGCTCCGCGACCTGCACGCGTCCGGTCAGCTCCGTCACACCGCCGAGGAATACCAGCATCGCCTCGAGTACGAAATCGAAATGATCAAGAAGATGGGCTATGCCGGCTACTTCTTGATCGTCTGGGACTTCATCCGCTATGCGCGCGAGCATCAGATTCCGGTAGGTCCCGGTCGTGGGTCGGCGGCAGGATCCGTGGTCGCCTGGTCGATGCGGATCACCGACGTCGATCCGATGGAGTTCGAGCTGATCTTCGAGCGCTTCCTGAACCCGGAGCGCGTGTCGATGCCCGACATCGACGTCGACTTCTGCGAGCGCCGGCGCGGTGAGGTGATCGAGTACGTCACGCGCAAGTACGGCCGCGAGAACGTGGCGCAGATCATCACGTTCGGGACGATGAAGGCGAAGGCCGTCGTGCGCGACGTCGGTCGCGCCCTCGACATGCCCTACGCCGACGTCAACAACATCGCCAAGCAGATTCCGCCGGCGCTCGACATGACGCTCGACAAGGCGCTGGCAGAGAACCCTGTCCTCAAGGACATGGCGGCGAAGGATCCGAAGGTCAAGGACGTGATCGATATCGGGCGTCGCCTCGAAGGCATGTCCCGGCATGCCTCGGTGCACGCCGCCGGCGTGGTGATCGCGCCAGGGCCGATCACCGACTACGCGCCGCTCTACAAAGGGGCTCGGGACGAAATCGTCACGCAGTGGAACATGAAGGAGGTCGATCGGGTCGGCCTCCTGAAGATGGATTTCCTCGGGCTGAGCACGCTCACGCTCATCGACGACGCCCTGAAGGAAATCAAGCGCACTGAAGGGATCGACCTCGATATCGACAATCTCGGGCTCGACGACCCGAAGGCGTACCGGATCTTCGCCGAGGGTGCGACCTACGGCATCTTCCAGTTCGAGAGCTCGGGCATGCGCGATCTGCTGCGTCGCGCCAAGCCCGATCGGTTCGATGACCTGATCGTCCTCAACGCGCTGTACCGCCCTGGACCGCTGAAGAGCGGCATGGTGGACGACTGGGTGGCGCGCAAGCAGGGCAAGACGGAAGTCAAATACGAGCTCGCGGCGCTCGAACCCATTCTGTCGGACACCTATGGCGTGATCGCGTATCAGGAGCAGGTGATGCGCACCGCGCAGGCGCTGGCCGGGTTCACGCTCGGTCAGGCCGACGTGCTGCGCAAGGCCATGGGCAAGAAGGATCCGAAGGTCATGGCCAAGCAGCGCGAGGCATTCGTGGCCGGCGCGGCGGGCAAGGGGATCAGCGAGAAGAAGGCGACGAAGATCTTCGACCTGATGGAGTACTTCGCGGGCTACGGCTTCCCGAAGGCGCACTCCACGGCCTATGCGCTACTCGCGTATCAGACGGCGTACCTGAAGGCGAATTACCCGTCGCACTTCACGGCGGCGCTGCTGACGATCGAGGCGCAGAACACCGAGAAGCTGGCGATGTATCTGTCGGAGGCGCGCGATCGCGGCGTCACGATCCTGTCGCCGGACATCAATCAGAGTCAGTTGAACTTCTCGGTGGAGAAGCGCGACGACGGTTCGCGACCGGTGCGGTTCGGTCTGACCGCGATCAAGGGTCTCGGCGAGGGGGCGATTCAAGCGATCCTTGCGGCGCGCGACGAGCTCGGTGGCCGCATCCCGTCGCTGCATGCGTTGTGCGAGAAGCTCGACATGCGCCTGGCGAACAAGCGCGTGTTCGAGGCGCTGGTGAAATCCGGCGCGTGTGATTCGCTGGTGAAGGCAGAAGGCGTGGCAGGGGTGGCGCGGACCTTGTCAGGTCCGCGGGTAGAAGGCGAACCGAACAAGGCTCGCGCCACCGGACCCTTTCTGGCCAAGATCCGCGCGCAGCTCTTTGCCGCGATCGACGGCGCCTGCGAGCACGGCAGCCGCACGCAGCGGAACAACGACGTCGGTCAGGTCGATCTGTTCGGCGGCAGCGATGACGGGAATGTGACCACGCTTTCCGTTCCGCTGCCCGACGTTCCGCCGTGGTCCGAAATCGAGCAGCTCAATTACGAAAAGGACTCGCTGGGCCTCTACTGGAGCGGTCATCCCGTCGACCGCTACGCAGATGCCCTCCGTCGATACGGCGCAAAGACGACGGGTGATCTGATCGTCAAGCGCGAACCGGCGGACAAGGACGACGAGCCGGAATCCGGCGACACGGGCGACGCGCAACCTGCTGCAAATGGCTCGGCGCCGCCGCCGGCGCCGCTGCCAGCCGTCGTCGCCGAACGCGTGGCGGAAGACATCTCGATCGGTGGTATCGTCTCCGGACTTCGCCCGCTCAAGACGCGCAAGGGCGATCGCATGTGCGTGTTCATGCTCGACGACGCGCACGGAAGCATCGAGGTGGTGGTCTTCCCGGACGCATTCAAACAGCACGGTCACGTGGTCGACAACGGTCGCATGGTGCTGGTTGCCGGCCGCTTCGAACGAGACGACGACTCGGCGCGCGTCCTGGCGGCGGAGATCCAGCCACTCGAGATCGTGCGCGAACGGCTGGCGAAGGCGGTCGCCATTCGCGTCTCGACGCCGCCGCACGACCGGGCGACCTTCGAGAAGCTCTGGGATGTGTTCGCGCACCACAAAGGCGATCGCCCCGTCGCATTCGATATCGAACTGAACGGGTCGCCTCGTCTGCGAGTGAAGGTGGATGTCAACGCGCAGATCCGCGTTCGGCCGTCGGAACAGCTCGTCTCGGAAGTCGAGAAGATTTGCGGCGCAGGGTCGGTGAGTTTGAGGTGAACCTGTGACCTGGTCTGTCCATGCCGCCTGACACACTCGAATTCGAAGAGCCGATTGCGGTGCTGCTGAAGGAGATCGAGGCGCTCTCGATGCTTCCGCAGACGCCGGAACGGATGGGGTCGATCGAGAGCCTGCGTCTGCGCGTGGAATCGATCCGCGGCGAGATCTACCAGCACCTGACGCCCTGGCAGCGCGTGCTGGTGGCTCGTCACCCGAATCGACCGACGGTGCTCGATTACGTCGGCCGTCTCTTCACCGAGTTCACCGAGATCAGCGGCGACCGCCGGTTCGCGGACGATCACGCGATCGTGGCGGGCATGGCGCTCTACAAGGGCGCGCCCGTGCTCATCGTCGGGCACCACAAAGGGAGCGGGGACACGAAGCAGAAGATCTATCGCAACTTCGGGTACGCCAAGCCTGAGGGGTATCGCAAGGCGCTGCGCGCGATGCAGATGGCGGCGAAGTTCGGTCGGCCGGTGATCGCGTTCATCGATACGCCGGCGGCGTATCCGGGAATCGAGTCGGAGGAACGGGGGATCTCCGAGGCCATCGCCTACAACCTGCGCGAGATGGCGGCGCTCGATACGCCGATCATCGTCGTCGTGCACGGGGAAGGCGGCAGCGGCGGCGCGCTCGGCCTCGCCGTCGGCGACAAGGTGTTGATGCACGAGTTTGCAATCTACAGCGTGATACCACCCGAAGGATGTGCCGCGATCCTGTGGCGCGACGCGAACCGCAAGGTCGAAGCCGCATCCGCACTACGGCTCACCGCGCCGGATCTGATGCAGTTCGGGCTGGTCGACGAGATCGTTCCCGAGCCGACCGGCGGGGCGCACACCAATCCGGACCTGGCGGCGTCGCTGCTCGATGAAGCGCTCGACCGCGCGCTGGCGAGCGTCGTCGCGATGGATTCGCAAACGCGCCTCGACGCCCGTTACGAGAAATGGCGCGCCATGGGCAATGTCGGCATCGCGGAAGCCTAGTGGTACGTCCTCGTGATTTCTAAAGCGGGCCGCCCGTTGGTTGGCCCGCATACTCGCGGTCGAATGGCTGTCGTGCGCATTACAGGTTCAGTTGATACGGTCCACAGTCCCCTGAAAACGCGATGAAGGCGCCCCTCATCTGGCAATCGTTGCCGTGTGATGAAGCCGACGTGACGCGGCTCGCGGCGGAGCTGCAGGTGTCGCCGGTGACGGCGCGGCTGTTGTGCATTCGCGGCCTCGGCGAGACGACGCGGGCGCAGCGGTTCCTCTCGCCCTCGCTCGCCGATCTCCACGACCCGTTTGCGTTGATGGACATGGCGCCGGCGGTCGAGCGTATCCTCGGCGCGATTGCGCGCAAGGAGCGGATCGCCATCCATGGCGACTACGACGTCGACGGGGTCACGTCGACCGTCATCCTCCGGCGAGCGTTGGAACTGCTCGGCGCCGATGTCACGCACTTCATCCCCGAACGCATTCGCGACGGGTATGGTCTGCAACCGGCGTCCCTCGATCGGCTGCACGCGGCCGGCGTGCGGCTGGTCATCTCGGTCGACTGCGGGATCCGTGGCGTCGAAGCGGCGCTGCACGCGCGCGCCCTCGGGCTGGATCTGATCATCACCGACCATCACGAACCGGACACGGAACTGCCCGCGGCGTTCGCCGTGATCAATCCCAAGCGTCACGACTGTACCTATCCGGACAAGAACCTCGCCGGTGTGGGTGTTGCGCTGAAGCTGGTGCAGGCGCTCTGCGGGCGGAGCGGCCGCAACAACTGGTTGCCGGCGTTCGTCAAGGTCGCCGCCATCGGGACCCTCGCCGACGTTGTCCCGCTCGTCGGCGAGAACCGCATCATCGCGAAGCTTGGGCTCGAGATGCTGTCGAAGGGACCGCACAAGATCGGGCTGCGGGCCCTGCTGGATGTGTGCGGATTGACGGGCAAGGACATCGACAGCTATCACATCGGATTCGTGCTTGCGCCACGCGTGAACGCCGCCGGTCGCATGAGCACGCCCGACATTGCGGCGCGTCTGCTGCTGGCCTCCGATGAAGCGATGAGCGTGGAGGCACGCGAGCTGGCGGAGCAGCTCAATAACGAGAACCTGCGCCGCCAACAGGAGGAGGCGGAGATCGTCGCCCAGGCGCGCAAGGCGGTCGAGACGGATCTGGAAATCGGATCGCGCACGGTGATCGTCGTCGCCGGTGAAGGCTGGCATCGCGGCGTGATCGGCATCGTCGCGTCCAAACTCGTCGACGCGTTCCATCGTCCGGCCATCGTCTTGTCGACCGACGGCGACGTGGCGCACGGCTCCTGCCGGAGCATCCCGTCGTTCAACATGCTCGCGGCGTTGGAGTCCTCCGCCGACGTCCTGGTGAAATTCGGCGGCCACAAACAGGCCGCCGGGCTGACGATGGAGGCGGGACGCATCAGGGAGCTGCGCTCGCGCGTCAACGACTTCGCAGACGAACGCCTGCAACCCGATGATCTGCGCCCGCGCCTGTGGATTGACGGGGCGCTGACGTTCAAATCGATCAGCGCGCAAGTCGCCTCGGAGCTGAGCGCCCTCGCGCCGTTCGGGGCCGGCAACGCCTGCCCGGTGTTTCGTACCAGCCGCGTCGAGATCATCGACGGCCCGCGTCGCATCAGGGATCGACACCTGAAGATGGCGTTCAAGCAGGACGGCCGGGTCATGCGGGGCATCGCATGGCGGGCGCTCGAGCGCGAGACGTTCGTGGCCGAGCATCGTGCCGCCATCGATCTCGCGTTCTCCCTCGAGCAGGACACCTGGAACGGCGAGCGCTATCTGCAGTTGTCGGTGGCGGACTTCCGCGCGCCTGAAGCCTGAGCGGGGAAAAGCCTGACCGTGTTCTATTCCAGGCCCGAAGCCTGAAGGCCGAGGCCCCGAAGGCCCGAGTCAACCTGCTATTCTGGTTCCGAACATGAGATGGCAGAAACGCGCGCGCTTGGGCGTGGCGGTCTTCGGGATCGTCTGTGCCGGAGTCGTGTATTCGGCCATCGGTGAACGGCGCCCGCAAACGCCAACCCGCATCCTCGAACGCCTCGATCCCAAAGCCATCCTCGAAAGCACGTCCGGCATCCTGAAGCAGGTGCGCGGTGACAAGGAGGACTACGAAATCACGTTCGATCGCCAGCTGACCTACCAAGGAGGGCGGACGAAGCTGCTCGGCGTGCGCGTGATCGTGCGGCACAAGGACGGCCGCGACTTCGTCGTGACGGCAAAGGAAGCGGAAGCAGGCGAGAACCAGCGCGTCCTGCACATGAACGGTGAGGTGAAACTGGCGGCCAGCGATGGCTTCGAGCTGGCGACGACGGCCGCCACCTACAGGCAGGATGACGGCGTCGTGCGGGCGGATTCGGTGGTGTCGTTCAAGAAGGAGCGGATGAACGGCTACGGCACCGGCATCACTTACAACCAGAAGAATGACGTGCTCGTGATCGACAAGGAAGTTCATGTCGAGATGCACGATGCCGATAACAACGTCACGCTGGACTTCGACGCCGATTCCGGCACGCTGGACCGCACGGCGGACCTGTTGACGCTGAATGGCGGCATCAACGTGCTCCGCGAAGGGCAGCAGATGCAGACCGATCACGCCGTCGCCCACATGGACGCGGAGGATCAGTACATCAACCTCCTCGAGCTGCGCGGCAACGCGCGCGTGCAGGGGACGGGCGGCAGTCTCGACGCCATGAGCGCACGCGACATCGATCTGCAATATACGGACGCGGGGAAAGTGCTGCAGCGGGTCGTGCTCAATGGGATGGCGGCGATTGCGTTGACCGCGCAGAATGGCGCCGCCGGCCGCAGCATCACCGGCGAATCCGTGGAGCTCGACCTCGCCAGCGACGGATCGCTGCTCCGTACGGCGGCGCGACAGAACGTGCGTCTCGTGCTGCCAGCCAGTGAAGGCGCTCCGGCACGAGCCATCCAGGCTGACGCACTGGACGCGACGGGCGAAGAGGGGAAGGGGCTCACCAGTTCACGATTTACCGATCACGTCGAGTTTCGCGAGCAGCGGGACACGCCGGACGCCACGCGGACGGTTCGTTCACAAGGGCTGCAGCTCGCGCTGACCGACGACTCGGTCGGCGAAGCCGTGTTCACCGGCACAGTGACGTTCGAGGAGCAGAAGCTGAGGGCGGCCGCTGCAGAAATGCACTACCAGCCGGACGAGGGCGCGCTTCGATTGGCGGGGAGTGACGGTGCCGGCGGTCCATGCGTGGCGGACGATCAAATCGGCATCGGCGCGCAAGCCATCTCTGTGGTCATCGACACGCGCAAGATGACCGCGACAGGGCTCGTGAAGACGGCGCTCCATCCGGCGACGAAGATGTGCGGACGCGAGCCGGCCAAGAGCAGCACGCGCGACGACTCGTCGAAGCTCCCCGGGCTGCTGAAGCAGGATCAGCCTGCCAACGTCAACGCCGGCGCGCTCGAATACGACGGCATGGCTGGCCGTGCGACATATCGCGGCGACGCCACGCTGTGGCAGGGCGAGACGTCGATTCGCGCCGACACGATCGCGCTCGATCAGCAGAAGGGTGATTTGACGGCCACCGGCTCGGCACGCGCGGCGCTCGCGCTCGAGACCGGGGCGTCGATCGGCCGTGCGCACGAGATCCGATATGAGGACGCGCGGCACCTGGTGACGTATTCGCCGCAGATCGCCGCGCCGGCCCGAGGCGGCGGACCGTCGGCACCTGTTCCTGCCGCGATGCAGCCGCAATTGAGCGGACCGCAGGGTGAGCTGCGCGCCGATCGCATCGAAGTGTTCCTTGCGGAGAGCGGCGGTGGTCTGGATCGTCTGGAGGCTTACACCAACGTGACGATGCAGATCGATCCGGGAACGGCCACGCGTCGTACGGCGACAGGAGGACGTCTGACGTATCAAGCCGCGAGCGAACAGTACGACGTTGCCGGTACCGCCGCCGCGCCCGTGATGGTCACCGAATCATGCCGCCAGCTGAAAGGCAAGACGTTGACCTTCTACAAATCGACCGATAGGATCATCGTCGACGGCAACGAAGAGATCCGCACCGAGACGAAGAGCGGCGGGCCGTGTTCGCAATCGGCAGCGCCGCGTCCCGCCCGTCCCTGATGTCCCCGTCGACACTACGGACCGACCAGCTGACCAAGTCGTACGGCGGACGTACGGTTGTGCGCGGCGTCAGCATCGAAGTGGCGTCCGGAGAGATCGTCGGCCTGCTCGGACCTAACGGTGCGGGCAAGACGACAACGTTCTACATGACGGTCGGTTTGACGGTGCCCGATTCGGGGCGCGTCTTTTTGAACGGCGAAAACGTCACCGACGATCCGATGTATGTGCGTGCGCGAAAGGGGATCGGGTATCTGCCACAGGAGCCGTCGATCTTTCGTGGACTGACCGTGGAGCAGAACATTCTGGCGATTCTCGAAACGTCGCAGGTCGATCGCAAGTCGCGACCGCAGCGGTTGCAGGAACTGCTCGCAGAGCTGAATCTGACGCCGCTGGCCAAGGCTCCGGCGTACACGTTGTCTGGCGGCGAACGCCGGCGCGCAGAGATTACCAGAGCGCTCGTAATCTCTCCGCGATTCATCCTGCTCGACGAACCGTTTGCCGGCATCGACCCGATCGCGGTGACCGACATTCAAAAGATCATCTTTCACCTGAGGGAGCGCGGAATCGGTGTTCTCATCACCGATCACAACGTGCGCGAGACACTGCGCATCACCGACCGGGCATACATCGTGCACGATGGGGTAATTTTTCGGAGCGGTACACCAGGATCGCTCGCGGCGGACGAGGATGTGCGCCGGATTTATCTGGGGGCCGACTTCCGGCTGGATTAAGATGGTTTTCGCCGAGAGGGGGGCGAAGCTGAACGACTGACGCGTATGGCGATCTCGCAGAAGCTGCACACCAAGCTCGTCCAAAAGCTGATCCTGACGCCATCGCTGCAGCAGGCGATCAAGCTCCTGCCGATGTCCACGCTCGAGCTGTCGGAGCTGCTCAACCAGGAAATGGTCGAGAATCCGATGCTCGAGGAAGTGCCCACCGAGGAGCTTCAGCCGGTCGAAGCGGCCCAGGAGAAGCAGGAAGAAAAACCCCCCGACAAAGAGAAGACCGACACCTGGGACGACCAGGACTACGAGTACTTCTTCGGCGACTACCTCGACGACGGCTATCGTCCACGGACCCCGACCGAAGTCAAGGAACTGCCGCCGATCGAGAACACCCTCTCATCGTCAGCGTCACTGTCCGATCACCTGCTGTGGCAGCTCTCGATGCAGACCGACGATCCGGCGCTGCGCGAGATCGGCGAGGCGATCGTCGGCAATCTCGATGACGATGGGTATCTGGTGGCGACCGTCGAAGAGCTCGCGGCGATGGGACCGTGGGCGACCGAGGAGGTCGAGCGCGCCCTTTCGCTGGTCCAGGGATTCGATCCGATCGGCGTCGCCGCCCGCGACCTGCAGGAATGCCTGCTGCTGCAGCTTCGCCATCTCGGCATGGCCGGCTCGCCATCGGAGCGCATCGTCACCGATCACATGCGGCTGCTGCAGAACCATCAGGTGCCGGAGCTTGCGCGCAAGCTGGGCATGTCGATCGACGATCTGAAGCAGCACATCGAGCTGATACGCCATCTCGATCCGAAACCGGGCAGCCGCCACAATCCCTCGCAATCCCAGTACGTCATTCCCGACGTCTACGTCGTCAAGGTCGAAGACCAGTACGTCGCGGTGCTGAACGAAGAAGGACTGCCGCAGCTGCGGATCAGTCCGGTGTACCGGCGCCTTCTGGACAAGGGCGGCGAGAATACCGACGAGACGCGGGCGTACGTGAAGGACAAGTTTCGATCGGCGTTGTGGCTGATCAAGTCGGTCGAGCAGCGACAGAAGACGATTCACAAGGTGGCGACGAGCATCATCAATTTCCAGCGCGACTTCCTCGATCACGGGATCGAGTATCTGCGTCCGCTCGTGCTGCGCGATGTGGCCAATGACATCGGCATGCACGAATCCACGGTCAGCCGTGTGGTCACCAACAAGTACATGCACACGCCGCAAGGCGTGTTCGAGATGAAGTACTTCTTCCACAGCGGCATCGCCAGCTCGTACGGCGAGGCGGTGTCGTCGGTCACCATCAAGCAGCGGATTCGCAAAATCATCGAGCAGGAAGATCCACGCAAGCCGCTCAGCGATTCGAAGATCGTGAGCATCCTGCAGCGCGAAGGACTCGAGCTGGCGCGACGCACGATCGCGAAGTACCGCGAAGAGCTCAAGATCCCGACGTCGAACCAGCGCAAGGTTCTTTATTAGGGCCTGACATGCGCCTCGAACTTACCGGACGACACGTGAACATCACGCCGGGCGTACGCACGATGGTCGAAGACCGCCTGGCGCACACGCTTCGCATGCTGAACGACAGCGTCGTGTCTGCACAGATCGTGCTGTCGAAGGAGAAGACGCGCCACCATGCCGACGTCACGGTGCACGCGCGCGGCGAGCATTTTCTCCGCGGCGAGGCCACCGGTCGCGACATCGCGACGGCGCTTGGCGCCGCTGCCGACAAGATCGATCAGCAGGCGCGCAAGCTGAAAGGGAAGTGGACCGAACGGAAGCGGCGCGGAATGTCCGCGGCCAAGGCGGCATCGGCGGCGCCGCGGCCCGAACGCGCAGGCCGCGGGTTCAGCGGCGAGCGTCGCCCCGAGCGCGCGGCGGCGCACGGTCGCGACACCGCTGCCCCGCGCATCATCCGCGTACGGCGCTACGCGGTGAAACCGATGACCGTGGAGGATGCCGCTGCGGAGATCGGCGACAGCCGCGACGCGGTGATCGTGTTTCGCAACTCGTCGAGTGATATGGTGACGGTATTGTTCCGCAGACCTGACGGGAATTTCGGGTTGGTCGAGCCCGAGGTCTGAAGGGAACCTGGAACCCGGAACCGGGAACACCCGGAACGTGGAACCAGGAACGCGGAACGCGGAACACGGATGGCCTCCGCTACTGTCACCGTCGCCGGCCTGCTGAACGGCAGACCTGACGCCATTGGACTGCCGCTGGAAGTGCTGAGCGGAAGCGTCGGGCTCGACCGTCCCATTACCAGTCCTCATATTCAGAAGACCGGCCTCGCCCTCGCCGGCTTTCACGAATACCTCCAGCCTTCACGCGTCTTCGTCTTTGGCGAGAGCGAAGTCCGCTACCTCGAGAGCCTCGATCACGACACTCGCATGAACGTCCTGGCGGCGGCGTTCAGCCACGACGTTCCGTGCGTCTTAATCACAGGAGGGTGGAACCCTCCAGTCGAGCTCCTCGACGCGTCGGAGCGTTATCACGTTCCTGTGCTGCGGACCTCGGTGGCGACACCGCTGGCCATCGCCAAGATCAGCGCTCTGCTCGACGACGCGCTCGCGGTGCGGGAGGTGATTCACGGGGTGCTCCTCGACATTTTGGGCCTCGGCGTGCTGATCGTCGGGGAGAGCGGGATAGGCAAGAGCGAATGTGCGCTCGACCTGATCGTCCGCGGGCATCGGCTCGTGGCCGACGATACGGTCGAAGTCCGTCGCCGTGGCGAGACGGTGGTCATCGGGACCTGTCCGGAGCTCACCCGCTATCACATGGAGCTGCGCGGCCTCGGCGTGATCAACGTCCGCGATCTCTTCGGCGTGGCGTCGACGCGGCATTCCAAGCGGATCGAGCTGGTGGTACAGCTCGAACGCTGGGACACCGCTCGCGAGTACGATCGACTCGGGCTCGACGACCAGACTTACGACTTGTTCGGGGTGAGAGTGCCCATGCTGCACATGCCGGTGGCGCCCGGGCGCAGTCTCGCGATTCTCGTCGAAGTGGCCGCGCGCAATCAGCTGCTGCGCTCGCGCGGCCTCAACGCGGCGCGCGATCTCGCCGCGCGGCTGGATGAGCGCCTGCGCGAGGCACAGGGCGACCTCGACGGCGAGGAAGATTCCGAACACGGGGGCCAGGTGTGACGACCACGGTGACGCGCAAACCAGGCACCGCGGCTCCGCGGGCGTCAGGACGCCGCGGTACACGTCGCTTCATCATCCTGACGGGACTCTCGGGATCGGGCAAGACGCACGCAATCCGTGCGCTCGAGGATCTCGGCTACTACTGCATCGACAACCTGCCGACACTGCTCATTCCGACGATGGCCGATCTGGCGGGCCGCGATGGGGCCGGCCTCGACAAGGTCGCCATCGTCGTCGACGTGCGTGAAGGCGGATTCCTGAAGCAGTTTCCGCGAACGTTTCGCAAGCTGCAGGCGACGCCGGGCGTCGAGCCGAAGCTGATTTTTCTGGAGGCGAGTCACTCGGCGCTGGTGCGGCGGTTCAGCGAGACACGTCGACCGCATCCGCTGGCCCCGGACCGTTCGGTCACCGAGGGGATTCGCGAAGAGCGCGAAAAGTTGAACGCCATCCGGTCGATGGCCGACTTGATCATCGATACGTCGAACCTCACGGTGCACGAGCTCCGCGACATCTTCATGCGCATGTCGCGTGACGAAGCGGCGCGCGCCGAGATGGTGGTCAACCTCGTCAGCTTCGGGTATAAGCATGGCGTGCCGGTGGACGCCGATGTGGTGTTCGATGTGCGATGTCTGCCGAACCCGCACTTCGTCGAAAAGCTGCGCGGACTGACCGGACGCGATGCGGCGGTGGTGCGTTACATGCGCCGCCACGCCGCTACGCGCGACTTCATCGATCGCCTGACGTCGTTCCTGAAGTTCGCCCTGCCGCACTACGTGCAGGAAGGCAAGAGCTACCTGACAGTGGCGATCGGCTGTACGGGCGGCCGTCATCGATCCGTCATGATTGCAGAAGCACTCAAGAAGTCGCTCGCCCACGTCAAGGGCGTGCGGATTCGAGTCAAGCATCGGGACTCGTAACGTGATCGGCGTTGTCGTCGTGACACATGGACAGCTCGCCACCGAGCTGGTCAACGCGGCCGAAACCATCGTTGGCGATCTGCCGCGCTTTGCGGCGGTGTCGATCGGCTGGCACGAGGATACGCAGGACGCGCGTGACGAGATCGCGCAGGCGATTGCCCGCGTGCAGCAGGACCGCGGCGTGCTGATTCTCACCGACATGTTCGGCGGCACGCCGTCGAATCTGGCGATGACCTTCCTGGCGCAGGACAAGGTCGAAGTGATCACCGGTGTCAACCTGCCGATGCTGATCAAGCTGGCGGGCACGACGGAGCAGACCGACCTGCTGCAGGTCGCCCGCGAGATGCGCGAGCACGGGCGCAACGCGATTTGGGTCGCTTCCGATCTGCTGCGAGGCACGTAAGACTTGGGAAGCGGTTTTTGGGATTTGGCATTTGGGATGTGCGAAGCCGCGTGCCGATCCGGCAACTTCGCGCGTCGATTCGTCGTCATCTGTGACGATTACCGGTCATGACGACGCAGGCCGTCACGGTGGTGAATCTGCTGGGCCTGCACGCGAGAGCGGCCGCGCGCTTCGTTCACCTGGCGACGCGGTTCGAGTCGCAGATCCGGGTCACGCGTGACACGAAAGTCATGGACGGCAAGAGCATCATGGGCATCCTGTTGCTCGCGGCCGCGCGGGGCACGACGATTACCATCAGCGCCGATGGGCGCGACGAGCAGGATGCCGTGGAGGCCCTGGTGAAGCTGGTCGAATCGGGGTTCGGTGAGGAGTCGTGGAACAGCTGAAGGGGATCGGAGTCTCCAGCGGCATCGCCGTCGGCCCGGCGCTGGTCGCGATCCAGCGGACGCAGGTGATTCGCTTCCCAATCGGGCCCGACCGTGTCGCACGCGAGCTGTCGGCGCTCGAACGTGCCCGCCTTCGATCCCGCGAGCAGCTGCAGCAGATTCACGATCGCATCGCCCAGAGCCGCGGCGCCGATCTGGCAGCGATCTTCGACGCGCAGCTGTTGATGCTGGACGATCCGATGCTGGTCGGCCGGGCGGCGACGATCGTCTGTGAAGAGCGCGTGAACGCGGAGTGGGCGGTGCAGCGCGCCCTCGACGAAGTCGCGTCGGTCTTCGACGACATTCAGGACCCGTATCTCCACGAGCGCAAGGGTGACCTGCACGACATCGCCGGACGTCTGCGCCTGAATCTGCGCGAGGAGAAGGGCGGCGCGCGCGATCTGCTGCAGGACCTCGATACACCGTGCGTGCTGGTCGCCGACGAGCTCACGCCGTCGGTTGTCGCCCAGCTCGATTGGACGCGTATCCGTGGATTCGTGACCGACGCGGGAAGCCGCACCTATCACACCGCCATCCTGGCGCGGTCGCTTGGTGTGCCGGCTGTCGTGGGATTGCACGACGTCAGCCGGCGCGTGCCTCCGGGTGCCTCGGTCATCGTCGACGGCGAGAGCGGCGACGTCATGATCGATCCGGACCCGCGTGCGCGGCAGGAGGCGGAAGCGCGCGCGCGCCAGCTGCGCGTGCACGTGCCCGAGGCGATCGCCGGCGATGAGCCACTGCAGTCGCGCGACGGCGTCCGCATTTCGCTGCAGGCCAACATCGAACGATCGGAGGACGTCGACGCGGCCCTGGCGGCCGGCGCCGAGGGAATCGGGCTGTACCGGTCGGAGTTCATGCTCGTCGGTGGCCCACCGGACATGGCGGCGGAGGACGAGCAGTATCACGTCTACCGCCAGGTCGTGGAGCGCATGGCGCCGCGCGTCGTCACGATCCGGACCTTCGATGTCGACGAACGACAGCTGGCTCGCCCGCTCGTCGATGCCGCGCTCGACGCGCGCTGGTTCCCCGACCAGGAGCGAGCCGAGCGCGCCGGTCACGCCGGACTGCGTGGCATTCGCTTCGGCCTGGCGCAGCCGGCGATCTTCAAGATCCAGCTGCGCGCGCTGCTGCGCGCCGCGGCGCACGGCCAGCTGCGAATCATGTTCCCGTTCGTCTCGTCGCTGCACGAGGTCCGTGCGGCCAAGGCGTTGCTGGTCGAGTGCCGTGAGGAGCTGAGGACGAAGGGCATCGAGACACCCGATCTGCCGGTCGGCATCATGATCGAGGTGCCGTCGGCCGCGTTCACGGCGTCGATGCTCGCGCGCGAAGCGTCGTTCTTCACGATCGGCACCAACGATCTCATTCAATACACGCTTGCCGTCGATCGCACCGACGAACGCGTGTCGAACCGCTACGAGCCGCTGCATCCCGCCATCCTTCGCCTGCTGCGGCAGGTGCGGCGAGGCGCCGTGCGGCGCGGCATTCCGGTGTCGGTCTGCGGCGAGATGGCGTCGGACCCGCTGCTGCTGCGCCTGTTGATTGGATGCGGCCTGACGGAATTCAGCATGACCCCTGGCGCCCTCGCGATGGCGAGACGGGTGGTCAGCGAGACCAACGTCGGCGAGATGGCGCGCATCGCCGCGCGCGTGCTGGCGCTGCCGACGGTGGACGAGATCGAACAGTTCCTCCGGCAGGCGTTCAGCCACCCGGAGGAAATCCTCAAGTAGGGCAGCGTCGATGGCGCTGTATCCGACGATCTTCGAGCCGATCTTCAAGAAGAAGGTGTGGGGCGGCCGCAACCTCGAAGCGTTGTACGGAAAACGTCTCCCGCCGGTCGTCAACATCGGCGAGTCGTGGGAAATCTCCGATCGCGATGACGATCAGAGCGCAATTGCGAACGGGCCATTCGCGGGACGCACGCTCGGTTGGCTGATGCGCGAGCACGGGGCCGAGGTGCTCGGATCGTCGACCGCGGCGCCGGGGAATCGCTTTCCGCTGCTCTGCAAGATTCTCGATGCGCGCGATCGGCTGTCGTTGCAGGTCCATCCGCGCGCACGCGCTGACCGGTCCGGCGAGCCTCTCGACGACGCTCGGATTCAGCCAAAAACGGAGATGTGGTACATCGCCGCG
>Ga0081539_10003696_pt1 | contig 18260 bp, 14 predicted proteins | sample TabmetS4T2R2_FD_71023 | JGI IMG/M metagenome (GOLD analysis project Ga0081539, IMG submission 71023) | Tabebuia heterophylla rhizosphere microbial communities from the University of Puerto Rico - S4T2R2 | ecosystem: Host-associated > Plants > Roots > Rhizosphere ...
CACCGGCGCCGACCTGGACCCGGCCATCCGTGCCCATCTCGTCGCGGTGATCGGTACCGAGCTGAGGTTCGGGCATCCCCTGATGCGCTCGGCGATCCAGCAGTCCATGCCCCTCGCCGCCTGCCACGCCGCGCACGCCGCGCTGGCCGCCGTTCTCGACGGTCATCCGGACCGGCAGCTGCGGCACCGAGCCGCCGCCACCGCTACCCCCGACGAGTCCGTCGCCGCCGCGTTGCAGGACGCCGCTGCCCGCGCCGCGCGCCGCGGTGGCATCGCCGCCGCGGTCGCAGCCCTCGAACAAGCCGCAGCGCTCAGCGAGGACCCCCGCCACCGCGCCGAGCGGCTGTTGCGCGCCGCCGACTTCGCCATGGAACTCGGCCGGTCCCAGACCGTGGACCGGCTGCTGGACGAGGCGCTGACCGCGGACCTGACGCCGCGACAGCACGCCACCGTCGTTTGGCTGCGCGGAAGCTTCGACGAAGGGCTTCGCCACTCGCCGGGCGTCATCTCGCTGACCGCGCTCGCCGACGAGCTCGCGGCCGAGGACCGGACACTCGCGCTGCGGATTCTGTGGAGCGCCGCGCAGCTGTGCTTCTGGTCCGATCCTGGCCCCGAGGCACGTCGCAGCGTCCTGGACGCGGTGGAGCGGTTGACATTGGACGACGTCGATCCGTGGCGACTGGCCATCTGCGCCTATGCCGCGCCGATCGAGCGTGGCGCGTTCGTCCTGAACCGCGCGCGCGACGTCGTGCTCAAGGAGGGCGACGACGGCCGCGCATACCGGATGCTCAGCACCGCCACGCTGCTCGCCGGCGGTTTCGACATGGCCCGTGCCTTCTCGGCGGCCGGCAGTGCGGCGCTTCGCACACAGGGCCGACTCGGGCTCCTGGCCCGCACGGTCGGCGCGGACGCGTGGAGCGCCATCGTCATCGGCGATCTCGGCGCGGCGATCTCCGCGACCGAGGAGTCGCGGCGCCTGGCGCGCGAGACCAGCCAGACGATCATGTACGCGCTGATGACCGCGACGGCCGCGAAGCTTGCCGCACTGCGCGGCAAGGCGGACGAAGCGCTGCGGCTCGCCGAAGAGGCCGAGGGGATCGGTCTCCCGGTGGGCGCCCGCCCGGTACTGGCAACCGCGACGATGGCACGCGGCCTGGCCGCATTGGGCGCCGGACGGTTCGAGGAGGCGTTCGGTCACCTCCGGCGGCTGCACGATCCTGCGGACCCCTCGTTCCAGATCGCGCTGCGGCTGACCACGCTCGGCGACCTCGTCGACGCGGCGACCCACTGCGGCTGGCTGGACGCCGCGGCGCCGATCGTGGCCGAACTCGAGAACGTCGCCGCGCTGACCCCGGCCCCGGTGCTGCACGCTGACCTGCGGCTGGCCCGCGCGCTCCTCGCCGACGACCAGGACGCCGAGGCACTGTTCGACACCGCGCTCCGGGCGGACCTCGCAAGCTGGCCGCTGCTCAGGGCGCGCACACACTTGGCGTACGGGGAGTGGCTCCGGCGGCGGCGGCGCAGCGTCGAGTCCCGGGACCACCTTCGCGCCGCCCGCGACATGTTCGACGCGCTCGGCGCCATCCCCTGGGGTGAGAGAGCGCGCCGGGAGCTCCGCGCGGCCGGTGAGACGAGCCGCCGCCGGGACCCGGACGCCCGCGACCGGCTGACCCCCCACGAGTTGCAGATCGTCCAGCTGGCCGTCGAGGGATTGACCAACCGCGAGATCGGCCAACGGCTGTATCTGTCGCACCGCACCGTCAGCTCACATCTGCACCGCATCTTTCCGAAGCTGGGCGTCGTATCCCGTTCCGAGCTGCGCGCCGCCGTCGCCGCATTGCGCTGACTTACGTCATGTGACGCTCGCTCGCGCCCTCCGCGCACACATAGCGTTCTCACCGCAGGACGCGAGGAGTGGGATCTATGGCGTGGCACGGTGTCCATCGAGGGCTCGAACGGCCGCTGTTCGGTCGTTACGCCGAACGCGAAACGATCGAGCGGCTGCTCGACAACGTCCGCGAAGGCTTCAGCGGAGTCCTCGTGCTCACGGGCGAGCCCGGTATCGGCAAGACCCGGCTGCTGGACCACGCCGCCGCGGTAGGCGTCGACCTGAACGTCGTCCGGCTGGTCGGCGTCGAACCCGAGACCCGCCTGGGCTACGCCGCGCTGCACCGGCTGCTGCGGCCGTTCCTCCATCGGATCGAACAGATTCCCGCTCCCCAGCAGCACGCGCTGAACGCCACCTTCGGCCTGGTCGACACCAATCCCTCCGACCGGTACCTGGTGGGGCTGGCCGCCCTGACGTTACTTTCCGACGTCGCGTCCGAGCAGCCGATGCTCTGCCTCGTCGACGATGTCCATTGGCTCGACCGGGAGTCGGTGGAGACGCTCGCCTTCGTGGCCCGCCGCCTGCACGCCGACTCCTTCGGTCTCGTCTTCGCCGCCCGCGACGGGGCCGCCGACGGTACCGTTTTCGCCGGTCTGCCGCTGCTGCGGCTGGCGGGGCTCGAGGAGCCGGAAGCACGACAGCTACTCAGCCTGGCGGTGGCGGGCCCGCTCGGGGCGGCCGTCGCGAGCCGGATCGTAGCCGGCACCGGCGGCAACCCGCTGGCGCTCCTCGAGCTCACCGCCCACCTCGGCGGGGATCAGCTGGCCGGTGTGGCCGCGCTGCCCGAGCCACTGCCGGTGAGCCGGATGCTGGAGGGGCACTTCCGCCAGTCGGTGGCGGCGCTGCCCCCGGACACCCAGACGCTGCTCCTGCTGATGGCCGCCGGGCCGGCCGACGACACGGCGGCGACGTGGCGAGCGGCCGGGGTCCTGGGCCTGCCTGCCCGTGCCGCGGGCCCCGCCGTCGCCGCCGGGATCCTCAGCGGCGAGGCGGCCGTGGGATTCCGGCATCCGCTGATCCGGTCCGCCGTGTACGCGTCCGCGCCCGCGCCGGAGCGGCGAAGGATTCACCAGGCGCTGGCCGCCACGAGCGATCCCGACCGGCGCGCCTGGCATCTCGCCGAGGCGGCGGCCGATAGTGACGACGAGGCGGCCGCGGAGCTCCACGCCGCGGCCGAACGTGCCCGGGCCCGGGGCGGGTACTCGCAGCAAGCTCTGTTCCTGTCCCGGGCCGCCGAATTGACGACCGGGCCGGCGAGGCGTGCGGACCGCTATCTCGCGGCGGCCCAGGCCCATCTCACCTCCGGCGACCCGACGGCGGTGCGCAGAGTGCTCGATCTCGCGACGCCGGATCTGCGGGGACCGGCGGAGCGGGCCCGCGCACTGCGGATCCGGGCCTCCGTCGAGATGTTCAACACCCATGTCGACCGGGTGCCGTCGATGATGCTGGACGCGGTGGCCGAACTGGGCGCGGAGGAGCCCCGCCTGACGCGCGAGCTCCTCTGCGAAGCCATGTACGCCGCGATCATCGGCGGCGATCGTCTCGAGCGCACCAGCCTGGCAGAGGTCGCCAAGGCGGCGGCAGACGCCTGGCACGACCCGGCAGCGCCGGAATGGAGCGCCGATCTGGTCATGGAGGGGCTGGCACGCCGCATCGCACAGGGCTACGCCGACGGCGCCCCGGTCCTGCGCGCCGCGCTGTCGCGGTTGCGTGCCGCCAGCGAACTTCAGGAACTCAACAGCCCGTTCAGCGTCATGGTCAGCATCGCGGCTGACGAGCTGTGGGACGCCGAGGCGAAGGCCGACATCGTCCAGCGGCTCGCGGCGGTCGACCGGCGCGAGGGCGCGCTCTACGGGCTGGTTCTCTCGTTGCTCGTGCTCGCCACCGGCGACATCTGGGACGGCCGGTTCGCGGCGGCCGAGGCTCGCTATGCGGAGGCGGACGACTACGCGGCTGCGACCGGCTTCCCGGGCAACGGGGAGATACACAAGGCGCTGCTTTACGCCTGGACCGGTCAAGAGAGTGCGTTGCGAACGGCGGTGGCGACGATGTACGGTCTCGCCGATTCCTGTGGGCTAGGCTCGCTGGCCCATATCGCGTCGCATGCGCTTTGCCTGCTTCACCTCGGTCAAGGCCGGTACCGGCAAGCTCTTGCCCACGCTCTTCCTCCCTTCGTCGAGGACGTTCCTCCGATCGGCAACCTCGTGCTGCCCCTGCTCGTCGAGGCCGCCGTCCGCGGGGGCGATCGCCCAGCCGCCGCCGCCGCGCTGGCGCGTATCCAGGAGCGCGCCCCGCTCGCCGGAACCCCCTGGGCCCTAGGGATCCTGGCACGGTGCCGAGCGTTGACGAGCGGGAACAACGACGCCGAAAAGCTGTATCTGGAATCGATCGAGCTGCTGGGACAGGCTCCCCTGGCCTTGGAGCAGGCATGGTCGCGCCTTCTCTTCGGCGAGTGGCTTCGTCGCCGCAAGCGCCGCGCGGACGCGAGGGTGCCGTTGCGAGCAGCCTACGAGTCCTTCGAGTCGTGTGGTGCGGTGGCGTTCGCCGAACGGGCGCGTGTGGAGCTGCTGGCCACCGGTGAGGTCGCCCGTAAGCGCACGGTCCAGACTCTCTACGATCTCACGGCGCGCGAACGGCACGTGGCGTCGCTGGCGGCGTCCGGATCGACGAACGCAGAGATCGCCACCCGTCTATTCGTGACGACCTCGACCGTTGAGTTCCATTTGAACAAGGTCTTCCGCAAGCTCGGCATCACGTCACGGAAGCAGATCGCACAAGTCCTCAAGCAGGGGACCGCGGAGCAGGAGCAAGATCAGTGACGGTCCATCATCGTCGGGGCACAGCAGTCCGGTAGCTCACTGCCACGGGCTCCTGGCGTGCCGATGACACGGCAGCCGACACCTGCTTGGCACGCGGCGTCATGGGCGTGGGGTGAGGACGACGACCGCGGTTTCCCGCCCGCGCTGGGCGGCGAAAGTGTCCAGGTCGCCGTAGCCGGTGTAGTCGTGCAGCGCGGCCCACAGGCGCTCTCGTTCGGCGCCGGTGGCCCGGTATGCGGTGACCTCACGGGAGCCGCCGGCCAGGTCGACCGTCGCCTCCGGCTTGGCTTGAAGATTGAGCCACCAGGAGGGATCGGCGGGGGCCCAGCCGTTCATGGCGAGGGTCACGAACCGGTCGCCATCTTCGATGTAGCCGAGCACGACGGCCCGGTGGTGGCCGGAGCGGCGGCCGACCGTGTGCAGCCGCAACATGCCGAAGCGGCGGCCCGGCGTCGGGACGGACAGGCCGACTCGGTCGCCGGTGGCGCGCAGCAGGCCGCGATGGGCCGCCCAGGCGCTGCGGATGAACCATCTCGGTGGCAGTTTGGACATCGAAAGCCTCCTACACTGTAGGTCTACGCCGTAGGACAAACTCTACACCGTAGGATCGAACCCGTGCCACGCCGTACCGCCACCCGCACATCCGGGCGCCTCAGCCGGGACGGGATCGTCACCGCCGCGATCGAGCTCGCCGACCGGGACGGGCTCGACGGGCTGAGCATGCGCCGCCTCGCCCAGCACCTCGGCGTCGACGCGATGTCGATCTACTACCACGTCCGCGACAAGGAGACGCTGCTCGGCGAGATGGCCGACGCGGTCGCCGACGCGATCCCGGACGCCCCACGCGACGGGGAGTGGACCCAGCGGCTACGGACGTTGATCATGCAGGCGCGGCGGGCCATGCTGCGCCACCCGTGGGCGGTCCGGGTCTTCGAGGCACGCGCCACGCCCACCCCGGCAGTACTGCGCCACATCGAGCGGGTACTCGCCGTCATGCGCGCCGGCGGTTGCTCGGTGGACCTCAGCCACCACGCCCTGCATCTCCTCGGCAGCCGGATCCTCGGCTTCAGCCAGGACCTGTTCGACGACTCGCCCGACGCCGAACCGCCCCCACAGGCGGCAGCCTGGGCCGAGACCATGCCGCACATCGCCGAACTGGCCACGGCCGTCACCCATGGGGGCGCCCTCGGCGGTTGTGACGACGACGGCGAATTCGCGTTCGCCCTGGACCTGCTGCTGGACGGACTGGAGCGACGCCGCCTGACTGGCTGACACCTCGGCTGGGCCCTGCTGGGCCGGACCGACAAGAGCCGCACATCGACGATCATTTGGCTAGGGCCTTTCGGTGGGCAGGCTATCCAGATATTCGGACCATTCCGAGACGGGCAAGAGCACTCTTCGCGGCTCCTCGTGCCGGCAAACCATCACCCGTCCGGCCAGGCTCTCGTCGGTAAGCATGACGGCAACAGCGTCGGCGATCTCCTCCGCCGGCATGGCTGGTGGCGCCGCCGCCCGCTGGGCCGGTGACATCGCGGCCCGGTCTCGCCGGGACGACGGGGTGTCGGTGAGGCTCGGACACACGCAGTTGACCCGGATTCCCGCACTGTCTCGCAACGGACCCAGGCAAGCGGTCAGACGGATCACCCCGGCCTTGGCAATCGCGTACTCGGGAACGCCGTGCGCGCCGTATCCGAGGCCTGCCGTCGACGCGATATTGACAATTGCGCCACCTCGCCCCATCGCCTCGACGGCGAGCTGGGTCGACAGCATCACCCCGCGCAGGTTGAGATCCAGCATGCGGGCCCAGTGATCGGCGGGAGCGGCCGGGTACACCGGCCTGACCACCCCTCCGACGTTGTTGATCAACACATCCAGGCCGCCCAGATCACGAAGCGCGGCGGCCATCATCGCCCGTACGCCGTCCAGCGTGGACAAATCCGCCGCCAGAAACCGTGCGCCGAGTTGCCGGGCGGTTTCCTGCCCGGTCGCCGCGTCAAGGTCGGCGATCAGCACCGCAGCGCCCTCGGCGGTCAGCCGGCTCGCCACGGCCCGCCCGATCCCGGCGGCGCCTCCGGTCACCACCGTGCGCCGACCCTGCAACCCCTCGGACCGCTCCGGTGACATCTGCTCCATACGGCCGTCTTACACCTGGGCACCGACAAGTTCGGGCGCGCGTCCGGCACGCCGATGCACCGTTTGCCACGGGGACCTGTGACCGGAGTCCGACAGCGCCTTCACACCCCGACGACGCATGGCTACGTTGGCTTCAGGCATTTTCGCTCTCGTCACTGTCCGGAGGCTGGTCGGTATGGACCCGATCACGGTGATTCTGTCCGCGCTCGCGGTCGCCGGTAGCAAGGTTGCCGATCAAGCGATCAGGGACGGGTACGCCGGGCTGAAAGCGCTCATCCTGAGGAAGTTCGGAAAGGCCCAGCCCAAGCTGGCGGAACGTATCGACGACTACGTCGCGGACCAGGAGACATTCGAAAGGCCGGCCGAGAAGGCGCTGCGAGATGCGGGCGTCGCCGCCGACCAGGAGGTCGTCGACCAGGCCGTCGAGCTGCTGCGGGCCGCGGAAGCACGGCAGCCGGGCGTGACCGGCGGCCTGGTCGGGTCGATCACCGCACGCAACGTGGTGGTGGGTCACCAGATCTTCGGAAACATCAACCAGGGCTGAGCCGAGACCAGGACGGACCGAGGAGTGCACGGTGACAGCGCCGTCCACATTGGTGGGAACCGTCCAGGCGGCCAATGTCGCGGTCGCCGGGCAGATCTTCGGGGACGTGTACCAAGGTGCGGTGCGGCGGCCCGGCGATTTCATCCTCGACTTCGACCTCGACACCCCGACCCGCGGATTCGTCGGGCGGGCCGACGTCTTCGAGCAGCTGACCCTGTTCACCGAGCAGAATCCCGCCGGCTATGTCGAGATCTCCGGCGAGGCCGGTTTGGGCAAGACGGCGCTGGCGGCGCAGATCGCCCGCCGCTTCGACGCCGTTGCGTTTCTGGCCCGTGCGAGCAGCGGCGTGCAGCGGCCCGAGCAGTTCCTCACCCACATGAGCGCCTCACTGATCACGCGTTACCAGCTGGACCACCGGACGTTGCCAGTCCGGGCCGGGGAGGACGCCACCTACCTGATCCGCGTGTTGCGCGAGTCGGTGCGGGCCGCCGGCAAGCCGGTCTGGCTGGTGGTCGACGGTCTGGACGAGGCGGTACCGCCGCCGCCGGGATCGAACCCGCTGCTGCTGCCTCCGTACCTTCCGGACGGGGTGTACACCGTGGTCACCCGCCGGACGGGGGAGCTGATCACCGATCCGGGCACGCCGCGGTTGCCGTACCGGCTGCGGCGCGAGGACCCGCGGCAGGTCGCCGACATCCAGGCCTTCATCACCGCCCGGGTACAGGGCGATCCGAAACTCGCCGCGGCGCTGGACGGCGGCCGGTCGCCGAACGCCCGGGAGCAGTCCGTCATGCGGCTGACCGCGGCCAGCGAGGGCAACTTCATGTACGTCGCCTACATGCTCGCCGACGTCGCGGCAGGAAGAACGGGAACAGGCGGGTCGCCGCTGGACCCCGCGGACCTCCCGATCGGCCTGCGCGGCTACTACGAGCAGTTCTGGGCCCGCATGTACGAGGCATCCGGACAGAACTGGAGGGACTGGGACGGCCTGTTCCAACCAGTGCTGGAACGGCTGGCAGTCGCCCGCGAACCGGTCACCGCCGACTGGCTGGCAGGTCAGGTGAGCCGTCCGACAAATGAGGTACGCGGACGCGTCCTGGAGCCGTGGGCCCGGGTGCTCGGCCATACCGGCACCGGCGCCCAGCAGGCCTGGTCCCTCGTGCATCGCAGCTTCGCCGACTTCCTCGAAGACCGGCTCGACCTCACGAGCGCCCACCGGGCTGTTGCCGGCCACTACTACGAGCGGTGGGACGAGTTCGAGACCTGGGACGACTACGGACTGCGGCACACCGCCGCCCATCTGAGCGAGACCGCGCGACGAATGCCCGAAACCGACCGCCACCCCGACATTGCGAAGCTGGTCCGGCTGGTCGCCGAGCACCGCTTCCAGCGGGCGAACCTGCGCCGGTTACACGATCCACTGTCGCTGCGCCGCGACCTGGAGGAGGCCCACCGGCTCAGCGCCAAGGACCCGCATCCGGACGCCACCTTCCTGCTCGTGGTCGTGGTGCTGACCCTGCTGCGGTTCCGCCGTAAGATGCTGCAGCCCGCGGGGGTGTTCGACGCCGCCCGGCGCGGAGATTTAGAGACGGCGGAGCGGCTGCTCGACCTCTTCGACGCCGACCTCGACCCGGACTGGCGTCAGGCGATCGAACTCACACTGGCCTGGCTCGCCGCGCCCACCGCACACCAGATCGCGACCCGGCTCACCGAGCGGATCGCTGCACAGGGACTGAACTCGGCCAATCTGCGCCGGCTGGTGGACCACGTCCGTGCCGGGCTGCACGGCACGCCGCACCCCGTCGGGGACCTCCCCGCACCGGTAGACCCCCTGCAGGCCGAGGCGATGCTGGTCCGGCTCGCCGGCGCCGGCGACAGCTCGCTGCTCGGCGCATACGGCCTCGGCCCCGCCGAACTGCTCGGCGCCGGCGGCTACCTGGCCACAGTCGACGGGCCACCGCTGGTCGCGCTGGCGCTGGCCGACCCCGCAGAAGGTGAACCCCGGCTACGGCGCTACCTCGACATCCACATCGCCTACGGCTACCGCCAATACCGCAACCAGTCGCTGTGGGAGCTCCTGTCGGCCGTCCTGCGACACCCCAACCCCGAGTGGACACGACACTGGCTGGAGCAGGTGGGCCTCGCCGTGCTGACCGCACCCAGCCGGGGTGAATTCCTGGAAGGCCTTGACATCGCCGTACTGACCCTGCAGGCGATCGCGGGTGACACCGCCGCCCGCACCGAACTCGACACCCACCGCGACAAGGCCCTCCAGGACGCCGCCGCGTTGCCACCATCACCGATGCGCGGCCAGGGCGACGTCTGGGCCACGCACAAGCGACGCCTGGCCGCCCTGGCCGAGGCGTACACCCGGCTGCCGGGCACCCACGCAACCGCGGCCGAGCTCGTCTCGGCCGCGCTGAACATCGCACCCGGGTACGCCGGCTTCGCCGCACCGGCCAGCCTGACCCTCGCCGAGACCGTGTCGGTCGCTGCCCCGGATCATCAAGACTGGATCGAGCTGGCGCTGACCGCCGCCGAGGCGTCCGCCCACAACATCCAGGACACCACCTTCTGCGCCCGCACCACGGCACGGGTCACCGCCATGCGGCAGCGTTGGTGGCCAACCCCGACAGCGCCGACCGAGGCCATCGACGCTCTCGTCACGGACGTCTCCGCCACCCGCTTCGGCTCGGCCCACGTGGTCGGCGAACGGTACGCCTACCGGGACATGAGCAGCGTCCGGCTCCCCGCACCGATGACCGCCGGACACACGCTGCGCGAGCTCGCCGAGACCTACCAGCGCCCGCTGCCGGACTTCCAGCGCCACAACGAAAACCACCGACCCGACGATCATCTACCGGCCGGCACCCACGTGACCGTGCCCGATCCCGGATTCCCGCCCCTGCTGGCCGCTCGCCTGTCGGCGGCCGTCCTGGCCGCGAGCCCGCCCGGCGCTGAACTGTCCGCGCTCGTGCGCCACCTCGTCCCGATCGCCGAAACCGACGTCACCGCGCTGTGTACCGTCCTGACCAGGCTGCTGCTCTGCTCGCCGACCAGCGACACCCAGCTGCTCGTGCAGCTTCGCCGGCTCATCAAGGACACCGCCGCGGCCGCGTCCGACCAACATCGCACATCCGACACGTGATTGACCTGGTCACGGGCATCGGACGGTAGCTCGGCAAGCAAGCTGACGTTGCGCCCGATTTCGCGCCAATCACAGCATGCCCGGTGCGGCTCTGGAAGGATTTGCCGTATGACCGGCATTCCCGCCCGACTGTCCATCGTCACGCTCGGCACGCGGGACATGGGCGTCCTCCGCTCGTTCTACCGTGCCCTGGGCTGGCCGGAGCTGGCCAACGGCGACGACACCTGGACCGGATTCCACCTCGGCGGCGTCCTGTTGGCGCTGTTTCCCATGCCGGACCTGACCGCCGAGGCCGCACCCGGCAGCCCCAGCCCGACGGGATGGGCGGGCGTCACCCTGGCCTGCACGGTCGACACCCGCGACGAGGTGGACGCCGTCTTCGCGGCGGCCGTCCGCGCGGGCGCGACCCCGGTCGCCGAGGCGACCGACCGGCCGTGGGGCGGGCGTTCCGCCTTCATCGCCGATCCGGAGGGCAACCGCTGGGAGATCACCTGGGGACCCGGGGCGACCTTCGACCCGCACGGCGCGTTGCTCTCCTGGGGGTGAGCGCGACGGGGACCCGCGGTGTCGGTCTCCGTCGAAGCACCACCCGCGCCCTCCGGCGACCTGCCCGTGCGAACGCGGTGGGCGGAGAGTCGCGACGCCGCTCCGGCAGAACCGGATCAGCGACGTACAAGAACGGCCGCCGGCCCGACAGGTCACGATCCGCCGGCGACGACCAGGCCGGCCTGCAGAGCGCCCCGGCTGAACAGATATCGGCGGATCCGGTCGGTCGCCGCCCGATAGGTGCTACGCCGGCTCTCTGGCGTCCGCGGGTCGGCCAACGCGCGCGAAAGCTCAATCACCCGGATGTCCGGAGCTAGGTCGATCCAGGTCGGGATCGCCTCGATCTTCGTGACCTTCCAACGCTTCGCGGCCTGCTCGGTGAACGTGACGCGGGCCATGATCCCTTCGCGGTTGTCGTTGGTCGGCGTGGCGTGCCGGGCGAGTTCGTTACCCATGCCGTAGACGACCCACTTGCCCCCGATCTGCTCGATCGGTTGGACGACGTGGGCGTGGTGACCAAGAATCACATCGACGTACGGGGAAGCGATGATTTGCCGGGCCCAGTTCTGCTGATCGGCGTCCGGCTCGTGGTGATACTCGGTGCCCCAGTGCAGGCTCACCACGACGATCTCGGCGCCGGCCGCACGCGCCCGCTTCGCCATGTCGATGACCTTGGCCGGTACTATCCGGTTGGCCAGCCATTGCTTGCCCGACGGCAGCCTCAGCCCGTTGAAGTTCAAGGTGTACGCGAGATGCGCCACGTTGACCCCGTGGACGGTGTACATCATCGGTGTGTTCGCCTGGTCGGCGCTGCGCAACGTGCCGGTGTGACCCAGCTTGGCCGCATCGAACGCGTCGATCGTGCGGACGACGCCCGCCTCACCCTGGTCGATCGAATGGTTGGAGGCGGTGGAGCAGCCGTCATATCCGGCCTGCTTTACACCCTGCAGCACCTGGGGCGGCACGCTGAAGGTCGGGAAGCCCTCGAACGGCCCGTCGGGAGCGGCGAGCGGCGTCTCCAGATGACAGAGCGCCAGGTCGGCCGCGGAGATGGTCGGGCTTACCCGCTGGAACATCGGCAAGAAGTTGAAGCCACCAGCCGGAGCGTCGCGCCGCGCCTGCTGCCACACCGCGGGGTGGACGAGCACGTCACCGGCGCCGAGGACGGTGAGCGTCCGCGGACCGGTGGGCGGGCTCGTCGCCGGTGTCGCGGCAGACCGTACGGCCGGCACCCTACCGGGGGGCGCGGACGGCGCGGAGTGCGGAAACGGCAGCCAGCCGACGCCGAAGGCGACGACCGCGATGCCTGCGACCAACGCGACGACGAGCAGTCGGCCGCGGCGGCGGCTCAGGCGACCGTCGCCTTCCCACACGGGCACGGCATAAGGATACGGCCGACGATTCCTGCTCTGGCCGAATTAGGACGTCGTTGCCCCGCGGTCGATCCAGGACACCAGCCGCGTTTCGCGGGGACCCCGGGCGTCGCACCTCGCGCCGGACGCAGACACCTGACAGAGTGAACCGATGCTGAATCAGGTGGCCGACGGCGTCTGGGTCCGGCAGAGCGCGTGGGTCTGGAGCAATGCCGTCGCGGTGCGCGGGGAGGGTGGGTTGATGCCGGGTTCTCCACCCATCCCCACTGGGACCACCTGCTCTGGCATCCCCGATTCGGCGACGTGCCGCGCTACGCCACCCCCGCCGGCGCCCACACTGCCCGTGAAGCCCGAGAGCGGGCGCAGAGAATGGCGGCGGAGAGCGCGTCGGGCATCCCTCTCGAACTGATCGGGCTCGTCACCCCGCTGCCCGCGGACGGCGGAGGAGTGCCGGGCGAGATCGTCGAGCATCAGGCGCACGCCATCGGCCACGCCGCGGTCCTCCTCGCGGACCGTGGCGTCCTGCTCACCGGCGACATGCTCTCCGACATCCTCATCCCGCTCCTCGACCCTCGCCGCCCCGATCAGGTGAGCGCCTACGAGGCGGCACTCGACCGGCTGGGTGAGGCCGCCAGGCACGTCGATGTCCTGGTCCCCGGCCACGGCGCCGTTGCCGAGGGTCCCGAGGTGGCGGCCCGCCTTGCCGCCGATCATGCCTACATCGACGCGCTGCGGCGAGGAGAGGAACCGGTCGACGTACGTCTGGATCAAGACTGGCTCTCCGGCCCCCACCAGTCGAACCTGGAGCAGGCCCGACACTCATCCGGATGAACCACGGCGTCATCGCGCTGATGGTCGCCACCCGCCCCGGCCCGCACGGCGGTCAGGAGCACACCGGCTTGTGCTTTACCTCTGAAGCCCACCGGGGGCCACATCATCTGGGGCCTGGCTGCGCCGATGCGCAATCCACACACGGGCTCGCCTTAAGAGCTTGATGCCCCAAAATGAGCCATGTAGACGGAACGTGAACGCGGGTCCAGCTTCATTTTGAAGTTTCCGCGCCAACTCCTTGCCGTTCAGGCGATGCCTTTTCCGATCGGACCTGGCGCGCATGTCCGCGGCGTCTCGCGCCCAAGCCCGTGCGTCGGTAATCGTCAGCTCGACAGCGTCAACGATCTCCCGGTCCGTTGATGACTTCAGCTTTTGCACATCCAGCCAACCCTTGCCGTCCTCCCAAAGTGGGTAGTCACCCTCGTCGTGGGGCATCAACCAGATCAGGCGCGGCGCCGGACCCAGGCTGTTGTTATTCGCCGCCTCACAGAGCTTCCGAGTGGTGCTGTAAAAAGTCTCCTCCATCGTTGCTCCGCGATAGGCCATCAGAGGCGTGGTCAGGCCACTCGCGACAGCCCAGGAGTACTCCCTGGCAATACAAGCCATCACGGTGACTGCCAGGAAAGCGACTGACAGCGCGTTATACATTGTGAACTCGGACCGGATCTTCGCCGAAAGCGCGCTGGCGTCGGACGCATTCTCCCGAAGCCAGTCGTATCCCTCTCCCGCAGCCTTGTCGCTCACGACCCACCAGTCTTTTGGGCGCCACTTCCGCTCGCCGCTTTCGTAAACGGAACGGCTCGGTCGAGGGGGGAGCCACCAGCCGTGTTCGTTACCTCGCTGCACGGCCTTTGCAAACGGCGCGATTACGTACCCAACCACGAACGGCACGAAGAGCAGAACCAGGGCGGCGGTAAAGAATGCGTTGCCGCTGCCGAGCTGGCCCCCAACGACTGTGCTCAGCAGACCTGGCCAATCGTCCCGACCGAGCAAGAGGATCCAGGAACCAAAGAGGACGAGCCCCGGGATATATCTCGCCAGGATGTCAAAGAAGACCTGCGGGATGAGTTCAGCCGCGGTATTCATAAAACTCCTCCTCGCAGACCCTCGGAGAGCAGAAACAGCACCCCTGGGTGGCTGACGCCGATACATCCTCACACAGCGATGCCCACCACGCAGCGGCCCCGCGCAAGACACATCTCCGTGCGCAACTCGCCCGTCGTGACGACATCCGCACATCGGCATCTCCGGACGTCCGCGAAGCGACACATGAACACGAACAACCCTGCCAAGATCGGTCGTCACCCTGACCTTGGGCCTCTGGACGGCAGCGGCTGCACAGCCCGGCAAAGCCGAACCCCGCGACCGCGCCTGTCCGGGCACCCGACCTGCGGTTCGGTGTCGGCGTTCAGGAGACGACCTTCCGGGTGAACGTGAGGTGGGTGACGCCGCTGGGCGAGGAGACCGCCTCGACGTCGTAGGCATCCTCGATGGCCTCCAGGCCGTCCCAGATGCGCACGCCGCGGCCCAGCACGATCGGAACCTGGACCAGATGCATGTGATCGACGAGCCCGGCGGCGACGAAGTCGCGGACGACGGTGGCGCCGCCGCCGATCCGGACGTCCTGGCCATCGGCGGCGTCGCGGGCGGTCTCGAGCGCCTCGGCCGGGGTGACGTCCAGGAAGTGGAACGTGGTGCCGCCGTCCATCTCGATCGGAGGCCGCGGGCGGTGGGTGAGCACGAAGGTCGGTGTGTGGAACGGCGGGTTCGGGCCCCACCAGCCCGTCCAATCCGGGTCGTCCTGCCAGCCGGGCGGGCCGAACTTGTGGGCGCCCATGATCTCGGCGCCGATGCCGTAACTGTGGCGCTCGGCGAAGGCGTCGTCGACGCCTGCGGTTCCGCCCGCGTCCCAGAACCGGGTTGCGAACATCCACTCGTGCAGACGCTCGCCCGCATGGCCGAACGGGGCATCGGCGGACTGCGGCTCGCCGGTGGCGAAGCCGTCCAGGGAGATGGACAAGTTGTGGATCCGTGTCAGTGACATCCGCGAGCTCCTCGATAGGTGATTGTGCTGTGCAAAACGGGTTCTGGGGAGACTGACCAGAGCGACCGGGGAATTCTCATCGGCCGCCGAGGTCCGGATCGACTCAGCACTCGAACACCGACCAGCAGATGTCGTTCCGCAACCTCTGGTCATCCAGTACGAGCTCGCGAATCGCCTCCGGCAGTTGATCACGCTGCCATTGACACTCGAGTCGCCCCGCTGGCGCGCTCTCGCCGTCCGGTGCAACAGCACGGGCGGCCTTGATCGCATAGGCGGCCGCGCCCAACTCGTGCGCGGCAACATGGGCAACGGCCCCGGCTTGGCCAGCGGCGTAGGCGGCGTTCCGGGCAGCCCCACGCAGGTCCCTGGCCGCAGCCATCGCGTGGCCACCGGCTGCCCGCGCTTCCATCATCTTGACCTCGCCACGCACCCAGGCCCGGGCCTGCTCGATCGCATGACGCGGTCGTGGGTCCCCGGGTCGAACCGACTCGAACAGGCCGAGGACGTGCTCCGCGCAGTCGGCGGCCCAGAGAGCGAGAAGCTGGTGATCCGAGTCCGTGAGAGTCCCACCACGGCGGATCGTCACGAAGCGAGGATCCCGGACTCTCGGGAGGATCACGGTTGGCGCTCCTTTCGCGTGCGCCAGCGGGGGACCGGCCAGTTGTGCGATATCGAAGTCTCCCCCAACGGCACCTGGCTCGGCACCACCACCGCGCTCACCAGCGGTTCCAAGGTGGCCGTCGCACGCTACCGCAGAGGCAGCCGACTTGTGGTCGTCGAAGGTGCGTCATGGACGCGCTGGTGCATCGGAGCGCGCCAGCCGTTGAGGGCTGCGAACCCTAGAGAGATGGCGCTGCCCCGGAACATACTCATTCTCACGATGCCTTGTTGGCGCGGAAACCCCTGTCTTTGGGGACCTTCTGGCCCTTTATGCGCCGAATGGGTACCACCCGATCCTTCGCAGCTTCAGGGAGGAGCTTCTCGTGGCAGTGCTGATTACTGACGAGGTGCCTGGCATGACCAAGGAAGCATACGAAGGGCTACACGCCATGTTCGACGCGTCCAGTCGCGAGGCGCCCGGCTTCATCTTTCACGCTGCTGGGCCAATTGACGGTGGCTGGCAGATCACGGAAGTGTGGGAGTCGCAACAAGATCGGGATGCCTTTTTCGAGAAGTACGTGACACCACTCCTGCCTGCCGACGCGCCACGTCCGAATACCACAATGCGCGAGATCGTGAGTTACACGACCCGCCCGTAGCCTGGCGAGTTCCGGATGCCGGACGTCCCACGACTGGCGGACCCGGCGCGTTAGGTACTAGATCTTGGCGAAATGCCGAGCCGCATCATAGGCCTCCGGTGACGTCGGCCAGGCGTACCCAGTCGCCAGTTTCGACCGAGCGGGCCAGGGCCACCATGCCGCGCACGGTGGCCAGCCCGTCGACGGCGGTCGCACCGCGCCGCGGTGCTCCGTTCGCGGCCGCGGCGAGGTCCTCGATTTGGAGCCGGAACACGTCGGCGTCGGCGCCGAGCGGCTGACGGTACTGCCCGTCCGCGGCGGAGAAGGCCTGGACCTTCGCGGATCGCCGGTACCACGGGTTGTAGATCTTCCCGAGGACACTGCCCGCGCTGCCGTAGACCTGAAATCCTTCCCACCAGTCCATCCGGACCGCGATGGTCAGATCGAGCTGACCGAGGCACCCGTTGTCAAACTCGACCTCGAGGAACCAGCAGTAGGTATCCGCCTTGGTGGACAACCGGGCGCGCACTGCGGCGAGCGGGCCGCCGAGATAGCGGGCGGTGTCGAGCAGGTGACTGCCGTGGCCGAGCACGAGGTAGCGCCGGCGGTCGGCCTTCGGGTCTCCGGCCGGCCGGCGGGCGGCGGTGCTGACTTCGATGACCGGTTGCAGAGTGTCGGTGAGCCGGTACCGGTAGATCGAGTCGCAGTACCAGTGCTTGACGGCGATCAGCTCGCCGATCTCGTCGCGGATGAAGTCATGCGCGAACGCGACGCCCGGGTCGTAGCGCTTCTCGTGGCCGACCAGGACCACCCGGTCGCTGCGGGCGGCGGCCGCCGCCAGCTCCTCGGCTTCCTCGACGGTGGTGCCCATCGGCTTTTCCACCAGGACGTGCTTGCCGACATCGAGCGCGCGCATAGCGAGCGGAACGTGGAACTGGTCGGCCACCGCGACGATGACCGCGTCGACGTTCCGGTCTGCCAGCATCGCGTCGTAATCGGCGTAGGCGACATGGGGCTGATGGACGGCGGCCATCCGCTCCAGCAGATCCTCGGCGGCATCGCAGATGGCGTAGAGGTTCGCGGTGCGCGCCTTGCGGCAGGCCGCGAGGTGCGCCGCCTGCGCGATCTGTCCGCAGCCGAGAACGCCGACGTTCATCACCGATTCGCTACCAACCACGAAACAGCCTCCCTGTGCTGGCTGCGTGCGAGACAGGCACCCCGGCTCCCACGCCGTTCTAGGTGGGAAAGTGCAACCGCTCGTATGCCGAGCTGGCCGAGCACCCTGATCGGCCCGGCCCGGGCGCGCAAGCCGCGCGACAAGCCCAGGGTAGAAAGGCCCACGCCCAATGTTCGCGACTCGCTGTGTCGGAGTCGGCAATTCACGTCCCTGGCCGAGATGCAGGCCGCCACGGTGGACTGGTGCCTGCCAGCCGTTGGATGGTGCCGCGCCGGCGGTGGTGTTCGCCGCCGTGGAGGCCGCAGCGTTGGGCCCGTTACCGGGCCGCCCGTTCGTGCTGGCCACGTGGTGGACCGGCAAGGTCGGCCCGGACAGGTCAAGGTCGGCAAGGCGTTCTACTCGGTGCCGTGGCGGCTGATCGGGCAGCTGATCCGTCTCTTTCGTACGGCGGGCACTACGCGGCACGATCCGAACATGGCAGGCGCGGAAATGCTCGACGACACGTGGCCGTGCGTAGGG